>Ga0073928_10000126_pt1 | contig 176273 bp, 189 predicted proteins | sample PaiPotPPA55metaG_FD_76969 | JGI IMG/M metagenome (GOLD analysis project Ga0073928, IMG submission 76969) | Iron sulfur acid spring bacterial and archeal communities from Banff, Canada, to study Microbial Dark Matter (Phase II) - Paint Pots PPA... ...
GCATCGGCGGCCTCCGTGATCACATTCGTGGCGGCGCGCGCGACCGGCATCGCGGCCGACTGGTACCCGTATCCGGCGCTCACGGTGCCCTCGATCGACCTCGCATCGCTCGCCGCGTGCCTTCTCCTTTTCGCGCCGTTGGTGGCATGGCGATCGCGCGCCTGACCCACCTGTCCTACTGGTACCCGGGCGCTGAGGAGCCGGGCCTGCGCGACGTGAACCTGCTAGTCGACGCCGGCCTCACTCTGGTCACGGGCCCTTCGGGGGGCGGCAAGTCGACCCTGCTGCGAGTTCTCAACGGCCTCGTGCCGCATTTCCACGGCGGCCGCATCGCGGGAAGCGCGGAGGTCGAGGGCCATGACGTGATCACAACCCCGACACGCACCCTTGCCCGAACCGTCGGTTTCGTCTTCCAGGATCCCGAGCTGCAGACGGTCTACGACGTGGTCGACCGCGAGGTGGCCTTCGGGCTCGAGAACATCGCGGTTCCGCCGCGCGAGATGGCCGAGCGGGTCGAAGAAGCGCTGCACGCCGCGGGTGCAGCCCATCTGGCCGGTCGCAGCGTGCGGACCTTGAGCGGTGGTGAGCGCCAGCGCGTCGCGCTCGCGTCGGCGCTCGCGATGCGGCCTCGGTTGGTCGTGCTCGACGAGCCGACATCGCAGCTGGACCCGGAAGGCGCCTCGATGGTGCTGGACGCCGTAAGGGACCTGGTCCAGCAAGGTCGCGCGGCTGTCATTGCGGAGCACCGGCTGGAGCGTCTGCTCGCGCAGGCGAGCGCCTCGGTCGTGGTCCACCACGGCTCAGTAAGCGCCGAGTGGCCGGCTGCCCCAAGCACGTTCCCAATTCGCTCGAGGGCCTCGCGCGGCGGTCCCATCGCATGGTCGCTCGCAGGCGTCACCGCCGGTTTCGGCGGGCAGGTGGTCCTGGACTCCATCGACGTCGCCGGCCACCAGGGTGAGGTGGTCGCCCTCTCCGGCCCGAACGGAGGCGGCAAAACCACCTTGCTTCGGCTCATCGCCGGCGCGCTCTCGCCGATATCGGGAAAGATCGAGCGCCGGCCCGGCCGCATCGCGTACCTCCCACAAAACCCGACCGCGTTGCTGCACCGCCCCACGCTGCGTTCCGAGGTCAGCCTGACGCTCGAGCGAGCGGGAGATTCAGAGCCTCCAGACACGATCCTGGCTGAGCTCGGCCTGCTACCTGTCGCCGGTCGCTATCCACGCGACCTGTCGTGCGGCGAGCGGCAGCGCGCCGCGCTCGCGGCAGTGCTGCCCGGCCAGCCAGGTCTCGTGCTGCTGGACGAGCCGACTCGAGGAATGGACGCCGCCGCACGCAGCGCGCTGGTGAGACTGGTCTCTCGCCTCAGGGATGGCGGCTCCGCCATCGTCCTCGCGACTCATGACCCTGAGCTCAGGGCGGCGCTGGCGGATCGGGAGCTGATGGTGTCCGGCAGGAAGGTCCTGGAAGAAACCGCAAGCTCGGTGCCGGCATGAGACGAGCGCTGCCGGTCGGCCTGGTCTCGCTCGTGGGACTGGTCCTGTTCGGCTGGCCGTTCCTCGGCACGGGTTTGCCGGCGAACACGCCGGCGTGGGTGCTCACGATCGGCTGCGTGGCCGCCCTGCTCCTGGTCGAGGCCGGCACGCGCGAGCTCGATTCCAGAGCGGTCGCGCTGCTGGCTGCTATCGCCGCGATCGACACCGCCCTGCGCCTGGCGGTGATCGAAGGCATCGGTGGCTTCAACCCGATCTACTTCTTGGTGCTCTGCGCCGGCTACGTCTTCGGCACATCTTTCGGATTCCTCGCCGGCGCCCTGTCCATCCTGGTCTCCGCGATCGCGGGCGGCGGAGTTGGTCCATGGGTGCCGTACCAGGTATTCGCGCTTGGGTGGGTGGGCGTGGCCGCGGGGCTGGCGGGCCACTGGCGCGGGCGCCCGCCGGGCTGGCGCGACCTCCTCGCCCTCGCCTCCGTCGGCGCCATCATGGGCTGGGTGTTCGGGGCCTTGCTCGACGTCACCGACTGGGTGCCCGTGTATCGCGGCAATCCCACCCTCGGTTGGGCGCCGGGCATGTCGCCAATCACCGCGTTGGTGCACTTCGGTCGCTACTACCTGCTCACGTCGCTGGCTTACGACACCTTTCGGGCGGTAGGGAACGTGGTGATGGTGCTTGCCCTCGGCGCGCCGGTGCTGGCGGCGCTCTCGAGGTTCAAGGCGCGCCTCACGTTCGAGGTCGTTCAGCTTTGAGGTTCAAAGAATTTCGGAGGCTCTGTCTTTCGCTGCCTGAGGCCGAGGAACGTGAAACGTGGGGCGAGCCAACATTTCGCATACGGGATCGCATCTTCGCCATGGGCTCGGTCGACGGCGAGCACGTCTCCGTCAAAGCCTCGCTTGACGATCAGTCCGGGCTCGTTGAGATGGATCCCAAGACTTTCGCCCCGTCCGCTTACACCGGTCGATACGGGTGGGTCAGGGTGAGGCTCGCCGGCGTGGGATCAGACATGGCCAGGCAGCTGGTGACAAACGCCTGGAAGCGATCTGCTCCCAGGCGTTTGGTGGCTGACTACGAACTGCGCGGAAAGGCCTAGAAAGCCCTCCTCCGGTACGAGCTTCTCCTTCCCCCGCCGAGCAGGCGGACGATCAGCAGGAGGATGGCCGCTCCGATGAACGCCATCAACATCTGAGTGATGAGTGGATGGCCTGCCACACCGATGCTGATGTGCAGCACGCCGAGCAGCAAGAACCCGCCGATGAAGGCCCCGATGATTCCGACGACGATGTCACCGAGCAGCCCGAGCCCGTGCCCGAGCGCGATGTGACTCGCGAGAAAACCCGCCACCAACCCGACCAGGGCCCAGATCAGGATCGTGTCCAAGTCGAGGGTGAACGTGGAACCGTTGATGGTGATAACCATGTTGGAATACACCCCAATAAGAGTCCGAAGGCGTCACCTCTAGAACGCACAGAGGCAGCGATCCCCCGAGTTCAATCGAGCTTCGCGGCGAGGTCCCCGAGCACAGCTCCAAGCACGCGATTGAAAGCCGGGAACGGGTGGATGACATCGGCCAGCCGGCGCACCGGCGTGCCGACCTTCACCGCCAGCACCAGCTCACCAAGGATCTCACCCGCTCGCGGTGTGACCATGGTCGCTCCGATCAACACGCCGCCCTTGCGATCGGCGATCAGCTTGAGCGCGCCGCCGCGAAAGTCGTGGATGTACCCGCGCGCCGTGTCAGCTGGGTCGGCGGACGCCGTCACCACGTCGATGCCACGCTCGACGGCTGCGGCTTCCGACAGGCCGACCGACGCCACCTCAGGGTCGGTGAAGGTGACTCGCGGCACGGCCGTGTGGTCGGCGCGCGCGTCTTCACCGCGGAGACGCCTCGCGACGATCTGGCCGTGGTAGTACGCGAGGTGTGTGAACCCGCCGAGTCCGGTGATGTCGCCGGCGCCGTACACGCCGGCGCGGGCCTCCAGGGTTGCGGGGTCCACCTTCAGCCATCCGCGCTCGGTCTGTGCGATGCCCGACTCGCGCCAGGCTTCGAAGTTCGGGCGCCTGCCCGTTGCGACGAGCAGGCGGTCGGCGTCAACTATCGCTCCCGACTTGAGGCTGAGCATCACGCCGGTTCCATGCGGCTCCACGGCCACGCACGGGTCGCCGGCGATCACCGTGATTCCATCCGCCTCCAGGTGCGGTTGAAGAGCCGCGCCCGCCTCCGGCTCCTCGAGTCCCAGGAACCGCGGTCCGGCTTCGATCACAGTGACCTTGGACCCAAGGCGCGCGAACGCCTGGCCGAGCTCGACGCCCACCGCGCCCCCGCCGAGCACCGCGAGGGTCGCCGGCAGCTCACGCGGTATCGTGGCCTGCCGGTTCGTCCAGTAGTGGACCTTGTCCAGTCCTGGGATCGGAGGGATCGCCGCCGTGCTTCCGTTTGCGATCACGACGGCCTTGCGCGCCACAAGCTGATCCCCGCCCACCTGGACTGTGCGCAGGTCCACCAGGCTGCCCGCGCCACGGAAGAGCTTTGCGCCCGTGGCCTCGAGCGCCGCGGCCGGGCGCGTGTCGTCCAGGTCGCGCGCCATCCACAGAACCCGCTTGGATACCTTCGGAAAGTCAATGTCCCACTCCACGCGCGACGCCGCGAGGGTGCGGGCTCTATCAGCTTCCTCGAGCGTCTCGCCGGAGCGAAGCAGCGTCTTCGAAGGGATGCATCCCCAGTAGGGACACTCGCCGCCCACCAGCTCGCGCTCGACCACCGCCAGCGAGATTCCACTCGCCTGAAGACCGCTCGCGATCGCCTCGCCCGCCACTCCTCCGCCAAGGCACACGACGTCAAATTCCTGCGGCAACCCGTTCACCTCCATCAGTCCCTGCCCGTCGCAGCGATTCCAACAACGACGTCGCCGTGAAGTCACCCAGGTAGCGCTCGCCGTCGTAGACGGCGGCGCGCTCTGTCGGGCTCGCGAGCGCGGCGGCGAAAGCCTCGCTCAGCGTGCTGGATAAGCTCACCCTTGGCTCGGCTGCGCTTGGCTCCGCCCCTCGATGTTCGAGCGTTTGCAGATCGATCTGCACCACCGACATCCTGCGCACCAGCCGCTCGCGACCAAGGAACTCAGCCACGTACTCGCTCGCCGGTCGGGTCAGGATCCTCTCGGGCGTGTCGTACTGCGCGATCTGCGCCTGCATCTTGAGCAGGCAGATCCGGTCGCCCACCAGCACGGCCTCGTCGATGTCGTGCGTGACGAAGACGACGGTCTTGCGCATCGCGCGCTGGATGCTGATGAACTCGTGCTGCAGCCGCTCGCGCGTGATGCGGTCGACGGCGCCGAACGGCTCGTCCATCAACAGGATGGGCGGGTCCGCGCCGAGGGCGCGCGCGAAGCCGACTCTCTGGCGCTGGCCGCCGGAGAGCTGGTGAGGATAACGGTCGCGGTACTCGGCGGGATCGAGTCCCACGAGCTGCAGCAGCTCTTCGACGCGCGCCTTGATGCGGGCTTTGTCCCACTGCCAAAGCCGTGGGACCGTGCCGACGTTGTCACCCACGGTCATGTGAGGGAAGAGGCCGGTCTGCTGGATCACGTAGCCCATCTTCAGCCGAAGCTTTGCGGGGTCGACGCCGTACGTGTCCTCACCGTCGATCAGAACTCGCCCCCGGTCGGGCTGGATCAGGCGGTTGATCATGCGGAGCGTGGTCGTCTTCCCGCAGCCTGACGGGCCGATCAGGACGCACGTCTGGCCGGTCGGTATGTCCAGCGTCAGGTCCAGCACGGCGTTCGAGCCGCCCGGAAACTGTTTGGTGACGTTCTCCAGGCGGATCACGGCTCGTTTACCGTAATCGAATGCCGGACCGCCTATTCCTGGACGTTGTCGATCCGTGGATCAACTGGAGCTGGTTGTCCACCCACGTACCGACTGTCCTGGCGGCCCTCGAGCAGCATGTGGCGCTCACGGTCATCGCCCTGGTGGGCGGCATCGTGATCGCACTGCCGCTGGGTATCGCGGCGCATCGATGGACGACTCTGAGACTCCCCTCCCTGACGGGTTTCGGAATCTTCTACACGATCCCGTCGATATCGCTGTTCGCTCTCCTCATCCCGTACACAGGTCTGGGCACGCTCACAGCCGAAATTCCGCTCATCGGATACAACGTGCTCATCCTTCTGCGCAACGTCCTGGTCGGGCTGGACGCGGTTCCACCGGATGTCCTCGACGCTGCCGACGGCATGGGCTACCGGCCCTTCGCGCGCCTGGTGCGCATCGAGCTCCCGCTTGCGCTGCCATCGATCTTCGCCGGCCTTCGAGTCGCCACCGTGTCAACGATCGGGATCGTGACCATCACCGCTGTGATCGGTCTGGGCGGTTTGGGTCAGCTGATCCTCAAGGGTTTGATCGAGAGCTTCCATACACCGCTCGTGGTCGCCACCGTGCTCTCGGTCGTCCTCGCGCTGGTCGCCGACCTCGGACTCGCCGGCACGCAGCGGCTCGCAGTGCCGTGGTCGCGGGGAGCATGAGAGGGTGAGCATCCTCGCCAAGGTAATCGCGTGGTTCGCGGATCCAGCGCACTGGCAGGGGCAGGACGGCATCCCTACGAGGCTCGTCGAGCACCTCCAACTGTCCGCCGAGTCTGTTGCGCTCGGGGCCTTGATCGCCTTGCCCATCGGCATCGGACTCGGTCACCTCGGCATTTTCGGCAACCTTGCGATCGGTGTGTCCAACGTCGGTCGGGCGGTTCCGTCATTCGCCATCCTCGTGATCGCGTTCCAGGTCTTCGGTCTGGGCGACACGCCGATCATCCTGGCCCTCACCGCGCTCGCCATCCCGCCGATGGTGACCAACAGCTACGTTGCGCTGCGCGAGGTCGACCCGGACATAAAGGACGCGGCACGAGGGATGGGCTACCGGCAGCTGGCTCAGCTGGTGAGGGTTGAGTTACCTCTGGCAGTACCGCTGATCATGGCCGGCGTGCGGACTTCGGCTGTCCAGGTCGTGGCCACGGCAGCGCTAGCGGCGCTAATCGCCGGCGGCGGCTTCGGCCGCTACATCATCGACGGGCTCGCGCAGCAGGATTACGCGAAGGAATTTGCCGGAGCGGTGTTGGTGGCGGTGCTGGCCCTGGCCACGGAGATGACGCTTTGGGGTGTCGAGCAGCTCCTGGTTCCCCGCGGGATCCGGCTCCTGCGGGCACCGGCCGCCGCCCGAGTCCGCACCTTCAAAACCGCATAGGTGGAAGAATCACTGTTCACCCGGGGTTTGGTTCGGGAAGGCCCGCTAGGGTCAGGGAGGATTTGATGAACCGCATTCGAGGCTCCGTCTGGCTGATCGCCGCTCTCGCCGCGTTGGCGACTGTCGCCGCGGCTTGTGGTGGCACCACCCCCGCGCCTGCCACCAGCAAGGGCACGATCACCGTCGCCGGCTTCAACTTCCCGGAGAGCAGCATCCTGGCGGAGCTCTACGGGCAAGCGCTGGCGCACGACGGCTACACGGTCAACTACAAGCTGCTGCTCGGGACCCGCGAAGTCGTGGCGCCCGCCATCAAGAGCGGCCAGATCGACCTCTACCCCGGATATGCGGCGACCGAGCTCGAGTTCTACAACAGCGGCGCCGGCGAAGCCAACGGCGACGCAGCCGCCACGACCGACAAGCTGAACGGCCACCTTTCGTCGCTGGGCCTGGTGGCGACCACCCCCTCGGCGGCGGTCGATCAGAACGCATTCGCGGTGACCAAGGCAACCCAGACGAAGTACAACCTGACCAAGCTCTCCGACCTGAGCGCGATCGGCGACCAGCTCGTGCTTGGTGCGGGCCCCGAGTGCCCGACCCGACCCTTCTGCCAGCCTGGCCTCAAGACCACTTATGGCATCAATTTCAAGGCATTCAAGGCCCTGGACACAGATGGCCCGCTGACGCGCGCGGCCTTCAAGAACGGCACCATCCAGGTGGGCCTCGTCTTCAGCAGCGACTCCGACCTCCACCAGCTGGGCCTGGTCGTGCTGCAGGACGACAAGCACCTCGAGAACGCGGACAACGTGGTCCCAGTCGTCCGCAAGGCGGTGGCGACCACTGAGGTGACGGCCGTCCTGAACAAAGTCTCGGCCGGTCTCAACACGACCGACCTCGTGACGATGAACGGGCAGGTCGAGCTGCTCCACCAGGACGCGGACGCCGTCGCCACGGCTTACCTGCAGCAGCACAACTACTTCAGCTAGGCTCCGCGCCGTATGGATCGTGAGGCCGCGCTGGCGGAATTCGAGACCGCCCGCAAAGAGTGGGAGTCTGCGTTCGCGCAGGTTCCGGATGGTGCGCTCGCATACCTGAAGCCCGGCGACGACTACGCGCTCGGAGGCCTCCAGGTCCACGTCAACTGGGTGCTGACGCATTACCGCCGAGTCCTTGACGCCATCGTCGCCGGCGGCTTCAAACCACTGGGCCCGCAGGACTCGCCAGGCGAAGGCGATGCCGCGAGCCAGAAGGCAAAGGAGGGCCTGGCCACGGGAGAGCGGGCGAAAGCCATGACCGACATGGGGCGTCTGCACGGGGCGGTCACGACCGCCGCGACGAAGCTCTCAGCGGCCGATTGGTCTCGCAAATGCGAAGTTGTTTACGGCGAGGGACAGGACCCCTACCCGACCAGCCCCGAAGACATCGTCGAATGGCTCTGCGACCACTACCGCGAGCACGTCACGCAGAGCGCCGACCTGATTGACGCCTGGGAGGCGAGCGCGTAGGACGCTAACCGATCTGGGTAAGGCCTAGGAGATTTCCGTCCGGGTCTAGAAAGTAGGCAGTCCACACCGCGGGCCCACTCTGGGAGATGCCGTCGACCGTCGCGACGCCGGGCACGTCGAACTCCACGAACTCGATGCCCTTGCCGCGCAAAGCAGCCACCTCGGCCTTGATGTCACGGACGACCCAGCTCATCTGGGTGTGGCCTGCTGCCTTGTAGGCACTCGGATACACGAAGAACCGCGTCCCGCCGGAGCTGTACATCACGCCACCCTCCGTGACCATCGCCGGCGTAAGTCCCAGCGTCTCGCTGTAAAAGCGCTGTGCGCGCGCCAGGTCCGAGACGGGGATGGTCGTGTAGGTGTCGCTCGCGCTCAGCATTCCTCTCCTCCAGGTCACGGTAGACGGTTGATCCAGGCAGGCGTCGCGTATTTCGTGGAGACCAGGCGATCGGCCGCCTCGAGCTCCTCGGGAGCCGGACGGCTCGGCTGGACGCGGAACTCTTTCGAGAAATACTCCACCAGGTTTCGGGCGACCTCCTCGCACGAGCGGGACGTGAACCAGGAGAGGGGGGACACCGACTTCTCGGCGCTGCGCACGCCGATCCCCGCAATCGATGGGCGCCCGATCCGGATCAGGCGTGGCAGCAGTGCGCTGTCCATCGTGTGGGCGATGGTCGTGTGATGCAGCACGAACCCGCGGCGGCGCGCCTGTGCGGCGCCCCCGATCTTCCCGCGCGGCGAGATGATGTCGTTGATCTCGCGATAGCTCGCCGGTATGCCGAGCTCCACGAACGCACGCACGGCCCAGTCATCGAGCACCGCGTAGGACTTGCGGAACGTGATGCCGGCGACCATCGACTCCGGCACGTAGAGCGAATACGTGATGGTGCGAGCCGGCTCGCACAGCATCGTTCCGCCGCCGCTCATGCGCCTTGTCACGACAAACCCGAGCTCGCGCGCCGCGACCACGTCGACCTCGTTGATCACGGATTGATGCGAGCCGATGACCAGCGCGGGCTCGATCCACTCCCACAGCCGCAGCGTCGGGGGGCGCCGTCCAGCTCTCACGCTCTCGAGCAGCACCTCGTCGAGCGCCATGTGCTTGTGGGCCAGGTGAGGCTGAGACGGGATTACATCCCACTCGTGCTCCCTCATTCGATCTAAGAAGCGCGGCTCTATGGTCACTGCTGCTGCCAAAGTATTCCGGATACAGATGCACAGGCGAACGCTGTGGACGCTCTATGCCGGAAACCTGCTGACCTCGATCGGTCTCTGGTTCTTCCTTCCGCTGCTGCCCATCTTCATCACCCGGCGAGGCGGATCGTCCGCGCTCGTGGGCGTCGTGTTCGCTGCCGGCCTCCTTGCGAACGCAGCGATTCGATACCCGGCGGGTTGGGCTGCCGACCGGTGGGGAACGCGCCCAGTGATTCTCGGCGCCATGGGCGCGTACGCCGTCCTTTTCCTGGCCTATCTCTTGCCTCTGCCGTTGCCGGCTTTCGTGGTCGTCAGGCTCCTGCATGGAGCGGCATCGGGCGCTTACTGGCCGGCGGCCAACGGCCTGATCGCCCAGGTCACGCCACCAAACCAGCGCGGGCGCGCCTTCGGGTTCATGCAGTCGACCATGATGGCCGGCATGCTGATCGGTCCCGCGATCGGCGGGTTCATCGCGCTCTTCAACCTGAGCGCAGTGTTCGTCGTGTCGGCCTGCGTATGCGGACTTGCGGCCATTGCGCTCGCGTTTCTCCCCAACGTTCGTGTCGAGCCGTCGCTCGAAGCACCGGTGCGTGCCCTGCATATCGCGCGCAGGCTCTTGCCCCTGATCCTGCTTGGCGCCGGGACGTCGTACATGATCGGAACCTTCGACACCATCTGGCCGCTGTACATGACGTACCGCGGGGCCAGCACGTTCGCCGTCGGGTTGTCATTCGTGGCGTTCGCGCTGCCGGCGATGCTTCTGAGCAGTCCGGCGGGCACGCTTGGCGACCGCTTCGGGGCTCGGCGCTTCATCGTGGTGGCGCTGCTCTTTACCGCTTTCTTTGCCGCCCTGTATCCGTTCGTGGCCTCGGTCCCGTGGCTCATCGGGCTGGGACTCGTGGAGGGCGCTTTCACCATCTCGGGCGTGCCGAGCACGATGGCGGAGGTCAGCCGCAGCGCGGAACCTGGAGACCAGGCGCGCACGCAGGGTGTCTTTCAGACGGTCCAGACCCTGGTCCAGATCCTCGGCGCATTGATCGGGGGCGCCCTCTACACTCTGAACCCGACTTCAGCCTTTCTCGCGATGGCCGCAGTATGTTTGTTGGCGGCGAGCACCGCATTGATACCGCGCGTGACTCGTACGACTCCGGCGACGGAGGTGCTCTGAGTTGGCATCAGCCAACCCGATCCAGATCGTTCCGCTCTACGGTGACGCGCTCGCGGCGCCAGTCTCGGCGCCTCAGCTGAGTTACCGCGGTGGACCGCTTTTGGCCGCAGTCGAGGTTTTCATCTTCTTCTGGGGGAGGGCGTGGGAAGGCCAGCAAGGGCCGCTGGTGCAGCAGATCAACCAGTTCTTCGACTTCGTCCTCACGAGCCCGCTGCTCGACCAGCTTGGCGAGTACAGCGTGGCGGGCCAGTCGATCGGCCACGGCTCACGGTCTGGCTCGGTCATCCTGAGCACGGATCCGCCGAGCACCATCGGCGACGCCGACGTGCAGCAGCTCATCCAGCAGGAGATTTCAAACGACTCCGCGGTGCCCCAGCCCACCGCGAACTCGCTCTATTTCGTCTATCTGCCGCCTGCAGTCACGATCTCACTCGACGGCGCCACGTCGTGCTCAAACTTCTGTGGCTACCACAACGACATCAATGGCAACATCTTCTACGCGGTCATGCCGTACCCGGACTGTGGCGGGTGCACCGGTGCTCGCGCAGTCACGGACGCGTTGATGGCGACGAGCTCCCACGAGCTCTGTGAGGCGATCACGGACCCCGTACCAGGCCAGGGTTGGTACGACGACCAGAACGGCGAGATCGGCGACATCTGCGCGTGGAAGACCAAACAGCTCGGCACCTTCACGGTGCAGCTCGAGTGGTCCAACAAAGCGGGGCAGTGCGTCTGATGGCCGTGGGACCGATCAAGCACATCGTCATCATCGTCAAGGAGAACCACGGGTACGACAACTATTTCGGAACGTTTCCGGGTGGCAACGGAGCCACGATGGCGCACAGCCCAAACCCCCCACCACACGATCCCGACCACCGCCATGCCGCCTGGCTCAGCCGCGACACCAAGGCGCCGCGCGTTCAATTCCAGCAGGGCGACATCCCGCACTACTGGAGTTATGCCAACCAGTTCACGCTGTGCGACAACTACTACACCGACGTGGCCGGACCTTCGACACCGAACCACCTGATGCTGATCATGGCCGACTCCGCGCTGATCGACAATCCGTCGCGCAGCTACCGCAACAATCCTGGGCCGCCTCTTTACGACCACGCATCGCTGCCGTCTCAACTCGATGCCGCCGGGCTGACCTGGGGGAACTACGGTGGCTACGCCTTCGAGTTCATCAAGTACACGGCCGGCAAACAGAAGAAACCGCAGCAGTTCGCTGCCGATGCGGCGGCGGGGAAGCTCCCGTCAGTATCGTGGCTCTACTCGGACGGCACGCTCAGTGAGCATCCCGCCGACACCGCGGCCGAGCGCTCGGCCGGCGGCGGCAACGTGACGAAGGGAAGCGACTGGACTGCCGGCCAGGTCCAGGCCGTTGTAGCAGCCGGGCTCTGGCCGCAGGTGGCGATCTTCATCACGTGGGACGACTGGGGCGGCTGGTGGGACCACGTCACTCCACCGGGGGTCGAGAAGTGGACCGACGGGACTCAATTCCGTTTCGGGGGTCGCGTCGGGTGCCTGGTGCTCAGTCCATACGCTCGAAAGGGTCACATCTCGAAAGCGCAGCACTCTCACGTGAGCCTCGTGCGTTTCTGTGAGGTGAACTTCGGTCTTGCTTCGCTCAACGCTCGAACCGCGGCGTCGGACGGAATGGAAGATTGCTTCGACTTCAAGCAGACGCCGCTGCCGCCGCCTCAGTAGCGGATGTCGTCGAGACTGCGCCAGCCGTAAGAGACCTCTTCGAGCGTCGCAGTCCCGATCGTGATGGGCTGTGATCGCACGTATGTGCCACCGAGGCGTTCGTAGAAACGGCGGGCGGCCGGGTTGTCGCGCAGGACCCATACGATCATGTCCGGCAGCTTCATCTCCCGCAGGGCCCCGGCCACGGCACGCACCAGTTCGCGTCCGTTGCCGTGACGCTGCGCGCTTTCGAGGATGTAGATCGCGTAAAGCTCACCGGCAAAGCCGACCTCTCCGGCGCGCTCGCGGCCGCACGACGCGAAGCCGACGATGTCTCCGTCCTCGTCGACCACGAACACGCGGCTGAGGCCATCGCCGATGACGCGCGTCCACCGGTCGGTGTACGGCTCCTCGCCCAGCCAGGCCAGGAAATCATCCGCGAGGAGGCCGCGATAGGTCGCGCGCCAGCTCGCGACATGCACGCGCGCGATCGCAGCCGCGTCCTGGAGCACCGCCGGTCGCACCATCTTTGTCCACAATCTATCTGTGTCCGACGAAATGGATGCGGCCCAATCTCTGAGTCCGCGCGCCAGGCGTGCGATGCCCCTCATCGCCGGGGCGCTCGCCACGATCGTAGTCGTCGGTCTCGTCTATCTCCATCCGTCACTTCCGACATCACACTCGGTGCTCAGGGCGTCACCGTCACCCACCCCGCCGGTGATCCCCCAGCGATACCTGGTCTCGTATGACTTCCTGACGGCGACGGCCGGATGGGCACTGGTGGAAGAAGCGAGCTCGGCGGCCCCACGGTTCTGGGTTTTCAAGACAATTGACGCAGCACGACATTGGCAGCGGCAGTTCGCCGGGTCGGCGATGTCCACGAACGCCGGCCCCTTGAAGATCCAGTTCTTCGATCGAAGCAACGCCCTTATCGCGCTCGGCGGCACGGGCATGGTCTACCGCACGGGTGATGGAGGGGCCCACTGGACGGCCCTGGTTATGCCGACGTTTTCATATTCCTCGATGTACTTTTCGGACAGGTTTCACGGGTGGGTCCTGGGCACCGTTCTGTCAACTGAACAAAGAACGAGCGCCGACCAGTTCTTCTCTACCTCCGACGCGGGCGACCATTGGGTCTCCCTGCCCCAACCTCCCGCATGGCAGTTTGCAGGCAAGGGAGGACTCGCCAACTTCGCCTTTCGCGGTCCGAGCGAAGGGTGGATGGGAGGATTTGCGCAAGGCCAGGCAGTGGTCTATTCGACCGTCGACGCGGGGATCACCTGGCAGCCGCATCCCCTTCCAGTGATTTCCGCCAAAGGAGGATTGGCGGAGGGAAGCGCACCTCTGTTGGGCAGCAGCGTGTACATGCTGCCAGGAGCAGGTATTCTCGCGGTCGCCGAGGATCTGAATGCCGGTCAGGTCGGATTGACTTCCTTCGACGGCGGGAGTACCTGGCGCCGCCTCGCTCCGCCACCTGGAAGCACGGGTTTCGGGGACTTCGTATTCCAGGACACATTCAACTGGTGGGCGATGCGTTTCGGAACCCTGTTCAAGTCATGGGACGCGGGGCAATCGTGGAGGCAGGTTTCCCTTCAGCTGGATGATTGGGATTACTTGCCGCACGTCATCGACGCCAGGCATGCGTGGGCGCAGATGGTGGCCCCCTTCCAGCAGCCCAACGCCTTTCAGGGCACGGGCCTGGCGATCACGGCCGACGGCGGCGTGCATTGGAATCCGGTCAACGTGCCAAAGCCGTCCTAAGCTGACATCAGTGGTGGATCCGAAAGAACCTGAAGCCCTCGAGTACGACCTCCCGGCTCAACCCGCGCGAGCAAGACGAGGGATCAGCCTCATCTTCGCCTCCCTGCTGGTGATCGGCCTGACCGGCATCGCCTACCTTCACCCGTCAATCCCCTCCTCCGCTTCGCCCGTCTCCTCCACGGTCCCTGCGGCATACCAGCTCGCGGCCGTCGACTTCGTCAGCCCCACCGCGGGCTGGTTCGCCGCGACATTCGACTCGGGTCGCTTCGCGCTGATGCACACCACGGATGCGGGCCATCACTGGGTACGGCAGCTGAGCGGCGACGTCGTGAACGCCGGCGTGTACGTGAACTTCTTCGATGCGAGCCAGGGCGTGGTCGCTGTGCTGGGATCGCAGTCGGTGCTCTATCGAACGGCCGACGGCGGGCGCAAGTGGTCCGCGAAGCCGATTCGCGGCGGCGTCGCCTATTTGACGTCGGTGACGTCCGTGTCGTTTGCGGACGCAGTTCATGGCTGGCTTCTCCTCAGCACCCCCACGGTCGCGAGTGGAGCCGAGCTGCTCCGCACGGACGACGGCGGCGCCACATGGACGAACCTCGGATCCCCGGCGGTGGGAAGCGACCTGGTCTATCGAGTCCATTTCACCGATCGACAGGTCGGGTGGTTGGACAGCTTGTCGGCGCGACCCTACGCATACAAAAGCCTCAACGGCGGGGCGACGTGGCAGCAGGTCACCCTGCCGGCCCCGCGCGGCGGATGGCCGGCGACAGGTGAGTTCTTCGTCGGGGCCCAGGCGACCCACGGCGCCGGCGTGATCGCCACCGTGGCAAGCTTCGCGGCTCCCTCGGGCCGTTCCGGTATCGGAGCCAGCGTCACCTCATACCCGCCCCTGACCGTGCGCGCGTTCGACGGAGGCGTCCCGGTTTCATACATCTATGTGACGTTCGCCGATACGATCGCCAGCTCGTCGTGGACGGCGGTGGACACCAAGAACAGGAGCGCATCCGCCTCCCAGGTCCAGGCGCCGAACCAGGTTCAGCTCGGCTCGCTGGACGGCGGGTCAACCTGGAGCGTGATCGCACCGCCCAAGGAGCCGGGAGCGATCGGCTACTCCAACGCCGAGAACTGGTGGTGGATCGGCTCCGGCGCGTGGTCTACGAGCTCTGACGGCGGCGCCACTTGGACCCCTTCCCGCAACCTCGGGGTCCTCCAACCCCTCCCGGGATCGCTTCAAGTCCTCGACGCTGCGCACGCGTGGTTCGGCGCGATGGCTGGAACAAGGGCCGTGCTCGAAAACACCAGCGATCGCGGCCTCCACTGGTACATGACCAGCCTGCCGGCGCTTACCGCTCCTTAGGTCAGGCCTTCACGTAAGCGATCACCGCGCGCGCCTCGGCCACAATCGGGCCTCCGTCCTGCTCCACGGTGGCCTCGCAGAAAGCGAGCCGGCGAGTGCGGTGGCGCAGGGTTGCGCGGGCGAGCAGGCGGCCCGGCCTGGCAGGCCTCAGGAAATCTACCTTCAGGTCGGCGGTGACCGTCGTCTCGCCCTCTTCCGCGGCGGTGAACGCGACTGAGGCGAGCGCTTCGTCGGCGAGGGTCGCTATCGCGCCGCCGTGAATGATCGTGCCGCGAGAGGTCGGGAATCCGTGCGACTCGGCTGTCATGTTGCCCTCGAGGACCAGCTTGCCCGCGGCGATCTCCACGATTCGCGTTCCGATGTTCGCCACCATCCCGGTCGATGCCCATTCTCGATACAGCTCGGGCAGAGCCTTGACTCCATAAGGTTCCTCGCTCACGCGGGAAGACTCCGATGCAGCTCGATCACCGGGGTCACGACCCGGTATCCCATTTCTTCGTTGATGTGAAGAATCGGCGCGTTGGCTCCGTCGTTGGCGGTTCTCACAAGCTTGTAACCAAGCTCGATCGCCTGCACCATCGATTCGTACTTCAGTGCGCGCGCGATGCCGCGACCTCGCACCGCTTTCGAAGTTGCGGTGAACGCGGTCCACGGAAGTCCACGCACGGGAGGGAACTCGAGGAAAGAAAGGCCGACGACCGCTTCGCCATCCAGCGCGATCCAGAAGCGATCTTCGCGAACTCCTGGATCGTCGAAAGTAGCTCGCATCCATTCATCGAATGGCTGCGTTGGTATGGGCACGGTGCTCGGGATGTCCTGCTCCGCCGCGACCATCATCTTGTACAGGTTGACCAGGCGGTCTGGATCCTTGTACTCGCTCAAGGGGAGCATGGTCACGCCCAGCGCCTTCATTTTCTGGCGCTCCTTCGACCAGCCCCGCAGCAAATCGTCACGATGCCCGACGAGGTCGAGCTCCGAGAAGTTCTGCCGCCGCACTTCTCGATAATCGATCCGCTCCAGGGCCTCGAGCTCGTTGCGGAAGTCCGCGCGAATCCTGCTCACCACGGTGGCCACACCTTCCGACGCCAGCCACGCTTCGCCCTTATTTACCAAACGCGTGTATTGGTCTTCCGACCACACATCGGAACGGATCACCACTCGGAGCGAGCCGAATCGCTCCGGGCCATCCCCCCAGCGCTCGTGTGTCGCCGCCACGAAGGCGACCGCCTTCCCCTCGTGCATCGCAACAAGACGCGAGGAGACCAGGCTCAGAGAGCCGCTCGTCCACCAGTAACGCATCATTTCGGGGTCGCGCGGATCCTGGGGATCGCGCGTCGCCTCGAGGTCGGCGACGATCCCTATGTCGTCGATCGTCACGTGGCGCAGGTCGAGAGCAAGCGGATGGGGTGCCGGCATGGCCTGGGGAGAAGGTTAATCTCTGCGCGTTGATTGCTCGAACAGTCCGAACGTTCCCCGGGATGAAGTCGGCGCGTGTCACCCATCGTCTCGCGATCTCACCGGTGTGCTGGGGGATCAGCGACGTCCCAGGTTGGGGACACCAGCTCGACCCCGAGCGCGTTCTCTCCGAAGCTGCGGCTGTGGGCGAGGGCGCCGTCACTGCAGGGCCGCCGGGTTTTCTGCCCGACCGCAGCGACCAGGCCAAGCCTCTCCTCAAGCGTCATCGGCTCACGCTGGTCGCGGGCCAGGTGGGCGCGATCCTTCATCACCAGGACATTCGCGGCTCCGAGCTGGCCCACATAGACGGCCACGCGCAGTGGCTGTCGGCCCTGGGCGCCAAGACGCTTGTGCTGTCCGCAATCGCGCATCGCGCCGGTGGTGCGGACCACGGCATCGTGCTCTCCAACGCAGAGTGGGCGCATCTTCTCCACTCGATCGGCTCCGTCGAGCACGTGTGCTCACGCCATAAGCTGCGCCTGGCCGTCCAGCCCAGGTTTGGCAGCACGATCCAGGGACCTGAGGACATCGAGCGCTTGCTGGTCGGCTCCGACGCCGGCATCTGCCTCGACCTAGGACACCTCTTGCTCGCCGGGGCCGACCCGATCGAGATCCTCGAGCTCGCGGCGGGCCGGATCCAGCACGTGCAGTTGAACGACCTGGATGAGCACCTGGCCAAGCAGGTGCGCGATCACGGCCAGGATTACGCCGAGGCCGTCAGTGACGGCCTGTTCACGCCGCTCGGCGAGGGTGGTGGGCACGTGGACCGCGTCGTCGAGGCGCTGCGGAGCACGAGCTATCGGGGCTGGTACGCCCTGAGGCAGGAGACCCGGCTCTCCTCCGCGGAAGACCGGCCCCTGGGCCGCGTGAGCCGCTCCCTGGAGTACCTGCTGCCGCTCCTTTCCTAGAGGCGCGGCCGAAAAAGCCGTCGACGGAGCTTCGGCGCCCATGCCCATCTCCGGGTTCAGCGACTGCGCTGCTCGCTCACGCATGCACGATGCGCTCGCTGCGCTGCTCGTCGCTTCACCCGGATCTGGGCCACCTGGATCGCCGAATCTCTCGTCGAGGTTTTCGGCCGCGCCTCTAGATTCTTCGTCCGGTCGAAGCCCAGTACGGCTCGCGGATCGTTCGCTTCAACAGCTTGCCGGCCGCGTCGCGCGGGAGCTCGTCCACGAAGTCGATCGACCTCGGCTTCTTGTAGCCGGCCAGGCGCTGATCGCAGAAGGCGATCAGCTCCTCTTCAGTGGTTGATGCGCCTGCTCTCAGCTGCACCACCGCCTTCACCGATTCGCCCCACTGCTGGTCCGGCACCCCGATCACGGCCGCGTCCATCACGGCCGGGTGCGCGTGGAGCACTGCCTCAACCTCTGCCGGATAGATGTTCACTCCGCCGGAAATGATCATGTCGATGCGCCGATCGCAGATGTAGTAATAACCCTCGGCGTCGCGATATGCGACGTCACCCACCGAAAAGAACCCGTCGTGGAGACTCTTGCCGGTCGCGTCAGGTCGGTTGTAGTACTCGGCCAGCCAGCTGTTGCGGACCATGAACTCGCCCGGCTCACCGTCGGGAACATCCGCTCCGTCCGGTCCGGCCAGCCGGATCTCCTGTCCCGGCACCGCGGTCCCGCACGAGCCCGGCTTGCGCAACTGGTCTTCCGGGCGCAGCACCGTGTTGATGCCGGTCTCGGTAGCGCCGTAAAACTCCCACAGCACCTTCCCGAACACCGCCTCGGCGCGCACTTTCAGCTCGTACGGACAGGGAGCCGCACCGAGAATCAGCGCGCGCAGCGACGAAACGTCTCTCGGCCTTGCGCGCTGCGCGTCCACGAGGCGCTGCAGGAGAGTCGGCGCCATGAAGGTGGTCGTCACGCGATGACGTTCGATGAGGTCGAGCGCGTCATCAGCCGCGAACTTCGGTTGGACGACCACCGTCGCCCCCAGCAGCTGGTGAAGCGTCGAGAAGAACGCCACGGCGCTGTGGTATCCGGGACCGCACATCAGGTGGACGTCGGATTGACCCAGCTCGAAGATCGAGATCACCTGGAGGACATTGGCCACGTTCACGCCGTTTGGACGCCACGCCCCTTTCGGGTGACCGGTGGTGCCGGACGTGTAGATCATCGAGGCGAGAAGCCCGTCGCTAAGCGGATCCAGGGGAGGCGCGTCGTTCGAGGCTTCCATCAAAGCGCGATAGGAGAGCCAGCCGACGGGCGCGCGATCGCCGATCGCGATGAAGCGCCGGTCCCCAGCCACTTCCGGCTGAGCCGCGGCCACGGCGTCGACGTGGTCGGGACCGGCCACGACCACCTTGGCCCCCGAGTCGTTCAGCAGGTACGCGATCTCCGGGCCGCGCAGCCGGTAGTTCACGGGAACGACCACCGTCCCCGACCGTCGAACTCCGTTCGCGATCTCGAACCCGGCGACCGAGTTGAACGACATGTATGCGACCCGGTCGCCGGCCTCGCAACCCAGGCTTTTGAAAACGCCGGCGGCTCGATTGGCGCGGCGATTCAGCGTCGCGAAGTCAAGCGTCTGTTCGCCGAGGACGACGGCCAGCTTGGTTGGAGTCAACTCGGCGTGGCTCGCGAGAAAATCAAATTCGGCCACAACCTCATGCTATCCGTCTACGGCGAAGCGCTGGCCTTCGCCCTCGGCGAGGAGGACGGCCTCGGAGTCGGGGCGTTGCACAGGGCGTTGCCGTCGAGGCCGAACGTCGAGGCGATCGGCGCAATGCTGCCGGTGATGACCACTCGATAGCGGAAGCAACCCCCCAGCAGCTGCCAGCTCGCCGAGGGAGCCCAATGATGGATCACGACTCCGGCGGGGATTGGCGCATATTGAGCCAGTACGGCGGGCGTCGCATCCGCAATCGATGCGATGGGCGAAGCGCTCGTCGAGTCGAACTGCCAGAGGTAGACCTTTGTCTGAGGGCGCGCGGCGGGAGTGTCGGCCGCCGCCGGCAGCATCGTTGCCGTAAGGAGCGCATCCACGATCGCCTGTGGCCCCGGACTGGGTTTGAGCATCGCCGCCGTCCGTGCCGGCATGGGTGCGGACCAATCGACGCCGCTGACGTTGCCGCCTGTGAGGTACTTCTTCACGGCTGGGGTGCCATCGGCGCCCGATGCGGAGTAGAGCTCGACTTCCCCATTCACCGCCAGCACGACCTGCTTGGCGTCCGGGCTCCACGCGAGGCCATCGACATGGGGCAGGCTCGAGTTGACGCGCCGCGGCGCCGCGGTCGACGGTGATGGTGTGGGCGATGGATGGGGCGAGGCGGCAGCCGAGGCTGAAGCGGAGGCGCTCGCACTGGGCGAGGCCAGCGGGATGCCGGAGTTGATGGGTTCGATCACGGCGCCGTGGTCCGGGAGCGAGACCGCCGCCAGCGTGCCGTCGGGCGAGATGGCGATCGGCCCGTCATCCGGTCCGAGCTTCAACGGGAACGGGTTGAGCACGCCGGCGTCGGCGTTGAGCCAGTACCAGGTCCCGGTTCCGAACTCGCGAACCGCCAGCAGCCCGGACGCGCCCGGTGCGGCGCCTTCGGTGAAGAAAGCCGCTTGCGCCGGCGGCTTCGCCAGCGCCTTGAGCGCGCTGAGTGGCTGCGTCACGTCGAGCGCGTCGACCTCGTAGCTGGCACAGCAGCCGACCGAGAGCGCGACGTAATGGGAGTTGGCGACCAACCCGATGGGACCCTCGCTCTGCGAGTCCTGGGAAGCTGCGATCGGCTGGATCGTTCCCGTGAACGGATCGACGCGGAAGATCCAGTCGTAGGGCACGACTCCGGTCGTGGTGCGCCGCTCGGCCGGACGGTCGTCGTGGATCGTGAAATACAGCACCGGGTTTGCAACGCCGGGTGCGGGTCCCCAGACCGGGCCGGCCACTCGAAAGGCAGCGCCGGCCGGCATCGACGCGACGATGGTGGTCTTGCCGGTGGCGGGATCCAGCACTCCGACCCCCTGGTCCGCCATGTACGCGATCAATCCCTGGGTCAGGGCCCCGGTCAGGGGGGACGGCGAGTGCGCCGCAACCGGACCGCTGCCGCCCCCGCAACTAGAGGCGGCGATTGCGATCACCGATCCGATGACCAGGTTCCGGAGGCGAGCCTTGCGCACGTAAGCTGCCGATGTTATCGGGTGCACCTATGTCGTTACGAGTGTGCGGGCCGCTTCGTTACGTCTTTGAGATGAGAATCCTGCTGGCGGCGATCGGCGCGGCTGTACTTGTTTCCGGCTGCGGAAGCGCCGGTACTGGCTCAGGCCTGACGCCGACCCCGTCGCCGAGCGCCAGCTCCAACCCGATGAGCTTCGACGTGACGGTGACCGAGACGACGAAGGCAGCCTCGATGCGCGTGGGCCAGAAGCTGGAGGTCGTGCTCCACGCCGGCAGCGGGATGAACAACTGGACGCAACCGCGTTCCAGTGACGAGTCCGTCCTGGCGCCCATCGTCAACCCGGCTGCCACCGCGGTGCGCGGCGTCACCCTGGCCGCGCTCCAGGCGAAGGCCCCCGGCCAGGCGAACATCACTGCCTACGGGAGCCCCACCTGCCCATCGGGTCAAGCGTGCCCGATGTACGTGATGCTCTTTTCCGCGAAGGTGACCGTGACGCCGTAGAGGCGCGGCTAGCCGCGGATCGCCGCCGCGATGGTCTCCAGCTCGGCCCGGCTCGGCGGATGGCTGTAAGCATCCGGAAACGTCAACCCGAAACCATCGTTCGCGTAGCGAGGTATCACGTGGACGTGGAAGTGTGGCACGTCCTGGAACGCCGTTTCGCCATCGGCCACGAAGAGGTTCACGCCGGTCGCGCCCAGCTTGCCGCGCGCGGTCGATGCGAGCTGGCGCGCCACCCGGAAAGTTCGCATCGCCACCGTTTCGTTGACGTCCGCCATGAGCACTGCGTGCTCGCGCGGGACCACGAGCATGTGACCGTGGGTGATGGGCTGCACGTCCATGAACGCGACCACGGTGTCGTCCTGGTAGGTGAAGCTCGCGGGCTCGTTGCCGCGCAGGATCTCGCAAAAGACGCACTGATCGCTCATTGGCAGCGCGAAGCTTAAGCGAGTGTGAAGCTATTCGGACTCGGTCGACGATTCAACCGGCGCGGGTATCGATCCGGTCGAGCCGTTGGTCTGCGGCGAACCATCGGCCGACACCGGTTCGAGCGCCGGCTCGGATCCATTGGTCGCCACGGCGCCGTCGCCGTTGACCGCGCCCTCGCCCGGGCGCTGGCCGCGCCGGCGCCGGCGGGTCCGGCGATCGCCTCGGTGGGGTCGAGACAGACGCTGCACCTGCGACCGGATGCCGACACGCTGGCAGGCGGTGACCACTGCTCCGACGCCCGCCACCAGGCCCTCCTCCTTGCAGTGCTCGAACAGCGGTCCGAACAGCTCGGGTGCGCCGCCGATCACAGTCTTGGAGTCGCCGACGATGACAAGCAGCTTTTTCGCTCGCGAGATGGCGACGTTGACGCGGTTGGGGTCGTTGAGGAATCCGATCGCGGCGCGGTCGTTCGAGCGCACGAGCGAGAGGATCACGGCGTCCGACTCGCGACCTTCGAATGCGTCGACCGACTCGATGTCGTCGGGCGGCACGATGCCCTTGAGCGCGGACGACAGCCGGTTGACCTGCGAGGCGTACATCGCGATCACCGCGAGCTTCGCCTTGCGGACCCGGCGCCGGATGATCGAGGTGATGTCCTTACACAGCGCCACCTCGAACTCGTTGGCGACCGATCGCTGGGCGTCGCGATACTCGTCCTGGGCGCCAGTGTCGACCCAGACCAACTCTCGGTCGAACGGCCACGGAAGCGGCATGCGCGGATGCGGCGCCTCGTGGACGAGCTTGCCATCGTAAAAGAGGTCTGACACCACGCGGCCGATCGGCTCGCGCATGCGGTACTGGCGAGGCAGCATGATCTTGGAGCTGGCCGGGACCTTGTCCCAAATCCAACCGTAGAAACTGTCGTCGCGGACGAGCTCGTCAAGTGGCTGCTCGACCTTGAACGTGGACGCGGCTTCCTCCATGACCGGCGGCAGCTGCTTGAGGTCGCCGATCATGACCCAGCGCTTGGCGAGCGGCATCAGCGCGAGAGCTTCGTTGGCTCGCACCTTGTTCGCTTCGTCGAGGATCAGCCAGTCGAAGACCTTGAAACGAAGGCGCGAATCGATCGCGAGCCGGTTGCACGTGCCGGCGACCAGGTTGTACGGCTCGAGGTCGTCGCTTTCGACCAGCGTCGGGCGAAGCCGGCGGGGCACCTTGCCGGGTTCCGCAATGCGCGCCTGGCGCACGTGCGAGAAGCCGAGCAGCCGCTCCTGTCCCGTGTCGACCGCATCGTTGGAGTGCGACGACATCAGGATCGACGCGTTGGGGTTGCGGCCGAGGATGCGGCGGATCGATTCGACGATGGCTGTCGTCTTGCCGGTGCCCGGGGGGCCCTGGATCAGGTACATCTGGCCCGGCCGCATGCCCATCACGCGGGCGACGGCCTCGGCCTGCTCCTCGTTCGGGTCGGGCAGGTGGTGGGCCTTCTTGCCGTCTAGCGGCACGCGTGGCGGGCTTCCGAGCCAGCCTGTATCGGAAAGCTCCGCGGCCATGGCACCCGTGCGTGGGCTGCCGATCTGCAGCTGGCGGATGACCGAGCGCTGCGCCTCGAACATCTCGACGCTGGCGGTCGGGAGGACGATGCCCTCGTCCGGCAGCGGGTCGTAACGGCGGAAGCTGACCGACAGGTTCGAGCCCTGGATCCGGTCGAGCGACATTCCCCGGTACTCGGGGAACCCGGCCGAGCGCACCGTCAGCGAGTCGATGCCCCGTTAGATCCTGCCGTCGGCGTCGTCGACCAGGTGCAGGACCGCCCGCACGTACTCGCCGCCACGCATGTCCTCTCCGCACTCGGGGCAGTGGATGCCGTTTGAAGTCGGGACCTCCGCTTCGCACTTGGGGCACTCCATCCACTGCTCGGTCGCCTCATACCGGCGGACCGCCGCTTCGGCGAGCTTCTCCCGGAAGTCGCGGAGGTGCTCGATGAAGCGCATCGTCGAGTCGAGGATGGGCAGGGTTTTGGCCTGTTCGCGGAGCCCGATCGCGGTGAATCCTTCCAGGTCGCCGTCCCATTCCTTGACCACGTGGAGCTCCTGGTAGCGGAGCCGCAGGCGGTTCTTCTCCATCTCGTAGTCGCCGTCGAGGTCCTGCCAGTCGGTGATCTCGAGGGCCAGACCCATCGGGGTCCGGCCGAGCTTGCCCGTGAGCAAGGTCGTGCTCACCTGGCCGGTGAACTCGAGCGGCTTCTCCGGCTTGACGATGGTGTAGATGCCGTCGATTATCCGCTGGTCCTCGAGCACCTGGCGCAGCAGCTCGGCGCCTCCGGCGGCCTCCATGGCCAGGACCTTGGCCGCCGCGGGAGTGCCGGGGCGCACGCGTATGCCAAGCCGGCCTGTCTGGATCTCCTCGCCTGGAATATCCGGATTCCAGAGCGGTAGAACGTCCCCCGGATTGGGCGTGCTCACGTCAGGCAGACCTGAGTGTCGATACGCGGCTTAAGCGTGAAATTGGGATCAAGTGAGTTCAAAAAGGGGTCCCCCGGCGGGACCAAGCACCCCAATGGGCAACGACTACGTTATCACATGCCTGCTCTGTAGCAAGATTGCTAACGCATGTGGAAGAACCGCCTCAAACCCTATGACCTCCTCAGCAAGGAGGAGGAGAACGCGATCCACGAGCAGGCGATGACGATCCTCGAAGAGATCGGCGTTGACTTCCTGCACGAACGGGCCCGCGAGATCTTCGGCAAGGCCGGGATGAAGGTGGAGGAAAACCGGGTCCGTTTCGACCGGGCCTTCATTCTCGAGCAGGTCGCGAAGGCGCCGGAGACATTTCCACTCCAGGCGCGCAATGCGGCGCGCTCGGTCGTGCTCGGCGGCGATAACGTCGTGACGGCCCCGGTCTACGGGCCGCCCTTCATCACGGACCTCGAGCGCGGACGCCGCGGCGCCACGATCGAGGACTTCAACAACTTCGACAAGATGGCCCAGGCCATCGACCAGATCCACTGCGCGGGGGGCACCACCGTCGAGCCGGAGGACCTCCCGCTCGGGACGCGCCACCTGGACATGGTCTACTCCCACATGCGCTGGACCGACAAGCCCTTCATGGGCAGCGTCATCTCGTCCGAGAACGCGCGCGACACGATCGAGATGGCGTCGATCTTGTTCGGCGGCCGCGAGAAGATCGAAGAGACCCCGGCCATCATCAGCCTGATCAACGTCAACAGCCCGCTCCGCTACGACGACCGCATGCTGGGCGCGCTGCTCGAGTATTCGGACGCCGGGCAGCCGGTGATCGTCACGCCGTTCTTGATGGCGGGAGCGATGTCGCCGATGGCCCTCGCTGCTTCGGTCGCGCAGCAGACGGCCGAAGCGCTGGCCGGCATCGCGCTCGTCCAGCTCATCCGCCCGGGCACGCCGAGCGTCTATGGGTCCTTTCTCACCAACACGGACATGCAGTCCGGCAGCCCCGCGTTCGGCACCCCGGAATCGGCGATGGGAATCCTGGCCAGCGCGCAGATGGCGCGGCATTACAAGCTGCCTTTCCGCGGTGGTGGCGCGATGACCTCTTCCAAGGCGCCCGACGCGCAGGCGGCCTACGAATCGATGATGTGCATGTGGCCGACGATCCTCGGCCGCGTCAACTTCGTGCTGCATGCGGCGGGCTGGCTGGAGAGCGCGCTGCTTGCCTCCTACGAGAAATTCATCATCGACGTCGAAGCCTTGCGGATGTTCGAATGGATCCTGTCCCACGGCATGCCGGTCGACGAGGAGAACATGGCGATGGACGCGCTACGGGAGGTCGGTCCGGGCGGGCACTTCCTCGGCGCCGAGCACACGCTGCGCAACTACCGCACCGGCTTCTACCGGCCGTGGATCTCCTCGACGGAGAACTTCGACCGGTGGAACCGCTTCGGCGCTCGTACCGCGGACGTGGTGGCCGCCGAGAAGTGGAAGCAGGTGCTCGCCGAATATCCCGACCCAGGCATCGATCCGGGCGTCGATGAGGAGCTGAAGGAGTTCATGGAGAAGCGCAGGCGGGAGATCGGCGCTGACTGATCCAGAGAAGAACCTCGCTCGCCTGAACTACCTGCTGGAAAAGATCGCGTCCAAGGAGCCTGCTCCGGCCAGCGGCTCTGCATGCGCCGCGGTCGTTGCAGCAGCTGCTGCACTCGTCGAGAAGTCGGCGCGCCTATCGAACAAGCAATGGGAAGGCGCCGCCGCCGCGCTCGAGCGCGCCCACGCGCTGCGCGAGGAGAGCCTCGGGCTCATCGAGGAGGACGCGCAAGCCTACCTGGCATTTGTCGACGCGGTGCGTTCACAAAAGGAGATCGGCGACGCTCACGCGCGCACGGTCGACGTGCCGCTGCGGATGATTCGCGCAGCGGCCGAAGTTGCCGAGCTGGCGGTCCAACTTGCCCAGCACGGCAACCCCAACCTGCGCGCCGACGCAGTCGTCGGGGCGACGCTGGCCGCCGCGGCGGCTGAATCCGGGCTGATCTTGATCGAGGTCAACCTCGGCGACGCGAACGCCGATGCGCGATTTGCGGTGGCTGAGAAGCTGGCGCGGAAGGCGAGCGGTCTGGCGCTGTCGCTCAGATCTCGGGATTCATGAGACGGGACCGCGGGTGCGCGGCAGTGAGCTCCTCGACCAGTGAGTCGATCACCTCTTCAGGGGCGCCGGCGCGCTCCTCGACCGGACCCCTGCGCCAGCCCTCGAGATAGGAATCCATCTCGGTCGAGCCGTCTTTCATCGCGTACGCGTCGATGGCAGCCTGAAAGTAGTCGGGCAGCATACGCTTCGCTTTCTCGTCGCCTTCCCACGCCATCACTTGCGACGGGATGTGCTTCCAAAAGAGAACCTGGTAGTGGGCCATGAGATATCTACCTCCCCACTTGCTGGGGAGGTGGCGCGAAGCGCCGGCGGGGGGCTGGAGCTTCCACCAGCTCGGCCAGCCGATCCTCCAGCTCACCCAACCCCACATCCACTATCTCCAGCGGCAGGGCGAGATAGGTCGCGATCTTCTCCGCCTTCTCAGCGAGTCGCGGATTGGGTACCTGCCTGAGGTACAGCAGCGCCTCGTAGTTGCCGAACACCATCGTCTTCAGCTCCGGGTCTCGGTCGAGCCCGAGGCCGCGCACCACCGCGCGGTCGAAGTTTCGCACGAGCCAGTCGGTCAAGAAGAAGGTGCCGGGCTTCTCTTCTGACACGCGCCGGAACCTCTCTTCGCCGGCGAACATCTCGTAGCAGTGCGGGCCGCGCAGACGCGACGCACCGACCTCTGCGAGCAGCGGCTCCAGTTTCCCGGTGGTTCCGCAGTCGCCGTAGACGACGACCAGGTTCTCGTAACGGGGTCGCAGGTCGTGGAGCTTCACGCGCAGCTCGTCGACGATCCGCGACGGATAGAGGTGGAGCAGCGCGGAGACGCCGTAGATGTCCACGTCCCAGCCGCGCCGATCCACGATCTCTTTGACCTCCTTGCCGAGCGCGCCGCACATGACCAGCGCCGTTCTGTTGGTGCTCATCCGACAAGCTCCAGGTGCGGGAAGCCGAGGACCGAGACGAAGGCGTCATTGAAATCCGTCCGCCCTGAGAGCTCGACGTATTCGATCCGGGAAGGCAGCTCGAACGCGACCTGGCGTTCGCGATACGAAAGCAGCGCGATCTTCGCTCCCTCTCCGGCGGAGTTGCCCACAGCGATGATCCGGTCGACGTCCACGGGCGGTACCAGGCCGATGATCTTGGCGCTCTCCGGGTTCAGATACGAGCCGAACGAACCCCCCAGGAGCACCTCGTCCAGGTCCTTCGTCTCGATGCCGAGTATGTCCATCAAGACTTTGATCCCCGTCGCGATCGATCCCTTCGCAAATTGCAGCTCGCGGATGTCCTTCTGGGTGAGGTAAACGCCGTCGGCGAGCAGGAAGGCGCGCACGCCGTCCACGTCGATCAGCCGGTCGCGCAGCGGATGACCGGGCACGTCGCCGGCGGTCTTCATGCGGCCCGAGTGATCGAGGAGGCCCGCCAGCAGAAGCTGAGCCACAGCGTCGACCAGACCCGACCCGCAGATGCCCTCCGGCCGCACATCGCCGCCGATGACCTGCAGCTCCACGACGTCGCCTAGCTGCACGCCTTCGATCGCCCCGTCGGTCGCCCGCATGCCGCATCGGATCTGGCTGCCTTCGAACGCCGGCCCCGCCGGCGCCGCCGTCGCGAGCGCGCGCTGACCGTTGCCCAGCACGATCTCGCCGTTCGTGCCCACGTCGACAAAGACGCGCATCTTGTCCTCGCGCACGATCCCGGTTGCGAGCACCCCGGCGACGATGTCGGCTCCGACGTAAGCGCCGAGCGCCGGCAGCGTCTGGATGTACCCACGCGGGTGAATATCGAGACCGACCTCGCTCGCGACGACACTCAGCGGCTCCATGAAGGCGGGCGTGAACGGCATCACGGCGAGCGGGGTCGGGTCGATTCCGAAGAGCAGGTGCAGCATGGTCGCGTTTCCGACGGCGACCGCCTCATACGTCCGCTCAGGCGAAACGCCCGTCTCCGCGTAGAGAGCCGAAAGGATGCCGTTCATCGTGGAGATGACAGCCGCCTGCAGCTCGCGGATCGAGTCCGGGCCGTTCATCCCGTGGCTGATGCGGGAGATGACGTCCGCGCCGAACGGAGCCTGGCCATTCAGCGTCGAAAGCACGGAGGCCGCCATACCCGTCCGGAGGTTCATCAGGGTCCCAACGAGCGTCGTGGTTCCGACGTCGAAGGCAACGCCAAAGCAGTCGCCAGTCGTGTCGCCCGCCTCAATCGCCACGAGGTTCTCGCCGGCCAGCACCGCTGTGATGTGAAAACCGGCTTCGCGCAACACGTGCGGCAGCGTTCGCAGCACCGGCACGCCGGCCACCATGTCGTGCCCTTCCTCGGTCAGCGCTTCTTTCAGACGCAGCACATCACTGCGCTGATCCTCGAGCGACGGTTCGGCCAGCTCGAGGTAGATCTTGCGCACATTGGGGTCGAGGATGACCAGGCGGCCGAGGCCCATCGTGGCGGCCTTCGGCACGCGCAGCAGCTGCGGCACCTCGCAGGTCATGTCCTCGTAGATGCGCGCCTGGCAGGAGAGCCGCCAGCCTTCGGCTATCTCGGCGGGCCGGAGCTGCCGATGGTCCGCGGTCTCGGGATCGGGGAGCCCCTGGACGACGCGCACCTTGCACTTGCCGCAGGTGCCGCGGCCGCCGCATGTGGAATCGATGGGAAGGCCGATCCAATGCGCGGCGCTGAACAGCGTGGTGCCGGGGGGGACGCGCGTGGTGCGATCGAATGGGAGGTACTTGACCTCGAGTTTGCGCTGGATCATTCCGCGGCAGCTTTGGTCGCCGCAATCTCCGCGCGATAGCTCGCAATCCAGCGCATCGCATATTCGTCGTGGCCGAGCAGGAGGTCGCCGGCGAGCACCGCGCGCCGGACCTCTGGCACGAGCGGGTTGGTGATCGCGCATGTGAGCCCGGCGTTCATCGCCAGCGGCAGGAATGCCGCGTTCACCGTGGCGCGGTCGGGCAGGCCGAAGGAAACGTTGGACGCGCCGCAGGTCATGTTGTTGCCGAGCGTGTCGCGAATCAGGCGCATCGTCTCGAGCGTGATCACGCCGCAGGTCGGATCCGCCGCGACCGTCATCGCGATCGGGTCGATGATGATGTCGTGCTGCGGGATGCCGTAATCGGCCGCGCGCTCGATGATCCTGCGCGCGAGTGCGAGTCGTTCCTCGGGGACCATCGAGATACCGGTCTCGTCGTTGGCCATGCCGATCACCGCAGCTCCGTATTTCTTGACCAGCGGGAGGATGCGCTCCATGCGCTCTTCTTCGGCTGTTACGGAGTTGACCAGCGCCTTGCCCTCGTAGGCGGCGAGGCCAGCCTCGAGGGCTTCGATGATCGAAGAGTCGATGCAGATCGGAAGGTCGCACACCTCCGTCACCGCTTTGATGGCGGCGACGAGGAGCTCGGCCTCGTCGAGCGCTGGAATTCCGGCGTTGACGTCCAGCATGTGGGCGCCCGCCGCGGCCTGGGCGATCGCGTCCAAGCGGACGCGGTCCATCTTGCCTTCCTTCATCTCGGCCGCGAGAACCTTGCGCCCGGTCGGATTGATGCGCTCGCCGATGATCACGAAGGGGCGGTCGCCGGAGATCACTACCTCGCGACCTCGCGAGCTGAGACGGGTCTCCACTCCTAGCCCTTTTTCAGGGTCTCGTCGATCAGCTTGACGGCCTGCTCGAGCGCCTGTGCCCCCTGCGAGGTTTCGCTGCGGTCGCCGACCAGCACCTTCGCCATTCGGGTCGCCATCGAGGCGTCAGGCGCGTAGCTGTCTGCGCCTACATGCTTGGCGTACTCCTCGGTCACGGGCGCGCCGCCCACCGCGATGTGCACCTTGTCCCGGAGGCCGGCTTTCGTCAGGGCGTCGATGTTCACTTTGAACATGGGCATCGTGGTCGTGAGAAACGCGGAGAAGCCCACGACATCCGGCTTGTGCTCTTCGACCGCGGCGACGAACTTTTCGGGCGGCGTGTTGACGCCCAGGTCGAAGACCTCGAACCCGGCGCCCTCGAGCATGATCACGCAGAGGTTCTTGCCGATGTCGTGGATGTCGCCCTTGACCGTGCCGATGACGTAGCGGCCCACCGGCTGAGCGCCGGTCTCGGCGATCAGCGGCCGCAGGATGACCAAGGCGCCCTGCATGGCGCGGGCGGCGATCAGCATCTCCGGGACAAAGAAGTCGCCCATCTCAAACCGCCTCCCGACTTCTTCGAGCGAGGGGATCAGGGCCTTGAAGAGGATGTCCATCGGGCTCATTCCGAGCGCCAGGCCCTCCTCCGTCAGCGCTTTCACCTCGGGCGCGTGTCCGTTGAGCGTGTGTTCGAACAGACCGGCCCGGATCTCTTCTTGACGGCTCATTAGTTCTTCCTCGACCCTCTCCCAACCTCTCCCCTGCGAGGAGAGGAGGTGTTGCGCATCGCTCAACAGATGCTCAGAGTCCAACAGTCTACCCAGCCCTCCGAAGGGTGGCAAGCGTAATGTTGCGCTGTGAGCAACGAAGGCGCGCGCGACCCGGGAGTCCGGTCCGTCGAGCGCGCCATCACGATCCTGGACGTGCTCGCGGCCGGCGGCTGGCGCAGCGGCGCCGAGATCGCCCGGGAGCTCGCCGTCCACCGCTCAACCGCGCTGCGCCTGCTGGGAACCCTGGAGCGCCACGCGCTCGTCGAGCGCGACCCCAGGAGCGCCAAGTACCGCCTGGGTCAGCGTCTGGCCCAGCTGGCGAGCGTCGTCACAGGCGAGTCGGACCTGCGTTCCCTGGCTCGGCCCGTGTGCGAGGGTCTCGCCGGCGCCCTGGGCGAAACGGTCACGCTCGACGTGCTCGTCGGCGACGAGATCGTCCCGATCGAGCAGGCCACCGCCTCGACCTCGGTGGTGGGCGTCAACTGGCTCGGGCGGCGCACGCCGGTCCACTGCACGGCCAGCGGCAAGGTGATCCTCGCCTTCGGCCCGGCGGCGATCCGCGAGCGCCAGCTCGGCCGTCCGCTGAACAGGTCGACCGCCCACACGATCACCGCGAGAGCTGAGCTCTCCAAGCAGCTGGGCGACGCCCTGAAGGACGGGTTCGCGCGCACCTACGAGGAGCTCGAGGTCGGGCTCGACGCCATCGCGGCGCCGGTCTTCGCGTCCAGCGGCGAGGTCGTGGCGGCGCTCGACGTGTCGGGGCCCTCTCACCGCCTCCGGGCCGAAGGCCGTCCCGAGCTGGTGCGGCTGACTCTGGACGCCGCCGCAGATCTCTCCCGCCGCCTGGGATTCCGGGGTAGCAGAACCGCGTTAACGGCCGGCTAACCAAAACAAACGGAGCCAGCATTCTCCGTCCTTGCAACGCAGGCACGCTGGGAGCAATATTTCCCCTGCATATCGGTCCGCCTGCCGGGGTGGTCAGGCTCACGTCTCAAAGGGGAGGAAGCATGAAGTGGAGTAGTCCTGTACGCCAACTCGGGCTTGCCGTGGTGGCGTTCCTGCTGGTGGCCGCCTGTGGCAGCTCGCCCGGCGGAACCGCGAGCTGCAACGCGAAGACCGCGACGTCCGCCACCGACTGCGGCGGTATTGACGGCCTCGTGACCGCGGCCAAGGCCGAAGGCGCGCTCAACGTGATTGCGCTGCCGCCCGACTGGGCGAACTACGGCGCGGTCATCGCCGGCTTCACCGCCAAGTACGGCATCCCCATCAACTCGGCCAACCCGAACGGCAGCAGCCAGCAAGAGGTTGACGCCTTCGACGGCACGCCCAACGCCCCTGACGTAGTCGACGTGGGCCAGGCGGTGGCGCTCGCCAACACAGCTAAGTTCGCTCCTTACAAGGTGGCGACCTGGAACGACATTCCGGCCGGAGCCAAGGAACCGACAGGCCTCTGGTTCAACGACTACGGCGGCTACATGGGCATCGGCTACGACTCGAGCAAGGTGCCCGGCGGCACGATCAGCTCGGTCGCAGATCTGCTCGGCTCCGGATTCAAAGGCAAGGTCGCACTGGCCGGAGATCCGACCAAGTCCAACCAGGGCCTCAACGGCGTGATCATGGCCGGAGTCGCCAACGGCGGATCGCTCGACGATGTCAGCAAGGGCGTCGACTTCTTCAAGCAGTTGAAGAAGGCGGGCAACTACGTGCCGGTGGTCGGAACCGCCGCCACCGTCAAGGCCGGCCAGACCCCAGTGCTCTTCGAATGGGACTACCTGTCGACCTCGCATGGCAAAGACGTCTCGACCTGGAAGATCTTCGTGCCCTCCAACGCCATCATCGGGGGGTACTACAGCCAGGCGATCAACAAGGCGGCGCCGCACCCGGCCGCCGCGCGGCTCTGGATGGAGTACCTCTATTCCGACGCGGGCCAGAACCTCTGGCTGAAGGGCGGAGCCCGACCCGTCCGCATGGCGGCGATGACCACCGCCGGCACCCTTGACGCGGCAGCGGCGGCAGCGCTTCCGCAGGTGCCTGGGACTCCGCAGGTCCCGACCGGTGACCAGACCTCGAAGGCGAGCGCTTACGTCGTCGCCAACTGGTCGCAGGCCGTTTCTTGACGGCTGCCGGAATTCAATAGCGTGGCTTCAACCACCGCCGCTCGCCCTTCGGGCGGGCGGCGGTTTTCTCTATCGTGGGTCGGCGCGGTCCCGTTCTTCGCGTACGTCGGCCTGTTCCTCCTGCTGCCGACCGGCATCATCGTGGTGGGGTCCTTTTTCACCAAAGACGGGTCGTTGACGCTCGCCAACTTCGCCGACATCGACAAGCCGTACATCATCAAGTCGTTCACCAACAGCCTCATCATCTCGTCGGTCAGCGCCGCCATTGGGGCGGTCGTCGGCGCCGTGCTCGCCTACGCCGTCGTCACGGGTGATCCCAACGGCACCCTGCGCCGGCTCGTCACGTCGGCCGCCGGCGTGCTGGCCCAATTCGGGGGTGTGGCGCTTGCGATCGCACTGATCGCGACGGTTGGCAGCGAAGGCTTCGTGACAAAGTTTCTCCTCGCCCGGGGCCTCAACATCTACGCCGGCGGGCTCTGGATTTACGAGCCGATCGGGATCATCCTGGTCTACCTCTACTTTCAGATCCCGCTCATGGTCCTTGTGTTTCTGCCGGCTCTCGACGGCTTGCGGCCGCAATGGCGAGAGGCGACCGAGAGTCTCGGAGGAAGCACATGGCATTACTGGCGTTACGTGGCGGGCCCTCTTCTGGCGCCATCCTTCCTGGGCTGCACGCTGCTGCTCTTTGCCAACGCCTTTTCCGCATACGCCACGGTGGCCGCGCTGCTCACTCAGGGAGGGGTTTACATCACCCTGGAGATCCAGAACCTGCTCACCAGCGAGACCGAGCAGACGCAGCCGGGCCTTGCCCAAGCCCTGGCCCTGACGATGATCGTGATCGTCGTGCTGGTGACGTCGCTGTACACGGTGCTGCAGAGCCGCACTTCCAAATGGCTGAGGTGAGCTGAATGCAGCGATCACGGCGCCTGAAGCTCCTGATCTTTCGCTGGGTTGTATTGGTGGTGGTGGGTGTTTTCTTCCTCGCCCCGCTCGCGGCGATGTTCGAGTTCTCGACCCGGGGCAACGCGATCAACGCGCCGCGCACGCTGGAAGGCTGGACGCTGGTCGGCCAGACCCCTGGGCTTGTCAAGGGAATCATCGTTTCTCTCGAGCTTGCCGTCATCACGCCCCTCGCGATGCTGGTCCTGCTCCTGCCGACGATGGTCTGGGTGCGGCTCCGCCTGCCGAGCCTCAAGAGAATCGTCGAATTCGTCTGCCTCCTGCCCCTCACCGTCCCGGCGATCGCCCTGGTGGTGGGGCTCAAACCGATATACATATGGATTGAGATCAACGTCTCGCCGTTGACCCAGGTGCTGGCGTTTGCCTACCTCATCCTCATCCTCCCGTACAGCTATCGCACGCTGGATGCGGGGCTTGCCGCGATGGACCTCAAGACGCTTTCCGAGGCGGCTCGCAGCCTGGGCGCTGGATGGGCCACGGTGATGCTCCGCGTCGTAGTGCCCAACATGTCCAGCGCCATACTCAACGCCTCCCTCCTGTCGGTCGCCCTGGTCCTGGGCGAGTACACAGTCGCCAACCTACTCAACTTCCAGAACCTGCAGGTCGAGATCCAGTACGTGAGCCTGACCACCTCCAACACGGCAACCGCGGTCGCACTCGGATCCCTGCTGTTCGCATTCATCCTCCTTCTGGTGCTCTCGTTCATCGGTCGCTCCCGGGGACGGCGCACTCGCGCGGAGGAGATCATTCCGTCGTCGGCTTCATCGGCCGGGATATGGGGGCAGAGGGTATGAGCGAGAACCAGCCGGCTCGGGCCGGCGTTGAAGTGCGCCTCGAGGATCTGAGTCGCCGGTACGCGGGTGTCACCGCGCTGAACGGCCTCAACCTGACGATCGCCCCCGGCGAGCTCGTCGCCTTGCTGGGCCCGTCGGGCTGCGGCAAGACGACTGCTCTTCGCCTGGTGGCGGGGCTCGAGGAGGCCGATGGTGGCCGGGTTGTGTTCGGCGGCAAGGATGTGACGGGATTACCGGCCAACAAGCGCGACGTGGGCATGGTGTTCCAGGCGTACTCCCTGTTCCCCCACATGACGGCGCAGCAGAATGTCGAGTTCGGCCTGCAGCTTCGCCATAAGTCCCCCGACGAGCGACGCCGGCGTGCGGCCGAGGTGCTGGACCTGGTCGGCCTGGCCGCCCACGCTCACAAGTACGCCAGCCAGATGTCCGGCGGCCAGCAGCAGCGCGTCGCCCTTGCCCGCGCTCTGGCGATCGAGCCCACGGTGCTGCTTCTCGACGAACCTCTTTCAGCGCTCGATGCCAAGGTCCGCGCCCGCCTTCGCGACGAGATCCGCCGTGTCCAGCTCGAGGTCGGCATCACGACGCTCTTCGTGACGCACGACCAGGAGGAGGCGCTCGCCATCGCGGACCGCGTCGGCGTCATGAACGCCGGTCACCTCGAGCAGCTCGGACCCCCGACTGAAATCTATTCGCGGCCCGCCACTCCGTTTGTGGCGGAGTTCGTCGGGCTGACCAACCGCCTGGCGGGAGAGGTCAAGGCGGGCAAGGTCGAGGTCAGAGGCACGCAGTTGCCGCTCGTCAAGCCGGACGTTCCATCCGGCCCCGCCATAGCTCTCGTGCGACCGGAGGCCGTTTCGATGACGGCGGACGGGGACATCGCTGCCGGACCCCTCGTCGGCACAGTCATCGCCGTGTCCTTCCTGGGCGCCACGAGCCGTGTCACCGTCGATCTCGGTGGCGGCGTCACAGTGCTGGCGCAGATGCCGACCTCGGCGGCGGCGGCGACCCCGGCAGGGACGCGCGTGCGACTTGCCCTGCGTGAAGATCCCGTCCTCATCGCGAGGGAAGAGAAAGCCTCGGTCGACGCGTGACGGCGGAGTCCGAGGGGCTCACCACGCGGCGCACGCTTGGGGCCGGACCAGTGCTTCGCGCCGGCTCGCGAGGTGCGTATCGGGGGGTCGCCGAGCTGCCGGGCGAAACGCACGTCGTGAGGCGGGAGCTCGTCGGCGATTCCGGACGCGATGCAGTTGAGCCAACGCGACCGATCATGACAATCGGACACATCACCGATCTGCATGTGACCGACGTGGAGTCACCCGCTCGCTTCGAGTTCGTCAACAGCGAGTGGGAGGATGCGCGTTTTCGCGAGCTGCTGACCATGCAGCGGCCCCACGAGACGCTCAACGTCCATGCGATCCATGCGATGGTGCAAACGCTGAACGCGATCGAGTCAGGTCCCCTCACGGCAAGCCCAATCGCGCTGGTGGCGATGACCGGCGACTCCATCGACAACACCCAGCGCAACGAGCTGGACAACTTCCTGGCGCTGTTTGATGGCGGTACCGCCAAGCCCGATTCGGGTGCGCCTGGATATGAAGGAGTGCAGGCCACTGATTGGCCCGGCGACATCTGCTGGAAGCCCGACGGGCCAGCCGATGGGGACGTGTTTCAGCGCGACCTGGGCTTTCCCCAGGTGCCGGGCCTCATGGAGCGCGCGATGCTGCCGCTCGAGGCAAGCGGGCTGAAACGTCGCTGGCTCGGGTGCTACGGAAACCATGAAGAGGTATGCCAGGGCGTCGGCGTCGTTACGCCAGCCCTGGCGCGGGCGATGGCCGGCTCGCGCAAGCCGATCGCCTTGCCTGACGGCCTGGATCGTGAGACCGCACTGGAGACCTTTGTGAAACGACCGGAGCATTTCATGACCGGCCCTTTTGTCGAGGTGGCGCCCGATGCATCGCGGCGGCCCATCACTCGCCTGGAGTTCGTTCAGGCACTCCACCAATCCGGACGGCACGGTTTCAGCGACAACAACATCGGCGAAGGCATTGCGTATTACGTGCATGACACGCGGTTGGTCCGGTTCATCACGCTTGACACCGTCTGCGCCGCCGGCGGGGCTGACGGGAGCGTCGACCCGCCTCAGCTGTACTGGCTGGAACGCCGGCTCGAGGAGGCGCACTCGTCGTTCATGGCGCGGGACGGATCCAACGTGCGCACTCAACACGAGGACCGCCTCGTCGTCGTTCTCTCACATCACGGCTACGACATGCTGGCCAACCCCAGGGCGGCGAAGAGCAACCATGAGGTGCTCGAGCTACTGCTGCGGTTTCGCAACGTGGTGCTGTGGCTGAACGGGCACATTCACGCCAACCGGATCACGCCGCGCACGGGCTCGTACGACGGCCATGGCTTCTGGGAGGTCACCACCAGCTCGCTGGTGGACTGGCCGTGCCAGGCCCGACTCGTGGAGCTGTTCGAGACTGGCGAGGGCCTGCTGGGAATCGGGTGCACGATGGTCGACCACCAGGGGTCGGACCTGGCATCGCTGCACCGGGAGCTGGCGGGCAACGTTCCGTTCAACGGGTTCGATTCGTGGCGGCCGGGAAACCCGGAGGACCGCAATGCAATCCTACTTTTGCCCCGGCCTTTTTGAGGGCTCCAAACCCCCCATCCGGCGCTTGCGCGCCACCTTCCCCGCGAGCGGGGAAGTGACCTATCTAGCTACCCATCCGCGGCTGCGCGCCACCTTCCCCGCGAGCGGGGAAGTGACCTTTCTATTTCCGCACGGGCCTTTCGCTGCTATTGTTGCGTGGAGCGCTACGGATGCGTACGGTGCTACACGGAAGAGAGAGTGGTGGTCGGGCGGCTTTGTCCGGATACCTGCGTGCTCTGCGCTACGAGGTTTTGCCGACGGAGGACATCGAAGCTCTTGTGACGGCTTATGTCCCGCCTGAGGTCACGATCACCATCACGGCGTCGCCCAGGCGCGGCATGGAGGCGACGATCGACCTCGCCGAGCGCCTCTCCCACCAGGGCTACCCGGTGGTCCCCCACCTCTCGGCGCGCTTGATTCGCGATGCCTCGCATCTTCGCGAGATTCTCGACGCGATCAAGGACATGGGGGTGCGCAGCGTTTTCGTAATAGCCGGCGACGCGCGCGAGCCGGCGGGCGAATTTCCCGACTCGGTGTCGCTCCTCGAGGCGATGATGCTCGCGGAACACGACCTCGACGACATCGGAGTCTCCGGGTATCCGGAAAGTCACAGCTTCATCGACGACGACATGACGATCCAGGCGATGTGGGACAAGCGGCGAATCGCGACGTACATCGTGAGCAACCTCTGCTTCGACCCGCGGGTCGTGAAGCAGTGGGTCGGCCGCGTGCGTCGCCGCAACGTCGAGCTCCCCGTGTACATAGGCATGGCGGGCGTCGCCGATCCGGCGAAGCTGCTTCGCATCTCGACGCGCATCGGGGTCGTGGATTCCGCGCGCTTCTTGCGCGGGCATTCGAACTGGTTCCTGCGGATGATGCAGCCGGGCGGTTACAGCCCGGAGCGTTTCGTCAAAGGGCTCCTACCGGACATCGCGACGCCCGAGCGCAAGGTCGCGGGCTTGCACGTATTCACGTTCAACGAGATCGAGCCGACCGAGCGGTGGCGCCAGGACATGCTGGCGCGCGCGGCTTAGCGGCGCTCAACCAAGACCAGGAAGGAGGACGCATGGCCATCACGTTTCCATCTGACCTCGATATCGCCCGCAGAGCACGCCTGCTGCCGATGCCGGACATCGCCGCGCGCATGGGCATCGGCCCTCACCTCCTAGAGCCGTACGGGCACGACGTCGCGAAGATCAAGCTCGACGCGATCGCCGAGCTGGCCGACCGCCCCAGGGCGAAATATGTCGTCGTCTCAGCGATCACTCCGACTCCCCTCGGTGAGGGAAAGACGACCACCACGGTCGGGCTCGGCGACGCTCTAGGTCACATCGGCAAACGCGCGACGGTGGCGATCCGCCAGCCGTCGATGGGACCAACCTTCGGGATCAAGGGCGGAGCCGCCGGCGGGGGCTACAGCCAGGTCGTCCCGATGGAACGGTTGAACCTTCACCTCACCGGTGACTTCCACGCCGTCACCTCAGCCCACAACCTCCTCGCAGCGATGATCGACAACTACATCCATCACAGCCTGCGGGACTTTCCCATTGACCTGCACAGCATCACCTGGCGGCGCGTGCTGGACGTGAGCGACCGCGTGCTCCGTAGCGTCGTCGTGGGCCTCGGTGCGCCGGAAGACGGTGTCACGCGGCAGACAGGGTTCGACATCACCGCCGCGTCAGAGGTGATGGCGGTGCTGGCGCTGTCGACCTCTCTCCAGGACATGCGCCAGCGTCTGGGCCGCATGGTGATCGGGCTCGCGCGGGACGGCAAACCGATCACCGCAGACTTCCTCCACGCGGGCGGCGCGATGACCGTGCTCATGCTGGACGCCATCAAGCCCAACTTGCTGCAGACGATCGAGAACACGCCGGTCCTCGTCCACGCGGGTCCCTTCGGGAATATCGCGAACGGCGCGTCGTCTGTGCTGGCCGATCTGATCGGCATCCACAGCGGCGACTTCCTTGTCACGGAGGCGGGCTTCGGCGCAGACATGGGCGCGGAGCGCTTCTTCAACATTAAATGCAGGACCTCCGGACTTGCTCCGGACGCCGCGGTCGTCGTGGCCACGGTGCGTGCGTTGAAGGTTCACTCGGGCAAGTACCGGGTCGTTGCGGGACGCCCGCTTCCGCCCGAGCTCCTGATGGAGAACCCTGACGATGTGCTTGCCGGCGCCGCCAACCTCCGCAAGCAAGTGGAGAACATCCAGATCCACGGCGTGACCCCGGTCGTGGCGATCAACTCATTTCCGGGCGACCACCCTTCCGAGCACCGGGCGATCCGCGAGCTCGCGGAACACCTGGGCGTGAGGTCCGCCGTCTGCAACAACTTCGTGGCGGGTGGAAAGGGAGCGACCGAGCTGGCCGAGATGGTGGCGGAGGCGGCCGAGGAGCCGAGCACGTTCAAGTTTCTCTATCCCGATGCCGCCACATTGCGCGAGAAGATCGAGGCGGTCGCAATGCGCATCTACGGCGCTCGCGGTGTCGAGTACGACCCGGCCGCAGTCAAGCAGCTGGACGCCTTCGAGGCGAACGGCTTCGGCCGGCTTCCGGTCTGCATCGCCAAGACCCACCTCTCGATCTCGTCGGACCCGAAGCTCAAGGGCGCCCCGACGGGTTGGGTGCTGCCTGTGCGGGAGGTACGAGCCTCTGTCGGAGCCGGCTTCATCTATCCGATCTGCGGCGACATGCGGACCATGCCAGGCCTCCCGACGACGCCCATCGCGGCGAGCATAGACATCGACGAGAACGGGGAGATCGTCGGCCTCAGCTGACTGGACGGTCGGTGTCAACGACGGGTCGCGGAGCCGGCACGGGACGGCTGGGTGAAGACGTGTCGGGATCGCCGCCCGGACTTGTCAGTTGGCGCTCCAATTCGTTGAACGCGTCGACTACGTCATGCGCTTCGAACGCGCGATTCCTTCGCCCAACCCGAACTTGGCGAAGCACCCCCGCCTCGACGAGGCGCGCGATCGCTTCATTTGTCACCACGAAGCTACGGCTCGTCAACTGCGCCGCGCTCGTAACGGTGACGACCGGAACACCTGGCAGCAAATCAATCAGAAGGTCCGTTGCCGACGAGCGCCTGACTCTGCCAAGCCGCTCCCTCCACATTGTCTTGAGCTCTCTGACTCGATCCTCAAACAGACGGGCATCGTTTACAGCGCGACCGGTGGCGGCTGCGAAAAAGGCAAGCCAGTCGTTCCAGCCCTTGCGAGCGCCATCTTCCTTGGGATCGCCGACGTATCTAGTTCCAGCAAGTCTCTTGATGTACTCGCGAGACAGGGTGGCAAGGACCAGCGACACGGGGGGGGTCACTCTTGGAATCAGCCGGCGGCGGCGCAAAACCATGTGAATCAATGCTCGTCCCGTACGCCCATTGCCGTCGACAAAGGGATGAATGGTTTCAAACTGCGCGTGGGCGATCGCAGCTTGAGCGATTCCCGGGAGCTGATCGTCGTTGCAGAAGTTACAAAGATCGGAGAGGAGGTCAACCACGCGATCTGGAGGAGGAGGCACGTAGTCGGCGTCACAAGGGCTGTAGTCTCCGCCTCCAAGCCAGTTCTGCTGGTCTCGAATTACTCCGCCCTGGGACGCGAGACGCGTTCCCGCCATGAGCTTGCGATGGACGTCAATGATGTGTGCCGGTTCGATCGCTCGCACGGAATCGGTGATCTTGATTGCCCAGGCCATGGCGTCGATGTTTCCAAGGACTTCTTCCGCTGTAACGTCGTGAGCGGGTTCGCCGAGTTCGCGAGCCATCTCTGCGCGAAGAAGTCTGCGACCTCCGACCTGGAGGCCTTCGATCTTCGACGAAGCGACTGCCTCGGCCCTAAGCAAGAGTCGGGCGAGGCCGTCGAGTCCGGTGAGAGTCGTAGCCTCACTATTGAGTACGCGTACTGCTGATTCGGCATCGGAAATGTCTGCAGAGACGTCGCCTTCGAACTGGAAGCGTTGAGCCGCAAGCGGGTCAGGTAGGTACGCTTCATAGTCACAACCGCGGCGTTCTCGTCGCGGCAGACCGTCGACGTGGGTGGGGTTCCAGTGAGCCTTTAACAGCGTAGCCACTTGTTAAAGGTTACGCCATAACCCTTAATTAGAACAGCGCTTATTAAGGGTTATGTCACAAGCCTTAATAAGCTCTCCGTCGGGTAAGGAGCTCTGGCACTCCCATCGAATTCGGGATACCTCGAAATAGCCCAAGCCTTTACTGGGTACCAATTACCGATGAAGACCCAGTCGATCGCGGCGCAAACGGGGGTGGGCGCCGTTGAAATCGGCGTCACGGATGGGGAGCGTGCGCTCAGGTTTTACCGCGACTACGTCGGCCTCGCGCCGATGCCTTCGGAGGGTCCGGAGCTCCGGTTAGGCGCAGCCGGGCGAGAGCTGCTGGTGCTGCACCCCGATGCCCACCGGCCGGTCGTGCCGAGAACGTCGGGCCTGTATCACCTTGCCATCCTTTTGCCCGACAGGCGGGAGCTCGCCCGCGTCATCGCCCGCCTCGGCCGCTTGCGTTGGGACCAGTCCCCCACCGACCACGTCATGACCAAGGCGAACTATCTCTGGGACCCCGACGGTAACGGCATCGAGATCTATGTCGAGTCACCGGAGGATGGAACGATGGGATTCGCGAACGGCACCTTCTTCGCTCAGGACAAGGGCGGCCGCCAGCGGTCGGGCCGGGATCCGATCGACCTCGAGGAGCTCTTCAGGCATCTTCACGAAGACGACAATCTCGATGAGCCCATGCCCGCGGGCACGAAGATGGGGCACATCCATCTCCACGTGGCCGACGTCGAGGATGCCCTGCGCTTCTATCACGACCTGGTCGGCTTCGACGTCATGGGCCACGTCCCCGGGGTTGGCTTCGTGTCAGCCGGCGGCTATCACCATCACGTCGGCCTGAACACCTGGGCAGGCGACGGTGCGCCGCCCGCGCCGCCGGGATCCGCGGGCCTGCGCCGCTACACGATCGAGCTGCCCACGCAGCGCGACCTGGACGATGTCATCGGTCGCCTGGAACACGGAAACGTACGCCTTGCGGAGGAGGCCGGCGGCCTGGCGGCGGCGGACCCGTCCGCGAACCGCGTCCTGTTCCGCGTTGCGGCCACGAGCAGCGGTCCGAACTAGACCTTTCAGGTCTCGAGCGTCCGGCGCTTCTCGACCGCCTCGTGGAGCAGAGTCGCCAGGTCGATCACTTTCAGGTTCGCACCCGTCTCGCGGACGCCGTCGTCGAGCATCACCGTGCAGAACGGGCACGCGACCGCCAGCGTCTCGGCTCCGGTTTCGGCGGCCTCGCGCACGCGCTCCTGGTTGATCGGGCGGCCGCGCTTCTCCTCCATCCACATCCTCGCGCCGCCCGCGCCGCAGCAGAATGTGCGCTCACGGTTTCGCGGCATCTCGATGGCCTGTCCGACCGCCGCCACCAGCTCGCGCGGCTGCGAACGCACGTCGTTGTGGCGGGCGAGATAGCACGAATCGTGATAGGTGATCTTTTGCTCGCCGGCGACGGGGTTCAACTTTCCGTCGCGGATCAGCTCGGCCAGGAACTCCGTGTGATGGACGACCTCGTAGTGGCCACCGAAGTCCGGGTATTCGTTGCCGATGGAGTTGAAGCAGTGCGGGCAGGTGGTCACGATCTTCTTGACACCGGCTTCGTTCAGCGTGCCGACGTTCTCACCGGCGAGACGCTGGAACGTGTACTCGTCGCCCATCCGGCGCGCAGGGTCGCCGGTGCACGCTTCGCGTGGACCGAGGATCGCGAAATCGACTCCGGCGGCGAGCATCAATTTCGCCGTGGAGACGGCACCTTGTCTCGCACGTTCGTCGAATGCGGGAGCACAGCCGACCCAGAACAGGACGTCAGGCGCGGGATCGCCCGGCTGCAGCACGCGGACGCCAAGTCCGTCGGCCCACTGCGTTCGATCGGCCTGCGGCTTGCCCCAGGGATTCGACGACTTATCGATATCCCGCAGCATCGTGCCCGCCTCCTCCGGGAACCTCGACTCGACCATGACCAGGTTGCGGCGCAGGTCGATGACATGGTCGATGTGCTCGATGCCCACGGGACATTCCCGCACGCAAGCGCCGCACGTCACGCAGTCCCACACGATGTCGTCGGTCACGGCATTCGGCACGATGGGTGGCGGCACGTACGTGGGGTCCGCCAGCGCCTTCGGGCCTTCCGCCATCGCCTGGTCGCGGATCGCCATGATCAGCAGCTTCGGCGACAGCGCTTTGCCGGTCGCGTAGGCGGGGCACACGTCCTGGCATCGCCCGCATTCGGTGCAGGACATGGTGTCGAGGGTCTGCTTCCAGGTCATGTCGGTGATACGCGCCGAGCCGAACCGCACGTCGGCTTCGGGCTGCTCGAAATCGATCGGCTCGAGCCGGCCCCTGGCGCGGGTGCGACCGAAGTAAACGTTGATCGCAGCGACCACGATGTGCAGGTGCTTCGAGTAGGGCAGGTAGACCAGGAAGCTGAGAATGATCAGCACATGGGCCCAGACCGCGGCCCGCTCGAGGTAAGGCACCGCCGGTCCGTGCAGAAGCTTCGCGATGGCGCCTGAGATGAGCGCCCAGCTCGCCGGGTAATCGTTCAGCCCCAGCGAGATCTGCGAGGCGTGCCAGAGAAAGAGCGTGATGACGATGCCGGCGATCATCACCAGGATCAGGTCGGCTTCCCCGATGTGGCTGCCCACGAAGCGCTTCGGTCGCTGCACCTTGCGGATGACGAAAGCAGTGATGACGCCGAGCAGAACCAGGAGCGCGAACACGTCGACCAGCGATGCGTACCAGCCCTGGGCGCCGAGCCACGGCAGCGTCGCATGCGGGTCGACCGCTCCGATCATGGCGATCAGGATCGTCGGGAACAGGACGAGGAATCCCCAGAAGATCGCGGCGTGCATCAGCCCCGGCAGAAGGCGCTGCAGCAGCTTGCTCTGCCCGACCACGACGACGGCTTCGGCCTTTGCTCGGGCCGGCACGTCGCCGAATCGAACCGCGGGCTTTCCCGCGCGGATGAGGCGGTAGAGCAGCAGCGCGCGCCGCCCGAAGAGCGTGGCTGAGAGGATCAGACCAGCGGCGAGCGCGACGGCGTCGAGCGCGATCAACGGCGGTTGCGAATCTCAGCGGAGATCGCCGCCACGATCTCCTTCAGGTCGCCGACCACCGTGTAGTCGGCGTTCTGCATCATCGGTGCCTGGGGGTCGGAGTTGATTGCGATGATGCGCTTCGCACCTTTCAGTCCGGCCATGTGCTGCGTGGCGCCGGAGATGCCGCAGGCGATGTAGACTTCTGGCGCGACCTTGGTCCCGGTCTGCCCCACCTGGTCGGTGTGCGCCCGCCACCCGGCGCTGGTCACCGCGCGCGAGCAACCGACCGCGGCGCCGAGCAGCCCGGCCAGCTCTTCGATGATCACGAAACCTTCTTTCGAGCCGACGCCACGTCCGCCGCTGACGATTACTTTCGCCTCGGCGAGTGAAATGCCTGCATGGCTGGGCAGGACGTGCTCGGAGACTTTGACGGCGAGCTGGGGCTGGTCAAATTTGACCGCGTCAATATCGAGTGGGACGGGGTCTGGGCCCCTTTCGATCGGAACAGTGTGGGGCGCCACTGTGATCAGCGGCCGGGGGCTGTGCAGTCGCGCTTCTTCCAGCAGGCTGCCACCCCAACGCTGCCGGGTCACCAGCACCGGGTTTCCCGGCGTCGCGGCGATGCAGTTGGCGGCGAAGGGAAGATCCATTCGCGCCGCCACGCGCGCCATCACCTCGTTGCCCCTTTCGGTCCCGGCCGCAAAGACTGCCGAGGCGTTCATGTCATGTGCAATGGCTGACAGCAAAGCTGCGAGGAAGTCCGGGGCAAATGGCGCTATGGCATTGATGTCGACCGAGTGAAGTGGATCGCCGAATTTGCGTGCCAGCGTCAGCATCTGCCGCGACGCGTCACCCTCCTCCATAAGGACAAGCACGCTCACAACAGGCCGGCCTTCTCAAGCAGGTCGACGACCGCCGGCGCTGCCGCCGCGCCGCTGCCGAGCGACTCGGCGCGGCGGCCCTGTCCGGCGGGGACGGCCAGCTTCACCAGCTCCAGGCGCGGGGCGGGACGGGCGGGCATGCTGACCGCCACCGGCTTGCTGCGCGCGCGCATCTTGCCCGGCACCGACGGGTATCGCGGTAGGTTGAGGCCCTCCTTCACCGTCAGCACGGCGGGCAGCGGCACCACGTAGACGTCGCGGCCGCCCTCGACCTCCTGCTCACAGCGCAGGCTCGCGCCCTCGACAGTGACCTTCTTCAGGCCGGTCACGCACGGGCGGCCGAGCGCGTATGCGACGCGGATTCCGACCTGGAAACCTCCAGAGTCGGCGGACTCGTTGCCGAAGAAGATGATGTCGAATGGCCCGTTGGCGGCCTCGTCGGCACGAATCGCCTCCGTGATCGCGGCCGCCGTGGCCTCGCCGTCCCATTCTTGCCCGTCGGTCTGCAAGTGAATCGCGCGGTCGATGCCGAGCGCCATCGCGTCGCGAAGCTGCTCTACCGCTTCGGGTGGCCCGAGAGTCAGGGCGACAGAGTCGCCCTTGTTCGCCTCAATGATCCGCACCGCCTCTTCGACGCCGCACTCCTCGTGCGGGCTCATCGTGAATCCGAGGTGCCGCGTGTCGATGGCGCGCGAGTCGTCGGTAAGCACGATCCTGCCACCGGTGATCGGCACCCGCTTGAGCGTCGCGAGAATCCTCACGACCGAATGCGCGTGTTCTCTGGGTCGAACAGCGGCGTGGCCCCGGCAACGGCTACGGTGACCGGGTAGCGCTCGCCCATGTATTCAACGGACAGCTTCTCGCCCACGACTGCGTGCTCTGGCGGGAGGTAGGCCATGAGGATGTGCTTGCCGATCGACGGCCCGGCGCCCGCGCTTGTCACGTACGAACCGCGACCGCGGCGGTCGACGATTCGCTTGCCGTCGCGCGCGAGGATCGGCTCGCGGCCGAGCATGTATCGCTTCTCGCCCGAGCGCGAGCGATGGTCGTCCACCGTCAGCGAGCACATGATGGCCGCGGGCTCTTCCTCCCGATGCCTCAAGTGGGCCGCCTTGCCGATGAAGTCCTCTTCCTTGACGCGCGGCGCCGTCATGCCGGCCTCGACCACGTTGTACTCGGTCTCGAGCTCGTTGCCGTGCGCGCGATAAGACTTCTCCAGCCGCCCGGTCGTCCCGTAGACGCCGATCCCGCAAGGCGCTAAGCCGTGTGGCTTCCCCGCCTCCCACAGCAGGTCCCAGAGCTTCAACCCCTGGTCGATCGGAATGTAGAGCTCCCAACCCAGGTCTCCGACATAGGAGATGCGGGAGGCCAGGACGCGAAGCGTGTCCACCTCGATCGTCTTGCACGTGCCGAACTTGAAGCCTTCGTTGCTGACGTCGTCCGACGTCACGTTCTCGAGGATGTCGCGCGCGCGCGGGCCCCACAGCCCGATCGTCGTCATAGACGAGGTGAGGTCGAACAGCTGAGTCGAGCCATCGGCCGGGAGGTTGTCCCGGAACCACTTGCGGTCCGACATACCCGACGCGCCGCCCGTCACGACCCGAAAGCGATCCTCGCCGAGCCGCATGATCGTGAGGTCCGACTTGAAGCCGCCGTTTGAGCTGAGCACCGGCGTGTAGACGACGCGTCCCACGGGCGCATCCATCTGGCGCAGCGCAACGCACTGCACGGACTCGAGGGCACGAGGCCCGGCGATGTCGAAGATCGTGAACGCGGAGAGGTCGAAGATTCCCGCGCGCTCGCGCATGGCCAGGTGCTCGGCATTGATGATCGGAGACCACCAGCGCGACTCCCATTCCGCGGTGCGTCGCGTCACGCGGTCGCCGAACTCATCCAGGAGCGGCGCATTCGACTCGTACCACTGCGGCCTCTCCCATCCGGCGGCTTCGAAGAAAGTCGCCCCCAGCTCTTTCTCGCGAACGTGGAACGGAGCGAGGCGGACCTTGCGGTTGGAGGCCCACTGCTCGCTTGGGTGGACGATGCCGTAGGTCTTGTTGAAGCCCTCGGCGGCCCTTGCGCGTACGTGCGCGCGCGTCTTCTGGTGTTCGTGGAAGCGGGCGATGTCGGACGAGTGAAGGTCGATCTCGGACTCTCCGTGGACCATCCATTCGGCCATCGCCTTCCCGGTTCCCGGCCCCTCCTTGACCCAGACCGCGGCGGCGGCCCACAGGCCTTTCACATCCGGTGACTCGCCGAGCACCGGCATGCCGTCCGGCGTCAGCGAGAGGATGCCGTTGATGGCGTATTTCACACCGACGGTCTCGTCTCCGACGATCTCCGGCATGAGCTCGAGCGCATGCTGCATCTGCTCCTCGAAGTCGGCCTGGGTGAAGGGAAACTCGGTCGGCGAGAGGGCGGCCTGCTCGATCGGCGGGATGTCCTCAGGGTCGTAAAGGATCGGGCGATGCGCGTAGGAGCCGATCTCCAGGTCTCCGCCGGCCTGCCGCTCGTACATGTTCGTGTCCATGTCGCGGACGATCGGGTGCTCGATGTCGCTCTTGGCGCCTTTGAAGCGCGGCACCGGCCCGATGTCGATCATCTGGTGCACGGCCGGCGTGAGCGGGATGTGGGCCCCGGCCATACGCGCGATGCGCGGGCTCCAGACTCCGCATGTGATCACCACCGTGTCGGTCTCGATGTCTCCTTCGGTGGTGTGCACGCGGCGCACGCGCCCGTGCTCGACATCGATGGCTGTGACCTCAGTCTTGGGCGCGACATGAAGGGCCCCTGAGGCCTGGCCGTGCTCGCGCATCAAGGTACCCATCCGCAGCGAGTCGACCACCCCTACACCGGGCGTGTAGAAGCCGCCAAGGATGATGGATTCGTTGATGTAAGGGACGAGGTCCTTCACCTCCGCCGGCGTGACCAGCGAAACGGGCGCGATTCCCCACGACTCGGCTGAGGCCATCCGGCGCGTCAGCTCCTGCATCCGCTCGTTGGTGCGAGCGACCTCGATGCCGCCCGACTGTGTGAACACCCCTTTCTCCTTGTACTGGCGGACGCTGTCCATCGTCAGCGCCGTCATCTCCTTGGAGTGGTCGACCAGGTAGATGAAGTTGGACGCGTGGCCGGTCGAACCGCCGGGGTTGGGAAGTGGGCCCTTGTCGAGCAGCACGATGTCGCGCCAGCCGAGGAGGCCGAGATGATAGGCGACGCTGTTGCCGACGATGCCACAGCCGATGACGACGCAGCGTGCGTGGGTCGGAAAGCCTGCCATCGCTAATCCGGCTGGTAGGGGGACCGGACCTCTTCCGGCAGCTCATACCATTGCTTGCGGTCGCCGACCTGCGCGCGCAGCTTCCACTTGAGCGGCTTCGACTGCGCGTCGACCGCGGTCCACAGCTGGTCGAGCCGCGAGCTCACCAGGTCGCGATCCACGTCCAGCTCGGGAAGCGTCGCCCGCAGCTTCTCGGTATTGACCTGGAGAGTGCGGTACATGCCCCAGTCGTCGGCGGCCACACGCGCGACGTACCCGGCGTCGATGACCTCGTCCCCCCCGCCGGCATCGACCGGGTGGTCGAGCACCAGCGCGACCAGGTCCACGAGGTCTTTGCGATTCATCTCGTAGATCTGCAGCTTGCTCAGCAGGAGGTCGGACGGGCTCGCGCACGGACCATCGTGGTCGAGGCGCCCGCGCAGGTCGATGACGTGCGACATCCTGAACACGTCGATGAACACGTCGACCTGGCGGCCGTTGTCCGGGTCGAAGAAGTACAGCCGGCGGTCTCCCTGCATCAGGTTGAAGCGCTCGTTCGCCTCATAGCCGAGGCCCGGGAACAACTCGAGCGCCGACTTGCGGTCGCGCTTCTCGATTGCGTAGTCGAGGTCGCCGTACTTCCGCTTCAGCGGCGCCTTGTGCGCGCTCGGCGAGTGGAGGTGGATGCCCGCGCCGCCGAGGAGCTTGAGGCCCAGCTTCTTGGTCTTCGCCGCCTCGGCGACGCGCCCCGCCTCCTCGATGGGATCCTCGAGAGGTCGCTGCGTCACAAGGCCTCGATCTCGATCACGATCGTCTTGAGGTCGGTCATCTGCTCGAGCGCAAAGTGGCCGCCCACCCGTCCGATGCCGCTCTTCTTGCCGGCGCGGCCGCCGAACGGCAGGTGAGCCTCCCAGTAGTTGGTCGACTCGTTGATGTTGACCCACCCTGTTTCGAGCCCATCCGCGAAGCGCAGTGCGCGCGACAGGTCTTTCGTGTACACCGCGCCGAGCAGCCCATAGGGCGAGTCGTTGGCCAGGGCCAGCGCCTGCTTCTCGTCGTGGAACTTGATGATCGGCGCGATCGGGCCGAATGTCTCCTCCTGGCTCACGCGCATCGACGGCTCGACGCCGTCGAGGATGGTCGCGTGGTAGTAGAGGCGAGTTGGAAAACCGCTGGCCCGTTCGCCGCCGAGCACCAGCTTGGCTCCGTGCTTGACCGCGTCCGCGATGTGCTCGTCCATCTTGGTCGCCACGCCCTCGTTGTTCAGGGGCCCGAGGGTCGTTTCCGGCGCGAAGGGGTCGCCCAGCCGCAGCGCGCGCGCGGCGTCGGCCAGGCGCGCCACGAACTCGTCGCGGACCGATTCCTCGACGAGGATCCGTTCCCCGGCCGTGCAGCTCTGTCCAGCGCAGAGATAGCAGCCGACGAGGGCGCCCTCCACAGCGTGACCTATGTCAGCGTCGGCGAACACCACCATCGGGCCGTTGCCGCCGAGCTCGAGCATCACGTGCTTGCCAGCCGCCCGGCGTGCAACAGACGCTCCGGTTTCGGTCGACCCGACGAATCCGACTCCATCCACGAGGGGATGACCGGCGACCTCGTCTCCCACCTCGGCGCCCGGACCCGTGACCAGGTTGATGGCGCCGGCCGGGAAATCCGCCTCCGCCAGGCATTCCATCAAGGCGACGGATATGACGCTCGTGGACGTGGCCGGGGTCCAGACGACCGTGTTGCCCGCGGCGAGCGCCGGCGCGATGAGCTCCGCCGCCATGGTCAGCGGCCAGTTCCAGGGGGTGATGATCCCGTACACGCCGCGCGGGTAGTGGCGGGCGAGCACGAGCTTGCTCGGGCTGGCTGAAGGCAGGACGCGGCCTTCGAGCCGCTTCAGGTCCTCGGCCGCGATCCGGAAGTACTCGGCCGCCTCGTCGACCTCGCCGAGCGCCTCGGCGAACAGCGGCTTGCCCTGGTCGAGCGTCGGCAGGTGGCCGAGCTCGTCGCGCCGCTTCGCGATGGCCTCTGCGATGCGGTGCAGGCGCTTTGAGCGCTCGAATCCTTTCAGGGCGGCCATCGCAGAGCGAGCCTTATGCGCGGATTCGACCGCACGCTGCGCGTCGGCGCGCGTGCCCTTTGGTACCTGGGCGATCACCTCGCCCGTCGCCGGACTCGTGGCGTCGAAGAGCTGCCCGCTCTCCGATTCGATCCATTTGCCGTCGATGAACATCTTCTTCACTGACCGTGCGACGTCGATGGTCATTACCTGGCTCCAGTTGGGTTGCTGCCCATATCGAAAGCGCGTTTATAGATGAGGCGGTACGCAGCGGCGTCGACATCGCGAGGGTTGCCGACGGTCTGAGGGTCGGCGAACGCCTTGTCGGCCAGCATGGGGATCTCGTCCTCCCTGAAGCCGAGCTCCTCGAGGCCGGGGATCTGCAAGTCATCCGCCAGCTGGTGGACGTAATCGACCGCCATCTCGGCTGCCTCCCACATCGAAGCGCCGCGGGTGTCGATTCCGAACGCGACGGCCATCCGCGCGAACCGCTCCGGCTCGCCCGCGTAGTTGTATTCCATCACTGGACCAAGCAGCCGCGCGGTCAGCGCGCCGTGCGGGGCGTCGTGCACGCCGCCCGCGGTCTGGCTCATCGCGTGTGCAGCGCCGGCCGAGTCGGTCCCGTAGGCGAGACCGGCCAGCATCGCCGCCGCGCTCATGTGATAGCGCGCCTCGAGGTTGTTTGCCTGCGAGTACGCGACGCGCAGGTAGCGTGCGACGTACTCCATCGCAAGCAGCGCCACCGCGTCGGTGAACGGCTGGTGATAGACCATCGTGAAGCACTCGACCGCGTGGGCCAGCGCGTCCATACCGGTCCCGGCCGTGACTCCCGCGGGGAGCTTCACGGTGAGCTCGGGGTCGATGAGCGCGACCCACGACGCGATGTCAGGCGTGCCGCCGACGTTGAACTTGATCTTCCGCTTGGGATCGGTGATGACCGCCCAGAGAGTGACCTCGCTGCCGGTACCCGCCGTCGTCGGGACGGCGATCATCGGCGGAATGCGCGAGCGGATCGGGGTGTGGCCCCACTCGTAGTCGACGATGCTTCCGTCGTGCACGGCGACCACGCCGATGCCCTTGGCGGTGTCGATCGAGCTGCCACCGCCGATTGCAACCAGCCCATCGCACCCCTGGGCGCGGTACTCCGCAGCGCCCGCGTCGACCAGCGCTACACCCGGGTTCGCTTTGACCTTGTCGAAGACGACGGGCTCGACGTCCGAGCCACGCAGCGCCTCGAGGGCGGCGTCCAGCAGCCCGGCAGCCTTGACGCCCGCGTCGGTGACGAGCAGCGGCCGGCGCATGCCGAGGAGACTCGCCTCGTTGCCTAGCTCTTTGATCGCGCCAAGGCGCTGCACGAGGCGGGTCGGGCTCTGGTAGGTCCGGAGTGTGTATTCGAGCATGCGATTTACTAAAAGTGCGCCCTGCGCGCGCCCGGCGACAGGTGGCCGCCGGGCGTGAGCCCGGCGGCCGTGGAACTGCTATTCAACCGGAATCTCGTGGTGGATGCGGGCCAGGTCGATGCCCTGCCGCTTGCGGACGATCCGGGCGACCACGTAGATGACGACCGCCACGATGTAAGTGGCGAGGAAGTAGTAGACGGAGTTGGGCGTTGACGAGAATGTCGTTCCGTAGAGGTCAGCCGCGTTGAAAGACCACTCCCAGAGCATGAAAAGGAGGAACGCCCCCGTGATCACTCCGACGACTGTGATCGCCGGAATTCCGGCCACCTTGTAGTTGGCGATTGGTGACGCCTGATAGAGGTCCTTGCGCCTCCAGGGAAGGATGATCGCCGCGACTGTGGTCGCGAAGAAGGTCAGTGCGAGCACCGCGGTGGCGTCCAGGAAGACGCTGGTGAACGACGGCTTGTAGGCATAGATCGCGCTGATCACGATCGACGGCACGATCATCAGCACAAGTGCGCCGTACGGGACGCGCCGCTTGGCCGAGATGTTGGCCGCCCATGAAGGCAGCACGCGGTCGAAGGCGGCGGCGAAGATGACGCGCGTCGAGGACAGGAACAGCGTTCCGGCCCAGCCGAAGAACCACAGGCCCATCACGATGATCAGCAGGGCCTGGAAGAGGTGGTTGTTGACAAGGAATCCCGCGAACATCACGGGGTAAGGCCAGATCGGAACCGGCGGGGCAGCGGCGCCCTGGACCGCGAAGAGGTTGTTCCAGTAAGCGGCATTGGCCGACTGGTAGAAGTTCCAGCCGATGGTCTTGTTGATCAGCAGGACGACCACGATAACCATGGCCACCGTGACCCAGAGTCCGGCGAACATGCTCCAGAAGGGTTTGCGAATGTCCTTGGCTCCGCGGACCTCGCCGTAGAGCGTCGCGCCCCAGTTGGGCCAGAGCAGGTAGAAGGCCAGCCAGGGCAGGAGAAGGAGCAGTGGACCGAACGTGAGGGTGCTGAAGCTCGAGCCGGCGAAAGTCTTGCTCGCGGCATCGATGGTCGCCTGGTAGGCGCCGTCCTTGGCCCCGAAGAGGCTGGTCGCCTCGCGGTTGAACGCGTTCTGGAAGTCCTGGGGGCTGGCAAAAAGGAGCAGCAGGCAGACGACGGCCAGGCCTCCGAGACCGATCCAGAAGCAGACCTTCTGGATGCGCGCGTAGGTCTCCATGCCCATTGTCACGACGATGCTCACGAAGGCGAGCACGATCAAGCAGGAGACGAAGATGCCCGTGTTGCTCGTGAAGAATGTTGCGACGCCAGTCCAGCCCAGCGTGTAGGCGAGTGGCGAGAAGAACTGGACCACAAGGATGTTGGCGTAGATCGGCGCCCAGAGAAACAGGGTGAACCACCATCCCGTGATGGAGAGCACGAAGCCCAGACCGCCGCCAAGCACGCGGCTCTGCCACGCATAGTCACCGCCGGTGCGCGGCATGACGCTCACCAACATCGCGTAGGTGATGACCAGGAAAGTGGTGAGCAGGCCGAACAGCAGGATCGCCGCGACGACCTGACCGTCGGGAACTGTGTACGCATAAGACATCCCGTAGAGGCCGAGAGTGATCAGGTTCACGGACCAGAACGAATAAACGAATGCGTCGAAGGTCGACCAGGACTTGACCAGCCCGGTCGCGTTTCGCAGGAACAGACCGGGCCTCGCCGCGCCCGGCGTCCCCATCGTTGCATCGGCCATAGTGCTTCCTCCTTACCTCTTCATCCGTTGACCAGCTGGTAGCTCTTGATTCCTTTCTTGGCGTCGAGCTGAACGATTGCCCCCATAAGCATTCCTTCCTCGTACGAGCTTCCCGGATTGATGGAGAGCGTCTTTCCTATCTTCACGGCCCCCTTGCTCTCGTGAATGTGGCCGTGCAGCGAGATCAGCGGCTGGTGGCGCTCGATGGCTTCCCGCACCGCGGTGGAACCCACCGGGCGCAGAGCGCGTCCCCCGTGCAGCAGCCTCAGGTCGGCGTCGATCGCGGGCGCCTCGTCGAGGCCCGACTTGAACGGAGGGCAATGGAGGTTGAAGATCGCTTTCGAGGCATCCGGAAGCTGGGTCGCCATCGCCTCGATGCGCTCGCCCAGCTTCTCCTCGGTTTCCTCTCGGTGTGTATTCCACGGGGTGTGGTTGGACCAACCGGTCGAGATCATCGAGAAACCGTCGATGTCGAGCACGCGACCCTCGCCGAGCTCGACCACGGTCGAACGCCGGATGACCTCGTCCACCTCCATCTCGTCGTCGTTGCCTGGGCACACGAAGATCCGGATCCCCGTGCCGCGCAGCTTTTCGGCCGCCATGCCCATCCAGCGGTCGACGCCGTCGAGCATCACCTGCTGGAAGGTCTCCGTTCGCTTGGCGGGATCCTGGTCCAGCTCGTGCAGCCGTTCGACGGACATCTGCAGCGGGTAGTAGCCCTTGCGCCGGATCTGCGCTTCGACGTCCGGCACCTGCGCCGCCTCAACCGACTGGGTCTCTCCGCCGAGCGTGACCGTGAAGTGGCCGTTCTCCTGGACGATGGGGACGATCGCCTTGCCGGTCATGTCTCCGCCGCAGATCAGGATGTCCGCGTCGTAGAACTTGCCGGCGTTCAAGAACTTCCGCCAGCACATCTCGGAACCGTGCAGGTCAGTGGCGAAAAAGATCTTCGGCATCTATCTCTCCACGAGCACCTTGCGGATCTCACGCTCGAAGCCGGTCACGTGGCGCCGCATCGAATCGTCGGCGGCGGGACCGTCGCCGGCGAGGATTGCCCGCAGCAATTCCACGTGCTCTTCGACAGCCTCGCGCAGCCCGACCTGGCGGTCGAGCACCAGGTACCAGAGCCTCAGGCTGAGGTTGAAGTAGCGCTCCAGGGTCGATTCGAGAAACGGGTTTCGCGCGGCCCGGTAGATCTCGCGATGGATCTGCTGGTCGAGCCGCATGAGCTGGCGCTGGTCGAGGCTCGGCCCCTCTTCGAGCCGCTCGAGGAGCCGTGCGAAAGAGTCTCGGTCCGCAATGGACAGCCGCTCAGCCGCAAGCCGCGCTGCGTGGCTTTCGAGGACAACCCGCACCTCCGTGATGCGCGCCAGGTCGGTGATGTTGACGTCGGTGACGAAAGTTCCACGATGCGGGACCGATCGAACCAGGTTTTCCCGCGCCAGGCGCTGCAGCGCTTCGCGGATCGGCGTGCGTCCGATCTTGAGCTCCTCACGGAGGCGCCCCTCGTTGACCACGGAGCCGGGCGGCATGTCGAGCGAGACGATGCGCTCGCGGATGCGCAGATACGCTTCCTCGCTCTGCGAGCGAGCCGAGCCGTCGCTCTCGACCAGCGCCATGACCGGCGTTGCCGAAGCCATCCCCTGACGTACCCCTTTCCTTTGTATCGCCCGACCGATATGCGAGCGATATACCGCCGGGAACCGTAGCACCGGCCGGGAATGCCGTCAAACCTTGTTTTGAGCGGTCGCCTCCTCGAGCCAGACCCCAAAGCGCGCAGAGCCGATCACCTCGAGCGCCCGCTCCCACCGGCCCGTGTAATAGCCCGCGAAGTCGAACTCCACCGTCGAGATCTTGGCCTGGATGGCGCCCCACAACGTCCAGCCCACGTCCGACATCAGGGCGAAGAGGTTCATGCGCGCGAGCTGCTGGGCGTCCTCGCGGCCGAAGTACTCCGCACACAGGGCGGCGCGCAGGTCGGCGTCGAGCTCCGCCTCCTGGGCCGTGTTTCCGGGGTCGAAGCAGGGGTCGTTGTTTCCGCTGAGCTCGTAGTCGACGATGCGGAGCGTCACGCCGTCGTCGATGAAGTTTTCGCACAGCAGGTCGTTGTGGCAGGGGACCCGCGGAAGCGCGGCGGCGCTCACCGCCCGCTCGATCGTGGCGACGACCGGCAGCTTGTCGCGATAGCCGTCGGGAATCGTGACCTCGTGCTCGTCCACGATGCCGAGGTAGTACTCGATCAGCCGGAACATGTCGAAGTCTTTGAGGAACCGAGGCGAGCCGTGAAGCCGGTGGAACGACGCGGCCATGCGGACCGCCATCTCCCTGGACTGAAGCGTGCGCGCAGACATGGTCGCGCCGGGGATGAACTCGAGCACCAGCACGTCTAGCCCGGGCACGTGCTCGAGGACCTGCGGTCCGATGCCCGTGGTGGCGGCCGCTTTCGTGTTGTACACCTCGTTGGCGCGATCGATCGAGAGCAGATCGGTCGACCGGCCGGGAATGCGCATCACATAGCGCCGGCCGGCGGATTGGACCAGGTAGTTCTCGTTGGTCAGGCCGCCCGAGAGCTGCGAGACCTTCACCTCCTCGCCCTTCCACATCGAGACCCGGGCGACGGCCTCGTCAACCCGAATTGCGCTCATCGCCTGGCGTCCTGCCTCGAGAGCACCGAGTCGGTCGTGACGGTCGCCGGGACGCGCTGCCCGAAAACCTCGACCTCGACAGTCGCCCCTGGCTTCATCTCAACAGGAAGGTAGGAATAGGCGAGGTTCTTCTTGACCGTGAAACCGTAGGCGCAGCTCCTGACGCGCCCGACCACCCCGCCTTCGCCGTGCACCGCCTCACCGCCGTAAATCGTGAGGTACTCATCGGCGCCGATGGCGAGGGTGCGCAACCGCCGCTTGATCCCGGATTCTCGAGCGGCCACCAGCGATTCGCGGCCGTTGAACTCGCCCTTGTCCAGCTGCACGCAGAAACCGAGGCCGGCCTCGAACGGGTTGTCGAGCAGGGTCAGGTCGGTGCCGTAGTAGCGGTAGCCCTTCTCCATGCGCAGCGAGTCGAGCGCCCGGTAGCCGCCGGGCCGGATCCCGAATGCGCGGCCTTCTGAAATCAAACGGTCCCAGACCTGCAGCGCCCAACCTGGCTCGACATAGAGCTCCCAGCCGAGCTCGCCGACATACGTGACCCGCTGCGCGAGGACGGCGGCCCCTCCGATGCGAATCGGTCGGGCCTGCATGAAAGGAAAAGCGGTTTCGGATACATCGTCGTCCGTGACCTTTCCCAACACGTCGCGCGCGTTAGGTCCCCACATCCCGATCACGGACAGCTCGTCGGTTGTCTCGCAAATCTCGACAGACGGATCTCCCTGACGAATCTGGAGCCGGAGCCACCCGAGGTCGCTGTTCACGTAGCCGGCTCCGGTCACCACCCTGAAATGCTCCTCGGCCAGCCGGGTGACGGTGACATCCGCCGCGATCCCGCCATCGCTCTCGAGCAGCTGCGTGTACACGACAGAGCCGGTCGGCCTGTCGATGAGGTTTCCGGCCACTCGCTCGAGCAGCGCCGCCGCGCCAGGGCCGCGGACGTCGATCTTTCCAAACGACGTCATGTCGATGATCCCCACACGCTCCCGGAACGCGCGATGCTCCTCGGCCAGCACATCGAAATACGGAGGCTTGGTCCAGCCGAAGCGGCGCTGGTCCGCGCCCGCTCGCCTCCAGGATTTGCCAGGCTCGAGATATTCGGCGCGCTCCCACCCGTGCTTGGCGCCGAACACCGCGCCCTGGTCTTGCAGCCGCTCGTGGAGGGCGCTCGTGCGTTTCGGGCGTCCCCACTCGTCCGAGTCGAATGGATAGCGCAGGTAGTAGTAGTAGCGATAGGACTCGCGCGCCAGCTCGGCGGCGTAGCGATGGTCGCGATGCACCGGGCCGAATCGCCACGGCCTGTAGGAATAGAGGTCGAGCTCGGTCTCGCCTGTCGTGATGAGCTCCGTGAGCGAGCGTCCGATTCCCCCGGCCCCACCGAACCCGTTCAGGGACAGGCCCGCCGCGAGATAGAGGCCGTGGACGCCAGGCACGGGACCGACGAGCGGGTTCGCGTCTGGAGTCATCGCGTCGGGGTGGCAGACCAGCTTGACGATGCCCGCCTCGCCCATAAATGGAAAGCGGCGCGCGGCTCCGGCCAGCAACGGCTCGAACCTCGCCTGGTCGGGTGGCAGAGAAGTTCCCGCATGGCTCCACGGCACGCCGTCGATCCACCGCGCGACCGGGTCGGCCTCGTACCCGCCGAGCACAACGCCACCCGCTTCCGACTTTCCATATATGAGGTTGTCCGGGTCGCGGAAGCACGGCATGTCGTGAGGGAGCTCGTGGCCCGGCACAGCCAGCAGTGCGGCGTGCTGGTGGTCAACGGGAGTCGAGACGATGAACGCACCGGCCATGGCCGCGACCTGGGGGGCCCAGATACCGCCGGCGATCACGAGCACATCGGTCTCGATCGTGCCGGCGTCCGTTTCGACCGCCGTGACCTCGCCGCGGGCGCCCAGGTGAATCCCCGTGACGCGGTGCTGTGTCAACACCTGGGCGCCGAGCTTCCGTGCCTCAGCGGCGAGTGCGTGCGTGGCGGTGTGCGGGTCGAGGTGGCCGTCGCTCGGAACCCACACGGCGCCAAACAACGAGCGCTTGGTGATCGCCGGCATCAGGCGCGCGGACTCATCGGCGGAGACGAGCTCGACATCGAGCCCGATCCCGCGCGCGCGGCTGACGCCACGCTGGAGCTCTTTCAGCTGCTCCTCACTGGAGGCAAAGCGGAGGCCGCCGACCTCCTCGAAGACGCCAAGCTCCCGATACAGCTCGATGCTGTAGCGCCGGAACCGCATCATCGTCGGGGAAGGGTTGAACTGGGTCACCAGTCCCGCCGCGTGGCAGGTCGACCCGCTGGTCAGCTCGTCCTTCTCGAGCAGCACGGTGTCGCGCCAGCCCGCTTTCGCAAGGTGATAGGCGACGCTCGCGCCGGTGATGCCTCCACCCACAACCACAGCTCGCGCGCGATCCACTTCTCTGCGGTAACTCTAGTCAGGCAGCGGCGCCTGCTTGGTCTCGGGCAGGAGGAAGAGCAGCAGAGCGCCTGCGATCGCCGCCACGCCGCCCAGCTCGATCGCGCGGCCCAGGCCTGAGGACGGGGCCAGGTAGCCGACCGCCTGCAGGCCCGCGACGCTGCCTATCGCCGCCGCCAGCGACGCCGTCAGCTCGGCGGTCGCGCGGGCCCGAGTCGGGAACAGCTCGGCGGTCCAGGCGCCGAAGACAGGAGTGGAGGCGCTGGCGAACGAGCTCCACAGCACGTTGCCGACGTAGAAACCGATGGTTGCCGTGACAAAGCTGAGACTGGTCGAGATCACGGCGGCGAGCGTGAGCACTATTGCGGGCCCGCGCCGGCCGTACCGGTCCGTGAGATAGCCGCCCGCCAGGTACGACGCGGCCCCCGCTATCGCGGAGACCACGATCAGCACGCTGATCGCCGTGGAGGAAAGGTGCAAGGAGTCGCTGGCGTAAACGGTGAACAGGAGACCGGCGGGCTCGAACAGCACGGCCAGCAGCGCGGTCATCGCCGCGATGACGAATACCCTGCGGCGCCAGGCCGGCTGCATCAACAGGCGCAGCGCCGAACCACTCACATGGGCGCCGAGCCATGTCCTGCCCTCGGGAAGCTTGAACCAGATCACCGGGGCGAGCACGAGCCCGATTCCCCCGGCCAGGAAGAGCCAGCGCCAGTGCGGCGCCAGCAGTGGGTAGCTGACCACGGTGATGCCGGTGCCGAGCCCGCCCAGCAGCGCGAGCACGCTCACCGCCTGGCCACGCCGGGCCGCCGGGGCTTCTTCAACGATCAGGGCGGTCGCGACGCCGCCCACCAGTGTCTCGAAGCACACCGCCACCAGTCTCAGCAGGGCCAGCGCCTCGAGCGAGGGCGCGAGGCCGCTGGCGAAATTTGCGATGGAGAAGCCGGCCACACCGATGGCGATCAGCCTTCTTCGACCGAAACGATCCGCGAGCGCCGCCAGCGGCAGCGCGCCCAGCGCGCCGAGCGCGAGCACTGATCCGAGATTGGAAAGCGCCGGCGTGCGGGCGTGGAAATCGGAGGCGATCGCGGGTAGGGCAAGGACGAGCACCGAGCCGTCGAAGGCCGTCAGCACGACGGCCAGGCCGGCCCAGACCAGGGTGCGCCGCTGCTGATCGTCCAGGTTCAGCAACGGCCTAGACCAGGTTCAGCCTTTTCAACAGGTACGGGCCGGGGCCGAGGAAGCCGCATGTCGCAGCGATATGCGCGATCGAGACGCCCAGCAGCGACGGCGGGCCCGGCAAAAGCCAGAAGGCGAGCCCAAGTGGCACCCCGACAAGCGCGGTCGCGAATGTGTCCGACCAGGTCCATCGGCCCAACCGGTGATAGAGAACGTAGGTCACCGTCGCGATGGCAAAGCCGGCCGGCGCTCCCCACAGAAGGCCCAGGCCGCCCTGCAACAGGCCGCGGAAGAATGCTTCTTCGACCGGGCTGTTGACCACATAGAAGCCTGCCTGGAACCAGGCATCCAACGAACTCGACGGCACGCCCAGCACGCCGCGCCTGCGAGTCAGCAAGAGCTGGGCCCAGGTCGCGGCGGCAAACATCACAGGCGCCGCCACCAATGCGAACAAGATCTGGGCGCCCAACCATCCCCAGCTCAGGCCGAGCGCCGCCCGCCGCGGCACCAGGACATAGGCGATGGCGTAGGCCGCCACGAAGGGCAGAATGCGGACCAGCAGGTCAGTCCGGATCCATGCCCAGCTGTCGGGAATATCCGTCAGGACCAGGCGCGTTGAACGGTTCAGCGTGGTGGACCCTGAGGTCATCCGGTTCGAAGTCTTCTACGACTACTTCTGCCCGTTCGTCTACCGCGCATCGATGCTGCTCCAGAACATGGGCCGGTCATCGGCCTTCAGGTGTGAGATCACCTGGCGGTACTTCTCGCTGGCCCAGGTGAACTCCAAGGATGACGCCTGGACTGCCTGGGGCGCGCCGGAGTCCGAGCACGTGAGCGGCCGGTTCGCATTCAGGGCCGCAGAGGCGGCCCGCCGCCAGGGTGCCTTCGATCAGCTCCACATGCCGCTGCTCGAGGCCCGCCATCGCGACCGGCTGAATATCGATGACGTGGTGGTCGTCGAGCGCATCGCGGTCGACGCCGGGCTCGACCTCAACCGGTTTCGCAAGGACCTCGCCGATCCAACGACCTCGGACGCGTTGCGACGTGACCACCTGCGGGGACGAACCGAGCACGGCGTGTTCGGCACGCCGACGTTCGTGTTCGCGGACGGCGCATCCGCATACGTACGCCTTGCCGAGGCGCCCGACGCCGATCACGCGCCGGGCATCTTCGAGCGCCTCCTTGCGGTCGTTGCCGGCGAGCCTTCGATCCTCGAAATCAAGCGACCCGGCGACCACCAACCGATTGATTTCTCGGGTGGTTGGGGGCCGCCGGGAGTTTTCGGTTTAGCGGAGTAAAGTCATGTCGATTGCTGTGCCCGAAGCCGAGAACGACCTAGCTACTCCAGCCGCCAACAGCTCCTGGCGCACCTGGCTCATGACTGGCGTCCGGCGAGGTCCCATCTACCGGCGCCGAGTGCGCGGCGCTCATAAGGGCCTTAAGCGGATGCTCGCCGAGGGGATGGGCGACGGGGTCCAGGATCAGAACGGATGGAGGGGTTTCTCCGGCGCGATGGTGCGCCAGGCGGTCGGCGAGGCCGTAAGCTCGCTGCCGCAGCGCCAGAGGCAATTGATCAAGCTCGCTTACTTCAGTGACCTGTCGAATCGGGAGATTGCCAACGGCCTCGGCATCACGTTGAGCAGCGTCGAGAGAGGGCTGCGTCAGGCGATCGGTCGCGTGAGCGAGCATGTGGAGCGCGGCCGGACCGCCGGCCGGAGGGCGATCTACGCGCTCGTCATGTTCCTGGGCGGGCGCTGGCTGAGCGAGGCGCACGAGGCCGGAACGAACGCTCAGCACTGGGTGCGGGCAGGTGCGGTGCTTCTCGTGACCGCAACCGCGGGAGCGGTAATTGCGACCCATACCGCGGCGCCGGTCCAGCGCGCGCATGTCGACCCGGCGGCCGTCCCGGTCGTGATATCCGTCCCGGCCGATGTGGTGCTTCAGCGTCGTCTTGACCCGGTTCACAAGCCGGCCAAGCCTGTAGTGACCGCTCCGAACGCTCAGCTGCCGAGTGTCGTCGGAATCCAGCCTGCTTCACCTACCATCGTGCTGCCCACCGTCGACGTGCCGCCCGTCGCGGCGCCCACCATCACGCTGCCGGCCCACGTCAAGGTGCCGCCGCTCCCGGATCCATCACTGCCTCACGGGCCGTTGGGCGCGTAGATCACGACGCCGTCGACCGTGGCCACGACGTGGTAGCCGAAGCCCACCAGGTTCGCGAGCACCGGGTAGTTGCGCATCGGGTACATCGAGAAATCGCTCCAGCCTGCTGGTGCCGTGTCAACGATGAGCGCCGGCGCATGCGCGTCGAGGTCCGATAGGAGCTCCGGCCATACATCTGGCGTCGTGTCCCAGTTGTTGGGCGCGATTCCGGAGCCGCGGTCGAAGCCTCGAAGAAAGCCTGGAAATCGACTCGCCATGAGGCGGTCGGACTCGACGTAGAGAGCGGGCCAGTCGCCCCACACAAACACGCGCTGACCAGGCGTCGTGTGGTCGTGGATGTAGGCCGCCACCAGCTCGTGCTGAGGCGCGGGCGGGCTGAAGTCGTAGGTCAGCGGGTCTGCGCTCAGGTCATAAGCCCACCAGCCGAGGCAGGGAATGGCGATCCCGATGGCCGCCACAGCGCTGACCTGCCGGCGCACGGAAAAGCGTGAGAAAAACAGAGCGGCCGCAAGCGCAAGCGGCCCCATCGCCTGGACGAAGTAATGCCACGACAGGTGACCTGCGGCCACGGATCCGGCCATCGCAACGACCAGCCACACGAGGACCAGCCTCTCCGGGCGATCCAGGCGCCGCCAGCGCGCCGCGAGCGCGATCGCCGCGATCCACAGCACCCCCATGTCGACGACGAACGGCACCAGGCTGTCCCTGGCGCGCTGCCAGACGTAGCTGGGAATCCAGGTCGTCGACGCGTATCCGTAAAGGCTGCCTACAGTCCACCGCGAGAAACCTGTAAGCGATCCGGTCAGCAGCAAGACGGATGCCCCGGCGGAGAGCGCCACGGCAACGCCACCGGCGAACGATCCCGCCGCGCGCCAGCGCTGACCGGCCGGCTCGAGCCAGGCGATTCCCACCACGGCCAGAAGCAGGTTGACCGCGGCGACTTGGCGGAACGCGCCGGCCACCGCAAGCAAGATTCCCGACCAGAGCCAGCGGCGACGGAACATCAAAAGGACGGAGGCGGTGAGCACCAGCTCCATGAAGATCTCTGTGTTCGTGGCCAGCAGCCGCGGATTTCCGGCCGCTGTGAGGATGCCGTAGAAGAGGGCTGCCAGCAACCCGGTACGGGCTCCGCCGAGGTTGCGGCCGATCAGGAAGAGCAAAGCGCAGGTCGCCCCGATCACGGCCAGGCCGACGGCATGGATCGCGGTCATCTGGTAGATGCCGGCCGCGCGGAAGGTCGCCGCGTAGACCCAGAAAATCCCGGGGGGCTTGTTGTCCACGCCGCCTGCCCCGTAGAGCTGTCCGCCGGCATTCAGCAGCGCCGCGATCGAGCCGTAGACCCCCTCATCTCCGTCGAGGAGCCGGTGGAGGAACGAAGGCAGATGCGCGATGAAAATCGTGACGGCGATCAACCCAGCCCACAGCGCAACCTGTCTCCGGGTCATCGACCAGTGACTTTAACCTCGGTGCGGTAACGTCAAACAGTGATGAACTCGCGCCGGGCCTGGTCTGCGTTGGGCCTCGCGGTGGTGGTGATCGCGCTCGTCCTTGATCTGCTTCACCACCCTCAACACGTGGGCATCGACTTTCACACCTACCTGGCCGCCGCCAGCGTCGGCCTGCAGCAAGGCTGGGCTCACCTCTACGACCAGTCCCTGGTGGCCGCGGCGCAGAGACATCTCGTGCCGGGCCAGTCGACGCAGCCGTTCCTCAGCCCTCCCACGGTCGCGTGGCTGGCGGCTCCGCTGACCGTATTTCCGTTCTGGACGGCCTTCAGCATCTGGGCGGTGTTCGGCTTCCTGGCCCTTGGCGCCGCGCTCGCGTGGTCGGGAGTGAGCACGGGGATCGCCCGCTGGATCGCCGTGCTCGCAGCGCTCGCGCCGTGGTGGGTGCTCCACGCCGTCAACCTTGGCCAGGTGGTGCCATTGGTCGCCGCCGGGGTCGTGGTCGCATGGCGACTGCTGCGCGACGACAAGGACATCGCGGCAGGCCTCCTCCTCTCTGTGATTTTCCTCAAGCCCAACACGGCGATCCTCCTGCCGGTGGCGCTGCTCGCCGCCGGGCGATATCGAGTCTTCGCAGCATGGCTTGCGGCCGGCGCGGCACTCGGGGTCATCGCTCTATTGGTGCTCGGCCCTGACGGCCTGTCCGGTTACGTGAACCAGCTGCGCGCACCGCTTCCGAGGGGCGCCGATGCGCTGACCATAAAAGGAGCCATCGGCGCCACCGGCGTGTCCGCAGCTGTGCTGCGGCTGGTCGTCGTTGGATTGGTCCTGGCAACGGCCGTCAGGCTGCGCGCCTCGGTAGGGCTCGTGGTTCCGGTTGGCGTCGTGGGCTCGCTGATCGTGTCTCCTTACCTGCACGCGTCCGATCTTTGCCTGCTGGCCGCCGGGGCCTGGATGGTGTGGGAGGAGCGGAGCGCCATCGCCTGGCGCATCGCCCTGGCCGTGGGTTGGGTGGTGGCGAGCCCCTTCGTCTTCCTCACACGATTCAGTCCCGACTTGAACCGATGGCCCTTGGTCGAGTTCGTCTTGCTGCTGGCCCTGGTGGTGACGGCCTGGCTGCCCTTAACAAGCGCGGCTGACTTGAGGACCCGGGCCCCCGCATAATCAGGACGCCCGCGCGCCACTCAAGGAACCCATTTGCCACTCGACATCCACGAAATCGACGGACCACTGCGCGTGCTCGCCGGACCGGGCACCGGAAAGACCCATGCCCTGGTCGACCTGTACGAGCAGGCCGTTCGCGAAGGCGTCGCCGGTCGTGAAGAGATTCTCGTGCTCACCTTCTCGACCAGCGCCGCCGCCGAGATATCACGACGCATCGATGAGCGGCTGCGGGATGAGTACGGCGAGGCCTGGATCTCGACCTTCCACAGCTTCTGCGCTCGCCTGCTTCGCGAGCACGCCGCGGATCGGGAGCGGTTGTTGCTCAACGGCTTCCAGGAATGGCTTGTCATGCGACGCGTGCTCGAGGAGCTCGATGCGGAGGTGCTCGGTGCCCTCGAAGGAGTCCGGCGCTCCGACGCGTTCGCGCAAGACGTGCTGACTTTCGTCGCGCTCATGAAGCAGAACCTTGTGCATCCCTCTGCGCTGCTGCTCGCCGCCGAGGCGAGCGCCGGCGAACGGCTGCGCGTGCTCGCCTCGCTCTACCAGGCGTACCAGCTGCGCCTGCAGAACGCGCGGATGCTCGACTTCCGCGACCTCATCTCAGGTGCGATCGAGCTCCTGCAGTCGAACGCATCGCTGCGAGAGAGGCTGCGCGCCCAGTTTCGCCTGATTCTCGTTGACGAGTTTCAGGACGTGGACCCCGCGCAGTTCGAGTTGCTCCAGCTAGTCGCCCCTCCGGAGGCGCGTCCCCGACTTGTCGTCGTGGGCGACCCGGACCAGTCCATCTACGGATTCCGAGGGACCGTTCCGCGACTTCTGAGCCGCGACTTCGCGGCCGTGTACGGCAGCGCCACGCAGCACCTGGAGGATTGCCGGCGGTGCTCGCAAGAGGCTCTGGATGGCGCCGAGAGGTTGCTGGTCGCAACGCATCCAGAGCGCCCCTCAAGGCATATCCGCACGGTGGCCGTCTCTGCGCCGCCCGCCGTAGTGGTCGCTCGTGAGAGCGACCCGGTCGACGAGGCCTTCTTCGTCGCACGCGAGATCAAGCGATTGCATATCGAGTCGCCGGTCCTGCGCTATGGCGACTTCGCGATCCTCCTGCGTAGCACCACCTCGCTTGGCGCTCCGTTCGAAGAGGCGCTGCGCGCGCTCGCTGTGCCTTACGAGGTCCGGGGATCCGGAGCGACCTCGCGCAACGAGGTCGTGCGTTTCCTCGTCGGCTACCTCGAGTCGCTGCGGCGGCCCGACGACCCGGAGGCGTTCGAGGGCGCCCTCGCCTCGAGCCTTGGCGGGGTGGGCGCGAGGACGTTGGGACGTCTGCGCGCGTCGGCTCGAGAAAGGGGCCGGCCGCTTCTGCGCGTGATGCGGCGTCTGATGTATGCGCTGGCGGCCCGCGACCCGCAGCGCTACCCGCTCCCGTGGGGCGGCGAGGCTCCTACCGAAGAAAGGGCAGAGCCCGACTACATGGAGTTTCTCTCGGACGAAGAGCTCAGCAGCCTGCACGCAGCGATGGTCGCACGCCAGCACCTGCTCGGGCGCGTGTCGAGGCTTTCGCTCGCGGCCCTCGCCTACTCGGTGCTCATCGAGGACGGCGCAATGCGCCGCCTCCTCGACCTCGAGCTGCCGGACGAGCAGCGAGCCGAAGCGATCTCCGACCTGCGCGCCGCCATCGAGGGACTCGAGGCCATCGAGGCCGTTCACGAGCGGTTGACCGGGGCGAAACCGATGCTTTCCGACATCTCGGGATCGCTGGAAACCCTGCTGGCCGCGGCCGCGGACGACAGCGCAGCCGCGCCCGGTCGCCGCGATGCGGTGCAGGTGATGACCGTACACCAGGCCAAGGGACTCGAGTTCGAGGTCGTCTTCTGCTCTGGCTTCGCACACGGACTGTTTCCGCTGCCGGTGCGCCCGCACCCCCTCCTCGACGAGGAAGACCGCGCATGGCTGGAGGGATTCAAGGTCGGGTTCATGCCGTCGTGGCCATCCGACCCTGACGGCCACCTTGCGGAAGAGGCGCGGCTTGCCTACGTTGCGATGACCCGCGCCCGCCGGCGCCTCTACGTGACATACGCCGACACGTACCTGCGCCAGGCGGGCCCTTCCGTGTTCCTCGACATGGCCGCCCCACAGGCGGAATTGCGCTCGCTCACGCGCGGCTCGTCGCGGCTTCAGCCGGCTGATGTGCTCCTGCCGCGCGAGGCCGAGGTCCTGCTTGCGTCCCATCGCTCGGCGCTCACGAATGGCGTCCCTGCCCGAGCTGCGGCGCTGGGTCTGGATGTCGCATTTCTGACCGACCCCGAGTCAGGCGAGCCCTTCGAGAGCTACGGCGGCGATCGCAATCCAACCAGCGTTCAGATCGATCATTTCAGCCCGACCACGCTCAACGACTACCTGAAGTGCCCGCGTCTCTACTGGTACAACCACCACCCGGGACTGGTCGAGGAGCCGCGTTCGGTCGCCATGGAGCGCGGTGGGTTCCTGCACAAGGTGCTCGAGGACTTCCACGCCAAGGAAGGCGAATGGCGGCCGCTCGACTCCGAGCACCAGAAGGAATGGCTCGAGGCAGCCCTCCAGGGCCACCTCGAGAGCTACCTCGTCCACATGGAGGGCGTGCTCGACCGCAAACGCGAAGAGCGCCAGGTCCGATCGCTGCTGGGCAACTACATCCGGTTCGTCACCGGCATGCAGTTCATCCGCAGGCTCCGCACCATCGACACCGAGATTCGGTTCAGCCTGCAGCTCGATGGCTCAGAGATCGTGGGCAAGATCGACCGTGTCAACGACGTCGGCGACGGCGAGGTGGAGGTCGTCGACTACAAGACGGGCTCGGGCAAGCCGATGAGATACGCCTACGAAGCGTATTTCGGACCCGAGCTGTACGACGTCCAGCTCGCGCTCTACTACCTTGCCTGCAAGGACGGCGTCGACGAGGAGGGCAAGCCGCTCGGATTCCAGCCACGCTTCCTCTCTCTCTGGTACCCGAAGGATTGGGTCTGGGGCAGCATGCGGCAGGATATTTTCAGCGTCGGCCGCGCGGCGGGCCTCAAGGAATATCGCGAAAGGCTGCTGACATCGGAAGACCTTGACCGCAGCCGGACCATCGTCGTGGAAGCGATGGGGCGCATCAAGGCCGGTCATTTCGAGCCGGCTCCTCGCGAGCTGGCCGGCACGTGCGTGACCAGGTTCGGCAGCTGCCCGCACGCGGCCGTGTGCCCGTATGGAGGCGCTCCCCCCGAATGAGCGCGATGCGTCTCCCGAGCACGATTGCGCTCAGCCCCGAGCAGGCTGCTGCCGCACACGCGGGACCGCAAGGAGCGTTCCTCATCGCCGCCGGGCCCGGCACCGGCAAGACCTTCACCGCCACCGAGCGCTTCTGCTGGCTCGTCGAGCAAGGCATTGCCCCGAACCGCATCCTCACCGTGACGTTCAACGACCGCGCGGCCGAGGAGCTCAGGCAGCGCATCGCGAGGGAGCTGGGCGCGCGGCGGCCGGAGCTGGGTCCAGAGGTGCTGGACGGCGCCTGGATCGGGACGTTCCACGGGACGTGCGCGAGGCTGCTCGACGAGTTCGCCTACCTGGTCGGAGCGCCGCGCGAGCTGCGCGTGCTCGACGAGACCGGCCAGCGCCTGTTCGAGCAGAACCTGATCGCCGGCCTGCGCAGCGGCGCGGCCGCGCCCTTCGACCCGGACTCATTCGCCGCCCTGGCGGTGGAAGACCTCGACGACCTGCTTCGCTCCGGTCTGCGCTTCGTGCTCAAGCTCAAGGGCCGAGGCATCACTCCGGGCGGATTTCGCGACCGCGCCCTGGAGCTTCACTCACATCACTGGAACGCGCGCTCCAGCAGCCATCCGACCAATGGGTCCGGCGGCCCCGACCCTGCCGCTGCGGAGCTCGAAGCGATCGAGGTGCTGTTCGTCATCTACAAGACGTACGAAGACGCGCTGCACGCGGGCGGCCTGCGCGACTTCGACGACCTCATCCTCGACGTGATCGGATCGCTCGAACGCGTTCCCGAGTTTCGAGCGCGCTGCCGCGAACGGTTCCGCTACCTGCTGGTCGACGAGTTCCAGGACACCAACCGGATTCAGCTCGACGTCATCCGCCTGCTGGCCGCCGACAACTTCGGCAACGTCGCGGTGGTCGGCGACGCGAAGCAGTCGATCTACGGCTGGCGCGACGCCGAGATCGAGAACATCCGGAGCAGGTTCCCCGGCCGGAGGTTGCCGCTGACCCACAACCGTCGCTCATACCAGGGCATCCTCGATTGCGCCACCGACTTCATACGCCGCGACCCGGATTTCTCAGGGGAGCCGGACCTGGTTGCGACCCGTGGCTCGGTGCCTCAGCCGGTGACTGTCATCATGGCGCCCGACTCGCGAACCGAAGCCAGATCGATGGCGCAGACCATCCGGCGCCTCCACGTCTCGGGTCGCGCGTTCGCCGACATCGCTGTGCTCGCGCACTCGATTCGAATGCTCCCCCGCGAGTTCGAGGACGAGCTGCGGAGGCAGGGCATTCCCTATATCACAAGCGGTGGGTCGGGATTCTTCGACCGCCAGGAGATCAAGGACGTGCTCGCGCTTTTGCGGTTGACCGACAACCCTATGGACGACGGCGCGTTCGTGCGCATCATGCAGGGCCCGATCGTCCGGCTGCCTGATGCGGGCATGTACCGGCTGGCCGCGCGCCGGTCGGGCCGTTCGGGAATGCGGCTGCGCGACTGCTTCGACGAGTCTGGACGCGAGGGATTCCCGGAGATGGAACCGAAGGTGGCGCGCGAGGCGGTGCACCTGGTCGAGCTGACCGACCGGCTGGGCCGGCTGCGAGACGCGCTGACGGTGGCCGACATTCTCAACCGCCTGCTCGAGGAGAGCGGATACCTGCGGTGGGCGGAGCTCCGAGCCCAGCGCGATGGCAGCCCTCGCGCCCTGCTGAACCTGCGCAAGGTATTCCAGCTCGCGGGCCGTTTCGAGCGCGATCTCTCGCTCGCTGGAATTGGTGATTTCGTGCGGCACCTGGACCAGGTGATCGACGCCGAGCTGCCCGTGGGTGAGGCGGCCGAGGAATCGGCTCGGGCGGAAGCCGTCTCCCTGCTCACGATTCATTCGGCGAAGGGCCTCGAGTTTCCAGTCGTGTTCCTCGTCAACTTGCGACCGCCCCGGCCAAGAGACACGGAACGGCTCTTCTTCGATCCCGACAGCCTTGGCTTCGTGATCAAGAACTGGCGTGGCGAGAAGCATCCCCGTTTCGTGGAGACATCGCCTGGAGCACCGGCGGTGGCGCTGGCCATCGGCGAGCGCCGGCGCATCGTGTATGTGGGCCTGACCCGCGCCAAGGACTCGCTGTACGTCACGGCCACCCGCGAGGAGCAGGCCGCTCGCGACGTCGGCGTGAACGGCCTCGAGGACCACGACCATTTCGCGGAGATCCTGAGCTGGGCGCTCGCGAATCCGCAATCCGCGTCGGTTGTGGAGGCGGAGCAGCTGGAGCTTCCCGTCATGCGCCTCGCCAACGGCCAGGTGGACGGTGGCCCGTCGGTGGTCGCCGCGGTGCTCGATCGGTTGGAGCACCTGCACCCGCCCGACGCTGAGGCGCAGGCCAAGCCTGCTGCCGGCGTGGAGATCAGCTTTTCGCAGCTTCACGACTTCGAGGTGTGCCCGGTGCGCTATCGGTTCAGCCAGGTGTGGCGCGTGCCGGCTCCGCCGGACGAACTGCAGCCGCGGTTCGTGCAAGCGATCGGTTCCACCGAGCTGGGGTCATCCGTCCACGCGGCGCTCGCTGCATGGCATCTGGCGGGCGGCGATCTGCTGGCGATGTATGCGGGGCCGGAAGCCGGCCGCGAGATGCTCGCGCGCTACCTCACGCACCCGCTCGCTGGTGCGAAAACCCTCGCCGTCGAGGTCGGGTTCAACATGAGGATCGGCACGACTCGCGTCCGAGGTTTGGTCGACCGGGTATGCGAGCTCGACGGTCAGACCGTGCTCGTCGACTACAAGACCAACGCATCTCTCGACGCGGCGCTCATCGAGGCTTACTCGGTGCAGCTGCGCCTGTACGGGCTGGCGGCCCGGAGAGGGCTTGTGCCCGGCGGCCCAGACGCGCGCCTGCTTCTGTTCGATCCGCGCCGCGGCCAGGTCATCGAGGTGACGCCAGACGACGCCGGTGTCGAAGCTCGCGTTGAGACGGCGGCAGCGCGCATCGCGGCGGGCGACTTCAGTCTCGGACCGGAGCACGCGCAGCGTCCCTGCAAGATCTGCGCGTTCCGCCCGATCTGCCCCGACGCCCTCCCACTCTCCTGATTCCTCGTCGGGCCATTCGGGCACAGTTGGTCGTAGCCAGATGAATGGTGGGCTGGAGGAGCGCTATTTCGAGCGCCGGGAGATCAAGGAGGCGATCGCTTTCGCTGAGGCCGGTGGAATTGCGATTCATCGCAATTTCGACTACTACCACGGGTCGACGATTCGAGGGATGGTGCGCGAGAAGCCCTTCTTGCACATCATCGGGCTGCGTACGGTGCTCGAGGAGTGGGGCAGGCAGCACGGGCTCCGGCCGGAGTGGATCCAGCCCGAGAAGCGCCGCAAGGTGGCGCACTACGACGTCTTCGGCCCGCCCGCCGAGGCTCTGATCGCTCGCCTCAAGCGCTGACGGGTTTGACTCGATTGACGCAATGCGTTATGATGCGTTAGTCAAAGACAGAAATCAAGCAGCTAGGAGGCTGAGCAATATGAGCACTGAGATCAAATTCGGAGATGCCGCCACCATGGTGGAGGAAGTCGCAATCGGAGCCGCCCAGACCGCGGCAGAGGTCGCGTCGGACCCGATCGGATCGGCCCGCAAGTCGGTCCGGGGATTCGAGAGGAAGGGCGCACCGACCGCTCGCAAGGTCAACCGCCGATTCAACGCCCGGCTGAACGCCATCCTTCCCGAGAAGGTCACGCTCTGGGGCATCGAGGTCAACGACAAGCTGCCTGAGAAGGTCGCGATCAAGGGCCTTCAGCTGGTCAAGGTCCAGGCACGACGCCAGGACATGGTCGGCGGTGTCGCCAAGCGGACGCTGCGCATTTTCAACGGCTCGTTCAAGACCATCGCCCGCACGGCGACCCGTCTCGAGCAGGCCTCCGAGCTGACCGCGCGCCGGGAGACTGCCGCCAAGCCGGCGGTCGTCAAGACGACTCGTCGCCGGACGGCGAAGCGCCGCGCGGCTTAGTTAGCTCTTCGGGCGTCCCCTCCCCGACCCTCCCCCGCTCACGCGGGGGAAGGGGAGCGCGGGGGGCGCCCTTTTCTTTAGCCTTGGGCCGTGTGTGAGCGATGACTGTGGTCTGCACCGGGTCGATCGCGTACGACTACATCCTCACTTTCAAAGGTCATTTCAAAGACCACATCCTTCTCGACAAGACCCACATCCTCAACCTGAGCTTCCTGGTCGACGACCTGCAGAAGCGCCGCGGTGGGGTGGCAGGCAACTACGCGTACAACCTCACACTGCTCGGCCATCCGGCTGCGGTGCTGGCCACCGCCGGCACCGACGCCGCGGAGTACCGCGACTGGCTGGTCGCGCGCGGCGTCGACTGCCGCGGACTGCGGTTGCTCGAAGGGGAGCTGAGCGCGACCGGGTTCACGACCACCGACCTGGATGCCAACCAGCTGACCGGCTACTACGGCGGGGCGATGTGGCGGGCCGCGATGCTCGGACTGGACGACGCGCCACCCGCCTCGGAGGCGGTGATCATCGGACCGAACGACCCGGGAGCCATGAAGCGCCTCGTCCACGAATGCCGCGAGCGCGGCGTGCGCTTCGTGTTCGACCCCGCCCACCAGCTGCCGATGATGTCCGCCGAAGACGTGATGGACAGCACTCGAGGCGCATGGATAGTGATCGGCAACGACTACGAGCTCGAGCTGATCGAGCAGCGCACGGGTCGCGACGAGGCCGGCCTCCTCGAGCTGGCTGAGATCGTCGTCACGACGCTCGGGCGCCAGGGCTCCCGCATCGCGACCCGGGATCGGGTGGTCGAGATTCCTGCCGCGCCATGTCTCCGTGAATCGGACCCGACGGGTGCGGGAGACGCGTACCGCGCGGGCCTGGTGGCCGGCCTGCTCCGCGGGCTGGAGGTGGAAGTCGCGGGCCGCGTGGCCTCGCTGGCCGCGTCGTACGTCGTCGAGCAGGTGGGCACGATCGAGCATGCGTATACGGCGGTCGAGTTTTCGCGCCGCTGCCAGGAAGCGTTTGGGATCGAGCTGCCTGAAGCGTTCTGGGTCGCTACGTAAACTTCCGGCTTTCCTCGCGGCGATATGCCCACAGCGCGACCGCAAAAAAGAACACGCCATAGGCGGCAAGGTAGAGCCAGTCCGTTGTCACGGTCCCGTCGGTGGGCGCCCCAATCGCATCCCAACCCAGCTGGCCGAAGAAATGCAGCGGCAGGTATGGCGCGATTTGCTGGATGAATTGCGGCAAGAGTTGTTTGGGAAAGAACAGGCCAGACGCGAATGCCGTGGGCAGGTAGATGAGGTTGATCACGGCAATCGCCGAGTTGGGGCCGGAAAGGTAGCCGATCGCAAAGCCGAGAGCGATGAACGGCAGCGAACCGAGCAGCACCCTCGACGCGAGAGTCACCCAGGCTGACGGGTCGAGCCTGACATTGCCTGCGATATAGGCGAACGGAAACAGCACGGCAAGTGTCAGGGCGGCGAAGAAGAGAGCGGTGATGCACTTGGAGAGCAGGTAAACGAGCGGTGGCATCGGCGTCGCGCGCTGGAGGACGTCCATCTTCATTCCACGTTCCGTCGCGACCGAGATTCCGAAGCTGAAAATCATTACGTTGGCCACCGAGTACACAGCCATTGAGGCCAGGAAGTAGGCTCCGAACGTCACGTTCGGGAAGATCCTCTGGGATGACTGGCCGACGCCTATGAAGGCATAGAACATCACCGGCAAGAAGAGTGAGGTGAGGGTGAACGCCGGCACACGCCACAGCTTGAGAAACTCGGCCCACGTCTGAAGACGCAACATCGGCCACACGGGCGCGCGACGCATGGTTGCCGTCGCCATCAATCGTCCGCCTTGTGAGTGGTCAGCGAAATGAACGCATCCTCGAGGTCTGCACCAGCGACCTCGAGGTCGGAAATGTCGACGCCTCTTCGAAACAGCTCGCGCAGGACAGCCTCTGGCTGGTTCGTCAGCAGCTGCACGCTGTGGTCCTGGATCGTCGAGGCGCTTACCGGCAGGCCTTCGAGGTCTTTCTCAGTCAATGCGGCAACGAAGCGCACTCGCTTGCCCGCCACCCTGGACTTGATCTCCTGGGGAGAGGCGTCGGCGATCACGACGCCGCGGTCGATCACGATCACGCGCTTGGCGAGCTGGTCCGCCTCCTCGAGGTAGTGCGTGGTCAGGACCACGGTACGTCCCATCTGAATGAACTCCGCGATGCGCTCGATGAACGACCGCCTGCCCTCCACGTCCATCCCCACCGTTGGTTCGTCCAGGAACAGGACATCCGGATCTCCGCATACGGCCAGGGCAAAGTAAAGGCGCTGCTTCTGTCCACCGGACAGCTCCTTCACCTGGGCATTGGCTTTCTCTTCCAGCCCGGCCATTGCGATCGCGCGATCTCGGGCCATCGGCTTGGGGTAATAGGAGCGAAAGAGATCTACGAGTTCGCGGACTTTGAGCACCGTGGGGATCCCGGACTCCTGCAGCATCACTCCGACGCGGCTCCGGGCGTTCAAGTCGTCTGGCTTCAGCCCGAACAGGAGGGCCTTTCCGGAGGTTGGCTTGCGGAGGCCCAGCAGCAGACTGATCGAAGTTGTCTTGCCTGCACCGTTCGGTCCGAGCATTGCGACCACGTCACCCAGCTCGATGTCGATGCTGACGCCCTTGAGCGCCTCAACGGAACCGTACTTCTTGGTGGCGTCTATTAATTGAGCCGCCGGTGGCATGGTGGGACAAAGGCTAGCGCCTTAGTGTTTGCGGGGATGGCCACGATCTTCACGCGGATCATCAACGGCGAGCTTCCCGCACGGTTCATATGGAAAGACGACTCGTGCGTCTCCTTTCTGTCGATCCACCCGCTCCGCGCAGGCCATGCGCTCGTCGTGCCCAGGGCGCCCATCGACCACTGGCTCGACCTCGACGCCGGGCTGCTGGCGCACCTTTCTGAGGTCGCGCAGGCGGTGGGCAGAGCGCAGATGGCGGGGTTCCAGCCGGCACGGATCGGGTTGATGCTGGCGGGCCTGGAGGTGCCCCACTGCCATTTCCACGTGGTGCCGATCCGGGGAGTCCACGACCTCGACTTCAGCAACCAGGATCCCAACCCGGATCCCGATGTGATGGACGAAGCCGCCGAGACCATCCGGCGCGAGCTGCGACTGCTCGGCTACTCGCAGGTCAGCGACTAAGCGAGAATCGAGTCATGTGCTATTCAGACTCCGCTCGAGTGCCCCTGCCGCCGGTAAGCGGCGCAGCCTCCGACCAGGGCGACCTGGTCCTGACCTCATCCGACGGCACGAAGTTCGCGGCGTACTTCGCTCGAGCGGGAAAACCGACCGGAGCCGGCATCGTAGTGATGCCGGACGTTCGCGGCCTGCACCAGTTCTACAAGGAGCTCGCGCAGCGGTTTGCCGAAGCCGGCATCGACGCTGTGGCCATCGACTACTTCGGTCGCACCGAAGGCATGGGCGCTCGCGACGACAGCTTCGACTATGCCCCGCATCTGGAGCAGACGACACAGGAGAACATCGCGAACGATGTCGGGGCGGCGATCGCATACCTGGAGTCGAATGAAGGCGGCGCCGTGAAATCGGTGTTCACAGTCGGCTTCTGCTTCGGAGGCTCCAGCTCCTGGAACCAGTCGGCCCTCCAGGCTCGTCTGAATGGAGCGATCGGCTTCTATGGACGGCCGCCCCGCAGCGAACCGTTCATCTCGAAGATGAAGGCGCCCCTGCTGCTGCTGCTCGCCGGGTCGGATGCCGCGACGCCACAGGAAGCCTTCCACGTTTTTGACAACGAGCTCACGGCGGCGAATGTGACGCACGAGATGCAGATCTATGAGGGGGCGCCGCACAGCTTTTTCGACCGCGGCTACGAGCAGTGGAAGGAAGCCTGCGACGACGCCTGGCGCCGCATGCTTGCCTTCGTGAAGAAAGAGGGGTAGTCACCTCCCCGCTTGCCGGGGAGGTCGGGCCCGAGGTCCGGTGGGAGCGTTCGCTCTGTATCGACCTGAGGTCCTAACCAACGCCACGCCCGTATAGTCGGGGCAATGACAAAGGTGGCCATCAAGTCCAAGCTGGCCAGGACGCCGAAGGCCGCCCCCACGCTGCCCGAAGCGCTCCTTGCGGAGCTGCAGCGCCGCCGCTCGGGCATGGCCCGCCACATGGCGCGAGCTGTCGTGAGCCTGGTGCGCTGGGACGACTCGACGGGCGTACCCCCCCAGCGCTCGGCCATCGCCCGCGCGTGCGAAGCCGGCCTCGACCTGTTCCTGGCAACAGCCCGCGAGGCGCGCCCCGCCACCAACGAAGAGCTTCGCCGCGTCGCGCAGCTCGGCATTTTGCAGGCGCGCAGCAGCCAGTCGGTCGAGCCCATCCTGTCCGCGTACCGCATCGCGGCTCGCGTGGCGTGGGACGAGATCCTGCGCGCCTGGAGGGGCCACCCCGAGTCGACGCCCGAGGCGATCATGCTGACGGCGAACTACGTGTTCGCGGCGCTCGACCAGGTCGCGGCCGAAGTCACCAAGACGTACCTGCACGCGCGCGAGCAGCACATGCAGCGCGGCACGCGCGCGCACGCGCGCCTCTTCCACGCACTGATCAGCGACAACTTCGACTCCGAGCTGGAGCTTCAGAAGCAGGCGCTGGCGCTCAACATGCCGATTGTCCCGACCGGCTATGTGGTCGCGGTCTGCAAGCTCGTGATCGGCAACCGCGATGGCGAGCGCGGCGGACAGGCGCTGGCAGAGGTGGCGGCCTCGCTCGAGGTGCCGCGCGGCGCGATCAGCCATGCCACCGACCCGAGCACTCTCGTCGTGCTCTGGCCGGCTGAGTCCGTGGCCCACGTGGAGGGCGCGGGCCAGTTCGTGACGCAGCTCCAGGAGGAGGCGATCAAGCGCTCCGGCACGGCGCGGGCTCGTGTCCGTGCCGGCATCGGCGGTTATCACCCCGGCCTGCGGGGCATCTCGCGGTCGTATCTCGAGGCGCAGCAGGCGATCGAGGCCGGCCGCAAGCTGCGCCCGGAAGGCGTGGTCCACCGCCACGACGAGCTCATCCCCCACCTCGTTCTGACCCAGAACCCGCGCCTGGCCGAGCGCTTCGTGGCCAATAGCCTTGGGCGCCTGATCGATCCCAAGGTGCGCAATCGCGCCCAGCTGCTGGACACGCTGGAGGCCTACCTCGTGCGCGGAACCGTGAAGGAAGCCGCCTCAGCTCTCGGACTGCATCGCCACACGGTCCTGTACCGGCTCGACAAGCTGCGCGAGCTGCTCGGCGGAGACCTCGAAATTCCGGCGACGCGCCTGCGGCTGCAGCTCGCGCTGGAGATCAGAAAGCTCCTCTGAGGTTCGGAATTTGATCCCGATTTGGACATGGTGTCCCAATCTGGAGGCTAGTTTTCCCACCAAACGCCAATGTAGATTGGCCCCGGCGTCCGTATGCTGACGTCATGACATCTAACTCCAACGGTCGCCGTGTGGCCGTCACCGGCATGGGCTTCATCACCCCGATCGGGAATGACGAAGAGACGGTCTGGTCGAACATGATCGAGGGCGTCTCAGGTATCGGCCGGATCACGCATTTCGACACGACAATCTTCGATTGCAAGATCGCGGGGGAGGTCAAGGGATTCAACCCCGAGGAATACATGGATCGCAAGACCGCGCGCCACATCGGGCGCTACTGCCAGTTTGCGCTGGCCGCCTCGAAGCAAGCGCTGGCGCAATCGGGACTTGTCCCCGGCGAGATGGATCCCGATGACGTCGGCGTGATCGTCAGCTCCGGCATCGGCGGCATGGAGGAGATCGAGAAGAGCCACACGCAGCTCATGGAGCGCGGCCCCAAGCGGATCAGCCCCTTCACGGTCCCGATGATGATCGCGGACATGGCGGCCGGCATCGTCGCGATCCACGTGCACGCAGGGGGCCCGAACTACGCCATCGTCAGCGCTTGCGCCTCTGGTTCGCACGGCATCGGCGAAGCCTCGGAGATCATCAAGCGCGGCGACGCGGTTGCGATGCTCGCGGGTGGCTCCGAAGCCACGATCACTCCTTTGACGATGGGCGCGTTCAGCCAGATCAAGGCCGTCAGCGAGCGCAATGACGAACCGGAGAAGGCATGCCGGCCGTTTGACCTCAACCGCGACGGGTTCGTGATGAGCGAAGGCTCGGTGATGTTCGTGCTCGAAGACATGGATCACGCGAAAAAGCGGGGAGCCAGGATCTACGCGGAGATCGCGGGCTACGGCGCGAGCGCCGACATGTACCACTTCACCGCGCCGCAGCCCGAAGGCAAAGGCGCGATTCGAGCGATGAAGCGCGCCATCGAGAAGAGCGGCGTGGAGCTGTCGGACGTGGGATACATCAACGCGCACGGCACCTCCACGAAGCTGGGCGACGTCGCGGAGACCAAGGCCATCAAGGCCGTCTTCGGCGACCACGCTTACAAGCTCGCGGTCAGCTCGACCAAGTCGGTGCACGGTCACCTGCTGGGCGCCGCCGGCGCCATCGAGGCGGCTGCGTGCGTGCTGGCGCTCGACCGTGGCTTGCTGCCGCCGACCATCAACCTCGACGACCCGGACCCGGAGTGCGACCTGGACTACGTACCCAACAAGGCCCGCAAGGCCGACATCAAGGTGGCCCTCTCCAACTCGTTCGGTTTTGGCGGCCACAACGCCGCGCTCGTGATCAAAGGCCCCGAGGCCAACTAGGAGAATTGCCGATGGCAACCCAACTCGATTTCAAGGAACTGCAGGACCTCGCCGGCGAGATCCTGGGCGTCGATGCCGACCAGGTACAGCTCGACAAGAGCTTTGCCAAGGACCTGGCCGCCGACTCGCTCGACCTCGTCGAGCTGATCGCCGCAGTGGAGGACAAGTACGACGTCGAGCTGCCCGAAGAGGAGCTCGAGAAGATGAAGGTCATCGGCGATCTCTGGAAGTTCCTGGAGCAGAAGACCGCCGAGCGGCTCGAGGCATAGCGCCATGGCGATCACCAGCGCCTACCGCACACGGTCCGACGCGCTCCCGCTTCGGAGTTTCAAGGCCAAGGGCCGGCCGAGCGCAATCGCCGGTGTGGGTGTCTACGCGCCCGAAAAGGTCATCACGAATTTCGACCTCGAAAAGCTGATGGACACATCCGACAAATGGATCACCGAGCGCACCGGGATCCACCGGCGACACATCGCTGAGCCCGGGACGACAACCCTCGAGCTCGCCACCAAGGCTGCCCGAGGGGCCCTCGACGCGGCGGGCATCACGGCCCACGACCTCGACATGATCCTGGTGGGCACGTCATCGCCGGACGGTCCGTTCCCGTCGATCGCCGCCCGCATCCAGGATGAGCTGGACGCGCCGGGCGCGGTCGCGTGGGACACGCTCGCCGCATGCACGAGCTTCATGTACGGGCTCTCGATCGCCGACTCGTTCATCGCGACCGAGCGCGCGGACAACGTGCTGGTCATCGGCGCCGAGGTGCTTTCTCGAATGCTCGACTACAACAACCGCGGGACCGCCGTCATCTTCGGCGACGGGGCCGGCGCCGCGGTGGTGCGACCCGCGCCCAAGGGAGCCGGGTTTCTCAGCTGGTGCCTTGGCTCAGACGGCCGGGGTTACGCGCAGGTCACCTGCGGGAACATCGAAAAGGGCGCCTACGCGGCGAAAGACCCGCACCCGTACATCGAGATGGTCGGACCCGACGTGTTCAAGTTCGCCGTCGACATCTTCATCCGCCAGGCCAACGAGGTCTGCAACACGGCGGGCGTGGCCCTCGAGGACATCGACCTCTGGGTTCCGCACCAGGCCAACTTCCGCATCATCGACGCCGCCGCGCGGCGGATCGGGCTGCCGCTCGACCGGGTGGCCATCAACATCGACGAGTACGGCAACACTTCGAGCGCGTCCATCCCGCTCGCGCTGGAGGAGGCGATTCGCAAGGGCCGGGTCAAGACGGGCGATCACGTGCTGCTCGCCGGGTTCGGTTCGGGCCTGACGTGGGGAGCGACGCTCCTCAAGTGGGCATAAGGCAGTGACGTGGGCGTAAAGCTCATCGGCCCGATCGCGCTTCTATTTCCCGGCCAGGGAACTCAAAAGCCTGGCATGGGAAAGAACCTGCACGACCGTTACCCCGCGGCTCGCGCGGTGTTCGAGCGCGCCGAAGAAATCCTTCAGATGCCGATCCGCCGGTTGTGCTTCGAGGGTCCGCTCGAGGACCTGAATCGCACCGACATCATCCAGCCGTGTGTGATGACGGTTTGCTGGGCGGCCTACGAGGTGTGGCGTGAGAGCTACGGGTTTGAGAACGTGAGCGTCACCGCCGGCCACAGCCTTGGCGAGATCGCCTCGCTAGCGGCCGCGGGCTCGATCCCCTGGGAGACTGCGCTCCTGCTCGTCAAAGAGCGCGGCCGGATCATGGCCCAGGCCTCGCATGAGCAGGCAGGCGGCATGATCGCGATCGTCGGACTCGAGGAGAAAGAGGTCGAGCGCATCCGCGAGGAGGCATCCGCGCTCGGCAAGCTCTGGGTCGCCAACCGCAACGCCGATGTGCAGTTCGTGCTGTCAGGGGAGGTGGCCGCCGTCCAGGCCGCGGAGAGGCTTGCCCTGGCGGCGGGCGCGCGCCGCGCGCTCATCCTGACCATCCCGCTTGCCGCCCATACGCCGCTCATGGCCGCCGCCGCCGCGGCATTCCGCAAGCTGGTGGACAAGCTGCCGATCAAGGCGCCATCGATTCCGATCCTCGCCAACGCATCTGGCGAAGCTCTGCGCACTGTCGCCGGCCTCCAGGACGAGCTTCGGCTCCAGATGCTGCGCCAGGTGGACTGGGCGCGCACGATGGTGTCGATGCGAGCCATGAAAGTGAAGACGGTCGTCGAGCTCGGACCCGGCCGCGTGCTCGCCAGCCTCGCCGCCAAACACATCCCCGGTGTCGACACCTGGAACGCGGAAGAGCTCTTCATCGACTTCGCGGGCCCCACCACGGCGTAAGCAGATGGGCGACCTCGACGGGAAAACCGCCCTCGTGACGGGCGGCGGCAAAGGCATCGGTCGCGCGATCAGCCAGGCGCTGGCCGGTATGGGCGCGCGTGTGGTCGTGAACTACCGCTCGGACCAAGTCGCGGCAGAGGAGACCGCCGCGTCGCTGCCGAGCGCGAGCGCGCACAAGGCTGACGTGGGCGACCCTGCCCAGGTCGAGGCGATGGTCAAGGCGATCGGTCGCGTCGACGTGCTCGTCAACAACGCCGGCGCCGTGCGCGACAAGCTGCTCATCCAGATGGCGCCGGCCGACTGGGAGGAGCTGATTCGCACAGACCTCATGTCGGCTTTCGCGACGACGCGGGCGGCGATCATGTCCGGCATGATGCGAGCCCGCTGGGGCCGGATCGTCAACATCTCCTCGATCGTCGGGTTGACCGGCAACGCGGGCCAGTCCAACTACGCGGCCGCTAAGGCCGGCCTGATCGGGTTCACCAAGTCTGTCGCTCGTGAGTACGGGTCTCGCAGCATCACGTGCAATGCCGTGGCGCCCGGGTACGTGCGCACCGAGCTCACTTCAGGGTCGCTGACAGATGAGATGGTCGGTGAGCTGGTCAAGATGACGCCGATCAAGCGCGAGGGGACGGCCGAGGACGTTGCCGCGGCGGTGGCGTTCCTCTGCTCGGAACGAGCGGGGTTCATCACCGGGCAGGTGATCGCGGTCGATGGAGGACTCTCGCTATGAGCGCCCTGGCCACGCCCGCGACCGAGCTCCGCATCGCGGGAAGCAAGCTGCCTGAGATCCCTCTGCCGACCAACTGCCCGGGGTGCGGAGTTGCGCTCGACCTCGAGACCATGCGCAAGCACAACTATGTCTGCAGCGCGTGCGGCCACCACTTCCGCATCGGGGCCGACGCCTGGATTGCGCTGATCGCGGACCGCGGGTCCTGGCAGGAGCGATGGGGCGACGTTCGCTCCCACGACCTGTTGAACTGGAAGGTGCCCAAGCCCTACCAGGAGGTAGTCGAGAAGCTTCTCGAGGATGGGCTCAACGAAGCTGTCCGCACCGGCACCTGCACGCTTGCCGGGCGCCCGATCTGGCTCGCGGCGTTCGACTTCCGATTCGTCGGCGGAACGCTGTCCATCGTTGCGGGTGAGCGCCTGGCGCGGGGGATGGAGCAGGCGGCGAGCTCGGGCATCCCGTACGTGCTGATCTCAGCCTCGGGCGGGGCGCGTATGCAAGAAGGCGTGCTGGCCCTGATGCAGCTGGCGAAGGTGAACGCAGCCCTGGGACGCCTCCACGCGGCCGGCGTGCCCTACTTCTCCGTGCTCACCGATCCAACATTTGGCGGCACGGCCGCCTCGCTGGCGCTGCTCGGCGACATCAACATCGCTGAGCCCGGCGCGGCGATCGGCTTCACCGGGCCGCGCGTGATCAAGCAGGCCACTTACGCCGATCTTCCGCCCGGTTTCCAGAGCGCTGAGTTCCAGCTCGCCCACGGGCAGGTGGACCTCGTCCTGCCCCGCACCGAGCTGCGCCGCCTGCTGGCTCACCTCCTCGAGATGTATCCATGACCCGACACGGGCGCAAGCCGGACGTATCGACGCTCAGCGTGTGGCAGGTCATCGAGCTTGCCCGGCACCCGGAGCGCCCGTACTCGCTCGACTACATCAGGCGGCTGGCGCCTGACTTCATCGAGCTGCACGGCGATCGCCTGTCGGGCGACGACCCAGCGCTCGTCGGTGGTGTGGGCACCTGGCACGGCCGCACGACCGTCTTCCTCGGACACCAGAAGGGGCGGAGCCTCAAGGAGAGGGTGGCGCGGAACTGGGGCATGATGCACCCGGAGGGCTATCGCAAGGCGATTCGCCTCGCGCATCACGCTGCAAAGTTCCGGTTTCCGATCGTGTCGTTGATCGACACGCCTGGAGCATATCCCGGTGCGGGTGCGGAGGAGCGGGGCATCGCGGCCGCGATCGCCGAAGCGATCATGGAATGGTTTCGCATTCCGGTACCGATCGTGGCGGCGGTGATTGGCGAGGGAGGGAGCGGCGGAGCGCTTGGGATGGGCGTCGCGGACCGAGTGATCATGCTCGAGAACTCGATCTACTCGGTGGCTTCACCCGAAGCCGCGGCCTCGATCGTATGGCGCGACAACAACCGGAAGGTGGAGGCCGCGGAGCAGCTGCAGCTCACCTCGCGCGACCTGCTCGCGATGGGCGTGGTCGAGGAGGTCGTGACGGAGCCGAAAGGGAGCGCGCGGACCGACTACGACGTGACGGCGGCGGCGCTCGACGAGGCGCTGAACCGCCACATGCAGTTCCTGCTGACCCAGCCCACCGAGGATCTTCTGCAGCATCGCTACGAGCGCTTCCGCTACATCGACTCGCTGGTCCACGCGGAACCGCAATTCGGCCCGAAAGTCTGAGGGTCGTTGCGCAGCGCGTGGCTGCGGGCTCTGTGAGCTGGAACGACGGCGGATCCGAGCGCCGTGCAACCATCGGGCACGGATTTGTGTTGTTGGTGGGTGCCGGATCAGATGACGACGACAACGCCGTCCGCAAGCTTGCCGACAAGGTCATCGACCTGCGCGTCTTCGCCGACGAGGGCGGCCGGATGAACGTTAGCCTCGTGGATGTGAAGGGAGCCGCTTTGATCGTTTCCCAGTTCACGCTCTTCGCGGACATGAGCCGCGGCCGGCGTCCCAGTCTGCTCAAGGCCGGCGATCCGCAGCGGGCCGAGCAGCTTTACGAGGTGTTCGTTCAGCAGTTCCGGGAGCGTGGAATACCGACTGAGACAGGCAGCTTTGGAGCTGACATGTGCGTGAGCATCGAGAACGACGGCCCGGTCACGCTGGTGATGTCGACCGACGAGTGGCCGACCCGTGTCTGACAAAGGGCTTGGTCTCAAGCCCTACTTCGCGCTGACTGGGCTCGCGCTGATCTGGGGCGCCTCGTTTCTCCTGATCAAGGTCGCCGTGCATGACATGAGCCCGACCGTGCTGCTGCTCATTCGCTCGACATCGGGGTTGATCGCCCTGTCGGTGATCGTCAAGCTGATGGGTCGCCCCCTTCTAGGCGCAGGCTGGAAGACTCGATTGGGCTCGTTCGCGATCATGGCCGTCACCAACGCCATCGTGCCGTGGGTCGCGATCGCCTGGGGAGAAGAGCGAATCTCCAGCGGTCTCGCCAGCATCCTGAACTCGACGACCACCCTCTGGACAGCCGTGCTCATCTACTGGGCGATCCCCAAGGAGCGGCCGAGCGGGGTTGGTTACCTGGGCGTCGTCGTCGGACTGGCCGGCGTCGTCATCCTCGTGTTGCCCGACATCGTGGCCCACGGCGTGTCCGGCAATTTCATTGGGGCGATGGCGGTGCTGGTGGCCGCCCTTTCATACGCGGCCAACGCAATCTATCAACGCCGCAAGATGCGCAACGTCAGCGTGTTCGACGTCAGCATCGGACAGCTCGCTGCGAGCGTGATCTTCGCCATCCCGCTCGCCGCCCCGTCGCTGTCACATGTTCATTTAGCCCTCACGTCCATGGCCGCGGTCATCGCCCTCGGGGCGGGAGCCACCGGCATCGCATACCTGCTTTATTACTACGTGATGAACTCGCTAGGAGCGGTCCGCGCCGCGGGCGTCACGCTGCTCGTCCCGGTGACCGCCGTTTTCTGGGGAGTCATCCTGCTGCACGAGATCGTGAGCTGGACGATCGTGATCGGCATGGCCGTCATCCTTGCCGGCACCATCCTCACAAACCTCCGGCGACCGGTCAACCGGGAGCCTTCGCTCGCCCGCGACTCCGCGGCAGCTTGACCGCCTTTCTCGAGGAGCACGCAGCCCAGGTTCGCCAGGCGGCGGACCGGATCCGCGGCCACGTGCGGCGCACTCCATGCCTCATGACCGACCTCTCCCCTGATCTGAGTCTCAAACCCGAGTGCTTCCAGGTCACGGGCTCGTTCAAGGTCCGCGGGGCGTTCAACGCCATCCTCACTCTCGCCGCTCAGCAGCCGCGCCCCGCCGGCGTGATCGCCGTGAGCTCCGGCAACCACGCGCAAGCCGTCGCGCTGGCCGCGGCGACTGTCGGCCTCCCTGCGCTGGTGCTCATCCCAGAAGATGCCAATCCCGCGAAGGTGGCGGCGACGCGCGCGCTGGGCGCCGAGGTGATCCAGGAGGGCATCACGTTCGCCAACCGCGAGGACCGTATGCACGAAGAGATGGCGGCCCGCGGACTGACGCTCGTCCATCCCTACAACGACTGGAACGTGATTCACGGACAGGGCACAGCTGCGCTCGAGCTGCTCGAGGATAGGCCGGACCTGGAGGTGATCGCTACCCCTGTAGGCGGCGGCGGTTTGATTTCGGGCACCGCGATCTCTGCGAAGCACCACAATTCCGCGATTCGCGTCATCGGCGTCGAGCCCGCGGTGGCTGACGACGCCTACCGAAGCTGGAAGACGGGAAGCATCCAGTCGCTGGCCGCGGCTCCGGCGACCATGGCGGACGGCGTGCGGACGACTTCGATCGGGCCGCGCAATTTCGAGACCATGTTCGCGAATCGCCTGGTAGACGAGATCGTGACTGTGACCGAAGACGAGATCGCTTCGGCTGTGCGCGTGGCCTGGTCGCGCATGCATCTCGCGCTCGAGCCGACAGGCGCCCTCCCGTTGGCGGCGTACCTGGTGGGAAAGCTGCCGCGGGGACGCGCCGGGTTGATCCTTACCGGGGGCAACGCGAACCTGGAAACGGTGGCTACACTGCTCCGACACTGATGATCCCGGTCAAAGAGGTGATGACGCGGAACGTGATCACGTTTCGCGAGGACACGCCGCTCGATGAGATCGCCACGACCCTTGCGTCGAAGCACATCACCGGAGCGCCGGTCGTGAGCAAGGAGGGGCACGTTGTCGGCATCATCTCCGAGACCGATGTTTTCTCGAAGAGAGGCAAGGTGGCGCGCGACATCATGAGCGAGCGCGTCGTCTCCGTCAGCGAAGACACAGGTATCGATGAAGCCGCACGCTTGCTGATCGGCGAGAGGATTCGCCGCGTCCCCGTGATCAAAGGCGGCAAGATGGTCGGCCTGCTCAGCCGCTCGGACGTGCTGGAGTTCTTCGCCAAGACCCGGTGGACCTGTGACGTCTGCGGATGGTGGGAGCGCAGCCTCGAGAAACCGGAGCGGTGCCATTCGTGCTCGAGCACCGATCTCCACCTGGAGCGCGCTGACCCTGGGCACTGATAAAACCCCACGAAGTCAGAGGCTGCGCCGTGACTTCGCGGGGGCCCCCAGTAGCCGGCTCTCGCTCAAGGCCCAGAGCTTCACCGAGTCGGTCATCCGCGAGATGACGCGGCTCAACCTCCATTTGAACGGCCCGGATCGCGCCGTGAACTTCGCCCAGGGATTCCCCGATTTCAACACCGACTCGCGGATCCTGGACGCGGCTGTCGCCGCGCTGCGCGACGGCTTCAACCAGTACGCGACGACGTGGGGCGCACCGCAGCTGCGACAGGCCGTAGCGCGCAAGCAGTCCGCCGCGTGGGGACGTCTCGTGGATCCCGAGACGGAGGTGACGGTTTCGTGCGGCGCCACCGAGGCGATGATCGCCGCGATGCTGGCCGCGATCGACCCCGGCGACGAGGTGATCGTGTTCGAGCCGTTCTACGAAAACTACGGGCCCGACTGCATCATCAGCGGCGCTGTTCCGCGGTATGTGACGCTGCGCGGGAGCGACTGGTCGTTCGATCCGGAGGCATTGCGCAACGCATTCAACCAAAAGACCCGAGCGATCGTCGTCAACACCCCGCACAACCCGACGGGCAAGGTGTACTCGCAGGCTGAGCTCGAGCTCATCGCGGAGCTTTGCATCGAGCACGACGCGATCGCGATCACCGACGAGATCTACGAGCATCTCGTTTATCGGGGCCGCCACATCAGCCTTGCCACGCTGCCTGGGATGCGGGAGCGGACGATCACGATCAGCGGAGCCAGCAAGACCTACTCGGTCACCGGCTGGCGCATCGGCTGGCTGATCGCTCCGCCTTCGCTGACGGCGGGGATCCGCAAGGTCCACGACTTTCTCACCGTCGGGGCGGCGCACCCGCTGCAGGTCGCGATCGCGACAGCAATGGAGCTGCCCCCGTCCTTCTATGTGGAGCTGCTTGGAGACTACCAAGAGCGGCGAGACGCGATCGTCGCAGGGCTCGAGGAATGCGGCTTCGAGGTCTCAGCTCCCGACGGCGCCTATTACGTGATGGCGGGAATCGAGTCGTTTGGCTTCGACGACGACGTCAAGTTTGCAAAGCATCTCATCGAGAAGGCGGCGGTCGCGACGGTACCGGCATCGAGCTTCTATCACGACCCTTCAGCCGGCCGTGGCCAGGTTCGATTCAGCTTTCCCAAGAAGATCGAAACGATCGAGCGCGGGCTCCAGGCGCTCCGCCGGCTGAGCGTTTAGCTGCCGGTCGCCCCGCCCAGGTCGATCGGAGGGTAGAAAGGACCGCTGGCCGGGTCCTTGAGCGCTTCCTGAAAGTTCGTCCCGTAGTCGCGCTCGATGTCACCCAGGTTCCAGGCCTGACGCTTGTAGGTCCAGTTCTCGGGTCGAAGAGAGTGGGCTCGCTTGAAGTGGATGAGCGCCTCGTCCGGGTTGCCATGCAGCGCGAGATACGTCCCGAGGTGAAAGGCTGCGGCCGCCGCGACGTCGTCGAAGTCCAGGTCCGGAAGTCGAGAGCCCAGGCGCGTCTCGTCCATCACATAGGCGCTCTTGGCGCCTTGGGCGGCCCAGTCCCGCACGGCATCCAGGTACTCCTGGTTGAGTGCGGTCTCACCCGTCTCGCGATTGCGTCGCTGCGCGTAGACCGGGTCGTTCGCACGGGCCATGCGGCCGCTCTCGTCGATCCAGAAGATGGCGGGAACATTGCGGACGTCGTACAGCTCCGCCACGCGAAGCTTCTCGTCCAGCAGGCTCGGGTGCTGCTGGTGAGCCGTGGTGATGAACGGTTCGACAGCGCTGCCGCCCTTGGCGTCGGCAGCGATCGTGATCATCTCGAAGTTGCTGTCCTTCAGCTCCTCCCGCAGCCCCTGCCACACGGGCAGGTCAAAGCGGCAACTTCACCAGGATGCCCAGAAGAGCAGCAAGACCTTCTTCCCCCGCAGGGCTGACAAGGTGTGCACCCGGCCGGACAGATCGGGAAGAGTGAAGTCCGGCGCCACCCGCGATGTCAACCGGCTTTTCCATTCCCAGGCAGGGGGTCCGAAATACCAGACGTTGGGGTTTTCGTCGTGGGCGACAGGCTGCTCGATCAACCGCGCGAACTCGGTGAGGTTGAACTGTTCCCCGCGGATCAGCGCCTGACGCCTCGCATCCGGGACCGGCACGCAAACCTCGTCCTTGCAGACTCCTTCGGGCTTGAGCTCCCAGCCGCTGATGGCTTTGAGCTCGGAAAGTGGGATCCAGAGGTCGTCGCCCCCTATTCCGGCACCCTCGACTCGCGTTTCCTGATCCTGGTACAGGACTGTCGAACTTGCCACCGAACTTTGTAACCGGCGGACCCGCTGGAATCGTCCATCACCCGAGCGGGTTGTAGGTTCAGTGATCGACTTCGGGCCGCTGCGGCGCAAGGAGAAGAGTCTCCAGGACCTCGCCGCCGGACTCAGCCGTGACGATCTTGGCGGGTTCACTCGCGAGATGTGCGCCGCTCAGCTTTCCGCGCTCGAAGAAGCCGCCGACGAGGACGTGGTCATGGTGCCCGACGATCCGGAGGCCAACGACACTTTCGCATCGCAGGCCGAGGATGTCGGCCTCTCCTGGACTCTTGGCCACGTTGTCGTCCACACGACGGCTTCGTCGGAAGAATCGGCAGCCCTGGCGCTCACCCTGGCCCGCGGCCTCGCAGTCGAAGGGCGCTCGAGGTACGAGGTGCCCTGGGAGCAGGCTCGAACGGTTGCGTTCATCCGCCACCGCATTGAGGAAAGCCTCCGGATGCGGTTGGCGATGCTTGACGCGTGGCCCGACCAGCCCGACCTCGACAATTTCTACACGCCGTACGCGGGCCGGCCGCCGATGAACGCGCTGGGCCGGTTCCTGGGCGGGCTCGCACACGACGACTCGCACCTGGAGCAGATGCACAAGATCATCGAGCAGGCACGGGTGCGGAGGGCCGCGGCCTAGGCGCTCAGCTCCGCAGCGACCGGGATCACATCACGTCCCATGATCTCGAGCGGCTTGATCTGGTCCACCCCTACCACCCAACCGAAAACCGACTGGATGCCCATGCTCGACAGCCAGCGAAGCCGGTCGATCACCTCACCGACCTTCGACCCGTTCTCTCCAACATCGAATCCAAACGGGACCGTTTTCTCGATCGCGCTGAAGTCGCGGCCCTCTTGCTCGCACAACCGGCGCAGCAGCTCGAGCTGGCGTGGGATCTCAGGCGACGGGCGGAGATTGCATGCATCCGCATAACGCGCGACCAGCGGGAGAGTCCGGCGCTCGCCGCTGCCGGCGATAAGGATCGGCGGATGCGGACGGCTGAGGCTTTGCGGCACATTCAGCGGGCGCTCGATGCGCACGTGCTTGCCGATGAATGGCTCGTCTGCGCCGTGCTCGCCCTCCCACATCCGCAGGCAAGCCTGGACAGTCTCTTCGAGAAGGTCGAACCTCTCGCCGAGCGAAGGAAACGGCAGGCCGAGGCCCTGCGCCTCTTCGGCATAGTCGCCCGCCCCGATGCCGAGCATCGCGCGTCCCCCTGAGAGCACGTCGAGGGTCGTCACCATCTTGGCCAGAAGTCCCGCGTGCCGGTACGACACGGCTGTCGCGAGGGCAAAGAGGCGAACGCGTCGCGTGTGTGCGGCGATGAAACCGAGCGTCGTGTAGGCCTCGACCTGACTGACCTCGCGACCGCCCATCAGCGGGTGCTGCCAGAGGTGGTCGGCGACGTCGATCGTGTCGAAGCCCGCTGACTCGGCGGCCTCCACAATCTCAGCCAGCTTTGAGCCGAGTTGTGGCGCGCCGCCCTCCCATGTGGTCGCGGGAATGTGCAGGCCGAGCTTCATCGTGATGTCCTCCAGGCGGCCGGCGCAGTCTTAACAGGCAGCATTCCCGGCCCGGTCTGCCCGTCTTAGTTTGGCGGCATGCGCAACTTGATTCGACAACCGCTGACGTGGATGGTGATCGCCGAATGCGTCGTCGTCGCGACGTTGATCGTGGTGGTTTGGAACGTGGTCGCGGCCGCGGCTGTGCAGCATCCGTCCGCTGCACCGGCTCAAGCCGTCGATTCCCCGGCCGCCCCAGCAGATTCGCCGCTGCCAGACGTGATCGTGGGGTCGCGGCCCGCGCGGGAGGTTCACCTGCCCGGGCTGAACATGAATGCGCAGTTCTGGCGCGTGCGCCTCGGCCAGCTGAACCGGGACCAGGTCTTCTTCGAGCAGCTCGAATGGCGCATCGTGCGCAACGCAATGGATGCCGCCCAGGGCTACCTGGAGACGGTGGTCCTGCCGTCGGTCACGCGCGCGGAGCAGGCGTAGCGGGCGCGTCGCAGTTCTTCCGCGGCCCTCTCCCCGACCCTCTCCCCTGCGAGGAGAGGGGGAACTCTGCCTAGCCTTTTTCCGACTGCATCGTGACGTTGCCGTTCAGGGTGGCGCCGTCCTCGACCGTGAGGCGGGCGACTTTCACGTCGCCGTTCAGGTGGCCTGAACCGCCGAGCGTCAGACGCTTTTTCGCCGTCACGTTGCCTGTGACCTGGCCCCGGACGCTGACGTTCGAACCCTCGATCGAGGCCTGGATCGCCGCCCCCGAGTCGACAGTGACGTCTCCGCTGGCCTTGAGCTCTCCCTCGACGTTCCCCGCGATCTTGAGGTCGCCCTGGATCTCGAGGCGCCCGTGCAGGCTGTCGCGGGGGCCGAGGCTTACGACGTTCTTTTCGCCGTTCTGGCTGCCGCCGGGTGAGTGGGATGCGGACTTTTCAGCTTGGGCCATCTGGGATTCCTCCACTGGGTTGATCGTGCCTTCCATACTTTGTGGTCAACTCTGAGCGCGGCCCCGACTTGCGCTTCGCAGTCAAGTGGAGCCTCCGGTTCGAGCGAGGCTTGCATGGTAACAGGCTGCCGCCAGACGTAGAAGAAGGTTAAGGATCGGGGCCGGATGCCCCAGGATCCACGTTTTTTGGAGCTCTCGACCACCTTGATGGACCCGGATTCTTCGGACGAGATGATCGACCACCTGGTCGATTTCTTCGATCGCATCGCCCCTTCGTACGACAGCTGGGCTGGCGGCCAGCACGAGCGGGTTGCGGTCAGGCTCGTCGACGTCGCGGCGCCGCAGAAGGGCGAGCAGGTCCTCGACGTCGGCACCGGAACTGGCCTGGTCGCCCACCTCGTCGCGCCAAGGGTCAGTCCCGGCAGCGTGATCGGCATCGACCTTTCCGACAACATGCTTGCCCTGGCGCGCTCGAAGAAGAGCAAGAACGTGCAGTTCCTCGGGATGGCCGCCGAGCGCCTCATCTTCAAGCCGGAGACCTTCGATCTCGTCACCATGGGCGAGGCCCTTGCCTACGTCGGCGACCCGACCGACGCGCTCGCTGAGGCGCACAGGGTGCTGCGCACGGGTGGGCGCCTCGCGGTTTCCAATCAACGGCGAAGCCTGAGCACCCGCGCGCAGGACCTGTTCTTCCAGGGCCTCGCGCCCCTTGCGCGGCGCCATTACCTGAGCCTTCCGCGCTACACCTCAGAGCGCTCGCGCTTCGGCGAGCCAAACGTGCTGCCCGAGCTGCTTCAGGGCGCGGGCTTCGAGGTGACTCGCATGACCGAGATGGTCACCGGAGGCAGAACCCGCGACGCCAAGGAATGGACGGACCTGATGGCCGGCGCCGGTCCGCTCCCATACACGCTGATCCGCGCCCTCGGTCCGCGGTATCGCGACGAGCTGGAGGCGGAGGTCGAATCTGCCATGGAGAGCCTGGGCGATCCCGACGACGCTTACCGCTACCACCATTCCTACCTGATCGCGGTCGCTCGCAAGCGCTGATCGATCGTCGCGAACATCACCACCGCCGCGAGCACGCAAAGCGCGGCCGCGACGGTGAAGATCTCGCGGTATTCCTGGAGGAACGCCGCGGCGACGAGTCTCGAAAGGTGATCGACGCGAGCCCGCAGGGTCGGGTCGGTGAGAACCGGAGTGCCCAGGATCTGGTGAAATCGGTACAGGCCGAAAGCGGTCAGCGCAGACAGCCCGACCATCATGCCCATCGTCCGCGCGAGCACGACCAAGCTCGTGGCGAGGCCATGGCTCTCGCCGCGTGTTAGAGCCAGAACTGCGGCGGTCAGCGGGGCGATCACGATCCCCAGGCCCAGTCCACACGCGGCGAGGGCGAGGTCGGCCGGCCGTAGAAAGCCGGCGTGCAGCGAAAGCTCATTCGAGGACCAGGTCGACATCTGTAGGAATGCGGCGGCCGAGACCAGGATGCCGGCCACCGCCACCGGCCGTCCTCCAAGACGGCCCGCAAGCCAACCGCCGAGCACGGCGCCCACGGGGATTCCGACCAGGAATCGCGACAGCAGCAGCCCCGAACCCAGCTGGTCGAGGCTGAACACGAGGCGGCCAAGGACAGGGACGTCGACCAGCGCCACCATCAGCGCGGCGCCGATCAACACGTTGGCAACGGCCGCTCCGGTGAAGCCGCGACTGCGCAGGAGCTCGCGCGGCACCAGGGGCTCCAGGCGTCGCAGCTGGCGCCAGCCGTACAGGGCCAGGACGGCCACGCTCGCGATCCCGGCCGGCACCAGCAACGCGCCGGTCGCGCGATGGTCGGGGTCGTCGGGGTAGAGGGCGACGACGAGGAGGCCCAGCCCGACTCCCAGCAGCGACGCGCTGATCCAGTCGATCGACGATCCCGCATATCTCATCGGTGTCGCTCCACGTCGCAGCGCCAGGAGCAGCGCGCCGGTGCAGATCGCGGCCAGCGGAACGTTGAGCCAAAACACAAAACGCCAGCCCCCGGCAGACGCCGCCAGTGCGGCAAGGCTGACCCCGTACAGGGGGCCGAACACGCTGCCCGCCTCCTGCAGGCCGGCCACCGAGCCAAGCGCCAGCGCACGTGCGTCACCCCGGTATAGGTCCGCGGCGAGCGCCAGCGACAGGGGAACGAGCCCGCCGCCCCCCAGTCCTTGAAGCACTCGACCGGCAACAAGCCAGGGCAGGCCGGCGAAGGTCCACAACCCGGCCGTGGCCGTGATGATCGAGCCCGCGGCGAAAACGAGCATGCACGCGGCATAGACCGGGGCACGCCCGCGCGAGTCCGAGTAGGCGCCCAGCAAGGGCATCGCGACGACGTAACCGCCCAGGAACCCGGTCACGATGGGCGTCGCCTGCTCGAAGCGGTCGATGGTCAGGCCGACGTCGGCGATCATCGACGGCAGCAGCGTCACCACCACGTATGCGTCGAGCGCCGCGATGAACAGCCCGGCCGCGGCTATTCCTAGCAGGGCCGGCCTCCGCACTAAGGTGCGGGAGGTGTGATGTTGACCGCGGCGTTGAAGCCCGAGATGTCCACCTCGACGGCGGCCTCCTTGCCTCCATCGCCAAAAGCGCCGTCGAGCTGAGCCTTGCGAATCAGGTGGTCGGAGACGCCAACCCAGACCACGGCCTTGATATCGACGCTGGAGCTCAGCTGCGCGAACATGCTGCGCAGCTGGTCGGCGCTGTAGGTCGCGTTGATCTTTTCTACATCGACTCCATCGACCTTGTCCGCACCGGCATCGGAGAGGCCGCGGCCCGCGGGAATGATCGCGGGAAGGCCGGTCGTGGGGTCGAAGAGCTTGGCCAGGTCTGGTATCGCCGCCGCCTGGCTTCCCTGCATCTCCTGGTACGTCGAGAACGGCAGGTGCAGGTAAACGTGACCGCCCGCGATCACGACCTCGAGGCTGATCGCGAGGTCCTGCTGCTTCACGGTGTAGATGGTGTCGCTGTCGCCGGGCAGCCGCACCGAAGTCCTGGCCCCGACCAACGTGAAGCCCTGGAACGTGATCGCGCCCTTGGTGAACTTGAGGTCTGCTTTTACGGTGCTCAGCTTCGCCATCGCGGTCGCCGCGTCGCGCAAGGTACGCGCCGGGTCGACCGGCGCCTGGCTTCCGCCGCACGCGGCTAGCAGCATCACGGCCAGCAGCACACCAGTCGCGCGCCTCATCGCGCCGAACAGTACCCCGGGCAATCTATTTCGGGTCCCTCGCGCGCACGATCAAGCGGATCGGGCGATCGTAAAAGAGGTAGTCCCAGGCCCAGTTCACCAACACCAGGATGCGGCTCCGGAAGCTGATCACGTTGACCAGGTGGACGGCCAGCCACATCAACCAGCCCAGGAATCCCGACAGGTGCACCACTCCGAGCTGGGCGACCGCGGAGTTGCGCCCGATGGTCGCCATGATGCCGGGGTCCTTGTAGCGGAAGGCCTTCGCGCCGCCGTTCCGGACGAGCTCGGCGATGGTCGCGGCCACGTGCCTGCCCTCCTGCATCGCCACCGGGATGAGCATGGGCAGCGGGGCGCCACGGTCGGTCGCCCCGGCGAGGTCGCCGATCACGAACACCACCGGGTGGCCGGCGACCTGCAGCGTCGGCTCGACTGTGACTCGCGCCTGGCGGCCGAGCTGCAATCCGAGCGCCTGGCCGAGCTCCGAGGCGCGAACGCCGGCGGTCCAGATGATGGTGCCCGCGGCGATGTCTAAACCACTCGCGAGCCTGATCGATTCGTCGGTCACCGACTCGACCTTCGCGCCCAGCATCAATTCCACGTGCTTTTTCTCGAGCGAGCGGCGTGCGGCCTCGCGAAGGTTCGACTCGAACGTTCCGAGCGGTGCGGCGGCCGCTTCGAGCAGCAGAACGCGCACTTCGCCGAGGTCCAGGTCGCGGTAGTCCTTGCGCAGCACGAGCCTGATGAGCTCGGACAGCGACCCTGCGAGCTCGACGCCCGTCGGGCCCGCGCCCACCACGGCAAAGGTCAGCATGGTGCGCCGGCTCTGTGCGTCGGTCACCCACCGCGAGGCTTCGAACTGCGAGAGGACGCGGTTGCGCAGCGCCAGACCCTCGTCGAGATCCTTGAGCCCGAATGCGTGCTTCTCCAGCGATGAGTTGCCGAAGAAATCGCTCTGACTTCCGGTCGCGAGCACGAGGTAGTCGTACGGAATTGGCCCGCGGTCGGTGGTCAAGACGCGCCGCTCGAGATCGGCGCCCGTGACTTGCGCCTGCCTGAACTCCACGTTGGGAATGGGCCGGATCAGCGCGCGGACGGGGCGCGCAATCTCGCCAGGGTCGAGGAGCGCCGAGGCCACCTGGTAGAGCAGGGGCGTGAACAGGTGATAGTTGTTCCGGTCGACCAGCAGAACTTCGACAGGGACACGCCGCAAAGCACGTGCGCAGGTGAGCCCGCCGAAGCCGGCGCCGGCGATCACAACCCGCGGTTGGGTCACTTTGCCGGGGGTTTGCGGGACCGCCCTCCGCCGCTGTGCCTGCGGTTGGCCATCTTCTCGATGGCCGGCTCCCCGCCTGTCGCCAGGACCAGTGATTTCGGCAGCTTCTGCTTCTTCTTGATCACCGGCTCCCACAGGTCTCCGTGCTTGGCGACGCGCGCGAGCACCTGGTCTGAATCAAAGACGAGAAGGCCCGGATCCTTCGCCTTGAAGCATTTCTCGACCTCCTCCCACGAGACCGGCGTCGACACGGTTGGATGAGCCCGGGCGCGAAGGGAGTAGACGTTGACGGTCGTCTTGTACTCGTCGTTCTGGCTCCAGTCGATGAGAACCTTGCCGGTGCGGAGCTCCTTGAGCTGCTTGTGGACCACAAGGTCGGGATGCTGCTCCTCGAACAGCTCCGCCAGGCCCTTCGACACGACCTTCGTTTCGACATAAGTGGCCTTCGAATTGAGCGGGACGTAGAGCTGCAGGCCTTTGGAGCCAGAGGTCTTGGCGCAGCATTCGAGGCCGTGCTCCGCGAAGACGTCGCGCAGCATCAGGCCGACCCTGCAGCACTCGACTATGGTCGCCGGCGGCCCAGGGTCGAGGTCGAAGACTAGCGTTCGCGGCTCCGGGAGGTTCGCGGCGAGCGACAGCGACGTGTGGAACTCGAGCGTTGCGATTTGAGCGAGCCACACCAGTGTCGGCAGGTCCTGGCACAGGCAGTAGTACATGTCGCGGTTGTTGCCGCCGCTCCAGACGGTCGCGGTCTCGACCCACGGTGGCCGGTGCTTCGGACAGTTCTTCTCGTAGAAGAACTCGGCGTCGACTCCGTTCGGATAGCGCTTGAGCGTAAGCGGGTGGTCGCGCGTATGGGGTAGGAGGACAGGCGCCATCCGCGTGTAGTAGTCGATCACCTGGCCCTTGGTGAACCCGTCCTCGGGATAGAGGACCTTGTCGAGGTTGGTGAGCTTGAGAGTGCGACTCTCGATCTCGACTTCAACCGCGGTTTCCTTAGCCACCTTCGCGCACCACCTTTCGCGCCGGCTTGTCGGTCCGCAGACCCTTGAAAGCGGGTGCGCGGAGCTGTCCCGACTTTGTCCACTCCACGAACTCGACCTCCGCGACGAGGCTCGGCCTGATGAAGTGGGCGGCTTTGGGAGCAATACCCACGTCGAAGGGGCTCTTGGGCTGCGCCAGCGGCTTCATCGTGCTCTGCAGCTTATCGAGCATCGCGTCTGTGAAGCCGGTCCCGACCTTGCCGGCGTAGACGAGGGTGTCTTTGTCGTAGTAGCCCAGAAGCAGCGCTCCCGGATTGTTGCCGCGCTTGCCCTCGCCCTCGAGCCAGCCGGCGATCACGAACTCCTGGCGGTTGTGGTTCTTGAGCTTGACCCAGGACCCGCTGCGGCGTCCCGGTTCGTAAAACGAGTCGAGCTTCTTGCCCATGATGCCCTCGAGGCCGGCCTTGCGACTGGCGGCGAGCATCTCGGGTCCACCACCCTTTTCAAAGGGTGGGGTCTGCCATGACGCGCCGTTGAGCTTCAAGCCCTCGAGCTCTTTGCGCCGCGCCACATAACTCTCCTTCAGCAGCGAGTGGCCGTCCCGCCACATCACGTCGAAGACCATGTAGGTGACCGGGACCTCTTTCATCTTGCGTCGGATCTCGGTCTCTGAGGTCAAGCCCATGCGCTGCTGGATCTCTTCGAAGCTCGGCCGCCCTTTGCCGTCCAGGGCGACGATCTCGCCATCGAGGATGACCTCTTTCGATCCCAGCGCTCGGCCCATCGCGTGGATCTCCGGGTAGCGGGCAGTGACGATTTCACCACTGCGGCTCACGAGGCGAACGGTACCGCCTTCGACATAAGCTTCCGCCCGGATGCCGTCCCATTTGAACTCGAACCCCCACGTGTCATCGGGCGTGGGCGGCCTGGTGACGAGCTTGGCCATCATCGGCTCGATGCGCTCTGGCATCGGTTTCCGTTCGGGATCCTGTGGAGGATCCATGCGGTGGATCATCCAGTTCTTGCCATCGGTGCGGAAGAGCACGTAGCGGCCTTGCACTCGTTTGCCATCGAGGATGACCATGACCTCGCGCTCGGACCATTTCTCGGTTTCGTAGGTACCGCTGTCCCAGATCGAGACATGTCCCGCCCCGTAGTTGCCGGCCGGGATGTCGCCGCCGAAGTCGATGTAGTCGAGAGGGTGGTCCTCCACGTGGACGGCGAGGTGGTTCTTCTTAGGGTCAGGAGGCACGCCCTTCGGCACCGCCCAGGAGACAAGAACACCGTCTCGCTCGAGCCGGAAATCCCAGTGCAGGCGGCGGGCGTGATGTTCCTGGACGACGAACCGAAGCGCCTTGGTCTCCTTGCGGGGAACCCTGGCGCCTGGTTCGGGCGTCTTTTTGAAATCGCGCTTGGCCTCGTACTCGGCGAGCTTCCTGGCCATCTCGGATAAAGGTTAGGCCACCGCCGAATCTCGCTTGGATTTGCTGAACGCGAGCCAGCCGATGGCCACGTACCAGGCCTGGAGCTCGAGCACGAGGAGGCGTTCGGTCAGACCGGCCACGCCGTGCTGCACGCCTTCGATGGTCGGTGTGAAGGTGGCGAAGTAGAGCACCGTCAGAGCCAACGTCACCGGACCGGCGACGATCAGCCAGGTTCCGAACCTGCGCCAGCTCGGTACTCCGCGAAGGAGAAAGCCGACGACTGGGAACCCCACGACCGTGGTCAATGCGAGCCCGAAACCGACGAAGTGGAAGAGGAAGTGCTCCAGGGCGAATACGCCGTCGATTACGGCGCCCAGCCCTGGCAGTGCGAGCAGGACGGTGCCGGTCCAGCGGGCGCCAGGACCCAGCTCGGGGATCGACCTGCAGATGCCGACGGCGCCGGCCATCATGAGCAGGCCGCCCAGAATGAAAGCGGTGTTCATCAGTCGACCGGTCGGGCCAAGGCCCAGTCCGCTCAAGGGCTGGCTGATGACGGAGTACGGGGCGATGCGAGTGCCCCACATCGTGTAACCGGGACTGATGAAGCCCAGCACGAGCCAGCCGAGCGTGAACAGCGCCGGGCCCGCCACGGCGCCGAGCGCCAGCGCACCGGAGGCTCGCCGCGCCGGTTGCGTGGTGGTTGGAGTCGCGAGTTTAGGAAGCGTGGCCATCGAGGTCAGCTCCCTGCTTCGTCAAGCGCACCTCGAGGCCGATCCCTTCCGTGGTGATGGTGCAGGTCTGGAAGGGGCTTTCCGCGGCGAGCTGCTTGAACTTCGCGGGCGAGTAGGCGCGGCGCTTGAGCATCTCGAGCGTCCCCTTCGTCGTGAAGGAGCTCACCCATCCGAGCTTCATGGTGTTGACCTCGCGCTCGATGTCCGCATGCGATGCGTCGCTGCTCATGTCCTGGATCACGGCGGTTCCACCCGCCCTGAGGACGCGATGCATCTCGGCCAGGGCGCTGCCCGGGTGAACGAAGTTCTTGAACGCGGCCTGGCTGACGATGAGGTCGAACGAATCCGCCTCAAAGGGCATGACCGCAGCGTCGCCCTGGTGGAAGTCGGCGGCAACTCCGGCCTCCCTTGCGTTCTGGCTTGCGATCTTCACGAACGTGTGGCTGATGTCCAGCCCGCTCACATGAAAGCGTCCGGGCCGCGCCAGCTCGATCGCCAGGTACCCGGGGCCGAATGCCACCTCCAGCACCCTCCCGCCCGCCGGCAGCCCGCTCGTCAACCGTTCGGCCTCCTTTCGGTACTGCTCGATCTGGCTGTCCGTGCTACGGATCCGGGCGTACCACCGAGCCACCACGCCTTCCATCTCCGGTCCCTTGATTCGCCACCGGGCTACTGCTCTTGCCTGCATGACCGCTCCTCCTTGAATGACCCTAACGGCGTTAGGGGCTGAAGGCGTCATCTTATCCCTAACAGTGTTAGGATTGCAAGCGTGAACGAAAAAGAGAGCCTGAGCCGGGCTCGCCTGGTGTCGGAAGCGCTGGGGCTCGTCCAGGAAGAAGGGCTGGAGGCCCTCTCGATGCGCGGGCTGGCGGACCGCCTGCACGTCAAGGCGGCCTCGCTCTACTGGCACGTGCGGGATCGCCGTGAGCTCGTCGAGCTGCTGGCCGAATCGATCGTGGACAGCGCTCCCGTGGCGCATGCGAGCGGATGGCGAGAGGTCGTGTTGCGGACGGCGGCCGCCCTACAGCGCACGGTCGCGTCGCAGCAGGACGCCGGCCGCATCCTCCTCGAGGTCCCCGATGCAATCAAGAGAAGCGATGCGTTCGCCGGCTTGAAAGGCGGGCTGGAGGCGGCAGGCCTTCAACCTCGTGAGGCGGAGGACGTTGCCCTCATGGTCATGGTGCACGTGATCAGCCGCCGGCCAGCCGAAGACGAACCGGCGAGGTTGGATTCCGGGGCCACGGCATCGATCGCCGTGGACTCCGGTTCACGCGGAGTCGTTTTGCGACACGGCCTGAACATGGAGGCGCTGATCAGGGTGCCGTCGGACGCCGCGACCGCTTCGCCGGCGATCGTGCGCGGGGAGACGGTGAAGGTGAGGCGGCTCCGCGGCGTCGGGCTCGGCGAAATCGAGCTGAACCCGCGTCATCCTTGGCGGATTCAGATCCAGGGGGCGACCTGGAACACCGTCGTGGATGCGGGCGCCCTGGATGTGCGAGAGGTCAAGCTCGACAGCGGCGCGGCGAAGGTCGAGTGCTTTCTGCCGAGACCGCGCGGCGTGGTGCCCATCATCGTGTCGGGCGGTGTGGTCGGTCTGACTCTCCATAGGCCATCCGGAGTGGCAGTCGTCGCGCACGTCAGCGGCGGGACGGCCCGCATCAAGCTCGATGCCTTTTCCGCTGCCGCGCTCACGTCCGACCTTCATTGGGAGACACCGGGGGCGTCGCGTTCTGCCGACCGGTACGAGCTGCGCATCAACGGCGGCGCCGTCCAGGTCAGCCTGGACGACAAGGCAACGCCGTCCACCGTCACGAATGCGGAGCCGGAGCGGTCTGCGCCCGGCGCCGGGACCTCAGCCCTGGAGATCCTGCTGGATGGTGTGGAAGCCCGCGTAAAGTCGCGAGGCGCTGCCGAGGAACGATGAAATCGCCAATGCGCTGGAAGGTTCGTGAGTTGGTGGCCGAAGAAACGCACCGCCTCCGCCGCGAGGTTTCTGCTGACGGCCGGACCGAGCTTCCTACGATGCACCACGATCTCGACGACACCCCGGGGGCGTGGCACCTTGGCGCCGTCGATGAAGCCGGGCGAATCGTCGCGATCTCGAGCTTCTATTTCGACGCTTATCCGCCTAAGCCTGCGGCTCAACGGGCAGTCCAGCTGGCGTTCATGGCGGTCGATCCGGAGGCCCAGCGTGAGGGTATCGGCACCGCTGTGATCACCGAGGCGATTCGCCGGCTAAAAGCAACTGGTGCCGTCCTCTTGTGGGCGAACGCGCGCGATTCCGCCTTGCCCTTCTATGAAAAATTCGGCTTTCGAACAGTGCCGAAGAGCGAGTACGCGCTACCCGAGAGCGCCCGGCCACACCACCTCATAGAGCTCGTTCTGACATGAGAAGCCGGCTGGCCTAGACTCGGGCGCATGTCGTGGTGGTTCCGGGTGGCTCTGGCCATCCTCGTTCCGCTTGCCGGCATCGCGTTGCTCGCATCCGCGGGCGTCACCAATGCCTACGGGAGCGGTGTGCACGTGCAGACCAACTTGGCGGGCTGGTTCCCGGATGGCGCCCAGCGCGAGACGTTTTGGGATTCGCCGGTCGTCGACGTGCCCAGCCTTTCCCTTTTCGCGGTTCACTGCCACGGGCAGATGCGTCTCGACTTTCAGCTCGGCGCGACCGGGCCGTTTCACAACAATCCCTGCTACGCCGCGATGGGTGAGTACAGCGGAGGGTCCGGGGCGACAGAGCTTTTGATGATGTTGCCCGGCGGGACCCAGGCGATCTATCGGGACAGCGTCGACTACGGGCCCTGGACCTACTCAATCAGAAGCGTCACGTACTACAGCTCACCGCAAGCGGCTCCGCACTGAGCGGCATTAACAACCAGGGTCCCTCCTAGGAACGCACCGTCCTGGCCTGCGAGCAAAGCGTCAGGAGGATCGCCTGCTCTTTCTCGCCGGTGACCCTGACATCTCGCCGGTGACCCTGACATCACGCCGATCACAATCGGAGAGGCGATGACCAGACCAGACTTGGTGGGTCGGCGATGTTGAAGTCGGGCGCCTTGCGAGCACAATCTTCAGTCTGGAGGGCAGGGTGGACGAAACGGACGCGCAATTGGTGCCGGGGGAGTACCGCGACTCGGTCAATGTGTCGGGCATCATCGCGAGTTCGATCATCGGTGGGGCGGCCCTCGTCCTCATCATCGTCCTGCGGCTGAACGCGGGAATGCCCGTCCCAGCGCTGGTCTTTGCGCTGCTTTTTCCGCTTGCCGCGGTGGGAGCGATCTTCGTTGCCCTTACGACCGCCACCCTCGCGTACGACCGTTCCGGCTGGCGCTATGCACGCGAGGTGCTTGGCCACACGCTCGACACCGAGGAGGGGAAATGGACGGATGTCGGCGGCACCAACTATCGCCAGTGGTATCTCGCCGGAAGGACTGGCTCGGCGCTGTTCGGCGAGCTTTCGCTGATCGACTCCACGGGTCGAACCTTGCTGCGGGCGCGTACTCAGTTCTATGCACGAGGCGACCCTTCAAATGGTCATTCAGTCGCCAAACGGCAGATCGGTTTGCCCGTTCCTGACTTCGACACGTTCGTGCGCCTGATCGACGAGGAGACCCCCCAACTCGACTACATATGGTTGCCGGCGGAGGTTGACCAGGGGGCCCGGATCGGGGGCATCTTCTGGAACCCCGGACCTCCCCGATTCGTGAAGGCGCCACGTCAAGCAGGGCCGAGCCGGGAGAGGCTGGAAATACAAAGGCCGCACCTGCCAATGGTCTGGCACGGTTCAGTCCCACCCGCCGAAGATCCATCTTCCGGCTTGGGTTCGCTGCCCTAACCGCTGCGGGAGCGTCAACGTGCAAGTCACCCGGAGCGTCACTCCGGTTGAGGACAGTCGTTACTGATTCGGGAGGTCCTTGCCCTCAAGCAGCCCCGACCTGAATTAACAGGCAGGGTTGTCCAGGCGCCTCCCACCTCCTAGCTTTCAACGCAAAACCTCTGGAGGTTCGCATGTTATTTCTCGCCGCGGAACCCGACATCACGCCGATCACCAACCTGATCACCACCTGGATTCACATCGGCCAGGCGTTGGTCGGCTCGGTCGGCGCGCTCGCGTTCATCTTCGCGTTCATCTGGAAAATTACCGCCGTCGAGTCCAAGTCGGCCCTGGCCGCCAAGCAGTGGATCCAGCGCATCGTCGTCGGGACGATCGGCGTGGAGGTGGCCAGCTCGCTCGTCAGCATCCTGACGAACTCGGTGCCGACCTCAGCGCACTGAGGATCGCATGGACCTTCCGTCCCTCGTCCAGACCCTCATCATCCGGGTCACGCAGCTTCTTGATCTGCTGTTGCCGTTTGCGAATCCGAAAGCGGTTGTGCTCGCGCTTCTAGACCAGAGCGTCGGACAGGTGGACAAGGTCTGGTACGGATTTGTTCTGAGCACTACTGACTTCGAAACTGGTCACGACTTCATCACCAACGTCACGGTCCATCGCCTTGAACCAAAGATTCAAATCGTGACCGACGCAGCGCTCGTCTTGATCACCATGTGGGCCGCTTATCGAATCATGTGGGGTCACGGCTTGCGCAGCCAGTACACCGCCCGCATCCTCTTGCCGCGGTTGCTGATGGGCGTCGTCCTGATCAACTTTTCCCTTCCGATGTTCCAGGTAGTGGTCGCCGCCAACAACGCGCTCTGCCAGGCGATCGCAAGCCTGGGCACCGTGGGCGATCCAGCGACCTGGTGGCCGAGGATCGCAAACGACCCGACGCAAGCAACCTGGGAGATAGTCACCACTGCGGTCCTGGTTGTCGGTTATGACGTCCTCGCAGTTGCATACGTCATCCGCTACGCGATTCTGATCGTGCTCGCCATAACAGCCCCTCTCGCGGGTCTATTCTTCATGCTCCCCGAGACGCACCACCTCTCGAAAATGTGGGCTTCGCAATTCACGACGAACCTGTTCATGCAACCATTCCAGCTCTTCGTCTTGACGATCGGATTCGCGCTCGAGCGGAGTGGCGGCACTACCTTCCACCATCTGTTCGCGCTGGCCTCGTTGCTGATCGTGTTCAAGGTTCCGGGCGCGCTCGGCGGTTCTGAGAAGACGGCTCACAAGCTTCAGTCCACGGTCGATAAAGCCTTCACGCACCTAGAGCACGCGCTCGTCAAGGCGTGATTGCGGCTATGCGTATCCTCGCCATGATTGTGGTCGGGGCGGTGATTTGGATTGTCGCCGCGTCGCAGGTCCCGAGCCACCAGCGCATGCCGCTCTCTGGTGTCGTCGTCGGTGCAGTCTTAACCCAGCGTTTTGGCTGCACGAGCTTTGACTTGGAGCCCTATGACCCGTTCTGTCCAGGTCATCACATTCATACGGGTGTCGACCTCGCGGCTCCCATCGGGACTGCTGTTCACTCCGCGAGCACTGGCGTTGCACATGTTGGTTTTGATCCGAATGGCGCGGGACTCTTCGTGCTGGTCACCGTCGATGGGCATGCGCGGATCTTCTACTGCCACTTGTCAGCAGCCGGAGTGGTCAATGGTCAGGCAGTGACGGCTGGCCAGGTGATTGGCGCGCTTGGACGGAGCGGCAGGGCGACCGGTCCTCATGTGCATTTCGAGGTCCAGGTCGACCGGACGTCCGTCGATCCGGTGGCGTGGCTCGCGTCTTAACAGGCTGGGTAGGCGAGCGTTCGATTGGAAACTACGCTGGCTTCAAATTCACGGAGGTGGTTTCGATGGTCAACAAGGTGATCCTGATTGGGAATCTCACGGCGGACCCGGAGGTCAAGGCGACGCCGAAGGGTACATATGTCGCCCACTTGCGGATGGCGACCAACACCTACCTGGGCAAGGACGAGCAGGGCAACCGCAAGCAAGAGACCGAGTTTCACAGCCTCGTCGCGTTCGGGAAGCTCGCCGAGTTCGCGGGTCAGTACTTGCACAAGGGCAGGGCGGTTTACGCGGAGGGCCGGCTGCACACGAGCTCCTGGGAGGACACGGCCGGCCAGAAGCGCAGGCGCACCGAGGTGGTGCTCGACGACCTTCAGTTCGTGGGGGTAAAGCCGCAGGAGGTTGCTGCCTAACAGAGATTTACCCGAAGTGGCCGTCATCGGTAGCTCGCTCGTCCTGCGACGTTTCTTAGATAACGACTCAAATCAAGGGAGGGCGATATGCCGATTACGAATCCGCGGGAGAAGTTTGTGCACGAGCTGGCCGACGTCTACGACGCAGAGCATCAGTTCCTCGAAGCGATGCACAAAATGCATGACAACGCGAGCGACGAGAAGCTCAGGGCCATGATCGAAGAGCACATGGCGCAGACGCAGGAGCACATCACGAAGGTCGAGGAGGTGTTCAGCTCCATCGGCGAGCGGCCGGTACGCCAGCCGTGCAGCGGCGCCAAGGGCATCATCGAAGAGGGTTCGAAGGCCATGCAAGAGGCGGCCACGGACGAGATCCGCGACCAGTTCATTGTCGGGGGCGCGACCAAGGCGGAGCACTACGAGATGGTGAGCTACGCCGACCTGATCGAAGGCGCCGAGCTGCTCAAGCTGAGAAAGGCGGCCAAGCTGTTGACGGAAAACCGCGACCAGGAGGTGGCGGCCGCTCGCAAGCTAGAGCGCATTTCGCCGCGGCTCGCAAAAGCCGCGGCCTGAATCGACCGAACGTATCAGAGAGGGGGAGCCGGCCGGGCTCCCCCCATCTTCGGGCAAGGGCAGTAATCTTGTAATCGATGGCCGAAGACATTCCAGGTTGGTTAGCGGGCAAGATCCCTGCCGGCTGGTTTGCGGGGCCTTCCGAGATCCTGAGCGACGATGACGAGATCCTGGTGGTCGGGCCGCTTCCCGATGTCGACCTGGCAACGGGTACGGCCGAGGATGCGCGGGCGGCCGCCCGCATCGCGCGCATCGCTCGCTTCCGCGAGGAGACCAGGGAGGAGCGCGTTCGCATCGCACGAGAGGCGGAGCGACAGTTCCGGCGCAAGGTCGCCTGGGGCGCAAAGTGTGGGGACCAGACCAAGGTATTCACAGCCCTGAGCGTGGCGGCGATGACCCGGCTCCGGATGCCAGAGCGCGCGATCCTGGACACCCTGGTGGCGGGCGGCGTCGCCAGGAGCAGGAGCGACGCGCTGGCCTGGTGCGTTCGGCTGGTCGGCATGCACCAGGCGGACTGGATCAAGGGCCTCCGGGATGCCATCGTCAAGGTGGACGAGGCCCGCAGCAAGGGACCCCTCAACTAGCACCTGCCAACTAGCAAGACTGAACCTACGGGACTCGTTGCTACCCTGTGGGCACTTTGATCGCCGAGGGCGGTCGACCGCACGTTGTCGTCATGGGCGCCGGCCCCGCGGGGCTGACTGCCGCCTATGAGCTCTTCAAGCATGACGTCCCGGTCACCATCCTCGAGAAGGATCCAAAGCAGGTCGGAGGCCTGGCCCGCACCGTCGAGCACAAGGGCTACCGGTTCGACATCGGCGGCCACCGGTTCTTCTCCAAGAACCAGGAGGTCGAAGACCTCTGGACCGAGATCCTTGGCGACGAGATGCTGACCAGGGGCCGGTTGTCCCGCATCTACTACCGCGGACGCTTCTTCGCCTACCCGATCAAGGCCGCCAACGCGCTGTGGAACCTGGGACCGGTGGAGGCCGTGCGCTGCGTTGCGAGCTATGCGCGCGCGCGGTTGCAGCCGGTGAAGAACCCCAAGAGCCTCGAGGACTGGGTCCGCAACCAGTTCGGATGGCGCCTTTTCAGCATCTTCTTCAAGACCTATACAGAAAAGGTATGGGGCATCAGCACCAAGGAGCTCTCGGCCGACTGGGCGGCTCAGCGCATCAAAAGCCTCGACCTCTGGCTTGTTCTGCGGAGCGCGATCATCCCCAGCCGGGCAGCCAGAAATCGCGGCGAGATCGTCACCACCCTGATCGACAAGTTCCGCTATCCGCGATACGGCCCCGGCCAGATGTGGGAGCGCGTGGCCGAGATCAGCAGCCGGAAGGGATCGCCGGTGCTGTTCGGCCGCGCGATCGAGTCCCTCAACCACGAAGGTGGCCGCGTTCGCTCGGTCGTGACCCGCGCTGGCAGTGGCGGACTCGAAGAGCACGCCGGCACAGATTTCGTATCCAGCATCCCGATGCGCGAGCTGATCGGCCGGCTGGACCCACCCGCGCCGGAGCCGGTGCGGCGGGCGGCCGACCACCTCTCCTACCGCGACTTCATCAGCGTGGCGCTGATGATCGACAAGGCTGACGTGTTTCCCGACAACTGGATCTACATCCACGACCCGAGCGTCCGCGTCGGCCGCATCCAGAACTTCAAGAACTGGAGCTCCGACATGGTGCCCGATCAGAGCAAGACGTGCCTTGGGCTCGAGTACTTCTGTTTCGAGGGCGACGGGCTGTGGACGTCAGACGACGCCGCGCTCGTCAAGCTGGCCGGCGAAGAGCTGGCTCACCTCGGCATCTGCACGCCCGACCTCATCTTCGACGGAGTGGTCGTGCGCCAGCAGAAGGCGTACCCCGTTTACGACGATGCCTATCAGTCGCGGGTGGACGTCATTCGCGAGTACCTGCAATCACACCTGCCCAACCTTCACGTCGTCGGTCGCAACGGGATGCACAAGTACAACAACCAGGACCACTCGATGATGACCGCGCTGCTGGTGGCGCGGAACATCGCAACCGGCTCTACGTTCGATCCGTGGAAGGTCAACGCCGACGCGGTGTACCACGAGGACATCCGCGCCGGCGAGCGCGACCTAACGGGCCGCCTCGTGCCTCAGAAGATCGCTGCCGGCTAGCGCCTGGGCCGGTCGGTCACGTAGACCGTCCCTTTCGGACGGGCAAAATTGGCGGCCACGAAGCTGGCCACAGCGAGCACCACGAACAGAATCGCGTGCGTGTAGTGGTGTGAGGCGTGTGGGTCGCTGACCGCGATCTGAAGCACGCCGAACGCGTAAAGCACGGCGATGATCAGGAAAACGACACCAAGTACCCCTAAGCCGAGCGCCAACCCCGTTGATTTCATCACAGGTTGAAATGTAGCAAAGCCAGGCTGACCAGCCCAGCCGCGATGCAATAGATGCCGTAAGGATCGAGGCGGCCAGACCTGAAATAGCGCAGTAGAAACCGCGCGCTCGCATAGGCCGCGATGCCAGACAGGACCGCCGCCGCCACGTATTCAGTGATTGGCACGCTGCTCGAGAACAGCTGTGGTATCTCCACCACGCCGGCGCCGAGGATCGTCGGCGTCGCGAGGAGGAACGAGAAACGTGCTGCCTCCTGGTGCCTCAGTCCCGCCAGCAAGCCGCCGCCGATGGTGACTCCGGACCGGGAGATGCCGGGGAGGAAGGCGAGCGCCTGGCAGGCGCCCACGATGGCCGCGGCGCGAAAGCTGATCCGCTCCGCGTGCGCGAACTGCTCCTCTTGCTCAACGCGGGAGGAGGCCGTGACAGCTGCGCGCCGTTCGGCACGCCGCCTCAAGAGCTCAAAGGTGATCATCAGCCCGCCGTTGATGACAAGGAACGCGGCCGCAGCGTAGGGGCTCGCGAAAAGGCTCTTGATCCGCGTTTGCAGGTAGACGCCAAGAATGGCGGCCGGGATCGTCCCGACCAGCAGGAGCATCGCCAGCCGTTCAGGATCGGTCTGAATCTGTCCGCGGAACGCCGCTGTGAAAAACCCGCGGATGATGGCCACCCACTCCTGGCGGTAGAGGACGAGCAAAGCCGTGGCGGTTCCGATGTGGAGAAGCACCAGGAAGGGCAGGAAAGTGGGGTCGGATTGCTTGAAGGTCCATTTCAGCAGGCTCGGAATCAGTACCGCATGCCCGAGCGACGAAACCGGGAACAGCTCCGTGGCTCCCTGCAGCAAACCCATGAACAGCGCTTGTGGCCAAGTCAAGGCTGGGAGCCTCGGCGAGAGATTCGGCGCCAAGGTGGCCCAGATGCTAGGCGCGGCCGAGCACCGGAGCGAGCGCATCCGTCGATTCGTAAGCGAGGAGCGGAGGCCGCAACAACGCAGATGGGCCGCATTGGCGCCGAAGATCCGTCGAGGATTCCCGGCCTTGACTTCCTCACCGGAATATATTGCTGAAGCTGTGCCTCGCCTTGCTGCCGCCGTCGATGCGGTGAAGACACTCGACGAGTCCGTCTCGAGGATCAAGATTGCGGAAAGGCTTGGCGTCGAGTCTGTGTGGGTTACCCAGCTACCCAATTCTCGCGACGCCGCTGTCGTCCTTGCGGCTTACGCCCACGCGACCCAACGCCTTGCCTTTGGCACAGCGGTGCTCCCGATCTACACGAGGCACCCGACGGCCATGGTCCAGATGGCCGCCACGCTTGACGAGATGTCCGGCGGACGTTTCATCCTGGGCATCGGCGTCAGCCACAAGGTCACCGTCGAATCGATGTGGGGTCTGCACCTCGAGCATCCGGCAGCGGCCATGCGCGAGTACCTCGACATCGTGCGCACGAGCCTTCGCGATGGCGGCTGTTCAATCGAGGGGAAGCACTTCACGGCCCACTGGGCTTACTCCGGTCCGCGCCGCGCGGAGATGCCGGTGTTTATCTCGGCGCTCGGCCCTCGAATGCTGGAGCTTGCGGGCGAGAAGGCCGACGGCGTAGTCCTCTGGATGTGCTCGCCGGCATACATCCGCGACCACGTCGTCCCCGCGGTCACAGCCGGCAGGCAGAAGGCAGGCAAGACCATGGACGGGTTCGAGATCTTCGCAGCGATCCCTGTGTGCCTCACCACCGACCGGGCCGCGGGACAGGCCGTTTTCCGGCAGACCGTCGAGCGCTACGCCAACCCTGCCCTCTACTACCGAAAGATGATGGACGCCAGCGGATTCGCCGCCGAGCTCGAGGCCGGCGAGATCAGCGACGCGATGCTCGACGAGCTCTCCGGCATCGGCGACAAGGAGCAGGTGCGCGAGGTCATCCGCCGCTATCGCGAGGCGGGCGTCACCCTGCCGTGCGCGGGGCCGTTTGGCGGGCACCAGGGCGCAGCGGGATTCGAGGCGACGCTGGAGGCGGCCGTAGGGACTTAGTCGATTGCGCCCTGCGCGCGCCCGGCGGTGGTGGTCAGCTCGGTCAGGACCTGGACGAGGAGGGTCCGCGCGGTGTCGAACTCGCGCCTGACGGTTGCGTCCTCGACGCGATCGAGCAGAGCGACGACATGCTCCCACCGCGGCAGGTCGCGCTCGCGCAGGGCCGACGAGACCTGCCCGATCGTCTGGGTCGCGAACAGCAGGCCGCCGCCCGGGTTGTCCAGGATCTCGCGGGCGATCCCCAGCTGGCCGCGAGCCCAGGGGACGATCGCATCGCCCGGGTGCGACTCCAGCTTCTTGGGGTGAAGGACTTCCATCGGCAACCTATTCTCGGCCAAGCGCGGAGAGCGCTTCGCCCGCAAGGCGGTAGACGGTCCATTCGGAGTTGGGTCGGGCTCCCAGGCGTTCGTAGAAACCGATCGCGTCGCGGTTCCAGTCGAGCACCGACCATTCGAGGCGGCCGCACTCGCGCTCGACCGCCAGGCGAGCCAGCTCTTTGAGCAGCGCGCGTCCGACGCCTCCACCGCGATGCTCTGGGACCACGAAGAGGTCCTCGAGGTAGATCCCAGGCTGCGCCAGGAAGGTCGAGAAGTTGTGAAAGAACAGGGCAAACCCGATGGGCGAGCCATCCACCTCGGCGATCAACGTCTCCGCAAAGTGGTGCGGCCCGAACAGGTTGGCCGCAAGCCGCTCATCGGTCATCGTGACCTCGTGCTCCAGCTTCTCGTAGTGAGCCAGCCCGCGGATCAGCTCGGCGATGACGGGAACGTCCGCGCGCTCCCCAGGACGGATGAGCAGCGTCACCTGGGCCGATCTCGCAAACGAAAGACCAGGCGCATCGCGCCATGTGTGTCCGAGAAGCTCGCGATCTTGTTGTCCACCAGGCCGGCCGCGAGCCCGGCTGCGATGACGTCGGTGTCGCGGATCTCAGAACGGCCCCCTTTCGGGCGCACGACCCAGATCGCGCCGTTCGGCTCGATCCAGCCCTTGATCTCGGTGAGGCGCTCGAGATCCTTCAACCTGGTCGCACCCATGAAAACGAGATCGACCGGTCCACGCGGGCGGCCCTTGACCACGTCGGACGTCCGCCCCCGCAGAAGCTTCAGGAAGCCGGCATCGTCGAGGTCGACGATCGCCACCTTTGAAGCGGGCTTGACCCCGAGCTTGTCCAGCAAAGGGCGCGTCGATAAGAGGTCCGGGCTCAGCTCTGTTCTTCCTTCGCGTTGCCGCCGCGAACTGCGCTGAAGACGATCACGCCCACCAGCCAGCCCGCATACGCGCCGGCGATGGCGAGCACGATCGCCGGTACCGCGCTGTCGACACGGCTCGAGAGGAGCAGGCCGAAACTGGCCAGCGCACCGAAGACCACCGCGCCCGTCACTCCACCTGCGAGGGCTCCGGCCAGGACGGAGGCGGTGACCCGGGTCTTCAGACTTCGATCACCTGGAAGTCGGCGACCGCGCCGTCGACGGTGCCGTTGTAGACGTGGTTGAACATGAATCGCGTCTTGGGGTGGCGCTTCTTGAGAGCCGTCGCGTCCTCCCAGCTCATGTGGCTGAAAACGTCACCGGGCCCCGTCGCCTCCACGATTGCGATGTCGGCGCCCTCGACGAGCTCGTCGAGCGGCGCGGTCGCCTCGGTATCTCCCGAGTACGCCAGGATCTTGCCCCCGGCCCAGATCCGGTAGCCGTTGCTGCCGCTCGTGCCGTGGTCGAGCCTGACGGTCTCGTACTTGTAGCCGGCGACATTGCCCACGGGCTTGGCGACCTCATACGTGACGTGGAAACGCGGACGCATCACCTTCTTCCAGTCGGGACCCCAGCTGACGTCCCACAGCGCCTCGAGCCTTTCTTCGATTCCTTCCGGGCCGATGAAGGTGATCGGGCGCTGGTCTACGAAAACGCGGTGCAGAACAAATGGCGGCAACCCCAGCGTGTGGTCGCCGTGGAAATGCGTGAGGAACACAGCCTCGATCGCCCCCGCGTCTACACCGACCCGGCTCATGTGAGGCAGCAGTGGCGCGCCTCCATCGAGGAGCAGGCGGCCATCTACCACGACGGCCCCGTTGTACCGGTCAAGTGAGAACGCCGCGCCGGTACCGAGGAACGCGAGCTTTAGGCGATGGTTACCGACTGGTTCAGGTACACGTCCTGAATTGCGTTTAGTAACTCGACTCCCTCCTTCATCGGGCGCTGAAACGACTTACGGCCGCTGATCAGGCCCATGCCGCCCGCGCGCTTGTTGATGACCGCGGTGCGAGCAGCATCTTTGAAGTCCGCCGCGCCGTGCGACTCACCCCCTGAGTTGATGAGGCCCGCCCGACCCATGTAGTTGTTGATCACCTGATAACGGCAGAGGTCGATCGGATGGTCGGTGCTCAACTTGTCGTACACGGCCGGCGAGGTCTTGCCGAACCCGATGACCTCAAAGCCGCGGTTGGTGTCCGGCAGCTTCTGCTTGATGATGTCCGCCTCGATCGTCACGCCCAGGTGGTTGGCCTGCCCGGTCAGGTCGGCCGCCGTTTCGTAATTGACCCCGTCCTTTTTGAAAGCGTTGTTGCGCACGTAGCACCAGAGGACCGTGGCCATGCCCAGCTGATGAGCCTCGTGGAACCGGATGGCGATCTCCTGGATCTGGCGGTCTGATTCCGCCGACCCGAAGTAGATCGTGGCTCCGACCGCGACCGCCCCCATCTCCCAGGCCTCTTTGACGTTCCCAAACAGGACCTGGTCGGCGTGGTTCGGATAGGTCATCAGCTCGTTGTGGTTGAGCTTGCAGATGAAAGGGATGTGGTGCGCATACTTTCGCGCGACCGAACCAAGGACGCCGAAGGTTGACGCGACCGCGTTGCAGCCGCCTTCGATCGCCAGCTCGACGATCTTGGCGCCGTCGAAATAGATCGGGTTGGGAGCAAACGAGGCACCCGCCGTGTGCTCGATGCCCTGGTCGACCGGCAGGATCGAGACGTAGCCGGTGTTCGCCAGCCGCCCGTGGCCCAGGATCGACTGAAGGCTGCCCAGCACCCTGGTAGGGCGGTCGCTGTCCTTCCAAATCCGGTCCACGAAGTCCGGTCCGGGCAGGTGAAGCTGCTCTTTTGGCACCGTCTGGCACTTGTGCTCGAGCAGGTCCTGGGCATCTGCCCCCAGCAGCTCCTCGAGCTTTTCCAGAGATCCCTTGGTGACTGTTGCCATCCTTGCCTCTTACATATTTGATAAGTGGTCCGTGTTGATACGCTTTCGCGCTACCGTCACTCTATAGTGCGCCGATATGACTGAGCGGGCGAGCGACCTCCTGAGCGAGCTTGCCGACAAGCTCTCCGGCAGCGCCATCGATACCGGCACGGTGGCCGCCGAATCGGTCCGGGCGATCGAGCCGGAGCTGCTCAAATCGCACAAAGACGGCACCGTGGACGAGCTCGTCAAGACCTCGGTCGCCTTCCTGGAGATCCTTTTTCGCTCCCTTCGGCCCGACTCGCGGGTGCCCTGGCACGAGTACTACACCGTGGCGCGGGAGACGTCCAAGCGATACGCCGAGAGGGGAGTGCCGCTCGAGTCCCTGATGGAGGGCCTGGCGGTGTTCCGGAGGTCGGTCCTCGCCCGGGTCACCGACGAGCTCAACGGAAGCGAGTACGCGGACGAGGTTCTGCTGCTGGCCCAGAGCCGCCTCGGGGACGTCATCGAGCACCTGAACTCGAGCTTCATCCGCGGCTATCTCGACTACACCGAGACCCGCCATCAAGCTCGGCAGACCGAGCTCCACGGGCTGTACCACATCGCCAGCGCGCTGGGCCGCTCGCTCGACGTAACCGAGATTGCCGAGGTTGGCCTCCGGGAGACCCTCAAGGTGCTCGGCCTTCAGGCAGGCGCAGTCTGGGTGCGCGACGGCGCCCGGCTCAAGCTTGCCAAGACAATCGGGATGCAGCCGGGAGAGGAGGAGGAGTTCTCCGAATCCGGCCGCTCCGGCTTCATCAAGGTGGTGGAGGTGTCGTCCGGCCCGGCCGAGTCGCGGGTCGACCGAATCGCCGGCGAGTGGAGCGCCATCCGGGCCGAGCTGCGCACCAAGGGAGTGCTGCTCGGCGCCATGACGGTGGCCACCCGGCTGCCCAGGACGTTCGAATCAAGTGACCTCGAGTTCGTGGCCGCGGTGGCGGACCAGATCGCGGTCGCGCTCGACAGGGCCCGGCAGCACACCCGTGAGGCCCGGACCGACTACCTGACCGGGCTGGCCAACCGGCCCGAGTTCGAGCGCGCGATCGACCGCGCCGTGGCTGCCGCATCCAGGCATGGTCGGAGGCTCGCTTTGATGATGCTCGACCTCGACAACCTCAAGGAGATCAACGACACGCTCGGCCACCACGTGGGCGATGAGGCGATCCGGATGCTCGCCCACGAGCTCCAGCGCGCGGTGCGGGCGTCTGACACCTGCGGCCGCCTCGGTGGCGATGAGTTCGGCGTCGCAATGCCCGAGGCCGACGAGCGCGATGCGCGCGAGGTGGGCACCCGGGTCCGCCAGTCGCTCGATGACTTGAACCGCCTGGAAAAGGTGCCCGTCCCGGTGGAGTTCAGCGTCGGGATCGCGGCCTGGAAGCCGGGCATGGATTGGCAGGCCATGTACCAGATGGCCGACAAGGCGCTCTACGTGGAAAAACGCCGGCGTCAGGCGGGACGCAGGAAGGTCGGCGAAGCCGGGACCGGCACTGGTTCGTAAATAGGCGCGCCGCTTCGCGGCGCAGCTCAGTTTCCCTTGAAGGATTGGATTTTCAAAATCGTCACTCCACGCGACGCAGTTAGGTTTGCAGGATTGCGGAGTCGCGGCCGGGATGAACCCGGCCGCCATTGCCATGAATGACAGCACCGTTCCTGACGCCGGGCCTTCGGGCAGGATCCTCGACGCCGCCTTCTTTGACCGCGAGACCGTTGCCGTCGCCAAGGATCTGCTCGGAAAGGTGCTCGTCCGGGAGGTCGACGGGCGCCGCATGTGGGGACGCCTGGTCGAGGTCGAAGCCTACATGGGACCCGAGGACCTGGCTTCGCATTCGTCAGGCGGCCGGCGCAGCCCTCGCAACGAGGTGATGTATGGGCCTCCGGGTCATGCCTACGTCTATTTCACCTACGGAATGCATCACTGTTTGAATTTCGTGACGCGACCGGTGGGCGTGCCCCAAGCCGTGCTGGTGCGCGCACTCGAGCCTGGTCCGGGAGTCGGCCGCTGCGGCGGGCCGGGCCTGGTCTGCCGCGCGCTTGACATCGACCGAGCGCTCAACGGTGTGCCGCTGACGCCGCCTGTCCTCTACGTGATCGACGATGGCGCTCGGAAGCGCCGGGTCGTCGCGACGCCGAGGATCGGGATCTACAACTCCGGTGACTGGCAGGAGCGCCCGCTCAGGTTTTGCTGGGAATCCCCTGACCTATCGCGGCCGCTCCCCCGTTTCTCCCTCCCCCGCCAGGGGGAGGGTCGGGGTGGGGCGAAGCGGACCTAAGGCCAGCGAGGCTTGGCGGGCTCCAGCCGGTCCAGCTTCTTCCAGTCCTCGCGCACCGGCACGAAAACGTCGACGACCGTGGCCCCGTCAGGCCCGGCCACCGCGTCGTGCGACACGTCGCTTGGGATGTTGTAGGTATCGCCTGCGTTCAACTCGCGCTCTTCAGTGCCGATCCTCATCACGATGCTGCCGGCGATCACGAAACCAAGCTGCTCGTTCTCGTGGTGATGTGTGGGCGAAACCGCGTTAGGGTCCAGCTGGACCACAGCCATGGTCACCCGCTCGCCTTCGACGGCGCGGGCCATGATGCCGTCGGTCAACCGGTGAGGGCTGATGTGGCGCAGCGATTCGAAAGTCTTGGTTTGCTCTGAGTTTTTCATTCGACGACCCGATCGATGATGGTCGCGGTGCCAAGTCCGCCGCCGCAGCACATCGTTTCGAGCCCATAACGCAGGTCGCGGCGCTCGAGCTCGTAGAGCAGGCGGGTCATGAGAATCGCGCCCGACGCCCCGAGTGGATGACCTACCGCGATGGCGCCGCCGTTGACGTTGGTCTTGTCCATGTCCGCGCCGGTCTCCTTCTGCCATGCCAGGACCACCGACGCGAACGCTTCGTTGACCTCGAAGAGGTCGATGCTGTCCAGGTCGAGACCGGCGCGCTTGAGCACCGCCGCCGTGCCGGGGATGGGGCCTTCGAGCATCAAAACCGGGTCGGTTCCAACGACGGCCTGCGCCCTGATGCGGGCGCGCGGCTTGAGACCAAGCTCCTTGGCCTTCTCGAGCGACATGAGCAGCACCGCTGCCGCGCCATCGGAGATCTGGCTCGAGTTGCCCGCTGTGATCGAGTGCTCCGGGTTGAATGCCGGCTGCAGTGCGGCGCTCGCGTCGTAGCTCGCGTTCGCGCGGATGCCTTCGTCCTGGGTGAACATCTCGTGGTGCCCGTTTCCGTCTAACGACACCTCGATCGGGAACAACTGTGACTTGAAGCGACCCTGCTCCCTCGCTTCATGTGCGAGGTGATGGCTGCGCACGCCGAACTCGTCCATCTGGCGGCGGGAGATTCCGTACTTGCGAGCCATGAGCTCGGCGGAGATGCCCTGCGGGACGAGGTCATACAGCTCCATCAGCTCCGGCGGAAACGGCGTGCCAGGTGAAACTGCGTTGGAACCCATCGGCACGCGTGTCATCGATTCCACTCCACCGGCGATGGTGATGTCGCACACGCCCGACTGGATCAGGTTCGCCGCGAAATGAATGCCTTGCTGACTCGAGCCGCACTGCCGGTCAACCGTTGTCGCGGGAGTGGTGACAGGAAAGCCGGCGGTGAGCCACGCGTTGCGCCCGATGTTGAGGCTCTGCTCGCCCGCCTGCGTCACGCAACCGAACACGACGTCTTCAACCTGCTCGGGTGAGATGCCTGCGCGCCGGATGAGCTCTTTCAGCACGAGCGAGCCGAGAACGACCGGGTGCATTTCCTTGAGCTTTCCGTTTCGCCGAGCGATCGGTGTGCGGACTGCCTCGACGATCACGGCTTCGCGCATTTGTCAGGTCTCCTTGGTGATGGCGTTTGCGACTCATTCTAGGAGCCGCCAATATCCGCAGACGCTAGCTCTGTCAAGCCCACAAAGATTTGCCTGGCAAGGCGAATAATTTTGCCGTTGACGTGCACATAATCGCCTGTTAACTTTCGCGACGCCCCAAGCGGCTGAGTACGGTAAACCTGAGGATACCGAACGTCGAGTAGGTGGAAGGTCCGGGGCAACCCGGGATGGAAACCGAAAAACGCATAGGGTACTTCAGGGTAAACAGGAAGGTCGCTTGGGGCATGTGTTTTTCCACAGCCCCTGCACACCCCTATTCTGAGTTCAAAAAGCCCTTTCTGACCGCTGCGGCGCAGGCTTTGTCCACAGCGCCGGCGTCGAATTCAACACCCCTCTCCGAGAGCTTCTTCGCGCCCTCCGCGAGGCGCTCCACCGGCTGGGGATCTTCGTACTGAAGCCACCGGTAAGCGATCGAGGGCGACCAGGCGAGCCCCTTCGATTCCTGAAGCGTGCGGTGGCCGTCGACCACGATTTGCTCCACCTCGGCGAGCAGCCCGGTGTCAACGAGAAGCTGGAAGTCCTGGGTTGCCATCCAGGCCAGGAGGCGCTGCAGCCGCGCCCCAGTCGACTTTACTTTGCGCGCTGAGATCAGGGCTGCCCGGCGGCGGGCGCGCCAGGGGCCTCGCTCTCCGGAATGGGGACCACAGGCAGGTCGTAGACGCTCGTGCGAAGCGTGCAGATGAAAGGAAGGTTTCGGTAGAGCTCCCTGTAGTCGAGCCCGTAACCGACGACATAGTCGTTGGGGATCTGAAAGCCGACATATCGAATCGGAACCTGGACCAGCCGGCGCAGCGGCCGATCGAGCAGCGTCACGACCTCGATGGAGGCGGGCTCGCGAGCGCGGAGCTCCGAGAAAACATAGTCAAGGGTCAGGCCCGTGTTCACGATGTCCTCGACCAGGAGAACGTGGCGCCCGGCGATCGGATAGTCGATGTCTCGCGCGACGCGGACCCGGTCGTGCGGCTGAGCGCCGGCGTAGCGACGCAGGTCGAGGTAGTCGAGCACGAAAGGGACTTTGATTGCGCGCGCGAGGTCCGCGAGAAAGAAGGTGACGCCTTTCAGCACCCCGACGATCACGAGCGATTCGCCGCGATAGTCGCGTGAAATCTTTCGCGCCAGAGCCTTGATACGCGTCTCGAGCTCGACCGGTGAGATGAGGATGGCGCCGATGTCCTGCTTGCGCAGGTTCTGCACCTCGACCGCGCCATAGCCAGCCTTCGCGAGAAGCTGCTGGTAATCCTTTCGATAGAGCAATCGCACGTTGAGCTCTGGGTAAAGCTCACGCAGCAGCCGTACCTTGCGGTTCTTCGGTGTGACGAGAGATTGCTTCATCGTCGTCAGCTCGATGTACAGGTCGTGCTCCGGAAGATAGAAGTCGGGCGTGAACATCTCCGATACGCGCGTGCCTTCCCAGGCGATCGGGAACGACATCGGCTCGTACACCCACCGGATCCGGTAGTAATCGAGGAAGCGTGCGAACTCCTGCTCGGAGGGATGGGCAAACTCAACGCGTGCGTGAGCGGGGCCGGTACGTCTGACCAGGCGCGAGCGCTGCCTGACGGGCCGGCGCCATTTTTGCGGGACGGAATGCGGGACAGACGACGCCAATGAGACGACGCGGATTGTACTCTCCCGAGTAGGGGATCCTTGATGACGACGCCCGCAGAGAAAATGGTCGCGGAGCAGCTGGCGCCGCACGGCGTGACCGACGAGCGCGTGCTGCGCGTGATGTCCGAGATCCCACGCGAGGAGTTCGTCCCACATCGGCTTCACCGCTATGCGTATGAGGATCGCGCTCTTGGGATCGAGTGCGGACAGACGATCTCTCAGCCATTGGTGGTCGCACTGATGACGCAAGCCCTTGGACCGAGGCCCGAGGACATCGCGCTCGAGGTGGGAGCGGGCTCGGGATACCAGGCTGCCGTGTTGAGCGGGCTCTGCCGCAAGGTCATCACGCTGGAGCGCGAGCCGGCGCTCGCCGAGCACGCGTCGGAGACCTTGCGGCGGCTCGGGTTCGGCAACGTGGAGGTCGCTGTGGCGGACGGAAGCCTGGGCTGGCCGGTCGAGGCGCCGTACGACGTCATCCTGGTCGCGGCCGCGCCTCACGACGTGCCTCCGGCGTTGCTCGAGCAGCTGGCGGAGGGAGGCCGCATGGCGATCCCGGTAGCCTTCTCCGCCGATGAGCCGCAGGACCTTCGCCTTTACGAAAAGCGTGGCGGAAAGGTCAGCTACCGATCTCTGTTCCCCGTGCTGTTTGTCCCTCTTCGTACCGGCTGAAGAGCACCCACACCCTCTTCTTTCTGTGTGGGTGAATTCCGCTGCGCGCTAGTGCGTGGGAGTGGCGCTTGCTCGCGGGGATGGCGAGGGTGACGTTGTGGTTGGCGCTACTCCCGTTATCTGCTGCAGCTGTTGGAGCAGCTGGCCGACCGTTGCCATCTCGTTGGCGAATGTCGTCAGGTCGCCGGCCTTCAGCGCGGCATAGGCCGCCGCGTAGTGGAGGTTGGCCTGGGTCACGAGGTTTGCGACCTGCGCGACCTGGGCGGGAGTGAACGTGGTCGGCGTGGGCGTCGTGCTCGGTGGCGCGGTGGCGGTGCCGACCAGCTGGTCGATCGCCTGCTGAAGCGTGTCAGCGTACGCGACGTTCACGGAGTCGGCGAGGATCACCTTCTTGAGCTCAGGCAGCCCCGAGGCGGACGTTGCCTGGAGGTAGATCGGTTCGAAGTAGAGGAACGAATCTCCGATCGGTACGACGAGCAGGTTGCCCTGCACAACCGATGAACCGGCCTGGTGGAAGAGGGTGAAGTCGCGCGAGATGGCAGGGTCCTGGTTGATGCGGCTGGCGACCTGCTGCGGTCCGAAGATCACCTTGTCCTTGGGCAGGATGTAGGAGACGTACTCGCCGTAATGGGCGCCATCGTTGCGAGCCGCCACCCAGGACACCATGTTCTGCTTGCCACGCGGAGTGAACGGCATGATCAGCAGGAATTCCGGGTTCTGCTCTCCCGGCAGGCGGAACAGCACGTAGTAGGGCTGGACCGGCACCGCCGCGCTGCCCGGCGCGGTCTGAGCGGTGGGGATGTCCCACACGTCCTCGCGGGCGAAGAAGACCTTGGGATCGGTGATGTGATACGTGGCGTAGACCTGGACCTGCGTGTTGAACAGGTCGATCGGCACTCGCAGGTGGGCGCGCAGCCCCGCCGGCATGGCGTCGATGGGTTTGAAGAGAGACGGGAAGGTCGCCTGGTAGGCCTTGATGATGGGATCTTTGGGGTCGATGACGTAGAAGTCGGTCGAACCCTCATACGCGTCGATGACCACCTTGACCGAGTTGCGGACGTAGTTGATGTCGGTTGGGTTCGTGCTGCTTTGCGGGAAGCTCACCGACTGCGAGTAGGGATAGGTCGATCCCGTCGTGTAGGCGTCCAGGATCCAGTAGGTGCGCCCATCGACGACGACGACGTACGGGTCGCTGTCAAAGGTCAGGAAGGGCGCCAGCTCCTGGGCTCGCGCGACGATGTTGCGCCGGTACAGCATCTGGGTCTGGCTCGAGACCTGGCTCGAAACCAGGAGGTTGAAGTCGCCGAGCTTGAGCGACCAGAGGGTCTTGTTGAGCTCGCTCATCGGCACGCCGCGTGTTCCGGTGTACGCCGTGAAGACGTCCTGGCTGCCTTGAGGATAGTCGAACTCGCGCGTGTTGGACGGAGCGAGCGCGTAATCGTTGGTCAGCTCGCCGAAATAGATGGCCGGCTGGGTGACCTTCAGCGGGCCCGTGGGCGGAAGATCGCCGACCACGTAGTCCGGCAGGCCTTCACCGACCACCGCATTCACCGGGCTCGCGGCCACGCCGTAGCCGTGCGTGTAGACCAGGTGCTGGTTGACCCACTGCTGGGCTGACGCGGGTAGGTTCGCAAAGTCGAACTCTCGAGCGCTGATCTCGAGCTGCTGGTACTGGCCCGCGATCGTGTAGCGGTCGATGTCGATGTCGTTGAACGTGTAGTAGGTGCGGATGGTCTGCAGCTGGTCGTAGGTGGTCTTCAGCGGCCCGTAGTCCCACAACCTGAGGTTGTTCACGGTGACCTGGTCGTTCTGAACTTCCGGCAGCGTCAATGGTTTGTCGCCGGTGAAGTTGCTCACGGTCACGTTGGAGAGGCCGTATGCGGCGCGAGTGCCCGCGATCTCTCGAACGATGTAGGGGAGCTCGTAGGACTGCGCGCTCGGAGTGACGAAGAAGCTCTGCACGATGCCGGGATAGACCTGGCCGATGAGCAGCAGCAGGACCCAGATGCCGGCTGCGCCAATCGGCAGCCAGAGCCGTCTCACCCAGGCGTTGACGATGAGCACGCCGGCGAGCACGATGCCCGCGCCGGCCTGGAACGTGTAGAAGGGCAGCCGGGCATTCACGTCGGTGTAGGCGGCGCCCCACACGACTGTGCTGTTGTGCGCGTAGAGAAGGTCGTAGCGGCCGACCCAGCTCCACGCCGCGAGGGTCAGAGCGAAGATTCCGAGCAGGATCGAGAGGTGGGCGATGGAGCGTGGGCTCAGGTTGAGGTCGAAGGTGTCGCCTCGCCATGCGTACAGTCCGCCGGCCAGCAGCACGCTCATGAAGACGAGGCCCAGGGCCCAGTTGACGACCGAGTGCAGGAACGGCAGCGTGAGCAAATAGAAAGAGACGTCCTGGCCCAGCACGGGGTCGGTGATCCCGGTGTTCGCTGCGTGCTGGTACAGGGCGAACGTCTGCCACTGCGAGCCCGCGCCGCCAGACAGGATCAGGGCGATGAGGGCCGCGCCGATCAGGCCGATGACACCAACCGGGCTGCGGATGGATGAGCGCCGAATGCCCACCGCGCGCAGGCCAGGCCCTGAACGGATGCGCAGCGCGACGATCACGTTGGCCGCCAGATAGACGAACGCAAGCGCCAGGCTGCCAACAAAGAGAACTGTCTGCAGCACAAGCCGAGTCGTGAACACATCGCTGAGACCGAGGGCGGTGTACCACTCCAGTTCGGTGAAGAACCAGATGATCGGGCTGGCCAGGATGAAGATGAGGAACGCGATTCCGAACAACCCGACGCCGAACCAGAACCGGCGCGGGGGCCGCGGGATGCGGATCTCCCGGGCGCCCTCAAAGGGCCCGCCGCGCTCGAACGGATCGAAAGGCCGGTAGCGGCGGGTCATTGCCCGGAACTTTAGACCGAAGCGAGAGCCGATTCGTCAGCGCTGAAATCCGGGCTGGGATTCGCGGGCGAATTCGACAGGTGCCAACGGACCGTCGTGCGCAGCGACTCTGCCGGGTCTGAGGTCGTCCAGCCCAGCATCGCGCGGGCTTTCTGCGCGCTGACCAGGATGTGCTGGCTCATGAAACCGGTGGCCTTGAGATCCTCCGGCAGCACGTCGTCGGCTACGCGGACGAGTTCGGCATCGGACCCCGCCGCCTCCAGGATCATGCGGGACCACATCCGCATCGAGTACGTGCGGTCTTCGCAAAGGTTGAGCACCTCGCCCGCCGCGGCCGGCGTCTTCAGCACGACCTGCACGGCCCGCGCGATGTCTCTGACGTAACCACGACACGCCAGCCACGAGCCTGATCCGAACGGAATCCGGTGCCGCCCCGCGCGCACGCGCCGCAGGATGAACTCCTCGCGCAGCTGATAGTCATGCGGGCCATAGACCATCGGCAGCCGCACCGAAGTCGCGCCGCGCGGCAGGTAAACGTCTTCGACGTCGAGCTTGTCGTATTGCTCCATGCCCGGCACAAGGTCGCGGTACGGGTAGCGGGTCGGGCGCACCGCCGAGGTTTCGTCGAGCGGAACCGGGTCGGTCTCGAGGTCCTGGTTCAAAGCTCCGAACGCCCGATACACGTCGATGCTGGAGATCACTACAAGGCGAATGCCTTCGGGCAGCCCTTCGAGGACCGCCTCCGCGTCGGCGAGCGTGAGAGCGCGGCAGTCGATGGCCGCGTCAGGTTTGAAGGCGGCCAGCTCCTTGCGGTGCGCGGGCACGTCTGTCCGCTCCGCGTGCAGATGCTGGACCGCCGGCATGCCGGCGGGCTCCAGGTTGCCGCGATGGACGATCAGCAGGTCATGGCCGGCGGCGGCGAGCTCTTCGACGATGGCGCGCCCGATAAACCGCGTCCCGCCGAAGACGATGACTCTCACGCTATTCGTGACCCAGCGTTGCATTGCAGGCCGGATTTATTCCGGCCGGCACCGATGCCCCTGCATCACTGACCCTGCGCAGGCGTCAGCAGTCTTAAACAATCTCCTCCTAAGGGAAAGTGAGCAGGGCCGCAAAGCGGCCCGATGAGCGGAAACCGTAGGTTTCCGCTCATACCAAGCGCGTTCCGCCGAAGACTATGACTCTCACGCGTGGCCCGGTTGCTCTTAGCTGGTAACCAGGACGGCGGCGTGCGGGTTCTTCGCCACGATCAGGTCGATCAGGCCCCACTTCTTGGCCTCTTCGGGGTTCATGAAGAAGTCGCGCTCCATCGCGCGCTCCACGTCCTCGAGCGGCCGGCCAGTGTGCTTGGTGTAGATGCGGGCCATCGCCTCGCGCTGACGAAGGATCTCCTGCGCGTGCAGCTGGATGTCAGACGCCTGGCCCTGGATGCCCTGTGTGAACGGCTGGTGGATGAGGATCTGCGCGTGCGGCAAGGACATCCGCATGCCGGGGTCTCCGCCCGCCAGGAGGATCGAGGCGCCGCTCGCGGCGAGGCCGGTGCACAGCGTCGCGACCTTCGGGCTCACGTACTGCATAGCGTCGTAGACGGACAGCGCGGCTGTGAGCGAGCCGCCCGGGCTGTTGATGTAGAGCTGGATGTCGCGGTCGGGCGCTTCGCTTTCGAGGAACAGCAGCTGGGCGGTCACCGCGCTGGCGAGGTCGTCGTCAATCACGCCGCGCAGAAAGATGATCCCGTCCTTCAGCAGGCGGGAGTAGATGTCGTACGCGCGCTCGCCGCGTCCGTCGTTGCTGATGACTGTCGGGATCATTTTTCGCGTTTACCTCCGTGTGTCGAAACCGATTGGTGGTTTTGGCCTGGGCGGCGGATTTGCCATCGCCAGGTATGCGCTGAAGTCGGCCACGCTGCGCAGCGCCTCGAGCGGCAGCGACGCTGTGGCGAGTCTGAGCTTGACGGGCGGATCCTCCGGCCATGTTCTCTGATCGGCGTCCGCGCCCAGCAGGCGGGCGAGGTCGGCGTAGATGTCGGCGGGCCGGGCGCCGAGCGCGTGAGCGACGGCCAGCAGGCGCTCCGTGGAAACTTCCTTTCGCCCTCGTTCCACCTCTGAAAGATGAGCGGGCGATAGACCGGCCTCGCCCGCGACCTCGGTGAGGGTGCGGCGGGTGGCCTCGCGGCGCTGGCGCAAAACGGCCCCGAGGGCGCTTCTCACGAGCCGGGCGGATTCGCTGTAAGCGAAGGTCATTCTTTCGTGGCAAATCATACGACCGGACGATTCTGCTTTGTATCGCCCTCTCCTCGACCCTCTCCCGCTGGCGCGGGGAGGGGGAGATTTGTGCTTTGCACCGCCCTCTCCCCGACCCTCCCCCGCTTGCGCGGGGAGGGGGAGATTTGTGCTTTGCACCGCCCTCTCCCCGACCCTCCCCCGCTTGCGCGGGGGAGGGGGACATTGGTGCTTTGTTTGGCCCTCTCCCCGACCCTCCCCCGCTTGCGCGGGGGAGGGGGAGCTCAGTCCTTCAGGTTGGTGGGGTCCAGTAGTTCTTCTTTCGGGCGCTCGATCTTGTTGCGTGAACGCATGATCTCGATCAGCTTCTTCCTCCCTTTGGGGGGGCCGATCATGATCGCGCCTACCAGGCGGTCGTCTTTGAAGAAGAGCTTGCGGTAGAACTTCTCGTCGAAGTCGTAAGTCCGGACCGATTCGAGGTCGGGCTGCACGTCGGGGGTTACTCCCATCACCGCCAGGGTCGATCCGAACATGGTCGTCGTGTAGGTGGGGACGTCGAAGAAGTCCTCGTCCGCGCCGGCCATGTTGCGCGCGGCCACCTCGCCATGCGCGATGGCGTTGTCCCAGGTTCCCATCTGGTTGTGCCGCTCGACCATCAGGTCGTAGAACACTGCGATATCGCCGGCCGCATAAACATCCGGCGCGTTCGTGCGCAGCTTCGAGTCGGTGACGATGCCCTTGTTCAGCTCGATGCCGGCGTCGCGCGCCGGTTCGGTGTAGTAGTCGAGACCCACTCCGTATGTCAGGAGGTCGAAATCGACCTGGAACCCGTTCACCGTTTTGGCTGTAAACCGGCCATTGGTACGGCTGAATCGCTCTACCTCATCTCCGACGATGAACTGGACGTCCTGGGCCTCGCCAAGCTGCCGGCACAACCGGCCGCCCTCCTCGTCCAGCACGTAGCGAAGGAACCACGGCCCTCGCATGATCCACGTCAGCTTCGCCTTCTTGCGAAAGCTGACGCCCTCGGCGAGCTCGTATCCAATGAAGCTCCCGCCCATGACGAGCACGCGCTCCGACGCGTCCGCTTTCTCGATGATCGCGTCCGTGTCGTCCAGGGTTTGAAAGCCCAGGCACGCTGACACCTCGTCGGAACCAGGCCACGGTGGAGGCTTGGGCCGGCCGCCTGTCGCGATCAGGAGCGCGTCGTACGGAAATTCCTGGCCGCGGTTCGTGTGCACGACCTTGCTGCGCGGATCGATTTCGGTCGCCCAGGTCTCGAAGTGGATCTCGAGATTCCGGTTCGCGTAGTCCTCCACCGTGCGCATCAGCACCTTCTCTCGGCGCACCTGGCCTCGCAGGTAGCGCGGCAGCGCGACCCGGTTGTAGAGAGGATGTCGCTCGGCCGCGATCATGACGATCGATGCCTCGGCGTCCGCCTTGCGCAGCTCCTCTGCAGCTGTCTGGCCGGCGATGCCGTTGCCAATGACGACGTACCGCCGCGTCATTTAGAGAAGCAATCCGTAGATGTATGCGCTGTCGTCGTCATTCGCGAGATCGTATCCGGAAGCTGTCATGTCATCGGCGGCTGGGTGGTCGCGCGGCAGCGAGACGGTGACATGACCAAGCCCATCCGCGTCGGCCTCGAACCGCAGCGCCATGAGCAGCTCGCGCAGCGCGCCGCCACGTCCCGCGATGAATGCGACGGCAAGGTTGTTGCCCCACGGTTCCCGCAGCGCGGCGATCGCGCGTCCGCCGGGTCCTACCCTCAGCATTCCGATTTTGGCGAGCCGTTCCAGCTCATCACCATCCATGTCCCGCGCGCCGTTGAAGTCGGCAGGGACGCCGTGATAGAGCTCGATGCCCGGACTCCTCGCGATCGCCGGCCACAGCTTCCGAGCCTGAGAAGGATCCGGCATCCGTGCCGGCTCACCTCCTTCCATTCGAAGGCCTCGCCACCAGCGCACATCCACCAGGCGCCGGAACTCCATCGATTCGAACAGCGGCACCGCGTCGGCATTTCCGGTCCCCAGGCGCATCTCTCGAAATCCCTGGTCTTTGGCGTCCGCGATCGCGGAGGCGAGCATGGCGCGCGCGAGGCCCTGGCGGCGATGTGTGCTCGCGACGCGCAAACCTTCGTACCAGGCGAGGCCTGGAGCGATCGGCCTCAGGCGCTGCACCCCAACGACCACGCCGTCCAGCTCCGCGGCCTGGAACGAAGCGCCCGCGTCGGCCAGCCAGTCGTCGAAAACGCGCGGCAGATAGTCGTGTCCATCCCAGATGTCGCGCGAGATTTCGACCACTCGCTCGCGGTCCGCGGCCCTCATGGGCCGGAGCGTCAGGTCCGGGGTTGCCAATGCGCAACTCCCGAAAGAACCGTTCCGCCGTCGAAGACCAGCTCGCCATCGTCAGGAACAAGCAGCTCCTCGAGCATGGCCCGTCCGGTGGCCTCATCCCAGGTGTCTCCCACGAGCGCGCTCGCGTCGACCAGCGCCTCGTCGAGGTTGGAGTACCGGGTCACGCTCTGGTAGTTGAGGAACTTGACGTCCGGCGCGATGCCCAGCTGGATCAGGAGCATGAAGAGGTCGCTGAAGCGCGGCATGCGCGGCCCTTCATCACCTTGCAGGCGCTTGCGGATCGCGGCCGCTGGGTGAGGCAGATCGCTCTCGCGCAGCATGATGAAGACGCGCTCGCGCGCGCAACTCTCCAGCTTGAGGACGAACGGCTCGACATCGGCGACCCCGTACAGGACGTGACTGCAGATCACGAGGTCCGCCGGCGCTACCGCGGCGTCCTCCCAGGTGCTGGCGACGACGGTCATGTTGTCGCGTGGCGGGATCATCGACCTCATGCCCTCAGAGGGCTCGACGGCGGTGACCCATTCGAGGCGCTCCGCCAGGGGGACCGCATGGCGTCCGGTCCCCGCCCCGGCGTCGATCAGCGTCTTGACCGGGGAGAGGTAGGGCTCGATGACTTTGAGGAACTCGTCGGCCCTTGCCTGGGTCGAGCGGGCGAAGCTCGGCGCGCGCCGGTCCCAGTAACCGGGGTTGGGGCGTGTGCCCGCGTGGGTCGCCCTTTCGTCGACGATTTGCTTCCAACTTCCAACCCAATCCATCGGGACACCGAGGCTACCGGATCGCTCAATCTCCCCACCGGGCGCTTCGCGCCGACCTCCCCGCATGGCGGGGAGGTGAACGCGAGGCTACCCTGGCGATCGGGGAGGCATCGGTGATTCGCAGGCGGTTTTTAACAGGGCTGGGGACAAATCGGGGACAACTCGTCGAGGATGTTCCACATGCTGGGGTGGAGTGGCTGCCGGCCACCAGATGTTGGGCGAGGGGCTCCGGGAGCAATAGGATAGGCGCGTGGCGGAGACCGAGTTCACCAGCGCCGAATCGCAGGTCCTCTCGCGCTACTTCACCAATCTCGACCGGCCGGTCTTCGCCCTGCGCAACCTGCCCGAGGTCGTCAAAGGCGCCCTGTTCTCGCGCTACTCGCGGACCGAGAAGAGCTTGCGGCGCGTGCTGCTCGAGGAGTTCATCAACGAGCCCGACTCCGGGTTTGAAGCCCTCACCGGCAACCCTCAGGACAGCGATGACATGGTGGCCGTGCGCCACGCCGAGGATTTCTACGAACGTGTTCTCGTCGGCTACGGAGACGACTCCGTGGCCGAGCTGGCGGGGGCGCACGTCGCCGTGGAACGCACATCGACGCTCGCCGCCAAGGCTCTGGAAGACAGCCGGATCGGCATCTCTCCGCTGGAGAAGTCGACGCGCTACGTGCGGTTTGATCGGCCTGGACCGGACGGGCGTCACCTCTACCACCGTGGGCCTGAGCTAGCGCATCCCGACTACGAGCCCGCGGTGGACGCGCTGTTCGCGGTGTACAGCAGCCTGGTGGAACCGGTCACCGAGGCGATCCGGGCGCGCTATCCAATCGAATCGGGCGAGACCGACCGCGCCTGGAAGTCCGCGACCAGGGCCAAAGCACTCGACCTGCTCCGCGGCCTCCTCCCGGCCGGCGCGCTGACGAACCTCGGCCTGTTCGGCAACGGCCGAGCCTTCGAGTACCTCATCACCAAGATGGCGGCGCACGAGCTGCCCGAGTGCCGCCGGCTCGCTACAGACATCCACCAGGAGCTAGCGCTCGTCATCCCCGCCTTCGTGAAGAGGGCGCTCGACGATCGGTACGGACGCCCCGCGGCCGACCGGATGGCGGCGATTCGAGAGACGACCGCGTCCCTCGCGCGGCGTGGGGCTGTGGAACCTGTGGGAGGGCCGATGGTCAAGCTCGTCGAGTTCGACCCGGAGGCGGAGCGCAAGGTCGTGGCCGCGGCATTGTTCCCGCATTCCAACTTAGGGCTCGACGACCAGACGGCCGACCCGGGGCCGGTCCTGGAGGCCCTGCTGGGCGATCGCGCCAACCGCCGCCAGCGAGTCCCCCGGGCCCTGGAGCACGCGCACTACACGTTCGAGATCGTGGCCAACTTCGGCGCCTATCGAGACCTGCACCGCCACCGCATGCTCACCCAGGACCGCCAGATGCTGGGCACGTCGCTTGGATACGACATACCGCCGGGGCTTGCCGACCTCGGGATGGCTGACCTGTTTCGAGCCGCCATCGAGAAGGCCGCCAATGCCCACCCCGCGCTGGAGCGCGACGCCGGCCCGGCGCTGGCCCAGTACATCGTCCCGCTCGCCTTTAGGGTCCGCTGGTACTTCCGCGCGAACCTCCGCGAGGTGTACCACCTGTGCGAGCTGAGGACCACGCCGCAGGGTCACCCGGACTACCGGTGGGTCGCCCAGGAGATGTTTCGCCGCGTAGCCGAGGTTCATCCGCGGCTCGCGAGCTACGCCGGCTTCGTGGACCTGGGTCCCGGAGATGAGCTGGAACGGCGCCGGTCGGAGCGCCGAATTGACGAAAAACTGGGCGCCCTAGATCATCCCGTGCGATAGTTACGCTCCAACATCGAGCGGAAGGAAGGAGTGGGTTGTCGTGCAGGAAGGAGTGGTGGTCGTGAGCGAAGTTTTGCTGCCGCGCGGCCCTGAGCGCCGTAATGGCGACAGGCGGGCGTGGATGGAGCGGCGATACACGGAACGGCGTGATCCCGTGCGAGCCGTGGCGGGCCGGCGCGGTGTCTGGCCGTTCGACCGCCGGATCGCAGAGCGCCGCATGCTCGAGCGCCGCGAAGGCTGGCCTCAGCACCAGGCGGAATAGCCTCGGCCCGGCCGGCGCTCATCGTCCACGGCGGAGCCGGCCCGGTCCCTGAAGGCGAGCGCGCTCCCCGGCAGGCGGCGGTCGACCGAGCCCGCGACGCCGGCTGGAGTGAGATAGGCGGCGGAGCCCTGGCCGCGGTGGTCGCCGCGGTCCGGCTGATGGAGGATGAGCCGCTCCTCAACGCAGGCATAGGCGCCTGCCTCAACCTCGACGGCGTCGTGGAGCTCGACGCCGGGGTGATGGTGGGGGCCGAGCTGCGAGCCGGCGGCGCCGCCGGCCTCAAAGACGTTCGACATCCGATCGACCTCGCCCTCGAAATCATGCGTGACGGCCGCCATGTTCTCCTCGCGGGCGAAGGTGCGTCACGCTTTGCGCGTGAGCACGGGATCGAGATGGCCGACCCGTCGATCTTCATCACCGATCGCAAGCGGCAGGAGCACCTGCACGGCACCGACACCGTCGGTGCGGTGGCGCGGGATTCGGACGGGCGGCTGGCCGTGGCGGTTTCCACCGGCGGGATCAGCGGAAAGCTGCCAGGGCGGATCGGCGACTCGCCGATTCCCGGCGCCGGGTTTTATGCCGACGACCGATTCGGCGCGGTCTGCGGCACCGGCCATGGGGAAGCCTTCATCCGCCTCGCGCTGGCGCGGCTGATGGTGGTCGAGCTCGAGCACGGGATGAGCGCGGCAGCGGTCGCGGGCGGAGCGGTCAAGCTGCTTCAGAAATCGATGAAAGCGATCGGCGGGGTGATCGTGATCGCCGGCGAGGGCGCGCCGGAAGCCGCCTTCAACACCCCGGCGATGCCGTTTGCAGTGGCGCATTAGTGTCCTGCCCCGAAAGTTCGACGGAAATGCCAGGGGCGGCGCTGCGCGGCGCCCGTGGCACCCTGCGGGCTCATCCGCCTAGGCGGCCGAGCTCAGCGTTGCCGGCTGCGCTACTCGCTTACAGGTCTACCGACATGCGCGCTGCGTTGCTCGCCGGCGCCTTGATCTCGGCCGCCGATGCGGCGATTTTCCGCCGAACCTCCGGGCCAGGACACTAGGTGGATTCAGCCAACACCGGAGAGCTTGTCGCCCTCGCGTTGAAGCGCGCGGGCGTCAGCCATCTGTTCACGCTGAACGGCGGCCACATCTGGCCGATCCTTACCGGCGCGACCGAGCACGGCATCCGGATCATCGACGTCCGCCACGAGCAGTCGGCCGCGTTCGCCGCGGAGGGTTGGGCGAAGGTGACACGCGAGGTCGGGGTCGCGGCCGTCACCGCCGGTCCGGGCGTCACCAACGCTGCGACCGCGCTCGCACAGGCGCAGTCTGGCGACAGCCCGATGTTCGTGATCGGCGGCCGGGCGCCGGCCGCCAGGTGGGGCATGGGCTCGCTGCAGGAGATGGACCACCTCGAGGTGGTGCGAAGCCTGACGAAGAAGGCGGTCACGCTCGAGTCCGCGGAAGAGGCGTATGGCCTCGCCGCGGAGTGCATGCGCACCGCGCTGAGCCGGCGTACCGGACCCACCTTCATGGACGTCCCTCTCGACACCTTCATGCTGGGAGCGGCCGACGTGCCCGAAGCCACCGAGCACCTGACGGCCGATCTCGGACCGTCGCCCGACCCGGACCTGATCAAGCGAGCCGCCCGGTTGATCCGGGACGCCGAGCGCCCGGCCGTGATCGCCGGCGGCACGGTGTGGTGGTCGCACGCCGAAGCCGACCTGAAGCAACTGGTCGAGGCCGCCCACCTGCCGCTCGTGGTCAATGGCATGGCCCGCGGCGTTCTTCCGCCCGGCCATCCACTCTTCGTCCAGCGCGCCCGAGGGCCGGCCCTTGGCGAGGCGGACCTCATCGTCGTGATTGGGGCGCTGCTCGATTTCCGGCTCAATTACGGACAGCCACCCGTCTTCGCGGAAGAGGCCCGCATCATCTACGTCGACGCGGATGCGTACCGCAAGCCGCGGCCGGCGGAGGTCGCGATCTACTGCGACGTCAAGGCCGCGCTGGCCGCCCTGGTGGTTGCGGTCAACGGCACGGCTGAACGTCTCGAGTGGCTCGAAAAGCTTCGCGATGCAGACGCCTCGTCCCGCCGCCGCGACGAGCTGATGACGCGTTCGGATTCGTCGCCCGTGCATCCCGCACGATTGATCGCCGAGGTCGATGCCTTCTGCGACGAAGACGCCATCCTGGTCGGCGACGGGGGTGACTTCATCTCGTTCGCGGGGCGCCTCATAGAGCGGGTCAGGCCAGGCCTGTGGATCGACCCTGGACCGTTCGGGGCGCTGGGATCGGGGCCTGGTTACGCGATGGCCGCCAAGCTTGCCCGCCCGGACCGGCAGGTGGTGCTGCTGTCGGGCGATGGGGCCTTCGGCTTCTCGGCGATGGAGTTCGACACCATGGTCCGCCACAAGATCCCGGTCGTCTGCGTCGTGGGCAACAACGGCATCTGGGCGCTGGAGAAGCACCCAATGCTCAGCATGCTCGGGGTCAGCATCGCCGCCGACCTGGGGGACCGGACCCGCTACGACAAGGTGGTGGTGGCGCTTGGCGGTTACGGGGAGATGGTGGACCGGCCAGAGGAGATCAGGCCGGCCCTCGAACGCGCGTTCAAGTCCGGGCTGCCCGCCTGTATCAACGTAATTTGTGACCCTTCCGCGGAATATCCGCGATCATCTGTATTGATGTGAGCGCAACCCAGCTGAAACCGGCGATCGAAGCGGACGAGTGGCGAACTGCCCAATCCCAGTTCGACGAGGCCGCCGAGATCATTGGGCTCGAACCGTGGCTGCGCGAGGTCCTGCGCGAGGTGCAGCGGGAGTTCACCTGCAACTTCCCTGTGAAGATGGACAGCGGCCACATGCGGATGTTCACCGGGTACCGCGTGCAGCACAACATCAATCGCGGGCCGGCCAAGGGCGGCATCCGCTACCACCCTGACGTGTCGCTGAACGAGGTCAAAGCGCTCTCGATGTGGATGACCTGGAAATGCGCCGTGGTCAACATTCCGTTCGGCGGCGCCAAGGGCGGCATCATCGTCAATCCGAAAGAGCTCTCGCTCAACGAGCTCGAGCACATGACGCGCCGCTTCGCGACCGAGATCTCGATCCTCATCGGCGCCGACCGCGACATCCCCGCTCCCGACGTCAACACCGACGGCCAGACCATGGCCTGGATCATGGACACGCTCTCGATGCACCTCGGCTACTCCGTCCCGGCTTCCGTGACGGGTAAGCCCATCGAGGTCGGCGGATCGCTCGGCCGCATCGAGGCCACGGGTCGCGGCGTGACGATCTGCGCGATGGCGGCGCTGGAACACCTGAACCGCCTGCCTCATCAGACACGCGTCGCTGTGCAGGGCTTCGGCAACGTCGGCAGCATCAGCGCCAAGCTGCTCGAGGAGTCGGGCTGCACCGTGGTTGCGGTTTCAGAGGATTACGGAGGCATCTACAACCCGCTCGGCCTCTCCATCAAGCGCGTGCTCGAGTACCGGGCGCGCGAGAAGACGCTCAAGGGTTTCCCCGGCGCGCAGGAGATCGGCAACCAGGAGCTGCTGGGCGTCGACTGCGACCTGCTGGTGCCCGCCGCGATCGGCAACCAGCTCACCTCGCGCAATGCGCGCGACGTCAAAGCGAAGCTGATCGTCGAGGGCGCGAACGGGCCCACGACGCCCGAGGCGGATGCGATCTTTCGCGAGCGCGACATCTTCGTCGTGCCGGACATCCTCGCCAACGCCGGCGGCGTGACCGTGTCCTATTTCGAGTGGGTCCAGGACCTGCAGTCGTTCTTCTGGTCCGAGCACGAGGTCAACCAGAAGTTGAAGGCGATCCTTTCGCGAGCGTTCTCCGAAGTTCTGAAGACCAAGCTCGAGAAAAAGGTGGACATGCGCATGGCCGCGTACTGCCGGGCGGTGGCACGCGTGGCCGGCGCCACTCGCGAGAGAGGCCTGTACCCCTAACCCGCCGATGCGCTCGGTTGGCGCCACACGTGCCGAATTTCGTGACGCGTAGCGCGCGTTTGGCGCCAACGGCGCGAAATTCGGGTGCTAGATCTCTCGGGTTCTGAAGCTCCAGATGCTCAAGCCCAGCATGAGGCCGAACCAGACGACCACCCAGGCGAGGAAGGGCAGGGGCGGCGGGTCGACGGCGGCGAAGGGGTTGGCCCGGCCTACTGTTCCAGCGGCGCGCAGCGTGGCAAGGAACGCGTCCGGCTCCATCGCGTAGATCGCGCCGCGCCACAGCAGGTCGGTCGGGAGGATGAGGTGGCTGAACACGCCCACGTTTTCCACCGCCTGGTTCTGAAGACCGGTGCCGACGTCCCCGACGACGCCACCGATCCAGCCCATGAGCCACGCGACGAGTGCGATCACACCACCGGTGATGCCGGACAACCGCGTCGATAGAAGAAGGCCAAGCGAGAGCAGCGCGAGACCTTCCGCTCCCACGTACAGGACCAGCTCGATCGGATGCGGGGGTACATATCCCGTTGCCCAATCGACCGCGGCGATTTCCAGGAACGCGGAGCCGGCGGCGTAGATCGCGACCAGCACCGCAAGGCCGAGCCACTTTCCGATCACGACCTCGCTGCGGCGCACGGGCCTGGCGAGCATCGAGAGCAAAAGGCCGCTCTCAACTTCGCTGGAGATGAGCGGCCCCGCAACGACGGCCGCGCTCAACGCAAGGACGCCGCTGTACATGAAGGTGACGACGATCAGGAGCTGCGAGGTGATCAGCGCGACCTGCTCGGGCGGAAGCACATTGCCTGATGAGTTGGTCACCGTCGTGATCTTGTGAAAGCCCCACGCGGAAAAGCCGACGACGATGAGCGTGAGGATGATCAGCGCGAGGATGAGCCGGCGGCGCGATGTCTCCTGCACGGTGAGCCGCGCGATCACCAGTGTCGGAGGCATTACTTCTCCTCCTCTTCGAGCAGCTGGAGGAAGCGGTCTTCCAGCGTCTGGTGCCGTGGCGACACCTCGAACACCTTGCCGCCGGCGCCGATGATCGCCGCTACCAGGTCCGGCACGCGGTCGGGCTTCAGGTTCGTGAACGTCAGCTGATCGCCTTCGTCATCGATCTTGCCAAACTCGGCCAGCTTGGCCTTGCCGGGGCCGTCGAGGCCCGTCACGCGAACCTTGACCGCCGTGCCGCTCAGCAGGTCATCCATCGTCCCAGAGGCGATGACCCGTCCGTGATCGACGACGGCCACTCGATCGCAAACCTGCTCAACCTCGCTCAGTAGGTGCGAGTTCAGGAACACCGCGGTGCCGCGCGACGCGAGGCCACGAATGATCTCGCGGACGTCGTGGCGCCCAACCGGGTCGAGGGCTGAAGTGGGCTCATCAAGAAAAACCAGCTCGGGCTCGCCGAGAAGTGCGGCGGCCAGCCCGAGCCTCTGCTGCATTCCTTTGGAGAATGTGCTGACGCGATCGCCGGCCCGGTCGGTGAGGCCGACCGTGTCGAGGGCAGACGTGATCTCGTCGTTCCAGCTCGTGCGCGGCAGCGGCGCCAGCTCGCAATGAAGCGCGAGCACCTCGCGAGCGGAGAGCCAGCCCTGGTAGCGAAAGAGCTCGGGGAGGTAGCCGATCTTGCGCCGCGTCTGCAGGTCCCCGATGGGCCGCCCCAACAGCGAGGCCTGGCCCGAGGTGGGCTTGAGGAGGCCGAGCAGGAGCTTGACCGATGTCGTCTTGCCGGCGCCATTGGGTCCGAGGAAGCCGAAGACCTCGCCACGCGGCACCGTCATGGATAGTCCCGCCAGCGCGACGGTGTGCCCGAACCGCTTGGAAAGGTTGACCGTCTGGATGGCCGGCGAGCCGGCAGCCGCCCCCGAGGGAGGAGCGGCTGCCTCTCTTTCGATTACATCAGTCACGAGTGCAGGCTATAACGCCCGCTCAGGTCAATTGGTTAGCTACGTTGACGGCGTCATCGCGCTTGATGGTGCCGACGACTCCGTACACGACTCCGTGTTTGATCCAGATCACGCCCGCGCCGACGCCCGTGTTGTCTCCGAGAGCCAGGCCCTGGACGCCCTGGATCGTCACCTTTGACGACGTGGCGAACTGCACCGGGATCGGGATCGGCAGCGTCGTGCTGGGATCGCCGATGGCGTTGATTGCGGCTTTCAGCTCTGGCGAGATGCCCGGCTGGGAAAGCAGGTACTTCTCGAACTGGACCACTGTCACCTGGGACGAGGTGGCCACCGGAGCGCTCGTTTCGCCGACGATCAGCTGAGGCAGGGAAGCCTGGGTGATGTCAGAGCCGGCGGCCGGCTTGCTCATGTTGCCGTAGATCTCAGCCACGGCCGGCCCAACCGTCACGGTGAGCTGTGCGCCCTCCATGCCGGCCGGCAGCGCGGGAAGTGTCTTGCCGGCCTGCGCCGCGGCGGCGGCAGCTTTGGCGGAGCTGAACGTGAAGACGGCGGTCGCCTGGCCCATCGCGGCGTAGGTCACGGTCGACGAGACGCCGGCCGGCAGAGCTGCCACCTTAGGCGCCGGCAGCCCTGAAATCGTGTGAGCCTCGTTCGCGCTGGTGACGATCTGCGGCTGCGGCGGCTTCGTCCACGTGATCGTTCCGTAGGCGCTGAGCTGCGAGAGCGACTCCATGTCGGCCATCGTCACCGGGACGGGTGTGATTGTTTGAGGCGTGAAGGTGTTGCTGTCCTGTGCGATGGCGGTGACCAGCAGCGCGATCGCCGCAACCGCGGTCGCGAAAGCGAGGACCACGGGCCGGGATCCAGGCCGCATCACGGGGAGCCGGAATCCGAACCTGGGCTGCGCCGCGGGCGCGGACCGCACGCGGTTGAACGCTGACGCGACGTCGACCTTGAGCTCGGGAGCCGTCATCAGGCTCGAGATGGCGAGGGCGTCCTTCGACACCGTGCCGTACCGGGCCTGGCACTCCGCGCAGGTTTCGAGATGGCGCTTGTCAGCGCCGTCGTGAGCGCCAGGTTCGTCAACGATCCGGCGCAGGGTTCCATCAGATAGATGTGCCACGTGTGATCTCCTTGCGCAGAGCGGCTTCTGCGCGCCTCAACAAAGTTCCAACTTGACCGATGCCGACGCCGAGCGCCTGGGCGACCTCCGCGTAGCTGAGGCCGCTGGCGCGGAGCACGAGCACCGCCGCGGGTTTGGGTGCGAGGCGGGCCAGCGCTTCGCGGACCTGGCGGCGATCCTCGCTGACCTCGAAGAGCTTCTGCGGATCGAGAACTCGATCGCCTGCTTCGGCGGCCTGGGCCACCTCTCGCTTTTGCCGGCGCCTCGATCCGCGCAGCCGGTTCAAGGCCGCGTGCGCGGCTGCGCGGTGCAGCCATGCCGGCGCGTACTGCGCGCTGGCCGAGTGCAGGCGGTGGAAGTCGACGAAGACCTCTTGCGCCACGTCTTCGGCCTCGTGCTGGTCCATCAGGACTCGGTTCGCGATCCCGGCCACCCGTGCGTACTCGGCGCTGAAGAGGGCTTCGAACGACTCGTCGTCAGTACGAGGCGTCGCCACCGCTCTCACCCCGAGATTCATGCCCACTGAATGACAAGCACCGCCAGGGGCGGGTTTGTGACATCACTGCGTAGAAGGTTGTCGCCGCCGGAACACGACCAGGGTCAGTTCGCGGAGAAATGGGCCTCCCCAGATTCCGACCGAAAGCAGGCTTGCGAAGATCACGACCGCGTCGATGCTCGCCCTGCCGGGTCCTGTCCAGTAGACGTCCTGGAGATTGAGCCAGAGCGCGAACTCGTCGAGGGCCAGCGCAGCCCCAACGCCATAGGCGATCGCGGTCACGCTCGAGAGAAGGCTGGAGGTGGTGCCGGCTTCGAGCAGCCAGATGTAGCCGACGACCAGGAGCAGGAGGATGCCCCACACCAGGTGGTGGATGTGCAGGCCGCCGCTCGAGACATTGTGAAACGGGCCGATCCCGGCTCTGATCAGGTGCGTGATTCCACGAACGACCGCGAAGGTGAGCAGAAATCCAAGTGAGGCCAGGAACAGGCGCTCCCTGCGCTCGTTCCGGAAATGAAACCCGTAGATCTGCCTTAGCGTCTTCAGCCGGCGAGGGATCTCCTGTGGCGGGCGCTTCGCGCGAGCTCGTCCTCGAGGATCGCGAAATCCGTGCGAGGCAGAGCGTGGATGTGCCCCTGGAAGGCGAGCGTCCAGTGCTCGGGCGGCCACTTGCGCACGTAGTCGAGCCGGTAGGCGAGCTCCTTGGCGGGAATCCAATCGGCGTCGTCGAGCACGATGTCCTGCCGGATGTGCACGCGCCACGGGTAATCCTCGTCGCGCCGAGCCGACCGCCAGATCGGCGTGTGGTCCTCGTACATGGGCGAAGCGATCGTCACGGTGGCCGCGAACGCCGCCCGGCCGGTCACGTAATAGAGCATCCGATCGCCGACGTGCATGGTCTCGACTCGCCGCCGGTGGCGGCTCTTCAGGCCCTGGATCGTGAACCCATGCTCGCGCGTCTTGCGGAAGTTGTCGGGCGAGCTGACGATCATCCAGAACTGGGAGGCGCGGCCCTCCGTGCGGCCGGGTTTCCGCTTGCGGCGTGGGCGCCCCGACCTGGCAGGTCTCTCGCCTGTCGGGGCGGCGGGGGTTTCGGGCGTGTCAGACATGACGGAGATTGTCTCCTTACTCCGCGAGCGGGGGCGGGGTGGGGGCCAGCACTCGCGGCTCCGGGAGCAGAACTGTCAGGTTCCGGATCTGGGCGATGTGCGAGATCTCGTGGCGCGCCACCATCCGGCAGACCTCCAGCAGGGTGATGTCGCCCGCGCGAGGATCTCTCAGCTTGCGAGCCCACTCGTTCGGGCCCCAGCCATGCAGGAGGTCGACCGTCCTGCGCCGGATGCGGGCGAAGTCCTCGAGGGCCTCCTGCAGCGGTCTCGTGAGCTCGTCGTCATGGCCGGGATCGATCGTGGCCCGCACATCCGCGCTGGCCACGCCGTCCAGGTGCGCATGCCGGAGCAGCGCGTCCACCTTCGACCCGGACTCCAGCAGGTGCGCGATGAGGCCGCCCAGGGTTTGGAACGCCGGGCCATGGCGGTACCTCAGCCTCGGCTCGTCGAGCCCGTAGACCAGGTCGCCGATGCGTTCGGGGACCGAGCTCATGAGCAGGACCACATCCGCGGGCGACATCTCCTCCTCAAGATCCATGCCATCTGAGTATGTAGCCTTTGAGCAATGGCCCAGGTTCAAGCTGCCTGTGACAAGTGCGGCACGACGCTCGTTCCGAACGCCGCCTACTGCGAGAGGTGCGGCGCGCGGACGCAGCGGGCGCGGCGGCTGGTCCGGATCGCGATCCGGGTCGAGCTGCTCTTTTTCGTGATGGTGGTCGCCGTGGTGGTCGGGTTCACCTGGATCTACGCCTCGCAGCACTAGCTACTTCTCCGACCCGCCCCCTCCCCGACCCTCGCCCGCTTGCGCGGGGGAGGGGGCAACAGCCCTGAGAAAGCGTTCCGACAACTTGTTCAGGTGCGTTAGGAGCTCTGGTGGTTCGGTCACGGTGAAGTTGGCGTCCAGCATGCCCAGGTAGAGGGCGAGCATCTCGATCGTGTTGGCGGTCCCGTGGACCGCGCACGTTTGGTCGTCGATCGGCTCCACGACGATTCCTCGCGGCACCCGCTCGGTGATGACGGCCGCCGAAGCCTGCACCACCGCCCGCGCGTGAAACGTCATCGGAACAGAGCGCACGTTTCGCATCACGTAGTCGCCGATGTCCTCGGCAGGCGGCTCGCGAGGGGTGAATCGAGGCCCGTTGGGGCTCCGCACCTGCAGGCGGTCGACACGGAAGGTGCGCCACGCCCGCCGGTCCCTGTCCCAGGCGACGAGGTACCAGCGGCGGCCCATGTGCACGAGCCTGTAAGGCTCTACCGACCGGGTGCTTTCTGTGCCGTCGTGCTTCCGGTAGTCCATGCGGAGCACCTCGGCGTCGCGACACGCCGCGGCGATCGTGGAGAGCAGCTGCGGCTCAACCGTGGGCCCGGGAAAGGCTACCGGGACGGTGTATGCCGACAGCGCGTTGACCCTGCGACGCAGGCGCGCCGGCAGGACCTGCTCGAGCTTCACCAGTGCGCGCACCGAAGTCTCCTCGATCCCGGCCACGCCTCCCGTCGACGAACGCAGGGCCACCGCCACGGCCACCGCCTCATCGTCGTCGAGCAAGAGCGGCGGCAGCGCCGCGCCCGCACCTAGCCGGTAGCCACCGGACACCCCGGACGCGGCACCCACCGGGTAGCCCAGCGCACGCAGGCGAACCATGTCGTTGCGGATGGTCCGCGTCGTGACCTCCAGGCGCTCCGCCAGGTCGGCTCCCGACCATTCCCGGCGCGACTCGAGGAGGGTCAAAACCCGCAGCAGGCGCTCGGAGGTGCTCAGCATCCTGGTTCCAAGATTGAATCCTATTTAGGAACCGAACGTTCCGCAATAGGCAATAGCCTGATCCACGCAAGCACAAGCCCGATGAAAGGAGAAAAAGCATGACCCAAGGCTCGTCTCGTACCCAGGTGATCCTCGCCACGCTGGGCGTGGCCATGGCGCTGCTCCTGGCGGCGCTCGACCAGACGGTGGTGGGCGTCGCGATGCCCCGGATCGTGTCCGACCTTCACGGCCTCGAGTTCTACGCATGGGTCACGACCGCTTACCTGATCACCTCCACCTCGCTGGTGCCGGTGGCCGGCAAGCTCGGCGACATGTTCGGCCGGAAGCCTTTCATGCTCGCCGGCATGATCGGGTTCATCGCCGCCTCGGCGCTTTGCGGCCTGTCCCAGAACATGCTCGAGCTCGTCCTTTTCCGAGGCTTCCAGGGCGTCTTTGGCGGGGTGCTTTTCGCCTCGACGTTCGCCGTCATGACCGATCTGTTTCCGCCTGAGCAGCGAGCCCGGATGAGCGGGGTGTTCGGTGCGATCTTCGGTCTGTCCTCAGTCATCGGGCCGTCGCTCGGTGGATTGCTCACCGACGGGCCCGGCTGGCGCTGGGTGTTCTACGTCAACATCCCGCTCGGCGTCGTGGCCACGATCCTGGTCGCGACGCAGCTCCCGCGCGTGCGTTCACAGGCGCGGCTTCGGGACATCGACTTTGCCGGCACGGCTCTGCTCCTCGCCGGCCTCACCCCACTGCTGATCTCACTGTCGCTGCTGCGCGACCACTCGTGGCTCTCCGTGCAGGTGCTCGGATTGCTTGGTCTGGCGGCGGTCCTCCTCGTTACCTTCTTCATCACGGAGCGCCGCGTCGAGCACCCGATCGTGCCCTTCGAGCTGTTCCGGCTGAACGTTTTCGCGGTCCCGGCGCTGATCGCCTTCTTCAGCGCGATCGGAATGTTCGGCGCGATCGTCTTCGTTCCACTCGTCTATCAGGGCGTGCTTGGAGTAAGCGCGTCCAACGCAGGTCAGCTGTTGACGCCGATGCAGGTGGCGGTCGTGATCACTGCGACGGCGACTGGAGTTCTCCTCGCGCGCGTGCCGCGCTACAGGTACGTCGGAACCGCTGCGCTGGCGGTGATGATCCTCGGGCTGGTCTTGCTCGCGCAGGTTGGACCGCACTCCAGTCCCTGGGAGGTGACCCGCGACATCATCCTGATCGGAGCCGGGTTGGGCGTGACGTTCCCGCTCACGCTGGTCGTAGTGCAGGCCGGTTTGCCTCACCAGCTGGTCGGCGTCGCCACGAGCCAGATCACATTCTGGCGGAGCCTCGGCGGCACGATCGGGACGGCAGTGCTTGGAGCCATCCTGACCAACCACCTGTCCAACCGACCCACTCGCGTCGCCCTGGCCGGCACCTTGCACGACCTCTTTCTGCTGGCCGCGCTGGTCGCGGTGGTGTCGCTCATCGTGAGCGTCTTCCTGCGGGAGGTGCCGCTTACGAAGGAATCGCAAACTCCGGTCGAAGGGATCGACCTGGAAATCGAGGCAGTCGCCTAGGACTTCTGCGAGCGCCCCTCTCCCCGACCCTCTCCCCTGCGGGGAGAGGGGACGCTCACCTTCGGTAGATTGCTTTCCCGTCTACCTCGTCTTTGTTGAGGCGCTTGTTCAGGTGCAGGCCTTCGAGCAGGAACTCGATCACCGAGGCGCGCACTTCGGGACGGTCCGGCAGGCTCAGCTTCTTGAGGGCCGAGGTCAGCTCGGGCAGGTCGCCGAACGCGCGAGTGTAGGTTCGCGCCGGGATTCCTTCGCCGACCTCCAGCATGTTGCCCTCTTCGAACTTCGACACGACGCCGTCGAACTGGGAGGCCGAGAAGTGCCGGCTGAAAACAGCGCTCACCGCTCCGCGCTGCAGGCGGGAGAGCACCTGCTCCTCCTTGCCTTCGTCAAGCGCTTCGATCTCCACGCGACCCGCGGTGGAGGACGCGAGATACTCGAGGTCGGTGATGCGCGGCACGGCGAGCGCCTCGCCGACGCGTGCGGCTCTGCGCACGGCGTTGCTCGCGAGGTTCTCGAAGTTGGCGATGGACATGCGCACCGACACTCCCGACGACTGAGAGATATGTGGGCTGCGCCGCGCCTGGTGCGTGAGCTCGGCCACGATCTCCTTCATAAAGGTCGGGAAGATCACCTCGAAGTCCTCAGGGACCGGGTGCTTCTCAGCTTCCATGATCTGCATCTCTTCGCCGATGCTCAGGGGGTAGTGCGTGCGCACCTGCGAGCCGAAGCGGTCCTTGAGCGGCGTGATGATGCGGCCGCGCGAGGTGTAGTCCTCGGGGTTGGCGCTGGCGATCACGAACAGGTCGAGTGGAAGGCGCACGCGATATCCGCGGATCTGCACGTCCTTCTCTTCCATGATGTTGAGGAGTCCCACCTGGATGCGTTCCGCAAGGTCGGGCAGCTCGTTGATGCCGAAGATGCCGCGATTCGTGCGCGGCATGAGCCCGTAGTGGATCGTGAGCTCGTCCGCGAGGTAGCGACCCTCGGCGACCTTGATCGGGTCCACCTCGCCGATGAGGTCCGCGATCGAGATGTCCGGGGTGGCCAGCTTCTCGCCGTAGCGGCGGTCGCGATCGATCCACTCGACCTGGACGCTGTCGCCATCCTTGGCGACCAGATCGAGGCAGCGCCTGCAGATGGGTGCGAAGGGGTGATCGTTGATCTCGCAACCGGCGATCCCTGGCACATGGGGGTCGAGCAGAGAAACGAGCGAGCGCATGATGCGGCTCTTCGCCTGGCCGCGTTCGCCGAGCAGGATCACGTCGTGACCGGAGATCACCGCGTTGGCAAGCTGCGGCAGAACGGTGTCGTCGTAGCCCACGATCCCGTCAAGGAGCGGCTCGCCGGAGCGGAGCCGGGTCAGGAGATTGCGCCTCATTTCCTGCTTGACGGTCTCGCGCTTGTACCCGCTCGCGCGTACCTCACCGATGGTCTGTGGGCGGACCGTGCTCACTCTTGCACTATAGACAAGACTCGGCGCTCGCTTGGTTAGGGATCGGAGTTAAACCGCCGACGATCGCTAAGCGATTGCTGTACACCAGATTGCGCCCCGGGCGCAGTTAGACTGACCGGCGCTTGACTGAATCGATACGCGATCGCTACGAGGCGGCTCACGACGAAGGAAGGCCGCTCATCGGTGGTCATCGGGGCAATCCCGCCGAGCACCCCGAGAACACGATGCGCTCATTTCGGTCCGCCATCGCGGCGGGCTGCGACCTGATCGAGTGCGACGTCCACCTTTCATCGGATGGGCGGCTGGTGGTGATCCACGACCACACCCTGGAGCGCACGACGAACGGCACGGGGCTGGTGGGCGAGAAGACGGCCGCGGAATTGCGCCGGCTCGATGCCGGCCACGGAGAGCGGATCCCGTTGTTGCAGGAGGTCGTCGAGCTGGCCATCGGCAAGGTCGGGCTGGTGATCGAGATCAAGCAGATGCCGATCCAGTACCCCGGGCTCGAGGACAAGCTCGTGGCCATGCTCCGGCAGCTGGGCGCGGTCGCGGACTGCGCGGTCGTCTCCTTTCACCATCCTTCGATCCGCGTGCTGCGCGGCATGGAGCCGAAGCTCCAGGTTGGGATCCTCGAAGGCGCCCGTCCGATCGACCCGGCGCGAATGTTGAAAGAGTCCGGCGCGGACGTGTACTCGCCACACTGGGGCGCGATGGACCTGCAGGTGGTCAAAGAGATCCACGCCGCCGGCGGGGCGGTGGCGGTGTGGCCGGTGGACGACGCGCCCGCGATCGCCTGGTGCAAATACTGCAAGCCGGACTCGATCTTCACCAACCGGCCGGTCGAGGTGGGAGCGGCGCTCAAGGCTTAGCCTCCCAGTACGGGTTTGTACCGCCCCCATCCGACCAGCCGCTTCGCGGCGGGCCACCTTCCCCCTTGCGGGGGAAGGGCGATAAGCCAAGCAGTCGTTACACCTCCGATCTTCAGGACGTTGCCTCAAATACGGTGCACACACCTACCATGAGCCGGCCGTGGTCGCCGACCGGCCGCCCTTTGAGGATCTATACCGCGCCTACCTGGGCCGGATCTACGCCTATGTCAGGGCGCAGGTCGGGACGTCTGCCGACGCGGAGGACATCACGGCCCAGGTCTTCATGAACGCATACCAGGCGTACGCGAGATTCGAGGCCCGCAACACGACACCCGCGGCCTGGCTGTTTCGGATCGCTCGCAATGCGACCCTCGACCACTTCCGCGCCCACGGCCGGCGTGAGCGTCTGCGCCGGACGATCGAGCACCAGCCGATGGCCGAAGAGGATCCGTCCGGCGTGGCCGAGGAGCGGATCCAGTACCGCGCACTGCTGGCGCGGGTCGCGCAGCTGCCCGAGCGACAGCGCGACGCCATCTCTCTGCGTCATTCGGGTCTCAGCTTTGAAGAGGTCGGCACGCTGCTCAAGTGCACCGAAGACGCGGCCAAGATGCTCTACCACCGCGCCGTCAAGGCGTTGAAGGAAGCTGTCGAAAAGGAGGCAGTGTGAGCGACGAGCCCGAAGATCTCGAAGTCGCCGCCTTGCAGCGGCAGCTCGACGACGCCTTCGAGACCACGCGCCCGCGCGCGGGCTTCGAGGATGAGCTGTGGACCCTTATGCAGGCACGCCGGCCGGTGGGGTCGCGACTGCGTGACGCGTGGGTGGGCCTGGTCCAGTCCATCCGCGAGGCGCCCGCCGTCCCGATGGCTGCAGTCGCGGCCGTGCTCGTGGTGGTCCTCGGCGCGGGCGCCTTCGTGTACAGCGGCCTGGGCCGCAACGGGGCGAGCTCGACTGCGGCTCGCGGCGGCGCGGAAGCGCCGGCGTTCGGAGCGCAACCGGTCCCTCTCACGTCGCCCGGCGCGTACGGGAAGGTGCCCTCGCCGGTGCTGACGACCGGCAATTCCGACCTACCTACGAGCGCCGGGCCGCAATCGACGACGTCACCGCGTGCGGCTTACGCCGGACCTGTCGCGCTGACCTGGACCGGAAAGCTCAACCTCACCATCAGTACCGCGCCGGTGTTTCGCTACCACGAGCCGTCGACCAACACGGCGGACCAGTTCGCAACGTCGCTGGGTGCGGTGCTCGTCTCGCGTCCCGCCGGCTACCTGGGCTCTTACCAGACCGCCGATTTCAGCGTGCGCGTGCGCGGGACGGTTCAATCGCCTGCCCGTGAACCCACGTACACAGTCCTTCCGATCGCCGCGGGTGGCGCGGTTGACTCCGCGGGCGGTCCGCCGGACCTCGCACTCGTCTTCCTGGGCGAGCGCAGCCTCGCGCCCACCTGGACGTACACGTCGGACGTTGTCGTAGCCGGTGACGTGGCGAAGGTGACGCTGGACCGGCAGTTTGGCGTGACCGGGTACGGCTACGCCTACCTGGTCGACGGCAACGGGGACCGTTATGGGGTCGAGGTCGACCTGCAGGGCAACCGGCCCATCTCGGCCACCGGCCCGATGCCCGTGAACGTCGAATCCGCGATGTATACGATCATCTCGGCCGACGACGCTGTCCGTTCCGTCCTCGCATCGTCGCCGGTGGCCGCCTCAGGGATGCCGACCGCGACCCTGAGCTCCGCCGAGCTCGTCTACTCACTCGTGGTGGCGGGCGACCACAGCTTCTACGAACCTTCATTCCTGTTCTCCGGCACGTTCACGGTCAACGGGACGACCTACGTGAAGCGCGTGCTGGTGCCGGCGGTGGACCCAACCCAGCGTTCTTCCTAGACGTTCCCGATACACTCCGCTAGGAGTGGGAAAGAAGCAGGTCAGGCAAGTTCGCCAGCAGATGCGGCAGGTGCAGCCGAAAGCGGCCACCGCGACGACCCCCGGACAGACTCGCAAGCAGCGCGAACGCTACGTCCAGGCGGGCGGCATGCTGCAGGGCTATGCCCCAGATTTTGTGATCCGCATCGGGTATTTCGCCGTCGCGGCTGCCGTGGTCTGCGTGCTGGCGATCGCCGCCATCCTGGTCTTCATCCCGCCGATCTACGGCTGGCCGGATGCCATCGCAGCGTCGATCGCCTGGGTGCTGCCCGTCGCCCTCCTCGCAAGCTTCATCGCGCCGGGTTTCAGGCTCGCGTTGAGGGATCGCAAGGCTGAGGCCAGGCTCGTGCAGGGCCAGCTCGTCGGGGCGAGCTCGGTGAGCACCTCGATCGGGCTCGGGATGATGATGGTCCAGACGCGCGGCGGGGTCGAGCAGTACCTCGTGCCGCCCGCCCGCCTGAAGCAGGTGCCGGGCAACCAGGTCAACGTGGTCCTGACCGTCACCCCGAACCTCCGGCATGTGCGCTCGGTGGGCGTCATGGGCCAGCGCATGGTGGGTCGCGTCGAGCCGCCGGTTCCACCGGTCATGAAGCGCCTGCAACTGCTGCCGTTGCTCACGCCGCTGGCGCTGACCCTTGGAGCCGTCATCGGTGATGACGGAGTGGCTTTCGCACCAATCTCGCCGTCGGCGCTCCACGCCGTGCTGGCAGTCCTGGCGGGCGCCGCGCTTGGCGCAGCGGTTTATGGCGTTTCGTTCTTGCTGCAGCGGCAGATGATGACCCAGGTGCAGGCGCTGATCCCGAAGACTTAGAGGCGCCTCTAGTCGTCTACTTGCTTCGTCTTCGCGGGCTCGGAGGATTTGTCATCGGCGACCGGTTTGTTCTCACCGGCCGGCTTCTCCTCATCGGGCGGCGGGCTCTTCACCGGCGCCGGCGTTGGCGTAGGCCTTGACGGGACCAGCTGCTTGCGCTGGGGGTAGGTGGCGATCAGGAGCAGGCTGAAGGCGAGGCCGAAGAAAACGGGGCCGATGTGGAAGGGCGCATGCCAGAGGTAGTAAGACCCTGCTTCGAAGGCGAGCACCACGAACCCGTAGAGAATGCCTGCCCGCACCCAGCCGATGTTGCCGGCAGGGTTGACGGCTGCCGCCATGAGGCCGATGCCGAGCACCGCGCCGGCGGCCGAGGCGTGGGTGCCGACTTCCTGGTCTAGCGGAAGTAGGGAGGTTCCGACGAGGGAGACGGCGGCGCCGCCGACCAGCGCCATGCCCATGAGCAGCATCCCGACGGTCAGCAGCAGCCTTCTCATAGCTCGCGACAATATATGAAACAGCCACCCCGTCCCCACCCGGCCGCGCCTGCGGTGCGGCCGACCTCCCCGGCGAGCGGGGAGGTGAATGGTCCTGCATAACCCAGCCCCCCAACCGGCCGCGCCTGCGGCGGGGGCCGACCTCCCCAGCGAGCGGGGAGGTGAACTCCCATTCCTGAGCACTAGACTCCAGTAGATGACCAATGACGTTCACATCACACCCGAGGGGCTTGTGGCCGTGAGGAAGGAGCTCGACCAGCTCATCACCGTCCGGCGGCCTGCGATCGTGGCCAAGATCAAGGCGGCCCGGGAGTTCGGCGACCTCTCCGAGAACTTCGAGTACCACGCGGCGAAAAACGAGCAGGGCATGATGGAGGCGCGGATCAACGAGCTCGAAGCGATCATCAAGAACCACGTGCTGATCGAGACCAAGCCGCGAACGGGCGTGGTCGACATGGGCAGCACCGTTCGCTTCAGCGAAGACGGCGCCGACGAGGAGAAGTATCGAATCGTGGGCCCGGCCGAGGCCGATCCGAAGGCGGGGCGGGTCAGCTACGAGTCCGCGCTGGGTAAGGCGCTGATCGGGCACCGCGTCGGAGAAGAGGTCGAGATCAAAACGCCAAACGGCACCTACAGCGTGCGAATCGTGGGCATTGAGTAGCACCACCACGACCACGCCCCTACAGGACCTGCGCGCCTGGATGGGGCGGCATAACCTGGACGCGGCGTACATCACGAAGCCGGTTTCGATCGCCTACCTCACCGGGTTCCACGCTGAGCCGTTCGAGCGTTTGATGGCGCTCGCCGTGCGCGCGGATCGCGCCACGCTCATCGTGCCGGCGATCGAGCGCGAGAAGGCGACCCGAGACGCCGACCAGGCCGAGGTCGTTTCGTGGCGCGATGGCGAGGACGGTTATGCGCTTGTGCGCGCGGCGCTCGAAGGATGCGCCGAGATCGGCGTCGAGAAAGAGCACCTCACAGTGCAAGGCGCCGAGCTGCTGGTCGCCCGCACCGCGGCGCGCGAGATGGTGGACGCATCTCCGGAGATCCGGCGCCTGCGGCGGATCAAGAACCAGGCCGAGATCGAAAAGCTCGCTCGAGCCGGGGCGATCACAGATGCGGTTGGCGAGCAGGTCATCGCTGCGCTGCGTCCCGGGATGACGGAGCTCGAGGTATCGGTGACGATCGGCGCGGCGATCGGCGAGCAAGGCGGAACCCTCTCATTCGAGAGCCTCGTCCAGTCAGGCCCCAACTCCGCGCTCCCCCATGTGCGGCCCACGAGCCGCAAGCTCGGCGAGGGTGATTTCGTGCTGCTGGACTTCGGCGCTGCGTTCGACGGGTACCGCGCGGACACGACCCGCATGGTTGTGATCGGCGAACCCACCGACCGCCACAAGGAAATTCACGGTCTCGTTCTCGCGGCGCATGACGCGGCCATCGCCGCGGTGCGCGCCGGCACGACGACTGGCTCGGTCGATGCGGCTGCCCGGCAGCTGATCGAAGCCGCGGGTATGGGAGACCTGTTCTTCCACCGGGTCGGACACGGCCTCGGCCTCGAGGCTCACGAGGACCCGAGCCTCGACCCGGGCTCGGCGACGGTGCTCGAGGCCGGCATGACATTCACCATCGAGCCGGGAATCTACGTCCCGGGTTGGGGCGGCGTTCGGATCGAGGACGACGTGGTCGTGGAGCGAGGCGGCTGCCGGCTGCTCACTAAAGCGGACCGCTCCCTGCGAGTGGTTCCCGTCTCCTGATGCTTGCTCCCGGGATGCGCCGGACGGCGCAGCGGACCGAGGTTTACAACGCGATCGTCGGCCTGGGCGGGCACTGTACGGCTGACGAGATCACCGCGGAGCTGCACAAGGCGAAGCCGGCTTTTCCGCGGAGCACGGTGTACCGGGCGCTAGACGCGCTGACCGCATCCGGATCGGTTTACGCCGCGCACCTCGGCGAGGGCGCGACGTACTACGAGCTCGCGAGCGGCGATCACCATCACGCTGTGTGCCAGGTGTGTGGCGGAGTGCTGCACATCCAGGAGGAGCTGGTCAGCGAGCTCGAGGCGCACCTCCAGGAAGGGCACCACTTCAAACCGCTGCGGACGGAGGTGCTGGTGGTTGGGATATGCGATACGTGCTCGCGGAATCCGAGCCCGCGGGCGGCTCGACGGCGAACCATCGACGCGCACGTGCACTTCTCGTAGTGCTCTGATCGCCCCTCTCCCCGACCCTCCCCCGCTTGCGCGGGGGAGGGGGAGATAATTGCCCGATGGAATCCAAGATCGTCGGCACGGTGTTGCCTGTGCTCGAGCTGAGCATGAAGCCCAACGAGAAGGTCTTTGCGGAATCGGGTGAGCTTTCCTGGATGTCGATGGCGATCCAGATGCAGACCTCGACTTCGGCCGGCGGTCAGCAGGGAGGGCTCTTCGGCGCGCTCGGCCGGGCGGTCGCCGGCGGCACGTTGTTCATGACCGAATACACGGCGGTGGGAGGCGACGGCTTGCTGGCCTTCGCCGCCAAGCTGCCGGGACAGATCCTGCCGCTCGAGATCGCGCCCGGGAAGGGCTACCTGGTCCACCGCCACGGTTTCATGTGCGGGACGATCGGAGTGCAGTTCTCGATTGGATTTCAGCAGCGCCTCGGCGCCGGAGTTTTCGGCGGCACGGGTTTTCGCATGCAGCGGCTGCAGGGGCAGGGGCAGGCGTGGGTCGCGCTCAACGGCGAGGTCGTGACCTATGACCTGCAGCCAGGCAACACACTTCGCGTGCATCCGGGGCACGTCGGCATGTACGAGGAGTCGGTGCAGTTCAACATCACCACCGTCCAGGGCATCCAGAACGCGCTGTTCGGCTCTGGCATCTTCCTGGCCGCGCTCACTGGACCGGGTCGGGTCTGGCTGCAGTCCATGTCCATGCAGCACCTCGCTCACGCGATCGCGGAGTACATGCCGAAGTCAGGCTAGGGGACCCGGGGGCCGTCAATCCGTTAGTTCAGGAGAGAGAGCCATGGCCAAGTATCTGATCGAAGCCGCGTACTCGCACGAGGGCCTGAAGGGCCTGGTCAAGGATGGGGGTACTGCCCGCCGCGCCGCAGTGGATGCCGCCGCCAAGGCCCTCGGCGGCCACATCGACGCCCTCTACTGGGGCTTCGGCACCGACGATGTATATGCAATCGTCGATTCCCCGGACAACGTCTCCGCGGCCGCGTTTGCGCTCGCCATCGGAGCTACCGGTGCGCTGGCGCACTACAAGACAACGGTCCTGCTGACCGCTGCCGAGGTGGACGAGGCGGCCAAAAAGTCCGCCGGCGCCGGTTACAGGGCGCCCGGCCACTAAGAAAAGCGATGTCCGGGCGCTGGTTGACCTTTGATTGCTTCGGCACGCTGATCGACTGGCGCCATGGCATACGGACCACCGGGGAGCTGCTTTTCCCGGGACACGGTCCGGCTTTCCTCGATGCTTACGTCGCCAACGAGGCGGAGGTCGAGACGGATGGGACGTTCAAGCGCTACCGCGCGGTGCTCACCGAGACGACGCGACGCGTGGCGCGCCACCTGTCCCTAGATCTGAAGCCGGACGACGCGACGGCGCTGGTGTCGACCATCCCTTACTGGCCGCCTTTTGGTGATGTCGGACCCGCGCTCGGCGAGCTGCGCAAAGAGGGCTGGAAGTTCGCCCTCCTGACCAACTGCGACCGGGACATCATCGCCCTCACGCAGAGGCGGCTGCCGGTGCCATTCGATGCGGTCGTCACGGCTGAGGACGTGTCCGCCTACAAGCCGAACCCGGCGCACTTCCTGCTTTTCCAGTCCACGTTCGGAGCGTCGGCCGACGTCTGGATCCACGTTGCGCAGAGCTACTTCCACGACATCAAGCCGACCAGCGAACTCGGCATTACGAGGGTGTGGGTGAACCGTCAGGGGGAGAAGGACGACCCGTCATTGGCGGACGCGGTCGTCTCGAATTTGACTGAGCTTCCTGCGGCAGTGCGAGGGCTCGCCGGACTTCTTCCTCGGCCCTCTCCCTAACCCTCTCCCGCTAACGCGGGAGAGGGGACTGCCTCTCCTACCACCTCGATGTCGTGCTTTTCGCCCAACTTCCTTCTCAAGGCGACTGAGCCCTCTTGCGTTTTGATGTCGCCGAGGCCGGCGGCCAGGTCGCGGAAGTATTGCTCCAGGCCGGGTGGGGACACGATGAGCAGGAGCTTGCCCGCTCTAGCGCCCGCGTTCCAGAAGCTGTGCGCGTGGCCCTTCGGCACGAGGACGTGCGTGCCCGGTTTCCCGTAGGTCGTCACGCCGTCGAGCACGAAGCCGAAGTGTCCTGACATGACGTAGAAGCCTTCGTCGTGCTCGCGATGAATGTGAATCGGCGGGCCCTGCGTTCCGGGCTCCACATCCCACTCGGTGAGTGCGTAAGACGCGCCTTCGCCCATCGGGACGAAGGTGACTCTCGCGCCGATGAGCTGGACGGTGTCCGTGGCCTCCTCGCTCAAGCAGCCCCGATTTTAGTCCCGGCCAAAATCAGCGAGGTCGACGGTGGCCCGGTAGACGCGCCGCGCCGGACCCGACTGGACCAGGTTGCCGCCCTGCTCGCGGCGGATCGCCAGATCGCCGCCCGGCATCAGGACGGTGACGTGGCTGTCCACGAGCCCGGCGCGCATGCAGGCCGCGGCGACCGCGCTGGCGCTCGTGCCGGACGCCAGCGTGTAGCCGGCGCCGCGCTCCCAGATCTCCACGCGCACGCGCCCGCGATCAACCACCTCGAACAGCTGCACGTTGGTGCGTTCGGGGAAGGCAGGGTGCCGCTCCAGGTGGGGGCCGAGCTCCAGGCAGCGTTCCATCGTCACCGGCTGGTCGAACACCACGCAGTGCGGGTTGCCGACGGAGACGAGCATCGCCTCGACCGAACCGGCCGGGGTGTCCAGCTGAACGCGGTCGGGCTCGCCGTCGAACGTCGCCGGGAGGTCGGCGGCGCGAAACGAAGGCCGGCCGATGTCGACCTCGCTCACCACCTGGGCGTCGTCTCGATTGATGATCCGGACCGGGTTCGGCCCTCCGGGGGTGCGCAGCTCGAAACGTTCGCCCGCCCCGTGCTCGAGGACGGCGTGTGCGGCGGCGATGCGCAGCCCGTTGCCGCTCTTTTGCGCCTCCGAGCGATCGGGGTTGAAGATCCGCACGGTCAGCGCCTTCGGATCGAAAGCCAGCAGGCCGTCGGAGCCGAGGCCGCGGTGGCGGTCGCAGAGCCCGGGCAACATCCGGACCACCTCGTCCAGCGGCGCGGGGAGGTCTAGAACGAGGTAATCGTTGCCCAGGGCCTGGTATTTAATGAGATCGATTCGCATTAGCGTTCAATCATCCCGGGAATCGGGCCCGGCCGTCACCTGTTGTCATAAGATGACGTGTCTATGCGGGACCTCACGTGGCCTGCCCAGCGCCTGGTTCACATACCGGCCTGCTTCTGTAGCTAGCCCGGCCGTCTGCTCGCGCCCGTAGGGCGCGCCCATTCGACCGACGTTCGACCCTCATCGGTTGGTTATGTCATTTGCATTTTTAGGGAGGTTTGGAATTGAGCTCATCGACGACAACCAAGGCTCTGGTCACCACGGAGTGGGTGGCCGAGCATGGAAAGGACAAGGGACTCCGGATCATCGAGGTGGACGTCGACCCGTCCGCCTATGACAAGGGACACATTGATGGCGCCGCCGGCTGGAATTGGCGGAAGGACCTGCAGGACCAGCTGAACCGCGACATCGCCAGCAAGGAGGCGCTCGCCAATTTGCTCGGACAGAGCGGCGTCACGCCCGACACCACGATCCTTCTCTACGGCGACAACAACAACTGGTTCGCGGCCTACGCGTACTGGGCGCTGAAGTACTACGGCCACGACAAGGTCGCGTTGATCGACGGCGGCCGGGTCAAATGGGAGAAGGAAGGACGGGACTACAGCACCGACGTCCCGAGCTTCTCGCAGACCGACTACCAGTTTCACGGCTCTCCAAAAGAGGACATCCGCGCGTACCGCAACCATGTTGAGTCCAAGCTTGGCAAGGCCGGCCTGGTGGACGTGCGCTCGCCCAAGGAGTACTCGGGTGAGCTGCTCGCGCCGGAAAACCTTCCGCAGGAAGGGGCGCAGCGCGGCGGGCACATCCCGACAGCGGTCAGCATCCCGTGGGGCACCGCGGTCAATCCCGAGGACGGCAGCTTCAAGAGCGTCGAGGAGCTGAAGGCGATCTACGGCGACAAGGGCATCACATCTAACAAAGAGGTGATCGCCTACTGCCGCATCGGCGAGCGCTCCGCGCACACGTGGTTCGTTTTGAAGGAGCTTCTCGGCTACCCCGACGTCCGCAACTACGACGGCTCGTGGACGGAGTGGGGCAGCTCGATCAAGGCCCCGATCGAGAAGTAGTCATGGCCACGCAGATCGTCGACCACTCCGCTCTGAAGGTCAACCAGACCGGGATCATCGCGACCGTGCTGGTGGCGTTCATCGGCAGTGCGATCTACCAACCGGTGCTGGTCTTGATTCCGCTGCTCGCGATCGTGCTGCTCGTCGGCACGTTCGCCCCGCGGTACGCCCTGTTCAAGCAGCTCTATTTCAAGGTTCTGAAGCCGCGCGGCATCGTCAAGCCGCGGCCTGTGCAGGACCGGCCGGAGCCTCACAACTTCGCGCAAGGGCTGGGTGGGGTTTTCCTGGTGGTGGCTTCCGCGTTTCTACTTCCAGTGCAGGTCGTCGGCCTGGCGCTCGCGCTCATCGTCGCGGTGCTGGCTTTCGTCAACCTGGCGTTCGGGTACTGCCTGGGCTGCCAGATCTACTTCCAGCTTGGCAAGCGGGGATTGATAAGGGCTGCATGAACGCACAACTCCTGGCGCTGGCGGTGGTGGGCGTCGTCGTGCTCGCCGCCGCCTGCCTGGAGGTCGTCCGTGCGCGGCGTGCTCGTGCGAAGACCCTCGGCGCAATCGCGGCGCCGGCGAGCGACCCCTACATCCTTTACTTCACCGGCGAAGGCTGCACCGTCTGCCGCACCCACCAGGAGCCTGCGCTCGCGAAACTGGGCGCGGTGCGCATAGACAAAGTCGACGCCGTCGCCGACCGCACCCTGGCCGATCGCTTCAACGTTTACACGCTTCCGACGACGGTGGTAATGTCGCCTGAAGGGCGTGCGCTGAACGTCAACTACGGATACGCGGCCGCTCCGAAACTCGAGCGCCAGCTGGCCGAGGCACGGGGCGCGGGGCTGGAAGCCGCGACGGCTTAACCGCCCTTCTCCGCCTCCGCCTTCAAGTAGGCGGCGCGATCGGTCAGCAACCGCCGCAAGCGGCGTTCGACCAGCAATCGATCCGCTACGCGGCCGCCCATTCGCAACGGAAGCTCGTATTCGAACGTGTCGACCATCAGCGTCGCTCCGTGCTCGGGGACGAATTGATGCACGTGCCGGAAGTTGCCGAGCGGACCGCTCGTGCCCTCGTCGACGAACACGTGCGGCGGTTCGGAGCGCGTGATAGTCGACCCTTGCCGCAGACGAAGCCCGAAGTAACGCGCTTCCCATGTGACCGAATCTCCCAGCTCGAACAGACCTTTGTTCCTCCCGCCTACGACTCGTTCCTTGGTTTTCGTTGTCGAAGCAAGGTGAGCCTCGACCGAGCGCGCCAGATCGAAGCAGCGATCGATCGGGGCCTTGATCAGCGTCTCAATCCGGATCGATCCCATTGGTTCGATATTCTGGCTGGAGTGAAGCGCATCGCCCTGGCCGCCCTAATGCTGTTTGCCGCGGCCGCGTGCGGACAGGCCCAGGCCGCTCCGAGTCCCGACTTCGTGCTCGGCGCGATCTACCCGTTGAGCGGCCCCCAGGCGCCGGGCGGCAAGGCGGAGCTGGCCGGCGTTCGCGCCGCGCTCGAGGTTGCTCAGTCGAGTGGGACGCTGACCGCGCACGTGCGGCTCCAGGTCATCGACGCCACAACACCTGAGGCCGCGAGAGCTGCAGTCGACACGCTTGTGCGCGACTACCACGTGCCCGCCATCCTCGGCACGTACGGCAGCACGCTGTCGGCTGTCTCCGCCGCGCGCGCCGAGGAGTTGAAGACGGTGTATTGGGAGACCGGCGCCGTCGCGGATCCGATCACCGCGCAGCGCCGCTATGTGTTCCGCACCGTTGCGACGGGCAGCTCGCTCGGTCGCATGGCCGTGACATTCACGCATGACGTGCTGATGCCGGCGATGAACCTCGTTGCGCCTCGCGCTGTGGTGGTTCGAGTCAACGACATCTATGGACGTTCCGTCGGCGGCGGTGAGGAGGCGCTGGCGAAAACGATGGGCATCCAGGTCGTGGATGTCATCGAGTACGACCCGAACGCATTCGTTCCCGACGTCATCGCGGCCCGGCTCGCGGCGGACCGCCCCGATTTCCTGTGGGACGTGAGCTATCTCAACGACGGAGTCGCGATCTGGCAGGCGGTGCTGCGCAACCACGTGTCGTTGAAGGCTGCGATCGGCACGAGCTCGGCCTTCTGCATGCCGGCGTTTGGCCAGTTGCTCGGGGCCGGGTCGATTGGCGTCTACGCGGCGGACAAGCCGGACGCTGAAATCAGCTTGGCCGCGCTATCACCCGCGGGCCAGAGCCTGATCGCGAAGGCGCAGCGCGAGTACGCCAAGGAAAACGGAGGGGCGCCGATGGACATCCCGGCGGTCGCCGGGTTCGTGGGCGGGTGGACGTTCTTCAGCGCCGTCATCCCGAAAGTCTCAGAGGCGATCAACGCCGAGACCATCCGGACGGCGGCTCTGGGGGTCGACGTGCCGGTCGGAGGCAGCATCAACGGCGGCGGGGTCAAGTTCGGCCCGGACGGATCGCTCGACGAAGGTCAGAACACCCGAGCCGCCGCGGTGATCGGACAGTGGCAGGCGGTTGGGGTGATGAAAATTGTGTACCCGGCGGCGTACGCGACGGGCGCGCCGATCAGCGGGAGGATGTAGGCCCTCTTCAGTTGCCCGGGGCTCGCAACGGCTGAGCAGAGCCTGTCCGCCACGCGCCAACCACCAGCTCCGGCTTCCACACGCCCGGGGCTCCGCGAATCAGCCACTGCGCGTCGCCCCTGCTGACCGTTAGAGCATCACCCCTGAAACCCGCTTCGACCCAGGAGCGTACCTCCATCTTGACCTCAGTCGGGTGAGCTACCAGCACGATCCACCGCGGCTGCCCATCGAGAAAATCGATTCGAAAGATCAAAACGTGTGCCGCCGTAACTACCACGGCAAGGTCTCGCTTTGAAGAATCTCCCATCCATTCTTGCGGCATGACGGTCGCTTCGCCGGCAAGTACCGGCTCGTTTGGACCAAGGAGGTAGGCCGTCGCGAGCGATAGCTGCTCGAGCGTCCACAACCGGTAGTCGCGCAAGGCAGGCAGTGTCACGAGGACGTAGGGGATCATTGCGATCCAGTCCAGGGCACAGCCGGCGTCGTTCTGCCAGTTAAGCCACCCAGACTTCCGGAGGTGGGCGCGGGCCGGCCCTAGCCTTCCCGATTGTTCGAACTCGGTAGGTGGAAGCTGGGGCAGAACGATCTCAGCCGTTGCAACCCAAGCCGTACTGTCCCACCACCACAAGCCATCGTCGGAGAACTGCCCCATTTGCGACGCTCGGCAGTATGCGCGGTGAATTCAAAGAGTCAGCCCATCTAGTCAGATGAGGCCTGGGGGACGTACTTCTTTCGCGACCCTCTCCCCGACCCTCTCCCCTGCGGGGAGAGGGGGAACTTAGCCCTCGAGGCTGCGTTGGACCAGGGTTATGTCCATCCAGCGGTCGAATTTGTGGGCGGCGTTTTTGATCGTGCCCACCACTTCGAAGCCATGCCGTGTGTGCAGCGCCAGGCCGGCGCGGTTGTCGGTGGCGATGGTCGCCACGATCGTCTTGTACCCGAGGCCCTGCGCTTCCTTGATCAGCTCGGTCAGCAGCGCGTGGCCGATGCCCTGGCCGTGGTGGACAGGGTCCACGTAGACGAGGTCTTCGACTACGTCGAATCCTCTTTGGTTCCATGGAAATAGACGGGCCCAGCCGATGAGCCCGTTGTCGTCAGTGCAGACGATGAGCTTGGAGCGCTTGCCGTGCGCCTCCCACCACGCTGCTGCCTCCTCGGTGTCGAGAGGCTCTGAGTCGATGGTGGCGAACGTCTGGTTGACCGCCCAGTTGTACAGGCCGACGATCGGCTTGAGGTCGTCGTGGGTGGCGGGCCTGATCGAGAACGGTTTGGCCGCCTTCGCAGCCGGCTTTGTCTTCGCCATCACCGATCCATCATTGCACGTGAATTCGCTCGGGCGTCACCTTCACGATGACCCTCGTCTCGGCCGGCCGGAAGGTAAATGGCTTCCCTTCGTACATGCGCGATAGCTTGTCGATGTGCTCATCAGCGCCTTCAAGGATCAGCTCGACCCGGCCCTTGATCGCGAGCACGTCGCTGTAGGGCTCGTTGCAGTCATAAACCACGATCGCGACGCGGGGGTCGCGCTGCAGGTTGCGAGCCTTGAGGCGGTGCATGGCGGTGTTGAAGTAGATGTATTCGCCGTCAGTCTCGATCCAGACCAGGGTGGCTTCGGGGCTCCCGTCGGTCATCACGGTGGCGACCGTCGCGAAGTTCTTTCCGTTCACTATTCGAACTTGGTGCGCCGTTAGCTTGACCACACCTGTATTTTCACGGGCGTGATCACTGACCGTAAGAAGCCCTTTCTCCAGACCCCGATCCCAGGACCCAAGGCGGCCGCACTGATCGCCCGGGACGCCCGGGCGATGTCTCCCAGCTTCACCCGCTCTTACCCCTTCGTCATGGACAGGGGCGAAGGCTGCTGGGTGACCGACGTGGACGGCAACCGTTTCCTCGATTTCACCGCCGGCATCGCCGTGGTCACGACGGGCCATTCCCACCCCAAGGTGGTGGCTGCCGTCGAGGAGCAGGCCCGGCGCTTCCTCCACATGTCGGGCACCGACTTCTACTACCAGTCCGAGATCGAGCTGGCCGAGCGTTTGGAGGCGAAGATCCTGCCCGGCACTCCGGCCAAGGTGTTCTTCACCAACTCGGGCGCCGAGGCGATTGAGGGGGCCATGAAGCTGGCGCGGTTCGCCAGCGGCCGGCCGAGCTACATCGCCTTCATCGGGGCGTTCCACGGCCGCACCTTCGGAGCGCTCTCGCTCACGGCCTCCAAGGCCAGCCAGCGCAGGCGATTTGCTCCTCTGCTGTCTTCGGTTTTTCATGCGCCATTTCCGACAGTCGCACGCGGCATCACGACTGACGAGACGATGGCGCGCCTCGAAGAGCTGTTCGCGACAGTTGCGCCGCCCGAGAGCGTCGCCGCGGTTTTCGTCGAGCCGATACAGGGTGAGGGCGGATACCTGGTCCCGCCCGATGACTTCCTGCCGCGGCTGCGCGAGCTGACGCTCAAGCACGGCATCCTGATGGTGGCCGACGAGGTGCAGTCGGGCATGGGCCGGACGGGGCACCTCTTGAGCATCGAGCACTGGGGTGTGGAGCCGGACATCGTCTGCCTCGCCAAGGGCATCGCATCGGGTCTCCCGCTGGGCGCATTCATCGCGCGTGCGGAGCAGATGAACTGGCCGCCGGGGTCGCACGGCAGCACGTTTGGCGGGAACCCTGTCGCTTGTGCCGCCGGGCTTGCGACGCTCGACCTGCTCGAGGACGGGTTGATGGAGAACGCGGCGCGCGTTGGGGCGGTGCTGCAGGATGGGCTGCGCGAGATCGCGTCCACCCGCCCGCAGGTGACGGATGTCCGAGGGCTCGGTTTGATGCTCGCGCTGGAGTTGCAGACTCCTGAGCTGGCGGGTCAGCTCGTGCAGTCGGCTTTCGACCGTGGTCTTCTACTTTTGACCGCCGGCACACGCGCCGTGCGAATCAGCCCGCCGCTCGTGCTCGACGCGGAAGAGGCGGCGACCGGGCTGGAGATCATTGCCGCAGCGCTGGATCAGGTCTAAGGATCTTCTTTCTCGGCCCTCTCCCCGACCCTCTCCCCTGCGGGGAGAGGGGGACACGCTTCTTTCTCGGCCCTCTCCCCGACCCTCTCCCGCTTCGCGGGAGAGGGGACTTTAGATCTGGTCCGCTATCGCTTGCATCGCCGCGGCTGCGGCTCGGTCGTCTCCCGGTGCGTTCTTGTAGGCCTTGGCCCGCTGGTCGTCCATGACCTTGAGCGTCGCGATCACCTGGCTGCGAACCGCCTCCGCCGGCGCGTGCGTCAGCGCAGAGAACTGAGACACAAAGCTGCTTGTGAGTCTTTGCCGGGCGCCGGCATCGCTCGCGTTGGCATAGGCGAACAGGTCCGCGTCCCTAATGCCCCAAATTCCTGGGAAGCCCGCTCGGCCGTCCGGCCCGAGCAAGAATCCGATGACCGGCGCGAGGTCGGTCCGGACGCCGGCGACCCCGCCGAGGGCGGCGGCGGCTTCGGCGCTCCGTCCCGCGATGCCTGCATCGCTCATCATCGTCGTGAGATACGAATCCTCCTGCATCAGGTGGTTGAGAGTGATGCGAGCTTCGACAGCGTTGATGGTGGGATCGCCCGGAAACTTGTCCGGGAACTCGTGTGCCATCCGGACCGCGAGCATGTCCCCCACGAGTGAACTGTGCCCGTGTGCGAACCGGACGTCGGTGTACAGCTTCGAGTAGGACTGCGCGGTCTCGTCATCGATTACCGCTTTGAAGGCATTCAACTGTGCGAGCTCGGGCTGCGTGATTGATTCGATCGGCAACTGTGTAAAGCCCTCGATGAGCTGTGCGAATTGCGATGTGAAACCGTTGAGCAGTCCGGACATGGCTCCGTTCGACTTTGCATCGTTGTGCGTGACCACTCCGATTGTGTAGTCGACCAGGTACGTGTTCTGGATCCCCCACGCCTGGGCGAACTGGCTCGCGGCGGTGTTGCCGTAGGCGGAGCGGATAACGTCCGCCAGCGAGTTCGTATTCGACGCCAGAAGCGTGAGATAGCCGGAGTACTCGTCGGTGTGGTTGGAGGCGGCCACCGCTTGCTTCGCGACCAGCATCGAGTGCTCCCCGAGAAGGAGATCGAGCTGGGTGCGCAGGTCGGAGGCCTTCGAGTCGGCTGGGCGCGCGGTGGGTGCCGGCGAGCCGGAGGGACTCGGCGACGGAGTGGATCCACTGCCGGCGGGCGTGCACGCGACGAGCACGACAACGGCGACGACCGGCAACCACAGGGGCTTCAAAACCAGCGCCATGGTAGGTCTTACGATGGTGCGGCCTTGCCGGAATGGCTGCTGGTGGACGGCTCGAGCATGATCTTTCGAGCTTTTTACGGCATACCGCAGACGATGCGCGGGCCCGACGGGACTCTCGTCAACGCGGTCCGCGGTTCGATGGACAACCTGGCGCGCTACATCACCGAGCGCAAGCCGCGTCACGTCGCGGTGACGACCGACGAGGACTGGCGTCCCGACTGGCGAGTCGAGCTGCTCCCAAGCTACAAGGAGCACCGCACCGCAGAGCCCGTCCCGCCGGCGCTGATTCCGCAGATGCCGATCATCATGGAGTGCTTCGAGGCGATCGGGGTGGACGCTGTCGGCCTGAAGGACTACGAGGCCGAGGACATCATCTCCTCACTGACGTCGAAGGTCAGCTCGCCGATCGAGATCTATAGCGGCGACCGGGACCTGTTCAGCCTCGTGCGCGACCGCGAGATCATCGTGCTGTATCCGGAGAAAGGCGGCGTGGCGGAGGTGGATGAGGCCGAGGTGCAGCGCCGGTATTCGATCCCCGGTCGCAATTACGCCGACTTTGCTGTCCTCCGCGGCGATCCGTCAGACGGGCTGCCCGGGGTGGCCGGCTTTGGACCAAAGAAGGCCGCCGACCTCGTCCGGAAATACGGATCGGTAGCGGCCATGATCAAGGCGGACATCTTCCGCGCCTCGGATGCCGAGTACCTCGAGAAGGCGATGCGCGTCGTCGCCCCTGTGAGAGATCTCGAGATCGAGGTTCCGCCCGGGCGGCGGGACCGCTATCCGGACGACCCGGCCAGGGTCGAGCAGCTGGGCACGCGCTACGGGGTGACGAGCTCGATGGAGCGGCTCATCAAGGCGCTGTCCTCGATGCCGGCCTGAACTTATTGGGCGCCCCCACCCCACCCTCCCCCTGCGGGGGACGGGAGACATGATTACAAAGGGCTGATCTTCCGTGAAGGATGATCTGACAATCGCTGGCCAACGTATGCCTTGTCATGACACTCCTCTGGATCCTCCGACGGCGCCGCGGATACATGATTGGCAGTCGTGGAAGTCGGGCTGTGCGCGTCATGCAAGCACTCGAGAAGAGTTCCGGGAACCCGGAGCACCTTCGTGATGTGCGAGCTCTCGCTGACCGATCACTCGTTCCCGCGCTATCCGCGATTGCCCGTCCTCGCGTGCCGCGGCTACGAATTACGGGAAGGTTCTAAGGCGCCTCCGCCCGCAGCAGACCGATAGGCGATCCCACCGCCGGGTTGAACGTGGCGCCCAGCCGGCCATCCGACATCGCGAGCTCGGCGATTGCTCCGTTGTCGCGGAGCGCGTAGACCCGGGTCCCATCGGGGCTTCCAACGAGGCTCCACACGCTCCAGGCCTTGAGTTCCTGGCTGCGTACGCGGAGCGTCGCGGTGTCGATCCAGATCAGGCCGGTCGTGCCGGTTGTGACGAGCGTGGCGCCGTCGGGGCTCAGCACGGCGCCGTTGGCCCCGAGCTCCTTGGCGTCAACGTTTTGCACCAAGACATTGGCGGTGGCTCCAGGGGCGCCGAACTGCTTCGTGCGCACGATCGACGGGTTGTACCCATCGAGGTTGTCGATCTGCGTGACCGATCCCATCGCGCCATTGGCCGCGTACAGGTGCTTGCCGTCGGAGGTCAGCGCCAGCGACCAGTGGAACGAGTCGGCCGGCGAGCCCGAGTTGGGCAGGTCGAGACAGAACGCGAACGGCATGGTCAGGTTGAGGGCGTGCACGAAGGCGCCGCTGCCCTGGCGCGCGTAGACGCTGTAGAGCCACTGGCCGTCGGGCGAGAAGACGCCGGAAAGGCGGACGCCGGTCATCGGCTCGGGGATGCCATTGCCGCCCTTATCGATGACCGTGTACGAACCGAGCCCGGTTCCGACTTCGTAGACGCGAACGCGGTAGTAGCCCTGGGTGATGTTCGTGTACTCGATGAGGTACAGGCGCGTGCCGGTGTTGTCGATCGCGTCGAACTCGAAGGTGCCGTCGAGGTCGATGCGGTTCGTCACTTTGAGCTGCGCCGTGTCGATCAGCAGCATGTGCGACGAGGTCTGCGCGGCGCCCGTCTGCAGCACCAACCACTTGCCGTTCTGCGATAGGCCGCCTGGAATGCCGCCGAGCGTGGCCGGCGGAAGGCTGAAGGAGCCCGGAAGCCGCAGGGTGCGCAGGACCGTCCCGGTGTGAGGATCGATGTCCTGGAGGGTGTTGGAGGTGGCGGCGTAAAGGTGCGCGCCGTCCGGCGAGAGGGCGCCGAGCGGGAGGCGGCTGTCAGCCGCCTGTGAGCGGGAGCTGATCACAGCGACCAGCTGCGAGCTGCTGGTCGAAGCCGCCTCGTAGAGCCTGAAGTCGCCGGCGGCCAGCGGCTGAGGCGGGACCTTGCCGCAGCTCGTCGCCACCAAGACCAATCCACATACCGCCATCAGGAGTCGTTTCATGCTCTTCACCTCGCCTTCCATACACCGGCCGGGGTGGGTGGGTTCCGAGCTATTGCCTCAGGGGACGCCCCCACCCGGCGCTTCGCGCCGACCTCCCCGGCGAGCGGGGAGGTGAATTCTTTAGCTGAGTGATGCGGCGATCTCCAGGGCTTGGGCTTTGGTCAGATTGCCTTCGATGCGGATAACTGTTCCGTTGTAGTCGAGGATCAGCGTGTTGGCGGCCAGGCGGACCGTTTCGTTTCTGAAGTTACCGCCCGCGTCGGTGAAGAAGAACTCGTTTAGCGGCCCAGAGATCCAGTAACCCTGGTGGCCGGCAACTGTCACGGCCTCCAGGGTGGTGTCCGGGCCGATCATCTTGCCGAAGAAGTTCTGGTCGACGGCGCCGCGGGCCTCCGTGACCAGGACCGACACGCCGGTCTGGCCCGCGATCGGGATCCCCGGACGGGTGGCGTAGACCAGGGTGACCTCGCCTTGCGCCGGCGCGTCGGGCGGAGCCTGGAGATAGACCTCGTCGGGCTGCCCGAGAGTCGACGGGATTGCGATGTGCCAGGCGATCTGCCTTTGGGCGGTCAGGAGGGTCGTCCGGCCACCCAGTCCAAGCCTCTCGCCGAGAGGGCCAGGCGGTTGAGGAGACGGCGTGGCCAGGTGAGGGACCTGCTCGAAGATCGTGTGGACATTGACCCAGTTCGCGATCGCCTCGCGGCTGGGCGGGAAGGCGAGGAGTCCGGCGGCGGCGATGAGGATTGCGGCCGCGGCGGCGAGGGCCCATCTTGGCCGGTAGCTCTTGCCTAGCGTGCCGCCCCACCCGGGCGCCGCAAGCGGCGCCCGACCTCCCCGCGGGGCGGGGAGGTGAATTAGTCGCGCCCGACCTCCCCGCGGGGCGGGGAGGTGAATTTCTGGGGTGGGCGGCCATTCCAGGGCGCTGCCCAGCGCCGTCAGCTGCTGCTCCAGGTCAGGCACTGGGGGCCACCTCGTACTTCGACCGCAGGCGCGTCAGGGCCCTTGACAGGCGGGACTTGACCGTGCCTTCGGGGATCCCCAGCGCTGCCGCCGTCTCTTCGCCGCTCAGCTCGAGAAAGTAGCGGCTGGCGATCACCAGGCGGTCCTCCTCACCCAGCTCGTTGACCAGCGCGAGGAGCCTGGCGCTGTCCTCGGCCGCGACGGATGCCGCCTCGGGGGATGGGGCCGCATCCCCCGGGCGGAACCCTTCCGCCAAGCGAAGCTCGAGCCCGAGCCTGCGCTGGGTGGAGCGAACCCGGTTGCGCGCCTCGTTGGCGACGATGCGCAGAATCCACGGCCTCGGTGGCGCCCCAGGCCGAAAACGATCGAGCGCCCGGAACGCTTTCACGAATCCGTCCTGGGTGGCGTCTTCCGCCTCGGCGGCCGAGCCCGTGATCACGTAAGCGGTCCTGAATGCAATCTGTTGATAACGGCGCACGATCTCCTCATAGGCGGCCGTCTCGCCGCGCTGGGCGCGCGCGAACAGCTCGGAATCATCCTCAGGCCGGCCCTCCATCGGAATGCCTTATCTACACCCGGCGTCGGATCATGGTTCCGTTAGCTTGCAACCCGAACGTGCCAACGTGTGTTGTGGTGGGTGATGGACGTCACTGAGCGCCTGTTCGAGCGGATGGTGCACGAGCACCAGGACCGCGTCTTCGCGTTCAGCCTCGCCCTCACGGGCAACCGCCATGACGCGGAAGAGGTGGCGCAGGACACGTTCCTGCGCGCCTATCGCGCGCTGGTCACATACTCGCCGGACCGCATTCGGGAGCTGAAGCAGAAGCCGTGGCTGCATCGCATCGCGCTGAACGTCGTGCGCAATCGCGCGCGGGGCACCCGGCCGCGGCTCGTCGAGCTGAACGGGAGCGAGCCCGACCATGCCATCGGCCCGGAGGACGGCGCGCTTCTGAAGATGGAGATGGATGCGCTTGCGCAACGGGTGGCGTGTCTTCCTGCGCGCTTGCGCGACGCGGTCGTGCTGCGCCACGTCCAGGAGCTTTCCTACGAAGAGGCGGCCGACGCGCTCGGACAGCCGGTGGGGACAGTGAAATCAAACGTCCATCGAGGACTCAAATTGCTGAGAGGAGACAACGATGACGACTCTGACAACTGACCTGAAGCGACTTGGCGAGGTGAAGGCGCCGGCCGGGTTTGCCGACCGACTGCTGGCCCATGTCGGAATGACGGATTCCTATGCCTCATTCGAGACGGTGCTGGGCACGGTTTACGTGGCGTGGAATCACCAGGGTGTCTCCGCCGCCGCGCGCTCGGCCTCGGCTGCCGAGTTCGAGGAATGGTTTCGCAAGGACGTCGGCCGGCAGCTGGTCGCGGCGGATCCGCCGAAGGATCTCGCGGCCAAGATCGAGGACGAGCTCCAGGGAAAGCGCCGGATGCGGTTTGACCTGCGCGGCCTGACTGATTTCGAGCAGGCGGTGCTGCGGAAGACGCGCGAGATCCCGCGTGGCGAGGTACGCCCTTACGGGTGGGTCGCGCGCGAGATCGGCCGGCCCGCTGCGGTGCGCGCCGTGGGAACCGCGCTCGCCAACAATCCGATCCCCTACTTTATCCCCTGCCACCGCGTCGTCCGGGTGGACGGGCAGATCGGCAACTACGGCGGCGGCGGCCCTGAGGCGAAGCGCTCAATCCTCACGATGGAGGGCGTGCGCGTGAAGCGCCTGGAGGAGCTGGCGCGCGCGGGGATGCGCTACCAGGGCGTGAAGTCGACCAAGATCTTCTGCTACCCGACGTGCCACACCGGACGGCATGCGCTGGAGAAGAACCTCGTGTGGCTGCACGACGAGGCCAGCGCGCGGGCGGCCGGTTTCCGGCCGTGCAAGGTGTGCCGCCCGGCCGCTGTCGCCTAGTCGGGCAGCGGCGCCACAGATGCGCCGAGTGGCGACCGGCGCTGAAACTTCGAGTGAAAGCGGCTGAAGCCGCCGTCGAAATTGATCGCCTTGCCGCCGTGATAGACCTCGGGCCGGGAGTTGCGGTGGGGGTTGTGACCGAAGACGACGCGGCGGCTGCCGGTCAGCTCGAGCCACCGGTCGAGGCGCAGGGGCTGGGCGGGAAAGATGTTCTTGCCGCTCATCAAACCCCAGAGTTTTGCTTGGCCACCGTCGACCAGAAGCTCGTGCACGCGCGCGTTGATCGCGGCGACCGGATCTGGCGCGTCCTTCTCCAACAGGAGCGCGTACGAGTCGCTGCCGCAGTGCTGCACCATGGTGCGATCTTGGAGCTGGACCAGGGCGTGGCGCTCGCGCATCCACTGCTGGAGGCCTGGGTCTTTGGCCAGCTCCTTCAGGTCGTGGTCCTGGCCCCCGATTCCATTCCAGAAACCGACGCGCGCGGGATCGCGCAGCGCCCAGAGCATCGCAACCTCGTGGTTGCCGAGGAGCACCACCGAGTTGGCGCGGTCGCGTGCGTAGCGCAGGGCGCCGACGCCGAAGGGGCCGTAGTCGATCAGGTCGCCCAGGAAGACCGTCTGCCACTCGGCGGCCGGGTATGGCTTGAGCGCCTGGAAGAGGCGCTCGAGATCGCCGTGGACGTCGCCCACGATCAGGACCGGCAGGTCGGGCTCGCTTGGTGCGGGCATCGCACGATGCTAATCGGGCCTGAAAAAGAGCCTTTGGGCGTCGGCTAGAATTCGATTCGGCCGGCCCGCGCGCGCGGCGCGCTTCAGGTCGATAGGGGCGTAGCTCAGTCTGGTCAGAGCATCGGTCTCCAAAACCGAGGGCCCAAGGTTCGAATCCTTGCGCCCCTGCCATTCGATTTTTTTGCTCTCCGCGTCTAGGTATTGCCGCCTCTGATCCCGTTCCTTCAACAAGGGAATTCAGGTTTCGGATCAAGCAGGAGGCGCTGATGAGCAAGCGGATAACGACGCGGTGGTACATCGGTTCGTGGATCGTCTACATCCTTGCGGTAATCGCATTCCTCGTGATCGGGCACAACACTCAGGGGAGCGGTTCGCCGCCCCTCGCGTTGTTCATCCCGTACGCGGTTATGGCTGTAACCGGAGTCGTGATGCTCGTGATGTGGATCGGCGCCCTTGTCAAGCTCGGCCAGCAGCATGCGTGGGGATGGTTTGCGGGCGTGCTGGTCCTGCACCTCGTGGGACTCGGGATCATCGGCATGGTGGCTTACGCGGTCTCCGGCCCCGAGGACAGCGCCTACGTAGCCGTGCGCCCGTCGACGCCGGTCTAACTCCTCAGGGAGTTCACCTCCACGGCCAGGCCGGCTCCTCGAGCGGGGCCGGCCTGCCCTTTCTCGCCTACCAAGCGTCGCCAAATCAAGCGACCAAGTAGACTCACAATTCCTGGGATCGAGGACGCTCGACCCGCTGGGCCTTGGGCCGCTAGCTCAACTGGCAGAGCGCCGTGCTGATAACGCGGAGGTACGTGGTTCGAGTCCACGGCGGCCCACCACTGTCTTCGGTCAGGACAAGTTGAGCGCGCCTGCGACGGACGTGAGGTAGTCGATGTGGCCGCCCACGGATTTCAATCCGCGACCCATTGTGTCCACCGAGACGTGGGTTCCACCTGCCTCGCGCCAAGCATCGATCTCCGCCGTCAGGTCACCTACCCTCTCGCGCTTAAGCACCACCCAGTCCGCGCCGAAGTCGTCGACCGACCTGCCGAGTGCCCTCACCCGATCCTTCATTTCCGTCCAATCGTTCACGACTTGATGGGAGGTGCCGCCGAAGAAGATGAAGCCGTCCGCAAGTCGGGCGGCGCGGTCGAACGCGACTTCGCCATGGCCGCCAAGCCAGATCGGGATGGACCGCGACGGCTTTGGCACGAGTGCTGCTCGATCGACCCGATCGAAGCGGCCTGAGAAGTCGACTACAGGTTCAGTAAACAGTCGCCGCAGAAGTTTGATCTGCTCCTCTTGCCTCGCGCCGCGGGTATTGAATTCCTGCCCGAGGGCTTGGTACTCGACGTGGTTCCAGCCGACGCCTATACCCAGGCGCAGTCGACCACCGGACAGAAGGTCAACATCGGCCGCCTGCCGCGCGACGAGCGCGGTCTGACGCTGGGGAAGGACAAGGACACCCGTGGCAAAACCAATTCGCAGCGTAGTGGCAGCCAAATAAGAAAACATCACGAACGGGTCATGGAACGGGTCGTGCTCGGTGTAGGGGCCGGTGAGCTTCGGAGTTCGACCGGCGTGGACGGCGCCGAGCACATGGTCGTAGGCGAGGAGGTGGTCGAAGCCCAGGTCCTCGACCGCCCTACCAATTAGTCGGACAGCGCTGGGGTCTCCTCGAAGCTCGATTTGTGGGTAGACCACGCCGATCTGCATGTGAGGCTTAGTTTGCCACGGGCTAGACCTCTCCTTGCCTTGCGTTTACCACATAACACCGGCTGCAGCGCTCGTCCAAACCGACTTCACTAGGTTCGTAGGCGCAGCGCTCAGGCTCTGTTACCGCGGAGGTAGGTGGTTCGAGTCCACCGCGGCCCACCACTGCTGCCGTAACGCGAACCGGCGCGGTGGGAAGCCGGAACGGACCTCTAATTGAACTTGGCACCGACCCCTTGAGCGACCCTTCCTGCGGGCCCCTACTCCGCACCCCTCTTGCGAGCCCCATTGCGAAATTTCGAATGGCTTCGACTTGGCCTTAAAGCGCCAAAAGCGTGCGGCTTAGGTGTTGATGTCGCCTCGCGCGATTCGGAGTTCTTCAAAGGTCGCTATGACACTAGCTGCGAGTCTTGGATTCGGCGTTCCGGCTGCCCGAGCTTGAGTCGCTCTGGTCCAGAGGTTTAGGAAGTCCTGCTGTTCGATTGACACTGCGCCCTGGGCAATCGCGTCAGCCGCCTCAACTGGTTTTTCGCTGAGCCCGCTCCGATCACCTTCGGGCCACGTGACGTCTGCCATATCAGCCCATCGGAGCGGAGCGCCAAGCTCATCGGTCTCGACACGTCGTGTCTCAAAGTCGCCTAGGAACTCGGCGCACTCATAACCATCGCCATCCATTGCCTGCCATTTCAGGTAGTGCATCTGATGTGGCGAAATGATCAGTTCGTACACCCAAATGGCAGCCCAGAGTCGGGCCTCATCGAGGCTACCCTTCACCAACCCGTCATAGACCGCGTGAGCCTGGTCGTACAAAATCGGGTCTGCTTTCAGCGGTACATCTCGAGCAAGGACGCCCCGGTATTGCGCGCGCAGACGGTTAATCATCGCGGCGGCGGAATTCGAGTCAGCCGGCAGGGTGGTGCTCATCGGCTGAGTCAGGCTAGTGAACCGCGGTCGTGGGAACACGCAAGGTCGGCATTATGGAGTCACGACTTCGGAAGCGCTCACCCGATACAGCACCGCGTTCCCCAATGTATTGCTCGACAAGATCGTTACCAGCTGAGTCCTTGTGACAGGTTGTTCGCGTAACGGTTTGTCACCCCACGCAGCGTCCAGTTCGAAGTGGTCTGGGAGCAACTCGTAAAGCCGTTCAAGTGTTGCGATGAACCTGGGAAGTGCCGACGGAGCAAAAAGCCAGGTCTCCGAATTCCAGTCCGCCTTGTCGTGCAGGAGGTCGTGCGCCCCGATGAAGAGCTCACCTTGGTCCTCTTTGCCCGTCAGCCGTCTCGAGAGCCGAGAACTTTGACCGCGGGCTTTCATCGAGAGGGCATCCGGCGGCCACTCTGAGTCGGCGATGCGCCGAGCGGCAGCCTGGTCCAAGGCCCGCGACGTAATCCTCACTTCCAGGTCTGGACTCACTGGCTTGAGAGTAGCTTCCAACGTGCGAGTGGGAGAGCCGCAGGTATCAGTTCTTGGCCGGCCAACCACCGCGTTTGGGACAAGGCAAGTCAGCGCGTGAGTCGGACTCGTGTGCCGGCCATGGTTGCCGGCTGGTTCGCGTTACGGAAACTACGGCCCACACTAATTCGCGGCGCTTTACATAACGCGAACCCTGCTCCTCACTCCCGGACTTCGACAATCTCGACCACGCCCTCGAGTCCGCTGAAGTCGTCGACGTTGCGGGTGTATAGCGGCAGGCCGGCTGAAAGAGCCGTGGCTGCGATCAGGAGATCGATCGCTCGTTTGCCTCGCGCCTTCCGTCCCCCGGCCGTAATTGCGGCGAAGACCCTGCCGTAAGCCCGGGCCGCAGCGACGTCGAATGGGATAGCTTCCAAGGTCGACTGGACCCGTTGTAGACGATCCTGCCGTGCAGCCCGTTCATTTGGAAGGCGGGCGGCGTGGACTCCCGCGACCAACTCGGCGAGCGAGATAGCTGCAATGCTCGCCAACTCCGGTAATGCTGACTCCGCTGGAGGATCGATCAAGACCGACGTATCGACCATTCCCCGCGCATGTCGGCGCTCAGGCACGCGGTCGCGGATCCTGATTGATCAGTTCGTCAACATCCTTCCGAAATCTGGTCGGATCGATACGCGGGGCGCCCGCGAGGGCGGCTGACAAAATCGCGGCTGGCACTGCCTCCCGACGCCGTACGGGCATGAGTTCCCCGACGGGCACGCCATTGCGTGTGACGATGTAGGACTCACCTCGGTCGAGGCCGCGCATGATTTCGCCGCTCTCATTCCGAAGCGTCCGCTGGGTAATAACCTTTGCCACGCCCCGAGTGTAGCACGTGTGCGACGGCACGCTACAAGCTGATCCGCTCGCCTACGACCGTCGATTGGTTCGCGTTACCGGTAGGTACCGGCCCACCAACGCGAACCCGAGACGCGGTCCGAGCTCAACCTGAGACGAGCCGCCGCACCTCAACCAGGACGCGCCGGCCATGGCTGGCCGAGCGTTTCCGCATGGCCGCAAGATCGGGGACTTCCCGGCGCAGGGCCTAACCAGTTCTACGCTCAGCGGCCGATCGCTTTGAACGTTGCAACGGGGTCGATGCCGACCTGGCGTTGGTAGGCCAGCCAATCCAAATAGGTGTCCTTACGACCCACCAGTCCGTCCCGCATCGTGAATACATCGGCGCCGGCGATCCCGAAAGGCTTGCCATCAGCCGTTCCCGTCATCACGTACTCGGTCACGAAATGCTCGGCTCCGAAATGAGCCCGCTTCAACTCAAAACGCAAGTCCGGCACGACGGTGAGGAGCGCCGCGATCAGGTCGCGGACAGCCGCACGCCCAGTCGCCGGCGCGCCGACATCGTGCAAGTCGAACACCGAGTCGTCGGTATGCAAGGCCGCGATCGCATCGGGGTCGTGTATCGCCCAAGCGCCGCTGTATTCCTTCGCGAATTCCACCAAGCTCTTGCTCACTGTTCATTCCCCCTCAGTCGTAGACGTGTCGCCCAGTCGGTGATGACGATTCGTGCGGCACTGGGCGGCCCTTGGTCCCAAGATAGTTGAGGCCGCCGCCAAGGATGAAGCCGGCGACGACTACTCATCACTTCCGGGACTCACGTGGCTGTTGCATCAACCGCACCCGCTGCGAGACGTCATTGAATTGGTCATTGGCGTCCCGATCGCCTTCGGCAGTGCTTTGTACCTCGTCGTCGAGGCGATTGACTTGCTCTGGTTCCTAAGCACACCGATCCGAAAGCTGTCGGCCACGGCGCGCCGGAGATAGATCCGGCAGGGCGCCCGCCCTGCTGCCGAGTCAGGCCTCGGTTAGGGCTTCGACGGCTGCGCGGGTCTCCGTCGTGTTCCAACCGAGCTTGCGGCGCTTGACGAGAGCTTCCGATGCTTCAAGTACCCTCGCAAGCGCTTCAGAGACAACCTGGGCAGGGTTTGAGGACGCGGCGACGTCCCGAGGTATCTCTACCGTCGATCCGAGGACCTGCTCAGCCCGGATCTCAATTTTCACCCGCTCGCGCTGCTGCTCAGGCGACGATATGTCACCGCCTACGTACCAAATCACGATCAGGCTCGCTGCCCCCTGCGAACGGTTTGGAAGCTCGCGGGCACGCTTCCAAACCATGTCGAGGTAATCGCGCAGGGCCTTGTTATCGGCGCACTGCCCCCCGGTGATCATCCCGAACGACAGGGGCTGGCGAACCTTGACGTCCGCGTGGCGCATTGGTTCGCCTGCGAGTGGCACGACTCGCTCGTGATCTTCGTCGCGGCCACTCGTTCTGACTGTGGCGAAAGAGCCAGTTCGCACGAGTTCCTTGGGGATCATCTGCACGACCTGATTTAGGAGTTCGTCAGGATCTCCTTTAGGGAGCAAATGCAACAGGAACTCCCCTTCGCCGACGTCGTTGCCGTCGTACTCCTCGCCAAACCGATTGTCGATGGCCTCGTCAAGCCGGAACAGGGCGTCGCGTTCAGCGGACGCGCCACTGGCGTCGTCGGATAGACGCAGATGTACCAGCAGGTCAACTCGTGGCCTAGGCATCACCACCTCGCCATCGAAGTTCCTCTCCCCGCCTGCGCTGATCCATGAATTCGGTGAAGGACTCTGCCTGCAGGATGGCCTCGCTCCAGTCGATTGATACAAGGTTGACCAGGATCACGGTCGGTGGGTCCTGTCTGAAGTCAAGGGCGATTGCCTCGCCTCCACCGTCGGAGCCGATGTGGATTAGTTCCGGCTGATACGCGAGATGCTCGTGGATCTCGTTGAGCTCGACCACTTGCTCGATTGTGTAGAGGGAGAGGTAGACGTCGCCGTACCACTTCTCGAGGCCGTTCTCAGACTTAAGGAACGTGCGGTAGTCGTCGGGGAAGCGTTGGCGGAGCCGATTCTCGGCGGCCTCAATCGTCGACTCGGTAGCGCCAGCGTCGACGTCGCCCATGTTTCGAGCTAGTTTGATGTGTGGACCCCGGACCGTCACTTGGTTCGCGTCACGGAAACTACGGCTCACACCAATTCGGCGGCTTTCCGTAACGCGAACCGAAAGTCGTGGGAAGACGGAAGGTCGCCGTGATGGAGCCGGGACTTAGCCAGCGCTCACCCGATAGAGCATCGCGTTCCCCAATGCATTGTTCGACAAGATCGTTACCAGCTGAGTCCTCGTGACAGTTTGTTCGCGTAACGGTTTGTCACCCCACGCAGCGACCAGTTCGAACTGCTCTTGTGACCATCATCGGCACAAGAATCCGATTCACGCGCTGACTAACCTAGTCAGGAAGACGGTGTGGCGGTCGGCCATGAACTGACATCCGCGGCTCTCTCAGTGGGACGTGGGAAGGTACCCTCAGGCCAGTGAGTCCAGACCTGGAAGTGAGGATCACGTCGGGGACCTTGGACCAGGCTGCCGCCCAGTGCATCGCCGACTCAGAGTGGCCGCCGAATACCCTCTCGGTGAAAGCGCGTCGTCACAGTTCTCGGAAACTCCCCACCGACCTGTGCAGAATTCTGTACAGTAGTATATCGATGAGCAAGACAGTCCCCTTCACCGAGGCTCGCTCCCGTCTTACTGAGCTGTTGGACGAGATCGAGCGCGTGCACGAACACGTGGTCATCATCCGAAACGGTCGACCGTCCGCAGTGATGATGGCTCCGGACGAATACGACTCGTTGATCGAAACACTCGAGGTGCTGGCCGACCACGAAGCGATGGCGGACCTGCAAGCGAGTCGGGATGACGTCGACGCCGGTCGTGTCTTCGAGCTGGAGGATGTGAAGCGCGCTCGCCGGCGTGGCTAGGCTCGTCCTCACCGCCCGAGCGCGAGACCAGCTAGACCATCTGCCCCATTCGCTCCGTAACGCCGTACTGCAAACCCTGGCCAACCTTGCTGTCGAGCCCGACGTCGTCGGAAAGCCACTGGTGGGACGGCTCACCGGGACTTGGGCAGCTCGCGTAGGAAACTACAGGGTCCTCTACACCATTGAAAGGACGTCCACAAGCCAGCGGATTGTCGTTCGTTCGATACGACATCGGGCCGTTGCTTATGGGTCCAGACGGCGGCGCCGTTAACTGGAGTTCAGATCGCGATCTCTTTCCCGACGATGCTGACTCCGCGGTCCGCGTTACCGAAACCCCCGGCCCACCACGCTGCCCGGCCACTCGCACTCGCTACCTGCCCCATGGCGGGCTAATTACCCGAGGACCCAGAGGACAACGCGGTCGATGGCGCGGCCGAACAGCCCGTTGCGCGGGTGTAGTCTGCCTGCGGGTGATGACGCAGGACTTCGACCCGGTCGCATTCAAGGAGACAACGCGAAAGCAGTGGCAGAACGCGGCGGCCGCCTGGCACCGCTGGACGCCCACGCTTCACGCCTGGCTGGGCCCGGTTACCGAAGCCATGCTCGATCTTGCGAAGCTCAAGGTCGGCGACCGGGTCCTCGACCTGGGGGCAGGCGCCGGCGAGCCCTCGCTGTCGGCTGCCCAAAGGGTCGGCCCCTCCGGCCACGTATTGGCCACGGACATCTCATCCAACATCCTCGAGTTCGCCGCGCAGACCGCGCGGGCCCGGGGCCTGACCAATTTCGAGACAAGGGTCATGGATGGCGAGAAGCCCGACCTGCCCGACGCCACTTTTGACGCCGTGCTCTCACGCCTTGGGTTGATCTACTTCCCCGACCGGGAGGGCGCGCTGCGTTCGGCGCACCGCATGCTCGAGATTGGTGGCCGTGTAGTGCTGGCCAGCTTCTCCACACCCGAGCAGAACCGCTTCTTCTCGATCCCCATCTCGATCATCCGGCGGCGTGCTCGATTGGCTCCTCCGGCGGCTGGGTTACCGGGTCCATTCAGCCTTGGGGCTCCAGGGATGATGGAAGACACGCTTCGCCGCGCTGGTTTCGCCGACCCAACCGCACAGACCTTGCGGACGCCATTGCGGCTCGCTTCCGCGGCCGAGTGCGTCCGCTTCGAGCGCGAGACGTTTGGCGCTTTGCACCAGATGCTGGCTGCCCTACCGGATGCGGAGCAGGATGCAACCTGGGAAGAGATCGAGCAGGAGTTGCGCGCCTTCCATGGCGATGCCGGATTCGAGGCCGGGACCGAGCTGATCATTGGGGCGGGGACTAAATAGCCTGCTGGGCTAAAGTTCGATCCCTGGCCGGGCGAGACTAAAGTCGCGGTTCGCGTCGTGCGAGCCACGGCCCACCACAGCGACGCGGCTGCCTAACTTCCGGAGGGCGCGCTCTTGGTGAAGACTGAGTAGAAGTACGGGATGCTCTCGGTGTCGCCAAGGTCAACACGCTTGAACGCCTTTCCAATCGGATTGACCAGCTGACCATTCTGGAGCTGGACTAGAGGCCAGCCTCCGGCGAGTGGCGCAACATCAGCAGCAGGGTCGACCCAGCGCCCACCTGGATTGTTTCTCACCATAACCTCGCCAACATAAGCGCCGAATGAGAACAGTGTCTCGGCGATTTGATCGGAACTGGTGCCGTCATTGTGGAACGCGCCGAGTGTCTCTTCAATCCAAGTCAGGCTTTCCACGGTGAAGTCGAGGGTCCTATCGTCTACGCGATGGGCCGCCAGAACGGCCTCATCGGCATGTTGCGCCATGAACGCGGGCTTAGGCGGAAACTTCAGGTTGAGCCTCATGTCGTTCAGATTAGTCTGGCGAGAGGCGGATGGCCTCGCCTTGCGCACTCAATTGCTTCGCGTTATGGAAACAGCGGCCCACCACCGCTGATCCACATCGCGACCCGGAATAGTCGAAGCGCTACGCGCGTATAGCGGCGTTGACGAAGGTCTCCCAGCACACGGGCTCGGGCGGTGGATGGAGTGAGTAGCGGATTTCCGCGATGGTCTCGGCGGGACCCGCAATCCTGACCAGCCAACTGCCCAGGGCATTGCGGCCCTCGAGCTCGGCCGTCAGACCTTCGCGGCGGAGATCCTCGATCGCGCAAAGCGCCCAGTCGCGGGACGGGATTGGCACCACAATGCTGTCGAATCCAGGGTCCACGACCGGCTACTTCCGGGCGAATGGTGGGGGTCCAACAATTTCGATACCACCGTTCTCTTTGGCGGACTGCTGGACACGGCCCATGTCCACTGGGCCTTCATCCAGTATCTCGTCGGTCGCGGTCACGCTGGCGCCCCGATAGAACGCCTCGCTGCCACCGGGCGTTTCCAAAACGAGCATTCTCGCCGTCTCAGACGTGACCAAGAAGGCGTGCGGCACTCCGCGCGGCGCCATCAGCACCCCCTGCCGACCCACCAGGTATTCCTCGCCCTGCACATGGACTAGCAGCTCGCCTTCCAGGACGATCATGGTCTCGTCGCAGGGATGCGTGTGCAGCGGGGTGACCTTGCCGCGAGACATCACAGCTTCAAAAAGGATGAAGGCGCCCCCGGTCTCCCTCTCCGTGGCCTTCCAGACATGCACGCCGCCGCCATAGAACCAGAGTCGCTCTCCTTCGCCATCCTGGCGAACAACGGGTACGGCCGTGCTGGTTGATGCCACCTGGTCTCCTTTCGCTATATGGGACGAATGTCCCATGACGGCACAACAGTATCATAATCCGTGTGTCTGTGCCATATGAAGCGGATGGCAGGGCGTCCCAGAAGGGCCGCACCCGCAGCGCGTTGATTTCCGCGGTGCGGGCGCTCATAGCCCAAGGCGTCACCCCCACGGTCGAAGCGGCGGCAGCGGCGGCACTCATATCAAGGACAACCGCGTATCGCTATTTCTCTAGCCAACGGGCACTGCTGATCGCCGCCCACCCGGAAATCGAGATGACCTCAATGCTCCCGTCTAACCCTCCCCAGGACCCGGAGAGTCGCCTTGACGCGGTTCTCCGCGAGTTCCACCGCATGATCCTCGAGACCGAGCTCCAACAGCGCACGGCGCTGCGGCTATCGCTTGAGCCCGGATCTCAGCCTGGAGACCACCTGCTGCGCCAGGGTCGCGCGGTCGGATGGATAGCCGAGGCCCTGTCGCCGCTGCATACGCTGCTGCCAGAAGAGGACTTGATGCGCCTCGTATTGGCGATCAGGAGTGCGACCGGAATCGAGGCGCTGGTCTGGCTCACAGACGTGGCGGGGTTATCTCGCGAGGA
>Ga0073928_10000127_pt1 | contig 173691 bp, 171 predicted proteins | sample PaiPotPPA55metaG_FD_76969 | JGI IMG/M metagenome (GOLD analysis project Ga0073928, IMG submission 76969) | Iron sulfur acid spring bacterial and archeal communities from Banff, Canada, to study Microbial Dark Matter (Phase II) - Paint Pots PPA... ...
CCAGGGCCACGTCGTCGTACCGGTTCGCGTGATCTCCGAAGGCATGGGCGCCTATGTTCAGTGGGTTCCCGAGAAGCGGCTCGTCGTCGTGCGCTACATCCCTGCAGCGCCGCCGTCACCGCCCCCGGCAACACCAGCGCCGACGCCAACGCCGGCACCGGCTGCGGCCCCGTATCAGGACAAGTTCATCGTCGGTGACTACATCATTTCACCGAAGGTGTACAACGAGTTCACCCCGGGCAGCACCGGCAACAACACGAGCGGCGGCTTCTCGTACGGCGTACGGGGTGCGATTGAGTTCGATCTCTTCAACCTGCCCTGGATGCTCGAAGGCGACTACCGTCAGTGGAATTATCCGCACAGCCAAGGTGTGCCGACGATCGGCTGCACGGTTCCGGCCGGCACCGTACCGCCGCCAGGAGCTCCTGGAAAACCGGCGTTCGGCTGCACGGGCGGTAACTACGACTTCAGCACCAACACCGGTTTGCCGTGCGACGGTCTCAATGGCCACGCACCGGTTGGCGATCCGGGCTGCGTAACGATCATCGGTGGGCTCGGCAACACGTTCGTGCCGGCGTTCACCGTGCGCGACTACGACTTCGACGGCCGCCTCGGCCTGCGAATCTTCCAGCCGCGCATTTACATCGGCGTCGGATATATGTACCGCAGTGGTAACTACGGCTATCCTAAGCTCAACGGTTGGGGACCCGGCATTGAAAAACTGCCGGATCTGGATCAACCTTTCTCGATCTACGGTAGCGCATACTACTACTTCCACGTGCAGGGCACGTGCGGCACAGACATTTGTCCGACCGGGCCGTATACGCTCTCGTATAACGTCCTGAAGTACCAGGTAGGCGGTACGTTCAACTTCGGAAGTTCGCCGTTGTATCTGGACTTTGGATTCGATGGCGATCGCGGATACACCCAATCGAACGCGCCGATCGATTTCACCCACACCGGTGGGTACGTCGGCCTGGGACTCCACTTCTAAAGAAATCGAAACTCTCTGAGGAGAGCCTCGATGAAGAAAAGGCTCCGGAGTAATCCGGAGCCTTTTTCTTTATCGTTATGAGTGCGTCGGGGAAGGAGCCGGGCTTGGGCTTACGCCGCGAATCGGCAGGGGCGAAGGCGCTGGGCCGAACGGCAGCGGCCACTGGGACGGCAGAGGCGAAGGCGCTGGGCCGAACGGCAACGGCCACTGGGACGGCAGGGCTGAGGGCGTTACCGCTGGCACAGGCGTCGGCGACGGCGTCGGCATCACGCACGACGGAATCAGCACGACGACCTTCGGCTGGTTCGGCGCAGGCGACGGCGTGGGAGATGGCGTTAGCGTAGGAAGCGGTGTTGGCGTCCGCGCAGGCGCGCGGGTTGGCTTCGCGCCCGGCGGCAAGGTTGGCTGTGGCGTCGGACACGGCAACGGCACGGCGAAATAGTGCTCGGTAAATCCGACTTGCACTGACCGGCTCATCACTTTGCCGAAATAGCTGCTCGGAAATGTTTTTGTGAGGATCTGCATGATCTGCCAGGCCCGATCCTGCTCCGGCTGCGTGTAGACCTTGCGCAGCACTTGGATCGCTAAGAAATAGGATCGCGGCAGCTGAGGATCGCCCGGATACTTCGAAGACCAAGCGCGCAGCGCCTCATCGGCGAAATCGACGCGACCGATCAAGCCGGCATCCGTCGTATACGCGCCCGCGCGCACCGCTTCGTCGCGAAAGGTATTGTTGATCCCGAGATAGCTGAGCTTCATGCGCCCAAAATATTCGTCACCCGGCGCCGAGTGCGTGTAGCTCTCACATTGAGCGCGCGCGAACTTGCTCGACTTGGATGCACACGCGTCGGCGGGGTTCGAGGGGCCGGTCGGCTTCGCCGAAGCGGCAGGTGCTTTCGGAGCTGCGGCGCGTGCCCCGCCTAGGAATCCGGCGGCGAGCGCGGCGGCGGACAAAGCCGCAAAGGCGCGTTTCACGAGACGAGTGTTCCGCGCCGCACCGGTCCCTTACCTCGTACGCAACAAAGGAAGCAGGCATTGAGGCGAAGAGAATCTTGCCGAAATGCTGCGCAGCCTTAGGGTCGCCGCCGTCCAGCTGGAGGCGCACGACCGCGATGCGTTCGAACTGCGTTGGCCGCACATCTGTACTCGCATCCACGAAGCCGCGCTACGAGGCGCTCAACTGATCGTGCTGCCGGAAGGAACCGTTCCGGCATATGTGTTGGGCCACGAACCCGTCGCAAGTGAGCTCCTCCAGGCTGCCCTGGACGACGTGCAATCGCTCGCACGTTCGCACGGTGCGATCATCGTGTACGGCACGGTTCGCCTGAGCGCGCAGGGCTTGCACAACAGCGCGTACGTCGTCGATGCAAATGGGTCGCTGGCCGGCTATGCCGACAAATGCTTCTTGTGGCACTTCGACCGGCAATGGTTTTCGGCGGGCAGCACAATCGCGCCGATCGACACGTCGCTCGGCAAATTGGGGGTGCTGATCTGCGCAGACGGCCGCATCCCAACGATAGGTCGCGCTCTCGTCGATCGGGGCGCCGAGATGTTGGTGATGCCGACGGCATGGGTCACGAGCGGCCGCAATCCACATGAATTGGAAAACGTTCAGGCCGACCTGCTGGCGGCCGTCCGCGCGCGCGAGAACGGCGTACCTTTCGTCGCTGCGAACAAGGTTGGCGTCGAACGTGCCTGCGTGGCGTATTGCGGCAAGAGCCAGATCCTGGGCGCGAACGGAATGCCTCTTGCCAAAGCCACCCAACACGATGCGCAGACGCTGATCGAAGATGTCACGCTCGGCGATGCTCGGCCGTTACGTGCGCCATCGCTCAAACCAAAGCCCAGCCGCGCGTTTACGCGCGACCTCCGAATTGCAATCACGCCGGATGGCGAGTTGCCCGCGCCGCTTAAGGACGTAGCCGGTGCGGACCACGTCGTGACGGCGGATCCCCTGGCCGACGATCGGCTGAGCGATGCCGCCGCCGTCGCAGCCGTCGAGGATGACCTCATCCAGGATCCGGGCGGTTTAGTTCCCTATCGTCTGGCGGGCTATCAGTTGATCGTTTGGCGAACCGATTTGAACGACCGTGAGTGGCTGCGTGCACTCGCGCGTGCTCGCGCGATCGAATTGCGGCTTTTCATCATCGTGGTCTGCAAATTCGAATTCGCATTCGCGGTGGACCCGGATGGCACCGTCGTTTGCGGTACGTTTGACGGGTTGCGGGTCGCCGCGTTTGTGTTTTCGCCCCAGCGAACAACGCACACGATCGTTGCACCCTGGACGGACATCCTCGAGGGACTGCAACGCGTGCCGCTCGAGTACTCCTGATTCGGGCGCGCTCTATCATCGCTAGAAGCTGCGCTTTGCGCGTGGCTTTGCTGCTGCTTGTCTCGTGTTTGGCAACGGCGCGTCACGAGGCTACGTCCGGTGCAGGCACCTTCACGATCGAAATGGGGGTCGGACCTTATATCGGCGCCAGCGTCATACCAATAAAAACGACCGGGATTTCCCTAGAACAGCCCTTATTTTCGGTCCTTGGGCCGGGCCAAGTCGAAGGTTCGAAGTACCTCGCGCCCATCGTGCCCACGGCGGCAAGCGCTACGATCATCGCGGCAACGCGCGACGCGGTTGCGATCCATGAACTGCAACTCGTGCCGCCGCCGGACCCGCACGCTAAGCTGATCGCCGTCGCCACGTACTATGACGGCGTCGTGCTCCATTCAGCGCAGGATTTTCACATCGTCGGCATCGTTCCGATCGATGGTGCGCCAGGCGACGTCGCCATCGCTTCAAACGGCGACCTCTACGCTCCAAGTACGGACTCGACGTCGCTCTTCGTGATCTCGCGCGCGCCCTGGGCTGTCAGTGAAATCGGGAACGTTCCATTTGGCAACGAAGCGGTTTTCGATCGAGCCGACGGTTCGCTCTTTGTGAGCAATCGCGATGTTGATGGGAAGGGCGCACTGACGCGCGTTCAGGCGAGCACAGTCGAGCGCGTGATCACGGGGGTTACCGCCGAGGGATTGGCGCTCGACTCTGCCACGCATACGATCTACGTCGGGAACATCAACGACGACAGCATCGTCGAGGTCGACACCCGGACCCTTTCGATCCGGCGACGGCTGGCGACGGTCCCGCGGACGTTCGGTCTGGCGTTAGATGCTCGGCGCGGCTATCTCTTCGTCGTGTCGAATCGAAACGCCGAGATGCCCGGCGGCGGCTTCGTCGCGACGATCGATTTGCATCCGCTGCACGGCCGGCTGATCGCACGTTCCGCACGCCTCGCATTTCCGCTGGGAATCGCCTTCGATGCGCAGACCGACACGCTGTTCGTCAGCGATGAAGACACGGCCCAAGTGTACGTGCTCGATGCACGCACGCTGCGGCCTCGCCATGCGCCGCTCGCAGCCTGCGCGGTCCCCTGGCGGCCGCATCTCGATGCTGCACGCAGAAGACTCTTCGTACCCTGCGCGCGAGCCGATCGGCTTGCGGTCTTTGACGTGGATCGGCTGCAAGCCGTGCGCGGCTCGCCGTTTAAGACAGGAAGGTATCCGCTAGCCGTTGCAACGTCGAGCTAGTGCGCTGCCACGTGAGCCTTTTGAGCAAACGCCGCAGTGTTGTGATGCGGGCCGCATCCGTTGCACTCGCCTTCCTGACGCTCGGAGCGGCGCGCGCATCGAACCTGCCGCAAGCTTTGCACCCGCCGGCGCCCTTCTCGACAATTGTCGCCGATGCAGCGACCTTTGAGTTTGTCGCGCCCGGCATAAGCTTCGCTGAATACGACTTACTAACGGCGGACGGGCCCTTGAGCATCCATGTGATTACCGCCGACCTCAAAGAGCGGACGGTGCGCGTGGACAGCGTGCTCGCCGGCGACGCGCTTCTCTCGAACGGCGAGCGCCTTTCGACGATGGCCTGGCGCACGGACGCCGTCGCGGGCATCAACGCGGACTATTTCGATATCGGCAGCACGAATCAGCCGCTCGGCATCGTGATCCGCGCCGGCCAACTGATCAAGACGCCGAACGCTCAGCCCGTGCTGGGAATCACGCGGGATCGCCGCGCGTTTATCGGGACACTGCCCTTCAACGGCAGTGCGGAAGTCCAAACGATACCGATCGCGCTGACCGCCGTCAACGGCTGGCCGCCGCAAGGCGGCGCTTCTTTGATGACGCCGCTCTTCGGCGCGTTGCCGCCGGCCGCCGGCGTCACCGTTGCGCTGCTCGAGCCGCTTGACGTACCCCCGGTGATCTTCGGGCGATATCGCGTGGCACGCGTCGTGGCTGCCGATCAAACGTTACCGCCCGGCTACGCGCTTGCGGTCGGGCCGGCAGCTTTTGAAACGCTGGGCACGCCGCAACCTGGCGACGTGGTTTCTCTCTCGCAAAAATCGGAGCCGGCGCTGAGCGCAATATGGGCCGCCGTCGGCGGTGGCCCGCTGCTCGTCCACAACGGGCGCCGCTTCAGTCAGGCGAACGCTCCGGCCGCAAACGAAGCGGCCGCTCACATTCCGGTTTCGGGAGCGATCTTGCGCGCCGACGGAACGCTCGCGTTGATCGAGGTCGACGGAAGGACCCTGCAATCGATCGGCGTCACCCGCGCAGAGTTCGCATCGCTGATGCTCGCGCTCGGTGCTACCGAAGGCCTTTCCTTCGACGGCGGTGGGTCATCAGAGCTCGTGGCCCGGCGGCTTGGCGATCGTGCGGCCGCGCTTCAAAGCGTGCCTTCCGACGGCGCGGAACGGGCGGTCGGCGACGGTCTCTTCATTTATAGTGACGCGCCGCATGGCGCGCCGTCGCGCTTGGTCGTGCGACCTCCCCAGCTGCGCGCCATGGCCGGCGCGAGCATCCCGCTGAGGTTCGCCGTCACCGACTTTGCGGGGCACGTTGTGGCGCCACCGCGTTCACCGCTTCGCACGGCCCTCTCCGCCCCAGCCTTGGGCACCGTTCGGTCAGGCAGCACCTTCGTCGCGGGGACGCGTTCGGCCGATGGCACCTTGCACGTCACGCGAGGCCGGCTAACCGCAGAGGTTCCCGTGCATGTGACCGATCGAGCGGCGCGTCTGCTCATCACGCCGCGTCTGGTGCACATGGGGGTGGGCGAATCAAAGCGATTTGCAGTGAGCGCATACGATCGCGACGGTTTTCCGCTCGCTGTCCAAGACGTGCGCTGGAGCGCGGATGGCGGACGCATGACGGATGCCGGGTTTTTTACTTCGGGCGCACGCGATGTCACGCTGAGCGCCGCGGCCGGCGACCAGGTTACGCAAGAGCACATCCGCGTTGGCGAGCACGAACTACCGCTGGAGTTCGGTCTGCGCTGGCGTTTCGTTTCGACACCCGCGAACAATCCCGGCGCGGTCGCTTTCGGCGCTCTGTGCCCGGGCTGCATTGCGTTGCAGTACGATTTCAGCGGCGAGGAGCGTGCCGCGTCGCTGGTGGGCGAGCAAGCCTTGCCGCAAGATCCCATTGGCCTGCGGCTCGACATCAACGGCGACGGCAACGGCGAGTTTCTTCGAGTAGCGCTAACCAACTCTCTGGGCGAGCGCGTCCTGCTCACCGTTGACCGCGTAACCTGGCGCGGCTGGCAAACGCGCACGGTGCGGTTCCCCCCAACGCTCCTGCCTCCGCTGCGCTTGCACTCGCTGTACGTCCTTAACGCCTTGCATACGGAGCCGGTGCGCAGCGCGGGAGAGATCGCTTTTCGCAATCTCAGATTGATCGCCGCCGGCAGCGCGGGAGATGCGCATGGCCTTTGATTCTTTAGCGGCGCGCGCTCTCGATACGGCATCTAAGCGTGGCGCCGCCTATGCCGACATTCGATTTGAGACGGCACGCAGCGAACACATCGAAGTTCGCAACGGCGTGGTCGCCGGTCTGGCGGATTCCACCAGCCGCGGGTATGGCATACGCGCGCTCGTGGACGGCGCCTGGGGATTCGCCGCTAGTTCAAACCTCGAGAACGCAGCGCTCGACGCGACAGCCGCCCGTGCGGTGCAGATCGCTCAAGCGAGCGCCTCGATTGCGCGCCGGCGTTTCGGTGCGATTCCCCCGCTCGCGTACCGAGATCGCTTCGTTTCTGCGCTCAAGCAGGACCCCGCGAGCGTTCCGCTCGGAGCTCGCGTCGCTCTCCTGCTCGAAGCAGAGAAACTGCTCCACGTCGATCCGCGCGTCAGCACGGGGCGCGCCTGGATCGATCTTTGGCACACCGACAAGGTGTTTTTCAGCACGATCGGCTCGCGGCTCGAGCAGACGCTCTATCAAAGCGGCGGTGGTATCCAAGCCATTGCAGTCGGCGAAGGCGACATGCAGACCCGCAGTTTTCCCGGCGACATCGGACTCTACGCGGCCGGCGGCTGGGAGGTGATTGAGCAGGCACGGTTGCCGGAAAATGCGCAGCGCATCGGCGAGGAAGCGGTCGCGCTGCTGAGCGCGGCGCAGTGCCCGTCCACCCAGACGGACCTCATCTTAGGCGGCTCACAGATGTCGTTGCAAATTCACGAGTCTTGCGGCCATCCCGCCGAACTCGATCGCGTGATGGGCTGGGAAGCCAATTTCTCGGGCGTGAGCTTTTTGGAAGTCGACCAGCTCGGCAAGCTCAAGTACGGTTCGGATATCGTAACGATCGTGGTCGACAACACGCTTTCGGAGGGCCTGGCGACGACCGGGTACGACGACGAGGGCTCAAAATCCGTCGCTTCCGACATCGTGCGGAACGGAGTGCTCGCAGGCTACGAGATGTCCAACGACACCGCGCGAGCCATCGGACGAGAAAGCAACGCTTGCGTTCGCGCGCAAAGCTGGGAGTTCGTGCCGATGATCCGGATGTGCAATCTCAATCTTTTGCCCGGAAACACGCCGTTCGAAAATCTCTTCGACGACGTCAAGCACGGCATCTACATGGAATCGAACCGCTCGTGGTCGATCGACGATCACCGCCTCAACTTTCAGTTCGGCTGCCAAATCGCATGGGAAGTCCACAACGGCAAGCGGGGCCGGATGCTGAAAAACCCAACCTACGGGGGAGTAACTCCCACGTTTTGGAGTTCGTGTGACGCGATTGCCGATCGCTCATCATGGGTGGCGTGGGGCACGCCCCATTGCGGAAAAGGCGAGCCGATGCAGACGGGCCGCACTGCGCAATGCACCAGCCCCGCGCGATTTCGAAATGTGGGCATCGGGATGGGTTACAGCGCCCTTGAGCAAGCCGCGGGGTGAGGGTTGGATAAGCAAGCGCGCGGACAGCTGGCCGAACGGCTCCTTTGCTATTCCAGCGCGGATCAAACCGAAGTCTTAATCGCGCATCAAGACGCCGCATGGAGTCGCTTTACGCATAACGCAATCCATCAAAACCTGGCCTCGGCCGACGTGAGCGTGTCGATCCGGGCGATCGTCGATGGCCGCACGGGAGTTGCTCATACGAATCTCCTGGATGAGTCGGCGCTAAAAGACGCCGCGCGCCGAGCGATCGCGCTCGCGCAGCTTGCGCCCCCCGATCCGGTGCAGCCCGATCTTCCCGGGCCGGCTCGCTACGCATCACCTCCAGGCGCATACGCAGCCGAAACGGCGGCGGCTACGGCGCATATGCGCGCCAACATCTGTCAGAGAGTCTTTGCAGCCGCCGACGCCGGCAGGCTTTGGTCGGCGGGGTACGCGATGACGTCCGTGAACGGCATAACGATTGCCAATTCGCGCGGCGCGAGAGCCTCATTTGAAGGTACCGACGCAGCACTGTGTGTCAAGATGTCCGGTGCGGATTCAAGCGGATATGCTGAAGCTTATGACGCCGATGTTTCCCGTCTCGACGCAAGCGCGGTGGCGGCCTTGGCCGCGCGCAAAGCCGTCGCATCGCGAGCTCCGCGCGCGGTCGACCCGGGCGAATGGACGGTCGTCCTCGAGCCGTCGGCCTTCGGCGAACTCTTCAGTTGCATCATTGGACAATTTTCAGCGCAAGCGGTGGACGAGGGGTCGTCTTTTCTGTGCGACGGGCTGCAGCGCAAATACATGGGCTCAAACGTCTCGATCTGGGACGACTACGCGCACCCGCTAGCGCCGGGAATGCCCTTCGATTTCGAAGGTGCGCCGACGCAGCGCCTCGAGATGGTACGCAGCGGCGTCGCGCACGCTTACGTGACGGACAGCTACTGGGCGAAGAAATGCGAATCGGCCGATACCGGCCACGCGTTGCCGGCGCCCAATACGCTCGGCCCGTTGCCGCGCCACACCGTCGTCGCACCGGGAACGCGGCCAATCGAGGAGCTGATCGCGGATGTCGAAGTCGGGCTGCTCGTCAGCCGATTTTGGTACCTGCGCCCGGTCGACGAGCGGCGTACGATCGTCACGGGAATGACGCGCGACGGGACGTTCTTGATCGAGAATGGAGAGGTGAGAGGAGGCGTGCGCAATTTGCGTTTCAACCAAAGCGTGCTGGAGGCGCTGAGCTGTTGCGAATTCTCGAACGCGCAACAGCGAACCAGCAGCTACGCCTATTCCACCGTCGTGCCGGCCGTCAAGATCGAGCGCTTCCGGTTTACGAGCGGTACGAATTTTTGAAACGCGATACGCCAAATCAAACCCGCAACCAAGACTGCGATGCCGAGGACGAGGAGCGGCAAGTATGGGGCAGCTGCCACGACGATCTGCGGATAGCCGAGGATCGTGTCCCCGATGATCACTCCGCCGACCGCAGCGTGCGCGTGAGTGGGTATCAATCGAATCGCACCCGGCAGCAAATGCCCGCGGTCGTCTTCAACTGCCACTAGCACGGCGGGCAAATGCGCGCGAGCGTCGCGCATCTGCGCCAGCACAGGACCGGAAAATAGAACAGCCTTAACCGTTCGCTGCATCGCAGGAATTGAAAACGAATCAACCGGCAACGTGCGTCCGCCAATCTGCGAGCGTTGAACGAAGAGCAACACCGGTGAGAGAAATGACGGATTCGATGGCTGCGTGATCGTCAGCCGCCTGCCCCGAAGATCCTCTGCTGAAACAACGGCTACCTCGCGCGCAACGCTCCACATCACAAAGCCGCCGAAGTAACGGCGCGCTTTGGCGGGAACCGCGATCGCATGGCCCCCCGCCCCCTCGAAGCGCACGGCGACTGGGCGTTGCAACGCCGTGGGGTCGATCGGGAACTGCAGCATTCCCGCCGGCTCGGAGATCGCGACGTTTGCGCCGGGCGCGCTAACGTACGTTTGAGTGTCGGGACCAAGCAATCCCGACGCCAACCCGGCCGCACCGACGATCAGCGCTCCCGCCGTCACAAGGCTAAGCGGCCGATCGCGAGCCGACGAAACGCGGAGCAGCTTTTGCAATCGCCATGCCAAGAGCGCGCACAAGACGAAGAGCAAAAGCGCGTAGGAGCCCGTGTGATACCAGGCGAGCCCGGGAAAAGCATCTTGCACGACAACCGCAATCAGGCAGATGCACGCCAGAAGAACGATCGTCACCGATTGAGGTTTACGAGAAGGGGTCGAACGGCGGCTTTCATTTGATCGAAGGTCAAGGCGCCGTCGAACCCTCGCACGACCGTGCCACGGGCGTCAACGATGATCGTCGTCGGCAGGCCGAGCGCTGCGTACACGCGGCCGTACGACTGGTTTTCGTCGAGCAGGATCGGAAAATGAAGACGCAACGCGCCTGCAAAAGCCCGCGCGCGTTCGAGCGATTCTCCCTCGTTCACGCCGACAACGACCAGATTTCGGCCTCGAAACGCGTCGTAGAGACGTTCCAAGTCAGGCAATTCCGCGCGACAAGGCGGGCACCAGGATGCCCACAGGTTCAAGACGACAAGCCGGCCGCGGAAATCGTCCAGGGACGCTACACGGCCGCTAATTTCAGGCACCGTAAAACTTTGCGCGTGCGAACCTGCCAGCGCCGCCGGTCCAACACCCTGCGCGCTGGGACCCGAGCGTAAGTAGACTGCCGCCAAGACGATGAGGATTAAAGCCCCCAGCGCAAATCCACCAACCGCCCAGATGTTTCTCATCGAGCAGCGCTCCAGGGTTGGCTCTTTTCACGCCCGAAAGCGCGTGCCGTGAGCGCCCAGATCATTGACGGCCGCGCCGTCGCGGCGGAGTTGCGAGCCGATCTCATCGCTCGCAGTACTGCGCTGCATGACGCCGGTATTCATCCTCGCTTATCAATCGTGGTCGTTGGAGACGACGAATCCAGCGCGTCTTACGTCCGCAATTTAGAGCGCACCGGCCGCAACGTGGGCATCGAAGTGCTGGTGGATAAGCTGCCCGAAGCGGCAAATGCGCAAGCGATTCGCGAACGTCTGGAAGCGGCAGGCGGCGACGTTCGCATCCACGGCGTGATGCTGCAGCAACCGCTGCCGAAACGTCTCGGCGTCCGGTCGATCGCCGACGCGATCCCCGTGCACAAAGACGTTGATGGAATGCACCCGACCAATCAAGGGCAGCTGGCTTTTGGAAGCGACCCGGAGTTCGTGCCCGCAACGCCCGCGGCGGTCATGCTGTTGCTCGAGCGCAGTCCCGCCTGGCCGCTCAAAGGTCGTCGCGCCGTGGTGATCGGCCGTTCGGTCGTCGTCGGATTGCCGGTCGCAATGCTTTTGATCGCGCACGATGCAACCGTAACCGTAGTGCACCGCTCGTCCGGGAGCTTGCCGCCCTATACAAAGCAGGCGGAGGTTCTCGTGGTCGCGGCAGGAGTGCCCGACTTGATCACGGGCGAGATGATTGCCTCGGGAGCAATCGTCATCGACGTTGGAACGACGCTGGTCGACGGTGTTCTCAAAGGCGACGTGCATTTTGATTCCGCCTCGAAGGTTGCGGGCGCGATAACCCCCGTCCCCGGAGGAGTTGGCCCGGTAACGAACATCGCGCTCCTGCGCAATGTTCTAAAAGCGGCCTCTTTTGGGAGCCCAGAGTAGCCACAAGCTGTGGAGGTCGCGACCCGTGCCGAAGTCCGACCCACGCCTCAGGACAACTTCCGCCAAGGGCGAAACGCGCTTTAACACCCGTGCTTCTTACGCGACCCCTCGGGGCGCTTCGACAAGCTCAGCGTGACAATAGCCAAAGTCAGCGTGACCGAGATATGGGAGCGATGGTTTTGGGGGCCCCTTTGCTTGCAACGGGGGGCGCCCTTCGACCGCGCTCAGGACAAGTTCCGCCAAGGGCGAAATGCCTTAAACTGGGAGGTAGCACTGTGAAGAATCCGTTGGACTCCCTCTGGGGAACGATCATATCGGGTGTCGTCCTGACCGTGATCTTGTTTTTCGTCGCTCAAGCGATCGTCTCGCATGCTGCAAGGATCGGAGGCTGACAATGGATCAGAACGTGTGGCTAGGGGCACTATTTCGCTGGTTCCATTTTCTGGCGGGCGTCATGTGGATTGGCCTGCTGTACTTTTTTAACTTCGTCAATGCGCCGGCGTCAAAAGAAGCGACCGCCGCCGGTGAAGGCGCCCCGATCAGCAAATACATCGTGCCGCTTGCGCTGGTGTATTTCCGTTGGGCGGCGGTAGCCACGTGGCTCGCGGGCGCAGCCTTGCTGGGAACCAATCCCGACGGCCCGGGACCTAATGGCTTGAACGGCTTTTTCGCTGCCTTCAGTCTTCAGGGGAACTACGCGCTGATCGGCTTTGGCGCGTGGTTGGGTACGATCATGCTCTTTAACGTGTGGGCGCTGATCTGGCCCAATCAGAAAAAGATCTTGGGCTTCGTTCCAGCAACCGATCCCGAGAAAGCCACCGCGCGCCGCGTCGCGTTCCTCGCGTCGCGCACGAACACGATGCTTTCGATCCCGATGCTCTTCTTCATGGGCAGCAGCCACTTCGCAAACTTGTTCATGAAGATGAGATAAGTCTTGGCACTTCTTTAGTCGTTAGCAGGCGCGGCGCTCTTTTAAAAAAAGGGCGCCTTTTCTTTCTACGCCAACTTCCCACACCGTGCACGATTCCGCCGCAGATCTCGAAACACTACAGCGCGAAGTTCCACCGCTGCTGGCCGAGCTCGAAGCCCGCGCGCGGTGCGATGGCCTTGCCACGATTCCGCAGGCCACGGCGCGTCTGCTCTCGCTGCTCGTGCATTGCATGCAGGCCAATCGCATCTTGGAGATCGGCACAGCCTACGGGTATGCAACCCTCTGGATGACGCTCGCATTGCCCCCAGCCGGAAAGATCTGGACGATCGAGCCCGACATCGAGCGCGCACGCATCGCACGCGAATATTTTGACCGAGCCGGCAAGGGCGAGCAAGTCGAGATCATCAATTCGCCCGCGCTCGACATCCTGCCGCGGTTTCCGCAGCGCAACCTGGACATCGTATTCGTTGACGCCGACGCAGCGGATTACGAAGCATACCTCGCCCAATCGATACCGCTGCTCAAGCTATCGGGGCTCGTGCTCTTCAACGGCTTGCTCTCCAGAGGGTCCGATTCGCAAAGCGAGCACGCCGGCCGATTCGCGCGCGCGTTCTTGAATCACCCCGATCTCGACGCGACGCTGATCCCGCTCGGCAACGGAACCGGAATCGGCGCACGCATTCGTTGATGGCGCGCCTGGAGCCCGGCACGTTTAAGGAAGCGATGCGCCGTTTTCCAACCGGGGTGACTGTCGTCACCAGCGTCAAGGACGGCGAGCCGCGCGGCGTGACGGTAAGCGCGTTTGCGAGCGTTTCGCTCGAGCCGCCGAGCGTCTTGATCTGCGTCAATCGCGAAGCACGCAGCTACCTGTTTATCTCGACCTCCAGAATCTTCTGCGTCAATGTCCTGCGCGCAGATCAGCGCGCACTGGCCGAACGGTTTGCCGCTCGAATTCGAGAGCGCCAATTCGAAGGCGTGCCGCACTTCATCGATCGCACGGGTGCGGCGGTCATCGAGGGCGTTCTGGCCCACTTCGATTGCGAAGTCATGCAAGAGCATCACGCCGGCTCGCACAGCATCTTCATCGGACGCGTCGTCTCGCTCGGCGTGAGCGCCGGCACGCCGCTGGGGTATTTTGACGGAACCTACCACGATTTCGGCTTGCGCGCACGGTGATCGTCGACCACCTGATCCTGGGTCCACTGCAATGCAACTGCACGATCGTCGCTGATGAGACGACGGGCGAAGCAGTCGTCGTTGATGGCGGCGACGGAGTAGCGACGGTCGTGGCTCGGCTTCAAACGTTGGGCATCCATGCAAAGTATCTCGTGCATACGCACGCGCACATCGATCACATCGGCGATGCCGGCGGCTTGCGCCGCCAAACCGGTGCGCCGGCGCTGCTGCATCCCAAAGACCTGCCGCTCTATCACACGCTCCCTCTGCAAGCGCAGTGGCTCGGGTTAAGCAACGCGCCGGAGATTGTCACCCTGGACGGCGACCTTTGCGATGGAGACGTCCTGCGTTGCGGAACGTTTGCGATGCAGGTACTCCATACGCCCGGCCACACGCCGGGCAGCATCTGCCTCACCCTTGAGCGAAACGGCATGCAAACGATTCTCACCGGCGATACGCTCTTTGCCGGCTCTATCGGCCGCTGGGATTTGGGCGGCACTTCGCAAGCGGACATCGTGGACAGCATCAAGCGCAAGCTGCTCGTCTACCCCGACGACACGACGATCATCCCGGGCCACGGGCCGGCGTCGACGATCGGCATTGAGCGCAGCACGAATCCGTTTATCGTTGGAAACTAACGCCGGACGTATCAAACTTTTCGCCGGAATCGCGCTTGATAAGGCCGTTCAGGCCCGCATTGCAATGCTAGCCGAACGAGTAAAAAAGCGTGGCTTCGCCGCGCGCTTTGAGGCCGCCGAAAAGTACCACCTCACGCTAGCATTCCTGGGATGGGTTGAGTCTTCGCAATTCGAGACAATTTCTCAGGCGCTGCACACGGCCGCGACCGGACCGCAACCATTTGAACTTCGGCTCGATAGAATCGGTGCATTTCCGCACGAACGCCGGCCGCGCGTAGTCTGGATTGGAGCGCGAAAGCAGTCGGCGGCTTTTCGTAACCTGGCCATGACCGTCCGCTCAACGTATGCAGCGCTGGGGTTTGAGTTCAAGGAAGACGCCGTCGCGCATGTGACGATCGCGCGCGTTAAAAACCCGGCGCTTCCACTACCGACGATTTCTTCGTTTGCGCCGATTCGCATCAAGATAAAAGAACTGACGCTCTTTCAATCCTTGCCCGGCTCGGAAACGACGCGCTACGAAGAGCGCGCGCGTGCACTGCTTAGCGCAGTTTGATCAGCAGTTTGCCGCCGTCCGTCGAGGGAGGATTTGAGGCAGGGCTAGCCGGGGACACCGCTTCCGGTGCGCGTTGCTGCGCCGGCACCTTCGCAAAATCGGGTATGGTTCCGGAACCGACCTTCTGCCGGTAGTCGTCGAGCGCGACGTGCAGCGCCTCGAGCGCGCGCTGCGGATAATCTTTCTTTTTCTCGGGGTAGCCGTCCAAAGCATCGATCACTTGCTGCTCGGTAATCCGGCCGGCTTCATCGATCGTCTTGCCTCTTGCAAGATCGACAACCAAACTACAGGTCGCGGTGCCGAAGCCGCACCCGGTCGTAAAATAGGAGACGTCTTCAATGATCGCGCCGGGGCCGATCTTCAAGAAGAAGTTGTACATATCGCCGCAAGAATCGCTTAAGTACTCGCCGCTGGCCGTCGGATTCTCCATCGTCCGAAAGCCGGTGCGCTCCTCGACCAGTCGCTGAAACTTCTCGAAATTCATTTAGAAGGCGCTCCGCTCTAAGCGCTGCTTGTCCTGAGCGCGGTCGAAGGGCGCCCCCCAGCCGAGCTGGGGCCCCCCGACCATCACTCCCGTATTTCGGTCACGCTGACTTTGGCGATTGTCACGCTGAGCTTGTCGAAGCGCCCCGTGGGGTCGCGTAAGAAACATTGCGATCATAACTTTACTTCGAACCGGCATTCGGTGCCGCCGGTTGCAAGCGATTCCGTCTGCACGTGCGTACCACCGATCGTCTCGTCGAGCACGCGGTGGATCACCGAGCAAACTTCCGGATGCTCTTTGACGACATTGGCGTAAGGACAGTTGTGCTCGTGGAGCTCGAGTCCCCCGTCGATCAGATTGTACTCCGCGTTCACGCCTTTGCGCCGCAGGAGCTCGGTCAACCCGGCCATCTTACCTTGCGGCGTGGGGGCCGCGATGTGTTCGCGCGCGCTGCGTGCCGTGCGCTTCGCGATCGCTTCGAAGATCCGCGCGATTGCTTGCGATCCTTCTTGCTCGCGCACCTCCGTGAGCACCGCTCTGAGCATCCGATCGTAAGGCTGCGTGAAAAGCTGCTCGGCCTGCGCCGTCAGCGAGAACTCCAGAGTCGGCTTCGTCGGGCCTCTGCGAACCGACCGTTCGGTCACGAAGCCGTCGCGCTCGAGCACGACCAGCTGCTGGCGGATGGCGTTCGGCGTGAGCCCTAAATCGTGCGCGAGATCGACCGCAGAAGCGGAATGCCTGCGTCGCAGCTCCTCGACGATCTTGCCGCGCGTCGTGCGAAAGAAGCTCGTGTGCAGCGGCAGGGACGCTCCCGCGCGTTGCGCTTGTATCATCGCGGCCAGAATAGCAAAAAAAGGCAAGATAGTCCAGGGTTTCCTTGACTTTCCTCCGGTCGGCCCGTAGCATAGGAAGCGGCCTCTCGGGGCCCTTCAGCCGCCTAAGCCACCGCCTTATTAAGGAGACAACTGCGTGTCCGACCGGGGCCTTCGCATCCATGACCTACGCGTCACCGTCGCCGAACAAGAGATCCTCAAAGGGATCGATCTGCACGTCGAGCCCGGGCGCGTGCACGCCCTCATGGGCCCCAACGGAAGCGGCAAGTCGACGCTGGCCCTGGCCTTAACCGGGCATCCCCGATATCAAATCTCATCCGGCTCGGTCGTCTTAGACGGTCTCGATCTGTTGGCGCTCTCGCCCGACAAACGAGCCAAGGCCGGCCTTTTTCTTTCTTTTCAATACCCCGCCGCGATCCCGGGTGTAAAGGTTTCAAGTTTTCTCCAGGCCACTCGCCAAGCGGTCAAACCGGGCGATTTGCCGCCGGCCAAGTTTCGCCAACTCGTCATGGACAAGATGGACGTGCTCGACATGGACCCCTCGTTCTTGGGTCGCTACCTGAACGACGGCTTCTCGGGAGGCGAAAAGAAGCGCTTGGAGATGCTGCAGCTGGCCGTGCTGGCGCCGAAGTATGCGGTGCTCGACGAGACCGACTCGGGGCTCGACATCGATGCGCTGCGGGCCGTTGGCGAGTCCGTGAACGCGATGCGCACGGATCCGCTCTCCCAAGACACGGGCTTTCTGATCATCACGCACTACCCGCGCATGCTGCAACACATCAAGGCGGATGTCGTCCATATCATGATCGGCGGACGCATCGTCAAAGAAGGCGGCCCCGAACTCGCGCACGTTATCGAGCGCGACGGCTACGATGCGATCCGCGACGAGACCGCCGTCGGTGTCTGAAGCCGTTCTCGTTGCCGCACCCGACCGATGGGAACGCGCGCTCGAGGCGCTGAGCGCGGATCCGGAGGCACAAGCGATCTTCGATAGCGCTGCCCGGCACTCGGCGTACGACCGGTATCTGCGCACGAGCGCCAATCGCGAACGCCCGGGCCGGTATTGGAAGATCGACCTCGATGCACTCGCGCCGTCCAGCTACGACCACACGGCGGCTACTACCGCACATTTTTCGGGGGGAACGGCGCGCGGCGTCGTGCGCTGCGATCTTGCAACGGCGACGCGCGAGCACCGCGCAGTTTTCGAAAAAGCGTTCGGCAAAGCCCTCGCGCACGCGCCGGGAAAATACGCGGCCTTGGCGCAAGCTTTTGTGACCGGCGGCGCCTTTGTGTATATTCCACCCGACGTCTGCGTGGACGAACCGATCATTATTTCCTACCGGCCGTCGCGCGGCAGCGCGGCATTTCCGTACACCTTGATCGTCGCCGCCGAAGGTTCGAGCGCCACAGTAATCGAGCAACACGATGCGGCTGACGAGAGCGTCTTTGTTTGCGGAGTCACCGAAGTGATCGCCCGGACCGCGGCGACGGTCACGCACGCGGCGATCCAAACCCTGCCGGAAGATGCGACGGTCTTCTTCACGCGAGCCGCGCTTACCGAACGCAACGCGCGCGTCTCTTGGGCGGCGGCAGATTTGGGCGCCCATGTCTGCGGTTCCACAATTTTTACGGCAATCGAAGAAATGGGCGCGCAAGCGCACATTGCCGCGCTCTTCTTCCCACACGCCGAGCAGCACGTCGACTTCGTTACGACGACGGATCACCTCGCCGGACAGTCGCAATCTCGCACCCTGATCAAATCGGCTGCCACAGGCAATGGGCAAGCGCGCTACCTCGGCAATATTCGCATCGCGGCCAATATGCACGGCTGTGACGCGAACCTCAAAGACGACGCGTTGCTGCTCTCCCCCCACGCGCACATCGATTCGGTGCCGGCGCTCGAAATCGCAGCTAACGATGTCAAGGCATTCCACGGCGCCACGGTTGGAGCGCTTGACGAGGAAACCGTATTCTATATGATGACGCGCGGCCTCGATCGCCGCACCGCCGAGCGGATGATCGCGCTGGGCTTTTTCGAGCCGGCACTCGACCATTTCCCCACCGCGGCGTTGCGCGAGCGGCTCCGCCGGCTCCTCGAGCAGAAGATTACCGCCGCATGATTGCACAGCGAGTAGACCCCAAGCTCGAACGAGTGGTCGCTGATTTTCCGATCCTTGCGCAGAGAACCGCGCGAGGGAAGCGGTTGGTCTACCTCGATTCCGCCGCTACGTCGCAAAAGCCGCAGTGCGTGATCGATGCGCTCAGCGAGTATTACTCCACCTATAACGCCAACATTCATCGCGGCGTGTACGAGATCGCCGCCCGAGCGACCGAGGCTTTCGAAGGGGCCCGCACCAAGGTCGCGCGCTTCATCAACGCGGCCGAGCCGGCCGAGATCATCTGGACGCGCAATACGACTGAGGCGATCAACCTCGTGAGCTACAGTTGGGGCCTTCACAATCTCCGCCGCGGCGATGCGATCCTGGTGACGCAGCTCGAGCACCACTCCAACCTGGTGCCGTGGCAGCTCCTTGCGCAGCGCACGGAAGCTACGCTGCGTTTCATCAAGGTCAACGAGCGCGGCATCCACGAGCTCGACGACTTGGATCAACTGCTCGAGGGCACAAAGCTCGTCGCGCTCTCACATGTGAGCAACACGCTTGGCACGATCGCCCCGCTCGAGGATATCATTGCGCGCGCGCACGCGGCCGGCGCGTTGGTTTTGGTAGACGGCGCGCAATCCGCTCCCAACATGCCGGTGGACGTCCGGGCCCTCGATGCTGATTTCTTCGCCGCCAGCGGCCACAAGATGTGCGGACCGACCGGCATCGGGTTCTTATACGGGAAGCGAAGCTTGCTGGAATCGATGCCCCCGTTTCTGGCCGGCGGTGACATGATTCGACAGGTTTCCTACGAGTCGACGACCTTCAACGAGTTGCCCTGGAAGTTTGAGGCCGGCACCAGCAACATCGCCGACGCGATCGCCTTCGGCGTTGCGATCGACTATTTGACGGGTTTAGGGATGCAGTGGGTACGCGAGCACGAGCACGCGACAATGCGCTACGCGTTCGCGCGACTAGGAGAGCTCCGAGCGCGCGGCTTGGTCGTCTATGGGCCGAACGATGCCGACCTCGTGGCGGACGTCGTGTCGTTCAACCTCGGCGATATCCATCCGCACGACCTGGCGTCGATTTTGGACACCGAAGGCGTGTGCATCCGTGCCGGTCATCATTGCACGATGCCGCTCATGGAAAAGATGGGCTGGCCGGCGACCGCGCGAGCATCCTTCTACATCTACAACACGGAAGCCGATGTGGACGCTTTGATCGATGGATTGCTGAAGGCGGCGCGCCTATTCAAACTCTAGCGGGCTGGCCCAAGAAGCGCTGACCTCATGGATGATTTTTATAAGGAATACATCCTCGATCACTATCGTAATCCTCGCAACTTCGGCCGGCTAGAAGCACCCGACGCAGCCGCGCAAGACGTCAATCCCCTCTGCGGCGATGAAATCCGAATGGAATTGCAGGTTGTGGGCGGGATCGTCACCGATGTGCGTTTTTCCGGCAAGGGCTGCGCGATCAGTCAGGCCTCCGCTTCGATGTTGACCGAAAGCATCAAAGGACAGCCTTTGGAAGACGTGGCCCGGCTTTTGCCACAGACGGTGCTCGAGAACGTCGGCATCGGCATCAGTCCCACGCGCATGAAGTGTGCGATGCTGGGGCTCAAAGTGCTCAAGAGCGCGGCGCTCGGTGAGATCGCCTCCTGGCCCCAAGAAGAGTGACGCTCACCCTCGACATCTTCAGCCGCCTGGTCGGGGCAATCGTCTGCGCGGCCATCGCCTTGATCGTCTGGGATATCGGAACGCGTTCGCCGGCCGCGCTCCTGTTCGACGTCAGAAAGGCAGTCCATAATCCGCTCGCGCTCCTTCGCGGCAGCGTGCGTTTCCTGGTCGGGCTGGTATTCATTGGCGTGTCCGTCGCGCTCGTATTCTTCTCGCTCCCCGCGAGCGAATTTTCGCGCTACACGTTCTACCAGATTGGAGCGTTTCTCACTGCGCTAGCGGTGGAGCTGCTGATCGGCGACGACGTCCGCCCGTTGTTGGGACTCGGTCGCCACTCTTAAGGTCGCTCTATCGCGCTTTACTGCACCTTAATGGCGTAGTGATCCGTAATATAATAGCTTGCATCATTTCGCGCGACATGGAAGGTGACGAAATATGTTCCCTTTAGAGAGCTGACTTCGGCTTCGACTTTGTAAGTGCCGTCGCCGTTGTTCGTGGTACGAAGATCCGTGATCCGCGATTGGCGATCGATGAAGGACTGCTCATCGAACGTGGTGCCGCTATTGGGCGACTTGCCGAGCGCGCTGTTGGCCGAACGGCTATCCCCGCGCACTAATGCCAACAGATAATCGCGTGCCACGGCTTCTGCGCTACCGGAGCCGCTTGGCTGTACGGTGTGCACGGGGCGTTGGGTTGGCGGCGGCGCCGGCGTCAGAACCGGCTGCGCCGATCGCTGAGGCGTTGCCGCAGGAAGTCCTCGCGGGCGCTCCACGATGAGGTGTGGCTTGGGTGTGATCAAGGCAACTCGGTGAGGGGCTGGCCGCGCTGTGGCGGCCCCTGACGCCGAGGGCGAGGGCCGACTCGACGGCGTTTGCATCGATGCCGCCGAGGGCGCTGTTCTTGGCGGCGACCTTAGACCAGGAGACCGCGTTGCGCCCGCACGCGGCGCTGCGGTCGTCAGGTTCCCAGCGACCTCGCGAGCCGCCGGCGGCGCACCGTTGAAGTGCCGCGACAAAAATGCTCCGAGCGCAAGCCCCGCCAGCACGACCACCACAAAAAAGGGAAAGAGCGGCAGACGGCCGCGCTGCGCCGGTTCATCGAGAGAGCGCCTTCTGCGACGCGGCCCGTCGCCATCCATAGTGCGCCGTTACTCCTTGGCGGCAGGCGGCTCCTCGGGCGGCGAGTAAAAACGGCAGCGTGGTTCGGGTCAACGTCCCGCTCGATCTTTCCGTCTTGGCAAACACGGCGTGCACCGCGTTCGCCCTCGCAACGCCGCTGCGGATCGACGAGCTGGTGGCGCTGGCAGTTCGCGAAGCACAAGGCGGCAGAGCGCCGCTCGACAAGATCAACCGCAACATCCGCGCCACGCTCAGCGGTCTGTATTCCGGCAGCTTCTTGGTTGACGTCGATGGCCGGACATTCAAAGATCCGCGCGCTGTTGTGATGTGCGAACGCTGGGCCGACGTCCGCTTCTTCCTGTGCACGGGCTCGGCGCGCGGCAAACGATCTGCGATCCTCGCTTCCAGAGTCTGACCAACCGCTAGAGCCTGCTTCGCTGGGCACGCTGATCGCGCGAGCGTTCGCCGTTTGCAGGCGGCACGCATTGCTCTTCGGCCTGGTTGCCTTAGCGGTCCTCGGCGTGCAGCGCGCCGTCTACATCTTCGTTCCTGGACAACTCGGCGCAGGCTTCGTGACGGCCGCCTTCCCGCCCATCATCGCGGTCCTGGCGAATATCCAAACGGCCGCCGATCTTCGAGCTGCACCCTTACCTCTAAGCGAGCTCTTCGATCTCGCGTTGACGCGGCTTTGGGCGGTAATCATTCTCGACCTCGTTTTCTACTGGAGCCTGGGACTGGGGGTTGAGATCATGCTCTCTTCGTCCTCGATCGGCAACTGGCTCGCCGGTTTGATCGCGTTCATGCTGGCGGCCACGCTGATCTTTGCCGACGTATACGCGAGCGTCGAACCGCAGCCGAATCGCCTGCGAACGCTGCCGCTGGCGATCGTGCGCAGCGTCTCTTTGGCCTGCCAAAACGGGAACCTGGCTCGCGTGTTCTCGCTGGCGTCGCTGCTGATGCTCATCGTGGTCGCGGGAGAGCTGCTCAACCAATGGGTCGGCGCGCATCATGTGCGCGATGCGGTCTTCTTGGGCGAGGTTCCATTTGGAACGCTGGTGCAAGCGCCCCTCTCGGCGCTCGTTACAGCCGTATACCTCGACTCTTTGGCGCGCGAGCGCCTCCGTTCGGCCTAAGCTACTTCGCGACCAATCCGGGGATCAGGCCGCGGTGGTTCAGCATCAATTCTGCGAACAGCGCGTTTGGCCAGGCGAAGTCGTCGCGCGTGTACGCTTCAGGCCAATCTGCGTTGAACGATTCATGGAGCCGGTGGTCGCCGACATCGGAGGCTGCAATGTAGCCCAACACCCGATTGATCTCATCTTGGTCCGTCGACGTCAACGCTTCCATCACAAGCGACAGCGGCCAGATATATCCGTGCGGCGTGTGAGGGCTGCCGATCCCTTGCGCGTACTTGCCGCGGTAGTAGAACGGATTGCGCTGGGAAAGGATGAAGTTGCGCGTCGCCCGATAGATCGAGTCGTGCGCGCCGACGTAGCCATAGTATGGGATGGAGAGCAGCGAGGGAATATTCGCGTCGTCCATCAGCAGCGAGTGACCGCGGCCGTCAATCTCGTACGAGTACAGCCGCCCGAAGCCCGGCAGGCTCACGCATCCATACTGCTCGATCGAGCGCGCAATTTGAACCCCAAGACCCCAAGCATTTTCGGCCAGGGGCCCGTTGTGGTAAACGTTGCGCTCGATCTCCGTCAAATCGCGCAGCACGACGACCGCGAACATGTTGTCGGGTATGTTGTATTGATAGGTCGCCGGGTCGTCCGAGGGCCTAAACGCGGTCCAGACCAAACCCGTGAAACCGACCGGGTTTCCTTGGCCGTCGTTGGCAAGCTGCGGATGCCGATAGTGTGAACGGCTGTTGTGGTGTTGTTCGGTGCGAAGGACGTCCATTACGCGGGCAAATGAACGCTGCACTTCCGGCGAAAAGATCGAGCGATCGCCGCTGGCCTTCCAGTACAGGTACGAAAACCAGATCGGGTACAGGAGCGAATCCATCTCGAACTTCCGCTCGGCGACGTGATAGTCGAGCGTGAACGCGTTCGCGTACGGATCGAGCAGGATGTACTTGGCTTGACGCACGATGACCCCGCGCAGGGTCGCCCGAACGTCCGGATCGTTAAGGGACAGACCGATGTACGGCTTTACGACCGCGCTGGCATCGCGCAGCCACTCCGCATCGATATCGCCGGTCGAGACGAAGGTCGTCCCGTCTTGTTCGACGACAGCATGGCGGCTATAGGCCTCATCGTAAGCCGTTTGATAGAGCTGCCATAACGTCGTCGCGACGGCAGCGAGATGATCGGAAATAGGGGGTTTCGGAGCAGCCGACGCGGGCGCTCCCGCCAAAGCGAAGATCATCGCGAGGACAAACGCGCTCCTCCGCAGGCCGGTCATGTCAGGGTTTTTATCCTCGGAGCGAACTTTTGCCTGCCGCATCGGGTTATGCGATGCACCGTTTCGGGCTATAATCAAAGGCATCGCAAAGAACGGAGCACTCGCCATAATCCGCCTGCCTATGCGCCTGATCGTATCGTTCGTGTTGATTTTATTCGCTCGCCCGGCGTTCGCGGACCAGCGCTACGTTCTCTCAGGTTTCGACCGTTATCGCGTCGGCGCAAGCGAGTTAAACACCGAGATCACGTATTCGGGCAAAGAGACCTTGAGCGTTGCACGACGCGGACACCAGAGTCAGTACATGGCTCGCGCGACCTATGTTCGGTCCGATGAAAGCGGGAAATCGCCCGGCCAAGCATCGTTCGCCGCCACATTGTTGCCGAGCGGTGAACAGCACGACGACACCAACGCCGACCCCAACTACCTCACGGTGCTCAACCAGCCGTTCGCCGCGCAGTTGGATGCGCAGACCCTACGCGACTTGGAACATCTTCGGGGCGCGCTCCCGTTTGATTTTCCCTCGCCGATGACCGGGGGGACGCTGCAGGGTTCTTTGAGGCGGGGGGTCTTTGCCAAGGTCGCGGGGCGGCAGGTGCTCGGCGTGCGATTTGAGGCGGCGGGTCCCATGCGGGGGCCCTTACCCGACCATCCGACGATGTCGCTGACCGGCACGATTTCTATGCAAGGCGTTGCGTACTATGAACGCGATTCAGCGCTACTGCTGGCGCTGGACGCGACGCTGACGATTCTGGGCAAGCTGGACAACGACAAGAAAGCCACGCCCGTATCGATCGTGTACAAACGCTCGCTTCGAGCTCAAGGTGCGCCGCAGTCGGTTAAGGAGGCCGCGTCATCGCCGCCGCGCTAGGCCGCCTTTAGAGCGCTCCGACCAACTCCACTTCGATCGGATGTTTGAACGGCACCTCATCCATCTGCACGAGCTCGGTGAATGCCAGGTGATTCTGATGACAGTCGATCAGCTCGAGAATTCCGCGCTTGACGCTGCCGGTCGCCTCGATGTACTTGTTCAGTTTTTTCGCAAAATAGGACCGCGGGTCGCGCAGAACTTTGGCGTAATACGGATCGTCAGTTAAGCCCGCCGGACTCAGGCCCTCTCTTGGAACGAGCCACACGAACGACGGATCTTCTCCGTTGCGGTAGCCGATCAGCACGAGCGGTATCGCGCGTGAAGATCCAAGGGTCGGGACGAAGCTGCACATCGTGTACGCCTCGAAGAGGATCTCCTTCGGTTCGAGAGCCGTTCCCACTATTTACACCCTCCCCATGAAGAAAAACCGTTCGGCACAGAAGTCCGCCGAACGGTTGGGATGTTGACCTTCGCCAGCACAGGTTGGGCTGGGGCAGACTGCGCGGGCGAACATGGAATAGATTTCGCCTCGCGCTCTTTGCGGGACCTGCGGGTTCCGTGTGAAACCCTACGCTCGCGCGGCGGTGTTGGGACGCATATGACGGCGCTCGCACCCCTGCCAAGGGAGTATATCGTGCCATCTTCGGTGCACCCGGCGGCACGGAAGCGAACGCCAAAGACGGTGCCCAGCGTCGGCGGCTTTGATGCGATCGTCGCCGAGTACCAGCGTCGGCTCTACGGCTTCGCGCTGCGCATGACGGGCAACCGTGAGGATGCCGAAGAGATCGTGCAGGACGCGTTCGTGCGCGCTTTTCGCGCGCTGGGAAAGATGTCACCGGGACAACGCGTGGAGTTGCGGCTGCAGCCTTGGCTTTACACGATCACGCTAAACGTGACGCGCAACCGCCTGCGTTCCAAAAAGCCGGCGAACGTCGCACTGGACGCGCTGGCAGACCCTGATGCGATCTTGCGGGGGTCGCACGAGGGGCCGCCGCGGCCGGAGTCGATCGTCGAGCGCAGCGCGGACATGGCGCTGGTCGAACGAGCCCTCCTGGGGCTTCCCGTGCATCTTCGCGCCGCCGCGACGCTGCGTTTTATCGAAGGCCGCAGCCACCCCGAGATCGCCGAAATCCTAGGGCAACCGATTGGAACCGTAAAGTCGCACGTCCATCGGGCCGTTCGCATTCTGCGACGCATCCTCGGGCCGCAGATCGGCCGAAATATTCAACAAGGAGCCGCCGTCCATGCGATGTCGTGAAGTAGAAGCGCTCTGGGACGAGTTGCGCAGCGAGGGAATGCCCTCATTGCGCGAAGCCGTCAAACTGCATCTGCGAAACTGCCCGCCCTGCCAGGACCTGTACGAAGAATACGAAGGCGTGGCTTTCTGCCTATCATGCCTTTCCGTGCCGGAGCCGTCTTGCGATCTTGCCAAGAAGGTCGTCGAGCACATCGCGCAGATTCGTGAGCGGTCGAAAGGCACGCCGCTCTTGCTCGTAAGTGTGGACTCACCAATAGGACGGCTGCACGTGGGTTACAATGAAGTCCGCATAGCTTTTGTGGGCATCGATCGCGACGAGCCGCTCGAAGCGATGCGCCGGCGCGTCGAAGCGCGGCTCAAACGCCCGGTGTTCGTCCAAGATGCACCGCCTCCGTGGCTGCGGCGAACGATCCAGCAGTTCTTCAAGACCTGGAGAGTCGATGTTGAGCACGTCGATCTGAGCGATCTGACCCCCTTCGAGCAGGCCGCCTTGAAGAAGGCAGCGCAGATCCCGCCGGGCGAGGTGCGCTCCTACGCCTGGGTCGCGCGCGAGATCGGTCACCCGAAGTCGGCGCGCGCGGTCGGCCAGGTGATGGCGCGTAACCCCTTGCCGCTACTCTTTCCATGCCATCGCGTCGTCGATTCTGCCGGCAAGCTTCACCACTACGGGTACGGGTTGGAGATGAAGGCGCGGATTCTCAAGATGGAAGGGTACCGTGGCACCGCCTGGAACAACGGACGCTTGTAAAACGTCCGCAGTCCCTCCAGATTTAGAGACGAGCGGAGGATAACAGCCGGACAAGGGAGGTGATCATCGTAAGCAGCGACAGTTGTAAAAAAGCCAACACTACGATGATTGGAGGTGCGAGCGCCTAAGCTCGCAACGTTGTCCAAAGACTCTCTCTAGCCGGCCGTTACTAGGTCGGCTTTTTTTTTGGGATCACGCCTGTCATCCTGAGCTCAGCCTGCACTGAGCTCGTCGAAGTGTCGAAGGACGCGGTCGGCTTTTTTTTGTCCGGGCCGCGGCTTTCAAGGGACGAACGGCAGGACTACCTAACAAAGCCGGACTTGAGCGACCCACGTATTCCTGCCATTCCGGACGTTCACGGGCACGCGAAGGGCGAGCACAAAGCCTACGCTGAAGAGCGCCCGATCGCGTATTCCGCGCGGATGCTTTTTCTATGGTTCTATCACGCCTGTCACCGGGGAGCGCCGCGCTTTCTCATGGTGAGCGACCACAGCAACTATTTGACGTTCGAAGATCCGGCGGCCGTAAATCTCGTGCGCCGCGCGCTGAAGCTGGCCGAAGCCGGCGACCTCTACGGCGCCGCTGAAACGGCCGGGGTGGACGTCGGCCATGCGGCGGTGGTTTCCGACGGCCTTCGCAAAGGCATGCGCCTTTCGATCGGCGCCGAGGTCGACAACGATCCGCGCGCCCGCCCCGATGCTCAGAACATCGTGGAGGCCATGCGCCCGGACGCGATCATCCGCTCCGTGCACTTCATCACGATCACCCATCCGGAAAAAGGCCCCGACTACCAGTGGGCGTTCGATCGTCCCGAATTTGCCTCGCTCTTCGAGCACGTAGGAACCGAACGCACCTGGCAGCTCTACATGGCGGCGCTGCTGGACGCGCTCGAAAGGCTGCCGGCGCACATCGTTGGACATTTTTACGTTCCGGCAACCTTCGGAGCGTGGCCCAGCGCGGCCGCGCTCGATAAATACGAAAATCAACTGCTCGACGCGTGCGCCAAGCGCGGCCTGGCGATCGAACTCAACTCGCGCTTTTTGTACCGGGACAATCCGGACGATCAAAAGCGCAAGTATTTAGAGGCCTACCGGCGGTTGATCCGCAAGGCCAAAATCAAGGGCGTCGCCATCGCCGTCGGCTCCGACGCGCACAGTCCTAAAGACCAGGGCGCCGGGTTCGCTCAAATTCTGCGGCTGCTGGACGAGGCACGGATCAACGAGCTCGTCTTTCCGCTCGCCGGACGGCTGGCTCGCGTCGCGCTGCGCGCGACCAAAGAACATCTCGAGCGCCAGGCGGCTGTCGCAGTCGTGCCGGCGGTCGGCAGCAGCATCAGCGGTTTCGGACGCGCCGAGCTGGCTGAATTGGATACCCGCGGGCCTAGTCGACGGAGACGGGCGCAGAAGATCGCTTCGCCGGGAAGGGCCGCCAAGGGGCGGGTCACCGGGCCTAAACGCGACGCGGCGAAGAAAGCGGCTAGCAAGTCAAAGCCGGTTCCCAAAAAGAAAGCCGCCCGCAGCGCAAAGGCCAAGGCGGCGCCCAAACGCGCGGCGTCTTCGCGCCGCCCAACCAGAAAGCCGGCGCGGAAGGTCGCTCGTGCGCGCGCCAAGCCTGCGAGAAAAGGCGCCGGCAAGAAAAGCGTTCAGAAAAAGAAGGCTCCCGCCAAGAGCGTCGCCCGCAGACCGGCAAAGTCGCCAAAACCCTCTCGCAAGCCCGGTCCGATCAAGAAAGCTGCCAAGAAAAAAACGTCACGCCGCCGTTAAACTTTACCTAGGAGAGTGGAATGCCCGACATCTCGCGCGTGAGAAACATCGCATTCGCCGGCTCGCACCACGCGGGCAAGACGACGCTCGTTGAATCGATTCTCGCCCACTGCGGCGCGATCGGACGTAAGGGATCGGTCATCGAGGGCACGACGACGACCGACTACGACCCGGAATGCATTTCGCACGCTCAGTCCACGACCGTGAGCCTGGCGCACGCCGCGTGCGGGGACGTTGAGATCACGATGCTCGATTGCCCCGGCTTCATCGATTTCTTCGAGGAAACAAGGCTGGCGATTTCGGGCGCGGATGCGGTTGTGGTGGTCATCGAAGCCGATCCGGCGCGCGTCCCGCAAACCCACGCCTTGATCGAGTTCATCGAATCGCGCAAGCTCCCGCACCTCTTTGTCATCAATAAACTCGACCGGCCCGGCTCGGACTTCGCCGGCACGCTGGCTGCGCTCCAGGCGGCCTACGGGCGGCACGTCGTGGCAGAGCAATGGCCGATCGGGGTCGCAGAACACTTCACCGGATACGTGGACCTAGCCGAGCGTAAAGCGTACGCTTACGAAAGCACCGGCCAGAAAGAGATCGCTATTCCGGATGCGGTGACGGCCGAAGCGCAAGCCGCCCGCAGCCAACTCCTGGAAGCGCTCAGCGACTTTGACGACCATTTGATGGAAGAGCTCCTTGAAGGCGTCGAGCCGCCGTTCGAAGAGATCGAAAAAGACCTCTGCGACGAATGCGCGCACGACCAGATCATCCCGGTCCTGGTCGCGGCCGGCTTGCCGGGATTTGGAACCGAAGCGCTCGTACGCGCGATCGAGAAATGGTTTCCGTCGCCGCTGACGGCAGCGCAGGTCGATGCCGAAGGGCGGCCGATCGAACCCAAGACCGATGGGCCGGTGATCGCGCATGTGATCAAGACCTTGATCCATCCCCAGTCCGGTAAATTATCGGTCGTCCGCGTACTTTCAGGCACCCTCAAAGCAGACGCCACGCTCACCAACATCTCGAAGAACAGCGAAAAGGTACGCTCGGCCGGCCTGTATCGTTTGCAGGGCAAAAAACAAGAACCGATCACGCACGCAGCGCCGGGCAGTATCGTCGCGATCGCGCGCTTGGAAACGGTGGCCACGGGCGATACGCTGACGAGCGACAACTTTAAGGTACTGCTGGCTCGCGTGGCTCCGAGCGAGCCGGCCTTCGCGGTTGCCATCCGGCCCAAAGAACGCTTAGACGAAGCGAAGATCTCCGTGATGCTCGCGCGCATCTTGGATGAGGATCCGTCGTTGCGATTGGCGCGGGCGGAGTTCACCAACGAACTTCAACTGCTCGGTAACGGAGAACAGCACGTCAGCACGGCTGTTGAGCGCCTGGCGCGTAAATACAATGTCGCAGTCGAAATGCACGCGCCGACGATCCCCTATCGAGAAACGATCACGGGCGAAGCTGAAGTGCACGCACGTTACAAGCATCAAACTGGCGGTCACGGGCAGTTTGGCGATGTCTGGCTGCGCATCCAGCCGCGCGATCGCGGGCACGGCGTCACGTTCGAAGAGAAGGTCGTCGGCGGCGTCGTCCCGCGGCAATTCTTTTCGGCAGTCGAAAAAGGCGTGCGTGAAGCTTTAGCGCACGGGCCACTCAGCGGCTACCCGGTAACCGATCTGCACGTGATCCTCTTCGACGGTTCGTACCACAGCGTCGATTCGAGCGAGCAATCGTTTCGGACCGCTGGCGCGATGGCCGTCCGAGACGGGTTGCCGAAGTGCAACCCGGTCGTGCTCGAGCCGATCGTACGCGTGCACACGACCGTGCCGTCGCACTACACTTCGGCGGTAATCCAACTGCTTACCGGCAAACGCGGGCAGATCCTGGGGATGAATCCTGCTCAGCAAAGCGGCTTCGACGTCGTCGAAACGGACGTCCCCCAAGTCGAGCTCGCGCGTTACATCACCGAGCTGCGTACCGCGACGCAGGGTCTTGGAAGTTTTTCTTGGCGACACGAACGGTTCGATCCGGTGCCCTCAAAGTGGGTCTCACCCAAAGCGGCCGTGTAGCATGGTTTCGCGTCTCGTGGAGGATCGTCGATTGAGAAGATTTCTGACCGGGCTGGCGCTGGGAGCGTTGCTTGGCGGCTGCACGAAGGTTGGCACGCAGTCGGCCGGGACGCACAACCCGGGGACGATTCCAGGCGAGGTACGCATTGCTATTCAGAGTGAACCGAAGAATCTCAATCCGATCCTGGCTTCGAACACGACCGACGGGATGACGGATGCACTGGTCTTCGATTTCTTGGTCACCGCAGATCCCAAAGGCAACCCGCTGCCGGATCTCGCCAACCCCGTACCCACCTTGGAAAACGGTGGCATCAGCCGCGATGGTTTGACGATCACCTACCACCTGCGCCGCAACGTCAAGTGGAGCGACGGCGCGCCGTTCACCAGCAAAGACGTCAAGTTCTCGTGGCAAGCCGTCATGAACAAGGCGAACAATACGACGTCTCGGCGCGGATACGATCTCGTTCAAAGCGTCGATACGCCCGATCCCTACACCGTCGTCTTTCACATGAAACAGAAGTTCGCGCCCGTCGTCAATACGCTCTTTGCTGAGAGCGACAACCCGATCTGGGTCGTTCCCGAGCATATCCTCGGCAAGTACCCGGATATCAATGAGGTGCCGTTCAACAACCAACCGATCGGGACGGGCCCGTTCAAGGTTGCCGAGTGGGTCAAGGGCGATCACATCACCTTCGCGCGCAACGACGGTTACTTCATGGGCAAGCCGAAGTTGGATCGGATCGTCGTGCACGTCATTCCGGACGAAAACACAACGATCAACGAGTTGAAGACCCACGACATCGATTACATGTTCCAAGCATCACCGGACACGTGCAAGGAACTGCAAGGGATCTCGGGCGTTAACCTGACCTTTAATTCGGTCGACGGCTACGAGAGCGTGCTGCTCAACCTCGCTCACCCGCCGCTCGACGATCCGCGGGTTCGTAAAGCGATCGCATACGCCATAAACAAAAAAGAGCTCGTCGACAAGCTGACGTGCGGCACGCAGAAGGTCGCCACAGAAGACCACCCCGACTTCATGTGGGCGCACAATCCCAACGTGACGCTCTACGACTATAATCCCGAGAAGGCCAAGGCGCTCTTGCAAGCGGCCGGCTACACGCCGGGACCCAACGGTCTCGTGTTCAAGAACGGCCACGGCATCTCGCTCCTGGGCGTGACGAACACGACCAACATCACGCGGCGTCAACTCTCCGTTTTGGTGCAAGCAGAGCTGCGCGCGGTCGGCATCGACATGGCGATCAAGAACTACCCGGGTGCACAACTCTTCGCCCCGGCCGGCGAAGGCGGCATCTTGCAACTTGGAAAGTTCGACTTGAGCTTCTCGGGCTGGTATGCGGGCGTTGATCCGGACGACTCATCGCAGTTCATCTGTGCGATGTTTCCACCCGGCGGCTACAACTATACGCGCTATTGCAAGAAGGCCATGGACGCGGCTCAGCAAGACGCGCTCACGCACCTCGACCAGGCCTCGCGCACAACGGCTTACTACAAGATTGAAAACCTTTTGGCGGATGACGTCCCGCAGATCTTCTTCTGGTGGATCCGTCAACAGCAGCCGATCAACTCCGATTTAAAGGGTTTCGACCCCAATCCGGCCACGGAGACCTGGAACGCGTATCAATGGAGTATCTAGGCGCAACCGAGTCGATACGCCTTCCTGAACTCAACTGGCTGCGCAAGACCATCGTTGAAAGGGCGCTCACGCGCGGCGACTACGTGCTCTCAGGGGGAGCGCGTAGCGACTACTACATCGACAAGTTCCGTCTCTTCTCGGATCCACGTATTTTGCGACGCATCGCCCGCATGTTCACGCCGTTGGTGGCGGAAAGCTCGCCCGACCTGGTCGGCGGCACCGAGCTCGGCGGCGTGATCATCGCAACCGCCGTCTCGCAGATGTCTCAACTTCCACTGATCGTCGTTCGTAAAACGCCGAAATCATATGGCGCCTTTCCGGACGAATATGTCGAAGGCGGTTACGCGCCCGGACAGCGCGTCTTGCTCTTAGAAGACATCGTGACGAGCGGGCGTGAAGTGCTGACCGCCAAGGCCCGGCTCGAAGAGTTGAACTTGCACGTCACGGTCTGCGCCGTTGTCAGCCGTGGCCTGGCGCCGGTCCGCTCGCTGATCCAATTCTCGCTGCCGCGCGGCCAAGCCAAAACCGAAAACTAGTTCTTAGCGCGGCCGGCTCCCGAGTTACGTCGAGAAGGACCCTACTTGGACCGCTTGACACGTGCCGTCGGTGCGCCCCAGGAAGACGTTGTAGGCTCGGCCGGCGTTGAGCGTTGTCACGTTCGATGCGTAGTAAAAGTCCGACGGGTACGGGTGCGGTCCGTTCGGATCCGCGACCGGATTCAAAGAAGAACCGAAGATTGGCGCGTCGCCGGCGTTGTCGCTCAACGTGACGAGCCACACGCCTGGGTTATCGTGCAGCACGTTTGTGTTGCCGTTCGCCACGATAATGATTTGGCCGATATTGGTTGGCACGCCGTTTTGATTGGGCAGCGGACTGGCGAGCTGCACCGCGGTCCCGGGCTGACATGCCTGCGGGCCGTTGATGATCGGTCCTCCCGTGCCGCTGCCCGAGCATGCGGTCAGGCCAAGCATGCACACGATCACTGAGAGTGCGAGCGCGCTACGAGTTTGAGCCATCACAGGTACCCCTCCGTACGTTCAAAGAACCGATACGATAGCTTACATCGCGAGGCTGAGTATTTCATGTGTTCGCCCGCATGCAATCAACCGACGACCATTTGAAGGAAGTCGTCCGCGACGCCGCAGTCCCCCTTGAAGTGCAAGCGGGCTTCTTCCGCCAGCGTTTCGGGCGGAATGCCGCTGCCATAATGCGTGAGGATCAGGGAGGCCGCGCCGCTTTGGTGCCCCATCACGGCCGCCTCACGCGCCGAGCAATGCCCCCGCGGCTCCGCCTCCCCATCGGACGGTCCGAGTGTCGATTCGCAGAGCAGCAGGTTCGTCCCACGCGCGAGGTTCACGAGCGGATCGCAAGGAGCCGTGTCGGCCGAATAGGTTACCGACGTGCTGTTGACCTGAGCCCGAATCGAATACGCTTCGATAAAATGCACGGCCCTTGAAAACGTCAACCGCAGGTCTTTGATCTCGACCGCACGCTGGTCGTCGTACGCACGCAGCGAAAAAACTTCATCCAGGAAATCCGTGCCGTCGCCCTCCGGCGCGAAGGCGCCGACAAGCCTTCGCAGCATTTTTTCGCCGCTTGGCGGCAAGAGTAGATCGAGCTTGCCGTGCCGCCGCACAGAACCGTACTTCAACGCGTACCGCAGTGGGATCAAATCGAGAAAATGATCGGCGTGCATGTGCGTGATCACGACGGCATCTAGCCGGTTGTAGTCAACCAGCTGGCGCAGGTTGGCAAAAGCGCCTGAACCGAGGTCGAACACGACCGCAGCCTGGCGACTTTGTACCAAATAGCCGCTGCACGCGCGGTTAGGACGCGGGATCGAGGAGCTCGAGCCGAGCACGCTGAGGCGCAAGCGGTGACCCGTTAAGGTATCGATTCGTAGACCTCTTGCGCGTGCCCCTCAACGGCAACCTTGGGCCAACACCGCAGGATCGTCCCACCTGAATCGATCAGGAAGGTCGAGCGCTGCACGCCTTGACTAACTTTGCCGTACATGCTCTTCTCGACGATCACGCCGAAGGCATCGCAAAGCCTCGAGTCGACGTCGGCAATCAACGGAAACGGAATCTCGTATTTCGCTTTGAATTTCTGATGCGAATCGACTGAATCGCGACTCACGCCGATAATCGGCACGCCTTTCTTCACAAATTCCGCGTAGGCGTCGCGAAACTGCGACGCTTCGTTTGTTCAACCCGGGGTATCGTCTTTAGGATAGAACCACAGCACGAGCGGTTTTCCCAACCACTGCTGCGTGCTCAGGCGCTCGTTTTGGTCATCGGTTACCTCGAGCCGGGGCAGTTGGTCGCCTTCGCCTAACACGATCGTCTCCTTTTTAGGTCGCCGCGAATTCCGATGACCGTTCGCTTCGAGGGCTCTTGGCCCGCTCGGGACTGCGGAACTGCGAGAGTGGCACGATGAAGAGCAGCTCGTCATACGGCTTCATCTCGGAAAAATCATGCAGCGGAACGAGCGAGCCTTCGCGCCACACGTAGAGCGGGATGCAAAGATTGGCCGGCGGAGGCGCGGGCACCGCTCCCTGCAGGCGTTCGCTGACATTGTACTCTTCATTGTCGAAAGCGATGCGGCCGCGCGTACCTGGAAAACGCGACAGCCCGGCGATCGCTGGCGCCGTCAAATCGATTGCCGAGAACGATTTCGTGATGTGAAACTGCCGGCTTATGGAGTGTGCGAACGCGGAATCCGTGATGCGCAGGACGACCCCCAGATGCGCCGCCTTGGCGCGCGCGCCGAGCCCGACTTCGAGATTGGCCGTGTCACTGCCCGTCACCGCCACCAAACTGCGCGCATAGCGAAGGTTGGAAAACCTCAAGGTGACGTCGCTGGTCGCATCGCCCGTGAGCAAGTCTATTCTCCGATCCTTCGCGCGTTCGATTAACAGATTATCGGGATTCTCTTCGATCACGACGATCTTCTGACTCATCTTGAGCAGAAAGTCAACGACGCGCGTGCCGATGTTTCCCGCTCCACACACGACGACGTGGTCGCGCGTCGATAGCTGGCGCAAGCCGCGCAAGGCGGTCAGCTGGGCGCGGTTGAGCGCGGCCGTGATTGCCGCGATGATGACGCTGGTAATCGCAAGGCCGGTGAGCAAGATGAACATCGCCGCGAAATAGCTTTGCACCGGCCCCTTGTTTACGACCGGCGTAATGTCGCCGTACCCGCCGTGTGCCATCGACGTGAAGACGTAGTAGAAGGACTGGACGGCGCTGAGATGCAGCGCCCACATGAAGTAGAAAAAGGAGAGGACCAAGATCACGGCGCCGGCCGCAAAGATGCGCACGAGCAGCGGCTCCGTGCGCCGCAGCGCCCTCCAGAGATCGCGCGCGCCCGCCCTGATCGATAAGGGATCGCGCTCGCGCGCCGCGCCTGCCCGCGGCCAACTGTCGCGTAGAGCCGTCAGCGGCCCAAGCACGACGACGCGCTCTTGCGGATGTAGGACGTGCTTTGGGTCAAATTCCGTTTGCCGCGAGACCGCAATGATGCGCGCCCCGAGGCGCTCTTCGGCTTCACTGATCGTGAGGTCGCCGATCCGAAAATCGGACGCGGCGCGCTCCGAAAACCCGAGCAGCGGGCCGTCGAAGTCTGGAAACTGCAACGCGAAAAAACAGGCGGGGTCGAGCGCGGCGCCCGCATACGTGGCGGCTGCATGCGCTGAGAGCGATACCGCGGAGCAGTCCGGCAGGTTTTGTTCAATCTTGCGCGCCAGCGTGCGGTTGAACTGGCGAAGCACGACGCGAATCTTGGGATTGAGGTCGCGGGCTTTGAGCGCAACCTGAAGGTTGAGGCGATCTTCTTCCGCCACCGGCATGATCGAGGTCGCGTGCATGACTCCGACCGTGCGCAGCGACTCGTAATCGTTGGGCGGCAGACCGACGAAGGTTGCTCCGACAGCTTTGGCGCGAGCCGTCAGGTCGTCGTCGGCGCTCCATAGAAGCACGACGTCGTGACCCTGTGTCGAACAGAGTTCTTCGCATACCCGCAAGGCAAGTTCATCACCGCCGACGACGATGATGAGGGGCAATTGCGCCATGGCTAAATCTTCGGCGGCAAAGCAAGCGATCTTTCGTCCGCCGCACCCGCTCGCGCGAGCCCTGCTCGAGCAGGTTCCGCGTGGATCACACGTGCTCGAGATTGGGCCGGGCAGCGGCCGAAATCTGAAGCTGCTCCGCTCCTTTATGGATGTTGCTGCCGTCGAGGATCAGCTCCGCAGCCTGGCATTCAACGATGAACGCTTTGCGGCGGTCTTGAGCACGCACGCGCTGCTGCACGGCACGCCGAAGGATATCCAAAGCCTGCTCGCCGAGATCCGGCGCGTGTGCAAGCCGGGCGCGCTCCTTTTTGCGACCTTTGGTTCGCAAAAGGACGACCGCTTTGGCGAAGGCACGCGCCTGACGGCAAACTGTTTTGCTCCGATCGAAGGCGACGAAGCCGGCATACCCCATTCATTTTTCACTGTGGGCACACTACGTGAACTGCTGCGCGAATTTACGATCGAACGCCTCGACGAGGTCGGCGTGGACGAAATTGCCGGCTCCTGGGCCCATCGGCAAAAGCCGCTACGGGGCGCCGTGCATTGGTTCGCCGTTCTTAAGAAGCCGTGAACGGCTGGATGACCGCCGGCGCGCTTCCGCTCAAACGGAGGTTGCGTTCGGCGCGTTGGTTACGATCAAGTCTTGCATCGGACTAGAAGCGCTGGCGTACAAGCGCTTTTCCATGCGGCCGGCCAGATAGGCTTGCCGCCCTCCCAGCACCGCATGGCGCATCGCCTGCGCCATTAGCACCGGGTCTCTAGCCGCAGCGATGCCCGTGTTCATCAAGAGCGCATCGACGCCAAGTTCCATCGCAAGCGCCGCGTCCGATGCGGTGCCGACGCCCGCATCGACGATGACGGGCAGCGAGATCTGCTCGCGGATGATCCGAATCGAATACGGATTGCACACGCCTAAACCGCTGCCGATCGGCGCCGCCAGCGGCATCACCGCCGCGCAGCCGGCTTCTGCGAGCCGCTTGCACATGATTGGATCGTCACCGATATACGGCAAGACGGTAAAGCCGTCTTTCACGAGCGCTTCTGCGGCTGCGATCGTCTGGGGGCCGTCGGGATAAAGTGTGTCAGGATCCCCGATCACCTCTAACTTGATCAGGTCCGTCTGCAGCGCCTCGCGCGCGAGCTGCGCCGTAAGGATTGCATCCTTGGCGGAAAAACAGCCCGCCGTATTCGGCAGAATCGTGTAGCGCGAACGATCGATGTGATCGAGCAGCGTCTTGCCGCTGGGATCGTCCAAATGGATGCGCCGAATTGCAACCGTCACCATTTCGGCTCCGCTGGCGGCGTGCGCCGCCCGCATGACTTCAAGCGACGGATATTTTCCCGTGCCGACGATCAAGCGCGAAATAAATCGATGCGATCCGATCTGCCAGCCCTCGTCGCGCACCGTCATCCTCCCGCCACAGCGCGAATGATTTCGATGCGGTCGCCGGCTTTGACGAACACGCCAGCTTGCTCGGAGTGCTGCACGACCCGGTCGTTGCGAGCAACCGCGGTGCCGCGCTTGGGCACCTTCATCAGCGCCAGCAATCCCGCTACCGTCAAGCCCTCGTCGAACTCACGTTCTTCTCCATTGACCGTCAATCTCACACCGTGGATTTCGATTCGGCTTTCGCATCTTCCGGCAGGTGCCGCGCCACCGAGAAATGGCGCAGCACCTCGACGCTTCGGCCTTCGATTGCGCCATGAATCAGCGCGGCGGTGGCCGGCGCGAGCAGGATGCCGTTGCGGAAGTGGCCCGTTGCCACGAAGTACCGTTCAAGCGGGGTGCTGCCGATGAAGGGCTTGCCGTCCGGCGTGCCAGGACGCAGACCGGCCCACGTCTCGGTAACCGCGAAGTTTTCTAGGGCCGGTGCGGCAGTGAGCACCGCGTCGAGCAGTTGGCGAATGCCGGCCGCCGTCACGCGTTCGTCAAACCCGCAATCCTCAACCGTCGCACCGACCAGCAGGCGGCCATCGTCGCGAGGAACCAGATATGCGCCGGGCAGCCAGGTGGCATGCCGCACCAACGCCGACGGAATCGCCAGCGCCAGCATTTGTCCTTTGATTGGAAACACCGGCACGATGCATTCGGCAGGCAAACCCTCCAAACGCCCCGACCACGCGCCTGCGGCATTGATCACCACGCCGGCGGCAAAGAAGCCGGCCTCATTTGCGACGCCCAGCGCCTTGCGGCCATCGTGTTTGACGCGCAACCCGCCAACGCCCGAATGGACGCTCACGCCAAGCGATTCGCACGCAGCCCAAAGCGCGCGTCCGAGACGGCGATTGTCCACGTGCCCTTCTTCTTCCATGAAAGCCGCGCCGAGGACGCCTTTGCCAAGCACCGGCTCGCATTCGATCGTTCGGCGATGGTCCAGGAGTTGCACGCCGTGCTTGGCTTGGCGCAAGCGCTCAACCCGACGTTCCAGCGCGTCCAGTGACGCTCGATCGAAAGCGCCGCACAGGATGCCGTTCAACCGTAGATGCGGATCGATGCCGCTGGCCGCCGCGACGCGCTGCGCGAACGCCGGATACGCGGCCAGCGACGTTTCGCAGAGCTCTTGCAGCGCAAAGTTCTCGATCGCTTCAGTAAACGGCGCCAGCATGCCGGCGCCCGCCCAAGATGCACCGCGCGCGGGTTCGCCGCTGTCATAGACGCGCACGGTTGCGCCATCCGACGCGAGTTCGAATGCAATCGAAAGGCCGATCACGCCCGCGCCGACAATTGCAACGTCGCCTACTTCGTGCCGTACGCCGTTCACGGAAATTTTGCGATTTGGAGGTTTGGAATCTGAATCATGGACGCAATCATTTCGATCGCATCGGTCTTCATCGCGCTAGTGGCCGTAACCTTATCGAGCCTGCTCCTCGGTCGACAGCTCAAGCACATGGAGCGCGAGCGCAACGCCTTAGCGATCCTGGCGGCGATCGATCGCCTCTCCGACGACAAAATGGTGCGAGTCTTTGCCAAGCTTCGCGGGGTGGAAACCCGCTACACGACCGACGAGGCGTTGGCGCGCGATTATCCGGATTCGGATGATGAAGCCGGCTTGGCCGCGGTCGGTCAGTATGTTGAAACCGTTGCGTGCCTGGCGCGCAGAGATGTTATCGATCCCTCGCTGATCGTGGACGCCGTCGGTTTGATGTTGCGGACGCGCTGGAAGATCCTGCGCCCGTTTGTCGATCATCTGCGGCGTTTCTATGGGAACGAGTATATGTTCGAGAACTTCGAATGGTTGGCGCGGTACAGTCAGTGGTGGAAAGAGATTCCTCGGCCCACTCAACCGAACTACGACCCCCAGCGGCTCCCGGACGTGGCTTAACTACAGACCGGTATAGACGGGGCCTTCACCACCCTGCGGCGGCACCCAGGTGATGATTTGATAGGGGTCGATGATATCGCACGTCTTACAGTGCACGCAGTTGGTGAAATTGATTTGCAGGCGCCCTTCAATCGCACCGTTCTTCCGTTCGAAGAGCGGTTCGTACACCTGAGCGGGACAGAAGTACTGGCAGGGGTTTCCGTATTCAACCGTGCAACGATCGCGGCAAAGGTTCGTATCGGCCACATGTAGATGGCAGGGTTGATCTTCTTCGTGCATCGTGCCGCTGTTAAAGACATCGGTCAATTTGTCGAAGGTCAGCACTCCATCAATCGGCGCGCGTGGAGTTTCCGGCGGTTTGTAACCGGCTTTTTCCATACGCTCGTAGCCCTCTTCACCGGCTAAGCGATCTTTGAAACCGAAGCCGCGTCCGCCGCTGACGATGCCCAAGCCCACGTTGAGCATTCCGGGGAGCAGACCACCCTCGAACCCTTGGTGGAAGTTCCGTGCCGCGCGCAGCTCGGTGTAGGCCCACGAGTTGTGAAAGCGCTCCTCATACGCACGTAAGTGTGCCGCGTCGCTCTCTCCGGCCTCGAGCGCGTCGTAGGCAGTTTCGGCCGCGAGCATGCCGCTTTTCATCGCCAGATGGATACCCTTGAGCCGCATGCCGTTGAGGAAGCCGCCGGTATCGCCGATCAACATCAAACCGTCGGAGTACAACTGGGGCATCGCAAACAGCCCGCCTTCGGGAATGGCCTTGGCGCCGTAGCGCAACAGCGTGGCGCCGGCAAGCATCCGGCGCAGTGCGGGGTGGGTCTTAAAGCGCTGGAACTCGTTGTGCGGATCGGTCGTGGGATTCTTGTAATCAAGACCGGTGACAAAGCCGACGTCGAGCACGTCATCCGACATTCCGTAGATGAAGCCTCCGCCGAACGTCTCCGACGGCAGAGGAAAGCCCAGCGTGTGGATGACGCTGCCGGCTCTCACCGAGCCCGGCGTGCATTGCCAGATTTCTTTGACGCCGGCCGCGTAGACTTGAGGTTCGCGCCCCCGATCGAGCCCCAGCCGCGCGACCGCCTGCTTTGCAAGCGTTCCGCGCGGGCCTTCGCCCAAGATCGTAATCTTTGCGAGCAGGTCTGCGCCGGGCTCGTAGTTCGATTTTGGGTTGCCGTCCCGGTCGATGCCCTTGTCTCCGGTGCGCACGCCGATCACGCGCTCGCGGTCCCACAAGAGCTCTTGGCCGGGAAACGCCGCAAACACATCAGCTCCGAACGATTCCGCCTGCTCGCCCATCCACTTCGCGATCTTTTGCAGCGAGGCCACGTACTTGCCCGCATTGTTCATCATCGGCGGGACGATGGGCGCCGCCACTTTGCCGCCTTGCGTCAAGAACCATAACGCGTCGCTCGTCACTTCGGACTCGACCGGTGCTTCGCGTTCGCGCCAATCGGGCAGCAATTCATTCAGTGCGCACGGGTCAAGAACGGCCCCCGAAATCCCGTGACTACCGATGTCTGCGCCCTTCTCGATCACCATTACGGATATTTCGCGGTCGTTTTCTTTGGCGAGTTGACGCAAGCGAATTGCTCCGGCAAGACTCGCCGGGCCGCCTCCGACGAAGAGCACGTCAACTTCCAGCGTGTCGCGATCGGCCATATGCGTTTTTAGTTCGGGGCGCACTGCAGCGACACCTTAGCAAGCGCGCCCAGCGCGGCTACGACTGCGACCCGATGGATGCTGAGCCGTGCGTTCCACGGGCGCGTGGCCGGCGATTCCAGGGTCAGCACGCGACGCGCGGCACGCTTTGCCATGTACAGACTAAACGGCAGCCCTTTGAAGTAGGCAAGTTCTTGAGCGAGGTCGACGATGACGTGCCCGCTTTCGAGGCGACGCAAATGGTCGGCGTCGGAAGGATAGCCGAGGTCGAATTGCGGCGTCAGCTCTTGCACCGGCAATCCCGCCTCGCGCAGCGCCGCGACGACTTGCCCCCCGATCAGACCCTCGTCGGCACGCTCCGGTTCGTAGCAATAGAACCCGCCCGCCTCGAGATCTTCGTGCAAATCCAGCGACGCTGCAAACCGCCGATCGCGCGTGGCGGTGATGATCGCCTTAGATTCGGGCGCCCCGCCCGCCCCGGTAAAGCTGCGGTTGATGTCCGTGGCATCAGCGTTGGCGCGCGCGTGTACTACGAACCCAGTCGGATTGATGCAGGGCCAAATGCGATAGGAAAATGCGGCATCGAGCAGCCCGCTCTCAACGATATTGAGCAGCGCCCAGGGTCCGGCAGGCTCATCGCCATGAATGCCTGCTGCAATCGACACACACGCCAGCCTAACGTCGCCGACCTCGGCCACCAGCAGCGTGCGGGCCGAGCCGATACAAGCAACTTCACGCACGGTAATGTCCTGCACCCGCCGTAGCTGCTTCCAGCGCCGCTCAAGCTCTTCGTAGTCCGACCCCGGCACCGCTCGCCTTAAGCGCGCCAATCCAGCATCGCGTTCCATTCGTTTTGCGGATGCACAGCTCTCGATTTGATCGCTTCAACGTACTTGCGCTTACCGGCTTGATTGCCTTTGCCGAGCATGAGGCCGCCGACCAAACGGCCTTCGAGAAAATAGAGCGCACGATAACGCTTCGTCTCGAGTTCCACCTTGCGTACCATCTCCAGATCGTCTCGATATTCAGGTGAGAGCCCGAACTGCATGATCGTCTGTTCGCTGAACAACTTGCTCGAGTACTCCGGCACGTCGTGGTATTTGCCGTCACCGCCGGCCATATTGATCGCAACGACTTTGCCATGCGCGCCGGCATTGTTCCAGGTTCCCATGCGATAGCGCATGCCGAGAATCGGGTCCTGGAAGTCGGCCACGTCGCCGGCCGCAAAGATGCCCGGGACATTGGTTTCGAGACGATCGTCGCACACGATGCCGTTTGGGCTTCGCTCGACCTGCGTTCCCTCGAGGACTTCGTTGTTCATCGCTAAGCCCAGCCCAAACCCGAAGCAATCGCCTTCGATCGTCTTGCCGGAAGACGTGATCGCCTTGGTAACGACACCATTGCTGCGTTGCAGCTCGTTGATCTCCTCACCGTAATACATGTGCACGCCGTCCGCGCGCGCAGCCTGATCCACCAGATCGGCCGCCACCTCGTCCAGCATGCGGCGCAGAAAGTGCGGGCCGCGCATGATCCAATGCGTCTCGACACCGCGCGACGCAAATGCTTCAGCCAGTTCGTAAGCGATAAAGGAGCCGCCTACTGCAACCGCGGCTTTGGAATGCTCGAGCTGTTCCGAAATGGCTTTGGTATCGTCCATGTATTGAAAATTAAAGACGTTGGCCGCTTCCAACGCTCCCGGATACGGTGCTGGGTTTGGCCTGCCGCCGGTGGCAACCAGCAACGCGTCATAGGGATAGGATTTCCCGTTCGCAACGACATAGCGCTCAGGCACAACCACGCTTTCGACAGGTGTGCGCAAGAATAGGGTAATGTTGTTCTTCTCGTGCCAAGCGAGGTCGCGTATGATGACCTTCTGCTCGGTCACTTGCTTTCGCAAGAGCGGCGGGAGCGCGATCCGATTGTAAAGCGTGTAAGGCTCGTCGGTGAACATCGTAATCGAGCACGATGCATCCGCTTTTCGCAACTGCTCGGCTGCGGTCGTACCCGCAAAACCGTTTCCGATGATGACGTAGCGCCGGCTGCCATTGGACTGCACGATGTTCAAACAGGCATGCTTTCGCCGCGTCAAGAACGCGTTCCTTAACGATCACATGGAAACTCGCCTCGTGCAACTCCTCGGCTCATTTATCGGCGTCACGAACGAATATGCGTTGGCGCGCCTGGAGCTGGCGTTTCGATACTCGCCTCGGCTCGTACCGCCGACGATCGGCCGCCTGGCGGACGCATCTGTCGATACCTTACGGGTACAATGGAGCGCGGTCGAAACGCAACTGGAGGCGGCTATGCGCTACGTGAAACAGATTGAGGCTCTTTCCAGTACTCCAATTCGGTCGGATCCCGCCTTCGCATGGCTCGAACGCAGCGTCCGAGAACTCGACCAGTATGCGCGAGCCGTACGATGGGTCCTCACCGTGACCGAACGCGAAGACGCCTCTTAGAAGGGGTTTGCCAGAAAGGAAACACAGCATGAATAATGAGATGACCGAGCGCGCACTCAAGGCCGCACGCGAGATGCAAAAGAATATCGGCGAGGCTGTCAACAAACAGCGAGAGTCCATGGCTCCGTTGATCTCCGAGTCCCTAAAAAACGCCCAAGAGCTGCAAAACACCTTGACCAAGCACGCCCAAGAGAGCGCCAGCATCACGCAGGATCAGACGCAACGCGCACTGGGTCACTTGCAAAAATTCATGCGGCTCGGGGCGGATGCGATGCGAGCATCCGCGGATCAGATGCGCACACAGGTACAACAGATGATGGACCAGTCTAAGGAAGCCGCCGAGTCGACCGCACAGGCGGTGGGCAAGGACCCCAAAGACGTCAAACCTTAGCCGTGCAGCCCCAGCCCTACCATCATCGCAAACCCCGTGTCCAGCGCGCGCTCATCGATGTCGAAACGCGCGTTGTGGTGCGCAAACGCAGTGGCTTCCCCGCCACGCGCGCCGACGATGAAGTAGGCGCCCGGGCGTTGCTCTTGCATGAACGACATGTCCTCGGCCCACATCACGATGTCGTGTTCGACGACCTTCTCTGCGCCGAGCATGTCGTTGCCCACAGCTCGCACGACATCGTTCATTACCGTATCGTTCACCGTGGGCGGATACCCTAACCGGTAGTGCAGGTCGTACTCCACGCGCATCGCTTGCGCTAACCCTTTGAGAATGCGTTCCATGCGCTCCGGCATTGCCTTGCGAACGTCTGCATCGAACGAACGGACGGTCCCCTCCATCTCGGCCTGGTCCGGGATCACGTTGAACGTCGTCCCTGCCACAAATTTTCCGACCGTAAAGACCGCCGGATCCTTGGGCGCCACCTCACGGCTGACGATCGTTTGGAGCATCGTGACGAAGTACGCTCCAGCGGCAATCGGATCGATCGCGCGGTCGGGCATCGCGCCGTGGCCGCCCTTGCCCGAAATAACGAGCTTCCACTCGTCGGCGGAGGCGAAGAACGCCCCGTCGCGCACGCCGATGTTTCCAACGTCAAGACCGCTGTACATGTGCAAGGCAAACGTTCGGTCTACGTGCGGATTCTCAAGCGCGCCATCCTCGATCATCTGCCGATTGCCGGCGTGCCCCTCCTCTCCCGGCTGAAAACAAAACACAATCGTGCCCGGAACTTCCGCCCGCCGCTTTGCAAGCTCTAGGGCGGCGCCGAGCAGAATTGCAACATGCGCGTCGTGGCCGCAGGCATGCATGACGCCTTCGCGCGTTGATTTATAGGGAACTTCGGTTAGTTCGGCAATCGGCAGTGCATCGATGTCGGCACGCAAAAGCGTGACGGGACCGGGCTTACCGCCACGCAAGGTCGCTAGGACGCCGGTTTTGCCGATGCCGGTACGCAGATCGTCGAGTTCGAGCTTGTGCAGTTCACGCTCGATGTAAGCCGCGGTCTCGTGTTCAACCATCGAGAGCTCGGGATGGGCGTGAAAATGCCGGCGAACTTTTACGAGGGCGTCATGGGGGATATCGAGTCGATTTGCAATCATGCTACTTAGCCATCGTCAAATTCATGTCCCGAAGATCGCCTTGAAGAGATATATCCCCGTGCTCGGCATACAGTCGATCGTGGCGGGATAGTACGTGGAAGCTTTCGCGCTCGCCAGCACCGCCGCGTTCAGACGCGAGAACGTGCTGCCTTGAAACATCTGAACGTCGAGCGGTTCGCCGCCCGGGCTTACATGCACGAGTGCGACGATCGCCGTCGGCCCCTTCAAGCCACTTAGGTCTCCCCCGTCGGGCGCCACCTCATGCTTGAGCGTCGGAGCCTGTTCGGGCTCGGGACAGTCCCGGTGAATCGGTTCGCTGAACTGCGGGTGCGATATGGGTGCCGCTTTCGCCGCCTTGAGCAGGCGCTCGTTGGCAGCCAGCCGCGCGGTCAGCTCCGCGGCCGCCAGCTTGCGGTCGTTGAAGTACTCGTGGGACGCTCGAAATGGATCGAGCGGGCACTCAAGCGTCGATTGCGCTGCGATCACCCTTGAGACCCACAGGTAGTCGACCGCTTTCGGGCGATCGAACGCGAAGAACACGGCGGGCGCGTCCCCGTCTGAAAACGCAAGATCGTTGAACGTAACGCGATAGATCGCATCGTTAGCGGCGATGGACAATTCCACGCTCACCGGCTGTCGTTCTTCGGACTGCAATTCGACGCCGAAGCGGCGATCGAGCGCGCGGCGGTACGCGTCCGACGCGGCGAACTGTAAGGGCTGGATCGCCCCTACCGAGACCGGGCAATATTGAAATGCTGCCGCCGAGCCGCAAAGCGCCACTATCGAGGCAACGGCGCCGAGGAGTGCAACGACCACGCGCACGACGATCACGACAATGTAATTTAACGGGATGCGTTGCCGGTTCCGCCCCAAAGACCGGGACAGGCGGAACGATACAGGCAAGCCCGAAACTTGGAGGCCGATGGCGCGCGCCTCAGCTTCCGCCCCCGCGACAACAACGTTCGAGCGCCACGGCTTGAACGACGATCAGCTGCGCGCGATGCTGCGAACGATGGTCATGCAGCGCGCGCTTGAGAACCGCGGGTTCCAGCTGAACCGCCAAGGCAAGATTCCCTTCGCGAGCGCGAGCGAGGGGCACGAAGGCGTGCAAGCCGGAGCCGGGATGGCCTTCAGGCGCGGCGCCGATCTGCTCGTGCCCTACTACCGTGACCTGGGACTCGGGTTGGGCATCGGTCTGACCCCTTACGAAGTTTTGCTTTCGCTCTTTGCTCGCGCCGCCGATCATTCCGGGGGCAGACAATTCTTGCACCATTACGCCAGCCGCAAACTTGGAATCCACACGATATCGTCAGTGATCGCGGCGCAACTTCCCCACGCCGTCGGCGCAGCCTACGCGTTCAAACTGCGCAACGAGCAAGGGCGCGCCGTGCTCACGACATTCGGCGACGGCGCAACAAGCGAAGGAGAATGGCACGAATCGCTCAACTTTGCGGCGGTCCATCGCTTGCCGGTCGTCTTCTTGTGCGAAAACAACGAGTGGGCGATCTCGACGCCTCAGCACGCGCAGATGGCCATCAAGGACATCCACTGCAAAGCTGAAGGCTACGGCATTCCCGGAGTCGGCGTTGACGGCTTCGATCCGATCGCCTGCTACGCGGTCGTGCACGAGGCGCTGGAGCGCGCGCGCTCGGGCGGCGGCCCCACCCTGGTCGAGGCCAAGTGCTACCGCTTCCTTGCGCACTCGACCGATGACGACGACAGCGCCTACCGCTCCCGGGAGGAAGTCGCCGAGCGGCGCAAGGATGACCCGATTCCAAAGTTCGAAGGGCTCCTCGTCGGGGAGGGCCTGATGAGCGCGCAAGACCTGGAGAGACTGCGGGCGTCCGTACTGGCGGAGATCAACGACGCAACCGATCGCGCGGAGGCGCTGGCGTACCCGCAGTCCTCAGACCTCTACGCGCAAGTCTACGCCGGGACATTCGAGCCGTGGCAGTAAGGGGGGGACAACAACCAATGACGACGACCTCCACCCAGGCGCCGCCGGGTAAGCTGGAGCGCTACGGACTGAGCGACGATCAGCTGCGCGCGATTTTGCGCAACATGCTGATGCAGCGTCAACTCGACAATCGCGGTTTTCAGCTCAATCGCCAGGGCAAAATTCCATTCGCTCTCGGCAGTGAAGGGCACGAGGCGATCCAAGCCGGCGCGGCGATGGCCTTCATTCGAGGCAAGGACATCCTTGCGCCCTACTATCGCGATCTAGGGCTGGCGGTCGGCATCGGCTTCACGCCGGTTGAGGTCCTGCTCTCGCTCTTTGCGCGAGCGGCCGACCACAACGGCGGCCGGCAGTTCCCCAACCACTATTCATCGCGGCGCATCGGGATGATGTCGTTCTCCTCGATTCTTGCAGCGCAAATTCCGCACGCGGTCGGCGCCGCCTACGCGCTGAAATACCGCCGTGAAGACGGACGCGCGGTCTTGGTTACTTTCGGAGACGGCACGACCAGCGAAGGCGAATGGCACGAATCGATGAACTTCGCCGCCGTTCACCGACTGCCGATCGTCTTTCTGTGCGAAAACAATCAGTGGGCGATCTCCACGCCGCTGAGCATGCAGATGGGGCAACCTCACATCTGGAAGCGCGCCGAAGGCTACGGAATGCCCGGCGAGCAGTTCGACGGCTTCGATCCGCTGGCAACCTACGACGTGGTCAATCGTGCGATGCAGCGTGCGCGTTCAGGCGGCGGCCCGTCGCTGATCGAGGGCATGTGTTACCGCTTTCTCGCGCACAGCACCGATGACGACGATCGCACGTACCGCACGCGTGAAGAAGTGGAGAAGCAGCGCGCTAACGACCCGGTTCCGCGCTTCGAACGCGCCTTGGTCGAGAACAAGGTCCTAACCGCACCAGACATCGACGCGCTCCGCAAAGACGTGCTGAGGGAAACCAACGAAGCAACCGATGAAGCCGAAGCGATGCCCTACCCACAGCCGTCCGATCTCTATACGAATATCTACGAAGGAGCTTGGGAGCCATGGCAATAGCCTCACCCTCAAAGGTGATGACCAACGTCGAAGCCGTGCGTTCGACGCTTTACGATGCCCTTAAGCGTGACGACAGGGCCCTGATCTTGGGCGAAGACGTCGGCAACCGCGGGAACGTCTTCTTGATCACCAAAGGTTTCATCGAGGAATTCGGACCCGAGCGCATCATCGATACGCCGATCGCTGAAGCGTCGATCGTGGGCATCGCGGTCGGCATGGCGATGGAAGGGCTGCGACCGATCGCGGAGATCCAATTCGCCGATTTCATCTATCCTGCGTTCAATCAGATCGTCGGTGAAGCCGCCAAGATCCGCTACCGCAGCAACGGCGAGTACACATGCCCGCTCGTCATTCGCACGCCCTACGGCGGCGGCGTCCGCGGAGCGCTCTCGCACTCGGTATCGGTCGAAGCGTTGTTCTACCACGTCCCCGGTCTCAAGATCGTCGCGCCTTCGACGCCGCGCGATGTCAAGGGCTTGCTCAACGCCGCGATCGAGGACCCGGATCCGGTCATGTTCCTCGAGCACAAACGCACGTACCGCCTGATCAAAGACGAGGTTCCCGAAGAATATTTCACGATCCCAATCGGCAAAGCCAACCTCACCAAGGACGGCACGCAATTGAGCGTCGTCTCTTATGGCCTCTACGCGCATCAAGCCCTTGAGGCTGCGCGCAAACTCGAGGAGGAGGGCCTCTCCGTCGAGGTCATCGACCTGCGTTCGATCCGGCCGATGGATCGCAGCACGATTTTGAACTCGCTGCGCAAGACGCACAAATTGCTGATCATCCACGAAGACAACAAGTTCGGCGGCATCGGGGCTGAGATCAGCGCGATGGTGGCCGAGGAAGCGCTCTTTGAGCTGGACGCGCCAATCCGGCGGCTGTGCTGTCCGGACGTTCCCGCGATGGGCTACGCATTACCACTCGAGGAGGAGTTTATGATCTCAACCGACCGCATGGCCGAAGTGATGCGCGAAATGGTGAAGTTCTAATGCCGACCACTATAACGATGCCGCAGCTCGGCGAAACGGTAACCGAAGGCACCGTTGCGCAATGGCTCAAGAAACCGGGCGACAGCATTGAAAAGTACGAAGCGTTTGTCGAAGTTTCAACGGATAAGGTCAATGCAGAAGTCCCCTCTCCCGTGACCGGCACGCTTAGCCAGCTCTTGGTAAAGGAAGGCGAGACCGTCGCGACTGGCACGCCGATAGCGGTCATCGACGAAGTCGGGACGCAGTCGGCCGCCGCGCCGACCCAACGCGCACCGGCGGCAGAGGCCGCACCGCCATCCGCCCCTGCGCCTTCATCCAGCCCGCCTGTCGCGGCTGCTCCGTCCGCGGCCCGACGCACGCAAGGGGCGCCGGCCGCTTCGCCGCCCGCCGCGGCGACGAACGGCGCTGCAGCCCCCGGCCGCGACGGCAGCGCGAGCCTGCGCGGCGCATCGCCGGCGGTCCGCCGCCTTGCCCGAGAACATCACATTGATATCGCAACCCTGAGCGGAAGCGGTCAGAATGGCCGTGTCACCGCCGCCGATGTTTTGGCCGCAGCACGGATGGGGCCGGCCGCCGCCGTGGGTCAAGCCGTCAGCGCGGCGCCTGGCCCCGCGGCCGCCGCCGGCACCAGTACCTACAACGCTCCTCGTTTCGGGACCACGATTCCGCTCAATCAGGCGCGCAGGATCATCGCGGAGCGCATGGTCGAGAGCAAACGGACGGCTCCGCACGCGTGGTCGATGGTCGAGGTTGACGTTACGAACGTTTGGAAGTGGCGCTCGCGGGAGAAGGACGCGTTCCAGCGCGATCACGGATATTCGCTCACGCTCTTGCCTTTCTTCATTCGAGCGGTTGTCGAATCGATTGCCGCTTTTCCATTGATGAACGCACGCTTTGCAGCCGACGGCATCTATGTCAACGCGGACGTCAACATCGGCATCGCGATCGGTCTGCCCGCCAATCTCATCGTGCCGGTCATCAAGAACGCTGACAAACTTTCGATCCGCGGCCTGGCGATCGCCGCGGGTGAGCTGATCGACAAAGCGCGCCGCAACAAACTCAAGGTCGACGATTTGGCGGGTGGCACGTTCACCGTCAACAACAATGGCGCCAACGGTTCCATTGCATCCGCGCCGATCATCAATGCCGGTCAAGCCGGCATCGTGACGATGGAAGCCGTTGTAAAGAAGCCGGTCGTGACGAAAGACGATGCGATCGCGATTCGTTCGGTGATGAACTGCTGTCTCTCGCTCGACCATCGCGTCGTCGATGGTTATGTGGCCAGCGGCTTCTTAGCCGAACTCAAGAAGCGTTTGGAGGCGATGGGACCTGACGGGGCTATCTAACCCATCGCGGCAGGCGGCGCGATGGTGCATTCTCGCCGTTGCGCTGGCCGTGATACCTGGGCTCGCCCGCGCCGCCGATGACGCGGGCGCGCTTTTTGCCGCGGGTCAATTCGACGCCGCGGCATCTGCATACGATGCGATTTTAGCGCGCGATCCGAACGATGCCGCTGCGAATCTCGGGCTTGGAACGGTCGAACTGTATCGCAACGCTCTCGGTCGGGCCGAGCCGCTCTTGCGCAAAGCGGTCTCCAACCCGGCGACGGCGGAGCGCGCACAGCGCGAGTTGCGAATACTTGCCGGACGGCGCGGCGTGCCGGGGCAATATCGGATCCACTGGAATGCAGGCGGTTCGACGAGCGTACCGTTCGTGCAAACCGATCCGCTACCGATCATCAAGGTTCGCGTCAACAACGAGCTCGACGCATACTTCCTGATCGACACCGGCGCGCCCGACATCGCCCTGGACAACGCCTTTGCCAAGGAACTGAGATTGAAGACGCAATCGGCCGGCGTGGGGGTTTTTGCCGGCGGCCGACGCGCCCCAGTCCAATCGGCGATCCTGCCGTCATTGACGCTAGGCGGCGTGCAAGTCGGACACGTACCGGCGCATTTACTGCCGACGCGCAGCTTCGGCGGAAAATACCGCATCGATGGTGTCATCGGAACGGGATTCTTGGCGCATTTTTCCTCGTCGCTAGATTATTTAGGCGCCAAACTGTTTCTTAATCCCCTTGGCATTTCAATAGGGCCCGGCGACTTGGTGCAGCCTGAAAAGGCTACATTTGTCCCGATGTGGCTGGTGGGCGATCACTTTATTTTTGCTCGCGGCCGGATTAACGATGCGCCGGAGGCGCTCTTCAACATCGATACGGGCCTTGCGGGCGGCGGCGTGCAGGCAACGAAGCCCGAGATCGACGCAGCCCATATCGTCCTGGATGAGGCCCACGTAAGCACCGGCATGGGCGGCGGCGGGCCGGTGCGATTCATTCCGTTCAAAGCGCTAGTGGCTGTCGGTGATGCGAGCGTTACCGACGTCCCGGGCATCTACACACCGGACGGCGATCAATTCGGGATTTTTCCGTTCGCGGTCGCCGGCACGATCTCGCACGAGTTTTTCCGGCGCTTCAGCGTGACGTTCGATTTTGTAAAGATGCAGCTGATCATTCAAAGACCATAGGTCGCTTGTCACGCTGAGCCTGTCGAAGCGCCACGACAGTGCCGATGTTCGCGAAAATCCCAGTGTCATGCTGTGACAATTTATTTTTCACCTAGTTCTCAGAAAGGTTTGCGCGGCTTCAGTTTATACTGGATGCTATGTTGGAGGACACCACATGCGCATTTACCGCTTTTTAATTATCGTGCTCGTACTCTGTGGTTTTTGCGCGTGCAGCGGAGGCGGCAGCAGTGGCGGCGGGATCGGCATGCCGCCGCAATCCTCTCCGCCTCCCGGGCAAAACAAGATCGCGCACGTCGTCATCATCTTTCAAGAGAACCGTTCGCCGGACAACCTCTTTCATGGTTTGCCGGGAGCCGATATCGCCAACAGCGGTTTGAACTCCCACGGCCAGGTCGTCCCGCTCGTGCCCGTCCATCTCAGCGGCATGCTCTCCAAGTATGACATCGACCATCGCCACATTCCAGCGTTCGTTACCGAGTTCAACAATGGGCAAATGAACGGGTTCGATCTGGCCGACATTACATGCCCGAGCCACACCTGCGTGAACCCGACCGCTTATGGATATGTTCCGCAAAACGAGATCGCGCCGTACTTCACGATGGCTGAGCGCTATACGTTCGCCGATCGAATGTTTCAAACGAACGAGGGCCCAAGTTTACCGGCCCACCAATATATCATTTCCGGAACGTCAACCAACGCACCCGGCAGCAATTTGCTGGCTGCCGAGAATCCGGCGTACAAGGGAGGCAACTCGCTCAACTGCGACGGGTCGCCACAAAGTACGATCGCAATGATCGACCCCAGCGGCAATGAAAGTCAATTCTTGCGACCGTGTTTCGATCACCCAACGCTGTTCGATCTGCTCGACGCCAAAGGCGTCGCCTGGAAATACTACGTGCCCTTTGTCGGCGGCTTGTGGAACGGTCCTGATGCGATCGAGCATATCCGTATGGGCGCCGATTGGGGCAAAGTGATCACTCCACAAACGGCGATCTTCAACGACATCGCAACCGGGCAACTGCCGGCCGTCTCGTGGGTGATTCCGACGGGAGCGAGCTCCGACCACGGGCTATCGAACGACGGTAGCGGACCTTCTTGGGTCGCCTCGGTCGTCAACGCCATCGGAAACAGTCCGTACTGGGGCTCGACGGCGATCTTCATAACCTGGGACGACTGGGGCGGTTGGTACGATCACGTGAAGCCGCCGCAGTACAACTCTTACGAATTGGGCTTTCGGGTCCCGCTGATCGTGATCTCGCCGTACGTTAAGGCCGCGTATGTATCGCACGCCCAGCACGAGTTCGGCAGCATCTTGCATTTCACCGAAGAGAAATTCGGGCTCGGCTCGCTCGGCTACACGGATGCGCGGGCCGACGATTTGGCAGACTGCTTCAACTTCAACCAGCCGCCGCTGGCATTTCAGACGATTCCGGCGCCGATGCGTGCCGCCGACTTCATGCGGCGGCCGCTCTCGAGGGCGCCGATCGACACCGACTTCTAAGCCCTATTGCGCAAGGCCGGCTCTTGGGCACGGTCACCCCGAATTGACGAAGGGTGGCGGAGCACCCCTCGCGATGCGCGAAGCTCGGCAGAGCGCAATGCAGATCCGCAAACGGTTCAGGTTCGAAGCCGCGCACCATTTGCCGCACCACGCCGGTAAGTGTGCGCGGCCGCACGGACACTCGTACCGGCTCGAAGTCGCGGTGCGCGGCGAGGTGCGTTCGGATGGCCCGGCAAGCGGGATGGTTGAAGATTTTGACGCACTCGAGGCCGTCGTGGAACGCACGATTATCGATGTCGTCGACCATCGGTCGCTCAACGAACTGATCGAAAACCCGACCTGCGAGCTGATCGTCTTGTGGATCTGGAAGCGTTTGCAACCCGGTTTGCCAGGCCTTGATGAACTGATCTTGTGGGAAACGGACACTTCGTGCGCTGCACTGCGTGCAACGGATCTCGCCTGATGCTCCAGCTCAGCGAAATTTTCTACAGCGTTCAAGGCGAAGGCACGCACACGGGAACGCCGGCCGTCTTCGTACGCTTGGCGGGCTGCAATCTCTCATGCCGCTTTTGCGACACGGACTACTCGCTAAAGGCGTTCGCCCGCGTCGCAGACATCGTGGCGCAAGTAGCCGAGGTTGGCGGCGATTGCCCAACGGTGATCCTGACGGGCGGAGAACCGTTCGCGCAAAGCGAGTGCCTCGCTCTGGTCGAAGCATTGCGTGAAGCGAGGCGCCGAGTCCACATAGAATCCAACGGCACGATCGCGACCGCGCTCGCCGAAGATGTATGGCTTACCGTCTCTCCCAAGGAGCGTCTTTGCGATGTAATGGCGGCGCGTGCGAATGAGGCCAAATTGATCGTTGACCGGCGCGTTCCGCTCGAGTGGCTCAGCCGCTTCGGCCCAAATACGGTCGTCTTCTTGCAGCCCGAGGGCAACAAGCCGCACAACGTTGCCCTGGCGTTAGAGGCGCTTAGGGAGAACCCGCAACGGCTGCGTTTGTCTTTGCAGATGCACAAGTACATCGGGGTCAAATGATTCTGCTGACCTGCGCCGTGGGCAAGGAGCTGGCATTCTTCTCGTCCGTGCCCCACATCGAGATGCTCGTGACCGGAGTCGGTCCGATCGAGGCCGGAATCTCCGTCGCGCGCGCGCTCGCGCAGGGCCCGTACTCGCTGGTGATCAACGCCGGCGTCGCCGGCGCGTTTGAAGGCGGTGCCGAGGTCGGCGAGGGCGTCATCGTTTCCGAGGAATACATGGAGATCGGCCTCGAGGGTTCGCAACCGCTGCCCTTGCCGGACGGCTTGCGCGTCATCGATCGAGCCGCATCGGACTTGGTTCTGGTCGATCGCCTCGTGGAGCTGGGCTTTCAAAGCCGGCGGGGGATTACGGTTTCGTGCGTAACGGCGACGCAAGAAACCGCGCAGCGGCTTGCCCGTTACCGCGCCGACGTCGAATCGATGGAAGGCTTTGCAGTGTTGCGCGCGGCTGAAATGGCCGCGGTGCCGGCCATAGAAGTGCGCGGCATTTCGAACATCGTCACGGCCCGCGCCCAAAGCCGCTGGAACTTCGAAGCGGGCCTTGAGGGTTTGCAAAAAATACTCGCCGCATTGCTTACGCTCGTGCCGGCGACCGATGAGTGAGCGTCCGAGCGCCCCGCTGACGCTCGCGTACTCGCCCTGCCCCAACGACACGTACATCTTCGCAGCACTGGCGAAGGGATGGCTCGCGAACGCGCCGCCGGTGCGCGTGAAACTGGATGACGTCGAAGCGCTCAATCGGGCCGCGCTAAGCGGCACGTACGAACTCACCAAGGTCAGCTATGGCGCGATTCCCGAGCTGATGGCCGGCTATCGCATCCTTCGCGCAGGTGGCGCGCTGGGCCACGGTTGCGGTCCGCTCGTTCTGGCGCGCCCTGGAGGCGCCGGCTCTTTGCAGGACTATCGCGATGCGACCATCGCGATCCCCGGCCGGCGCACGACCGCGTTCCTTCTCCTGCGATTGGCACTCGGCGCAACTCCACGCACGGTGGAAATGCGCTTCGACCAGATCGTTGATGCCGTTCGGGCAGCCGAGGTCGATGCCGGCCTCGTGATCCATGAAACGCGTTTCACCTACGAAGACGCCGGGTTGGTTGAGATCGCGGACCTGGGCGCTTGGTGGGAGGAAACGACCGGCCTGCCGGTTCCGCTCGGCGCGATCTTGGCGCGTAACGACCTCTCAGGGGATCAAGTGTGCGCAGCCGAGGCTGCGATCCGCGGGAGTCTGCGCTTCGCGCGCGAGCACGAACCGCAGGTCTTCGATTACGTCCGGCGCGAGGCGACCGAGCTGTCGCTCGAGGTGATGCGCAAACACGTCGCCCTCTACGTCAATGAGTTCAGTCTGGATATCACGGACGTCGGTGAGGCGGCAGTGCGCGAACTGTTCGGCCGCGCTCGAGCTGCGAGGCTCATCGAGGCGCAGGAGCCGCTCTTTGCCTAAGGTGCTCAAGACGATCGCGCTGCTTGTGGCACTGATCGTTCCAGCATCGCCTCTGCGCGGCAGCTCCCTGCCCGCGGCAAACATCACTCTGGGCGACGAAGTCTTCTTGCGTGAGGCGTGGCAGCAACTGCACGGCCGTTGCATCGGAATCATTACCAACCAAACCGGCGTAACATCGCACTTGGAATCGATCGTGGACGCCGTCAGACGCAATCCTCGCATCTGTCTGCGGGCGGTCTATGCGCCGGAGCATGGTTTGCGCGGCGATCGCCCGGCCGGCGCCTACGTCGCATCCTATACGGATCAGCGGACGGGGCTCCCGGTCTACAGTCTCTATGGTCCGACGCGCCATCCAACTGCAGCGATGTTGGCGGGCGTCGATGTTTTACTGTTCGACATTCAAGACGTCGGCGATCGTGCCTACACGTACATCTCGACGATGGCCTATGCAATGCAAGCTGCGAAAACGTTCAAGCGCGAGATCTGGATCCTGGACCGCCCTAATCCGATCGGCGGGACCGTTGAGGGTCCCGTGCTCGACCCGCATTTTCAATCTTTCGTAGGACTCTACCCGATTGCGATGCGGCATGGCATGACCGTCGGCGAGCTCGCGCGTCTGTTCAACGACCACTACGGGATCGCCGCCAAACTCCGCGTGATCGCGATGCGCGGATACCGTCACTCGATGCTCTGGCCCGAAACCGGGCTGCAGTGGGTGCAGACCTCCCCGAACATTCCGGAGTGGGATACCACGGTCGTCTATCCCGCAACCGGCTTGATCGACAACGCGGGCATCAACAACGGCACCGGCTACACCAAGCCGTTCAAATACGCCGGCGCGTATGGATTGGATGCCGACAAACTGGCTGCGGCGCTCAACAACCGCAACGTTCCGGGCGTCTATTTTCGGCCGGCATACTGGACGCCGGCCTCGGGATTTTGGAAAGACAAGCAGCTCTCGGGAGTCGAGCTGATCGTCTTTAACCCGCACCTTTTTCCGGCGGTTCGCACTGCGCTTGAAATCCTGTGCGCGGTGCGCGATCTTTCGCCGCGGACCCTGCGGATCGACACCGAAGCTCTCGACAAAGATTGGGGAACCGATCAAGTGCGCTTGGGATTGCAAAAGGGCTCGGCGCCGAGCGCGATCCTCTCTGCCTGGTCTACCGGCCGGCAGGCGTTTGAATCGCTTCGCAGAGAGTATCTGCTGTATCCATGACCTTGCAGCAGCGCCTGATTGAAGCTCTCGGCCAAGACGCGGTCAAGACTGCCCCCGAAGACCTGGCTGTCTATGCTTTCGACGCATACTCGCAGGCGCAGCCGCCGTCGGTCGTCGTGTTGCCCTCGAGCACGCGGGAGGTAGCGGCGACCGTGAAAATCGCGAACGACTGCGGCGAGCCAATCGTGCCGCGCGGCGCCGGCACGGGATTGTGCGGCGGCGCGGTGCCCGCCAAAGGCGGCGTCGTCATCTCATTTGCGCGCATGAACCGCATGCTCAACCTCGACGTCCCAAACAAACGCGCGCGCGTGCAGCCCGGCTTGATCAACCTCGAGCTCTCGCAGCAGATTCATTCCAGCGGCCTCTTCTACGCACCCGATCCTTCCTCGCAGAAGGTCTCGACGATCGGCGGAAACTGCGCCACGAACGCAGGCGGCCCGCACTGCCTCTCTTACGGCACGACGGTCAACCACGTCCTCGGCTTAGAGATCGTCGATCACGAGGGCGAAGTCTTCACGACCTCGCTGGATGAGGTCGGCTACGATTTGACGGGCGCTCTGGTCGGCAGCGAAGGCACGCTCGGAATCATCTGCGCGGCGGATGTACGCTTGATGAACCTGCCGGAATCGGTGCGCGTCTGGCTCGCATCATTTGCCGATGTCGAAGCGGCCTCCGAAACCGTTTCAGCAATCATTGCGAGCGGCATCGTTCCCACGGCGCTCGAAATCATGGATGACGTGATCGTCGCCGCCGTCGAAGCGGCCTACGGAGCCGGCTATCCGACCGATGCGGGCGCAGTCTTGCTCGTCGAGCATGCCGGGTTTCACGATGACATGGACGAGCGCGAGCGTGCGATAGAGCGCATCGCGCACGAGCACGGTGCGCTCTCGTGGCGTGCCGCTAAGACTCAACGGGAGTGTGATGCATTGTGGGCCGGACGCAAGGGCGCCGCGGGCGCGACAGGCCGCATTGCACCCAACTATTACATTCAAGACGTCTGCGTGCCGCGCTCGAAGCTGCCGCATGCCCTTGCCTGCGTCGGTCAATCGGCACGCGCGCACGGCCTTAAGGTTGGCAACGTCTTTCACGCCGGCGACGGCAACCTGCACCCGCTCATGATGTACGATAAGCGGGATTCAAAGCAAGTCGCCGCAGTCATCGGCGCCGGTAACGAGATCTTACAAGCGTGCATCGACTTGGGAGGCACGATCAGCGGCGAGCACGGCATCGGCTACGAGAAGCGCGACACGCTTTCGCTGGTGTTTTCCGCGAATGATCTCGCGACCATGGCCAAGGTTCGCGGCGTCTTCGACCCGCGGGGCGTGCTCAATCCCGAGAAGATCTTTCCGGCCGGCGTCGGTTGCGCCGAAGTGCGTCCCGCTGCGTTGCAATGATCGTGTTGCCAGGTTGATACTCCTTGTCACGCTGAGCTTGTCGAAGCGCCACGATAACGGTCGCCCTTCGACAAGCTCAGGGTGACAATGTTTCCTTATGCGAAGCGAGACCACGATCAACACAAACCGAATCGTGCCGAAGACCGTGCCGCAGCTGCAAACATTCGTGCGTGAGGCGAACGAGCGCGGCAGTGCGCTGCGGATCGAAGGCGGCAACACCCTGCGGGGCATGGGCAAACCGCTCTCGCGCGAGGGCGCTACGCTCTGCACGACGGCGCTTCGCGCCGTGCACACCTACACGTTTGCCGACCTGACCGTCAGCGTTGGAGCGGGAATCACGCTGCGCGCCTTACGGTCGCTGCTGGCGGAGCATGACCAATTCGTCCCGCTCGACGCGCCGCGCGCGCAGCATGCTACGGTGGGCGGGACGCTGGCCGCCGGGTGGCTGGGCCCGCGACGGCACCTTTTCGGCCGCCCGCGCGACTACGTGATCGGAACCCACATCGTGCTCGCCGACGGAACGCTCGCAGCCGCGGGCGGCATGGTCGTAAAGAACGTCACCGGCTACGATATGAGCAAATTGTACGTCGGGTCGTTTGGGACCCTGGGCATTCTGGTGAGCGCCAACTTCAAGACGCTGCCGGCGCCGCCGTGCGCTCGCGTGTTCATCGCCAAGTTGCCTGAAGAAACGCGGCTGCGTGCGACCGCGGCGGTCGCGCGTCTTGAGGTCACGCCGTCCGCAGCCCTGTGGATTTACGGCTTCAAAAAATCGGTCGACGGAGAGGACGGCATCGATGGGCGCATCTTGCTCTTGCTCGAAGGTTCATCGCCGTTGATCGAACGTGCCACGCGCGATGTGCGCTCCGCGCTTGGGCGGGCGGGCGTTCCCGAAACCCAGGTCATCGATACCGGTGCACTCCAAGCTTACGATCGGGCGGTCGACGCCTGTGTGGCGACGATCGGCGAACGCTCGGTCACGTTTCGTTTGAGCGGCACGCCCCAGGACAGTGAGGCGCGCGTTCGAGCCGTCTACGTGATCGCGCGCAAGCACGAATTAGCGGCGGAGTCGATCCTGGATCTGATGAACGGCGACCTGTTCGCGCGCGTCAGTGGAAAGGACGCGCGCGCCTTTTCGCAGCGGATCGAGGGGCTCGATGACGCGCTGCACGACGTTTTTCCAAAAACGATGCTCGTGGCCGGCGATTCGCCGATCCGCAGCGCACTCAACGTCTGGGGGGAGCCAGCGGCGGCGATCGCGCAGATGCGCGCCCTCAAGGCCGCCTTCGATCCAAAGGGCACCCTCAATCCGGGACGATTCGTCGGCGGAATCTAGCGCGCGGCAGGGCGTGCCTGAAGCGTTCGCGGAAACCGTGGGCATGCAGCCTTTCTCAGATCGTCGCGCTCGCTTTGCCGAGGCCATCCCCAACGCCGTAGCCGTCATTCCAGGCGCTGCGGTGCGTCTACGCAACAACGATGCGGAATATGAATTCCGGCAGGACTCCGACTTCCATTACCTGACCGGGTTCCCCGAACCCGACGCTATCTTGGTCATTCTGCCAAAGGGCGCAAAAGAGCGCAGCGTCCTCTTCGTCCCACCGCGCGATCGCGCCATGGAGGTTTGGAATGGAAAGCGCTACGGCCCCGAAGGCGCGCTGGCGAGCTTCGACGTTGATGCCGCGTATGATATCGCCGAGTTCGATGCGAGATTGCCTGACTATTTGACCGGCGCTCACACGTTGTACTATCGATTGGGCGAAGACGAGCGGTTAGATCGGCGTATCCAAGCTGCGCTGGCAGCCGCTCGTGTGCGCGTTCGCAGAGGTGGCAACGCGCCGCAAACAATCGAAGAACCGGGCACGCTTCTGCACGAAATGCGCCTGCGGAAGACCCCCCAAGAAATCGAAACGATGCGGCGAGCGTGCGCAATCACGCGTCTAGGGCACGTCGCCGGCATGCGGGCAACTCGTCCGGGCATGTACGAATATGAACTCGAAGCGATCATCGAACACGCCTACCACACGAACGGGGCACAAGACCTGGCCTACCCTTCCATTGTGGCCGGCGGCGATAATGCGACAACCCTCCATTACCACGCCAATCGCGCGCTGCTGCACGGGGGCGAACTCGTGCTCGTGGACAGCGGCTGCGAGCTCGATCTGTACGCGTCGGATGTCACGCGCACGTGGCCGGTGGACGGCCGGTTTTCCGCAGAGCAGCGCGCCATCTACGAGATCGTGCTGGCGGCGCAAAAGGCAGGCATCGCGCAAGTGCGGCCTGGCAATCCATTTTCTGCGTATCACGAAGCAGCGTTGCGCACGATCGTGAATGGGCTTCTCGACATCGGACTCCTGAACGGCACTCTGGATGAGAACCTCGAGAGCAAAAAATACAAAGATTACTTCATGCACCGTACCGGACACTGGATCGGCCTCGACGTGCATGATGTCGGCCATTACTTGGAAAGCGACGGTACGACGTCTCGCAAATTGGAGCCGGGGATGGTAGTGACGGTGGAGCCGGGGATTTACGTGCATCGCGACCTGACGTGCGACGAACGTTTCAAGGGCATCGGCGTGCGGATTGAAGACGATATTCTGTGTACGCCAAGTGGACCGGAGAACCTCAGCGACGCCATCCCCAAAGAAATTGCGGAGATCGAATCGATCGTGGGAGCAGACGCGCTGGCGCACGCAAACTAAGAAATGCGCATAGGCGTCCTTGGCGCAAGCGGGTTCATCGGTGCTCACCTCGTCGCCGCGCTGCGTGCCCGGGGTGATGAGGTGCGTACGGCCAGTCTGCGCGATCCGACGGCGGCAGCGACCGCTCTGCGTGATTGCGAGGTGATCGTCAATCTCGCGGGCGAGCCGGTCGCACAACGCTGGACCGCCGCGGTAAAAGGCCGCATCGAACAAAGCCGCTCCGCGCTTCCGCATGCGTTCTTGGAGGCCTTAGGCGCGCGAGGGGTGCACCCTCAACGGTACATTTCCGCATCCGCGATCGGGTATTACGGCACGAGCGAAACCGCGACGTTCACCGAAGAAAGCGGTCCCGGCGAGGATTTTCTGGCTCGCGCGTGCGTTGCGTGGGAGCGCGAAGCGCTTGGGGCCGCTAAGCTGGGAATGGAGGTTTCCTGCATTCGAACGGGGTTTGCGCTCGGCGCGGATGGCGGCGCGCTGGCCAAAATTCTGCCTATCTTTAAGATTGGCGCCGGCGGGCGCGTGGGCAACGGAAAGCAGTGGTGTTCGTGGATCCATGTGGACGACGTCGTCGGCATCTACGCGCTGGCGATCGACGGCCAAAGCGGCGCGCTCAACGCGGTCGCCCCCAATCCCGTGCGCAATAGCGAGCTTACGCGCGCGCTCGGGCGCACGCTGCACCGTCCAACGATTTTTCCGGTTCCGACCGCGGCCATCTCCGCCGTTCTTGGCGAGGGTGCGTATATCGCGCTCGAAGGTCAGCGGGTCGAGCCGAAACGCACGCTGGCTTGCGGATATTCGTTCAAATTCACCACGCTTGAAGAGGCGCTACAAGATGTCATTGAGTGAAGACGACCGATGAATGACGCGCAAGGACTTGCGGCCGCTTTGAACATCCTCACCCGAGATACGCAGTTCTCTTACGTAAAAGCGCGGGCGGCGGCGCGCAAGAATGACCAGATCGATCGGGCCGCGACCAAGGCGCTCAACGCTGACTTCAACCCCGACGTGGACGGGTGTGAATCGTTTGTGATGCGCGACGGCAGCCGGTGCGAATGGATCTCGGGGCAGCGCAAGTACGTCGCTAAAGCATCATCCGCGAACCCAAGCTAAAACGGCGCGCTTGTGAACCGCCATGCGTTGACGACGCGCCGGTTGGGCCTCGAACCGGTGCGCGAAGCGCACGCCGATCTCGTATTTGCTCAGATGAGCGATACGCGCCTATGGACGTACTTTGCGCATCTGCGGCCTGGAACGCTCGAAGATCTGCGAGCCCTCTACCGCCGCTGGGAGCGCGGCACACCCACGCAACCTGACGAGACGTGGGAGAACTGGCTATGCTTTCTGCGGGCCGACGGCGCGGGAATCGGCAGTCTACAGGCAACGATCCGGGGTCAAGCCGCGCTGCTCGCCTATGCGATTTACGTCCCGTACCAGCGCCAAGGATACGCCCGCGAAGCGGCGGCGGCGGTCCTTGCTCACTTGCGCAGCACACACCGCGTCAAAACCGCAATCGCCGAAATGGATCCGCGCAACGAAGCCTCGATCGGGCTGGCGCAGTCCCTGGGATTTGTTCGCGTCCGCAAGGGCCAACGGGGTACGGACCTCACGTACGAGTTGACGCTGCGTTAGAGCGGCGCTGCTTCAGCGCGCGACGGCGACCGAAAACTCCAAGGCTTCGAGATACCGCTCGGCATCCATCGCGGCGCGACAGCCCAGGCCGGCCGCCGTGACGGCTTGTTTGTAACGAATATCGTACACGTCACCGGCCACAAAAACGCCTTCAACATTGGTTGACGTGCCATCGGGCGATGCAATGTAGCCGGCGCGATCGAGCTCGAGTTGTCCTCTGAATAGCTGCGTGTTCGGATCGTGACCGATCGCGATGAACAGGGCGTCGGCTGCCAAAGTGAAGCGATTGCCCTCTTTGAGGTTGCGCAATTTCAAGCCGGTCACATGGGTCGAGCCGAGGACCTCCTCGACGACCGAGTTCCAAACAAAATCGATCGTTTTGTGCGCGAAGGCGCGATCCGCCATGATCTTGCTAGCGCGCAAACTGTCGCGACGATGTATGACCGTCACCTTGTGGCCGAACCTCGTCAAAAAGAGCGCCTCTTCCATGGCCGAATCGCCGCCGCCGACGACGGCGATATGCTTTCCTTTGAAAAAGGCGCCGTCACACGTTGCGCAGGTGGAAACGCCACGCCCGCGCAGCAGTTCTTCGCCGGGAATATTGAGCCAGCGCGCGCTCGCGCCGCTGGCGACGATGACGCTTTTGGCACGGTACTCGCTTTCGGCCGTGCGCACGATGAATGGCGGGTGCGAAAAATCCACGCCGGTCGCGTCCATGTTTTCTATCCGCGCGCCAAAACGCTCCGCTTGCTCGCGAAAGGCGATCATCAGGTCCGGCCCCGTGATGCCTTGCGGAAAGCCCGGGTAGTTCTCAACGTCGGTCGTGAGCATCAACTGGCCGCCATACGTCCCACCGGCGAGCACGAGCGGCGCGAGGTTTGCGCGGGCTGCGTAGATGGCGGCCGTCAGGCCGGCCGGCCCTGATCCGATAACGATCACGCTTTCCATTGCGCGTCTTTCGACCGCTCGATTCCCTGCTCCGGTTTCACTCTTATAAGGCAATGCACTCCGCGCATTGCTTGGCGCTCCGCTCGGCTTTCAGCACGATACGCTGAAAACCGGCTGCGCGCCCCCGCCCAAACTGTCGCGGGCGGGCCCCCTGGCCCATGCGGGGCGCAATCAAGCGGTTCGCAAAATACAAGCATATGCTCGAAGATGAATTCGTTGACGTTCTGGGCAAGGCGCAACGCGGCACTGGGCTTTCCGCGCAAGCCCTGGCAAGCGCAACCGGACTGCCCCCCTCGGAGATCGCCGCATGGACCGCGGGGCGAAGCGTCCCAAACGATGATCAGGCCCGCGCGCTAGCCGCCGCGCTACGTCTGGATCCCGAAAAATTCGCCGATGCTGCGGCGGTACGTTGGCATCCTGCGCCGATCGAACTACCGGACGTGCGCCATCATCCCCAGAAGCCGCATCCGAGCAACGGTTACGTGTTCTTCCTCGAAGGTAGCCGGCGCGCCGCGCTGATCGATCCGGCCGGCATCCCGCAGAATCTCCTGCGCATCCTGCGAGACGGCGCCTACAAGCTGCAGCACATTTTGATCACGCACAAACATCCGGATCACTGCGACGCGACGGCCGAGGTCGCCGCCGCCTTCCCGCAGGCGCAAATCGTCATGCACAAAGCCGACGTCTTTGCAATCGGAGCGCTCGCGAGCAGAGCCACGCTGATCCGCGACGGCGACGAACTCTCCTTCGGCGACGAGGCGCGTATTCGGATGCTGCACACGCCTGGGCACACCGATGGTTCGTCATCATTTCTTTTTCGGTCGACGGTCTTTACGGGAGATACGCTGTTTGCGGGCAGTATCGGAGGCGCCTACGGCGACCTTTCCACTTACGGCGACATCCTCAACAGCGTGCGTTCAAAGCTCTTTACGCTGCCGGACGACACCGTCGTGATGCCGGGTCACGGACCGCCCTCGAAAATCGGCTGGGAGAAAGAGCACAATCCGTTTTTTTAAAAGCTAGCGTGCCAGTTCGCGCGCGCTAGCGCGAGGCGACCATGACCCCGCTGGCTGCCGAGCCGCCCACGCCGTTCGCTCGAACCTGGAAGCGTGTATGTTTGGGCGCACGCGCTCCGTTCGGGATCAGCTGAAACTCGACGATCTTCACTCCCGATGTGGGCAGGTGCAACGAAAGGCGCATCGGCGAGCAAAGCTTATCCGAACAGAACGATGCGAGCCAGCCTTTAGCAAGATCGGTCGCGCGAAGCTCGACGAGCGAGCCGGCTTTGCCCGAAACGACCAGGCGGTATTTTATCGTACTGGCAAGACTGCCCGGCAAATCCGCGCCGGTCCACGGCGCGAGCGAGATCGCCGGCTTTTCCGGATTGCCTGCGCTGAGGGCGACATCGGCTTCCTGCGCTTCCTCCGTATACTTCTGGTAGTCGACGCCTTTGGGCGGCAGCATCTGACCGTACTGCAGCGTATGCATGAACGCGCCGTGAGCGTTGAGCGAATCGCTCGCCGCGGCATAGGCACGACCCAGGTAGAGCCACGTATAAGCGGCATCGACGATCGTATCCCGACTTCTTTTCTTGGTCAGCGCCGCTTCCGCCAATTCGATCGCTTTTCGATCCGACGCGATTGCGTTCGGATAGTCTTTAAGCTGGACATACGCCTTGCCGATATCAACATAGGTGTCGGGATCGGGAGCCAGCGCGATCACCGCCTTATATGCATTGATTTCGCCGCCCCAATCTTTCTTTTCGAGGTAAGCAAAGCCCAAGCCGGAAAGAGCGTCGATGTTCTTCGCGTCGATGGCGAGGGCACGTAAATAGGCGGCAACGGCATCGTCCCACTGCTCTCGGTCGGTCGCGAGATCGCCTTGCATCCGGTAAAGTAGCATGTGGTCGTCCGCAGTGGCGGCAACCTTGGTGAGCGCGCCGGCAGCCGCATCGAGGAGCGCGGCTTGGGCGGCTTGCGTCTTCAAATAATCCGCGACCTCGCCTTTGGCGGGGTCCTCTGTTCCGAGCAGCTTATTCGACTGGTCGATCGCATCGGTCGCAACCTTCACGCTCTTGAGGACAGCGTCATGGTCCCCGGTGAAGTCGAACTGTTTGAGCGCCAACGTCGCGTCAATCTTGTCTTGCAGTGATGAGACGATAACGCCGTTGCGTCCGGCCTTTGCCGCCTCGACAAACGCCGCAATCTGGCGGGGCGCGATCACATCTACGAAGCGCGCGCGCACGACGCCGTTGGCGTCGATCACATACGTAGTCGGGATCGCGCGCACGTCGTAGGCAGCTGTAACCGTTTTTTGCGGATCCAAGGCAACCGGGTACGAAAGCCCTTTGGCCGCGATAAAGGCGCGGACGATCGGGGCCGTCTCGGTTGAGTCGATGCCGAGGAAGGAGACGTCGCGACCGTGGAGCGCCCGATACGAACGAATCATGTCCGGCGTTTCCAGCCGGCACGGTGGGCACCAGGTCGCCCAGAAATTGAGGACGAGGACGCGGCCGCGGAACGATGCCAGCGAAACGCGTTTGCCGTTTAAACCAACGGCGGAAAACGCAGGAGCGGGTGCGCCGACGGCCGGCCCCGGAATCACGTCCGCCCCGCAAAGGACCGGGAACATCGCCGCTGCCAAAAAGGCAGCCGCCAGCAGAATCCTCACGCTATGTCTCCTTTATTCGTTCCCCGGCCAAGCCCTGAGCCTGCCGAAGGGTCGCGGGCGGGACCCGCCTTCAAGGCTAGTAACGCTCGAAGAGGCTGGATGGTGTCAGGTACGCAGTTTATAACCCACCGCGGTCATGCGCAAGGCCAAGGCCAGGGCGATGGCCGTCAGAGCGGCGATCACCCCCAGCGAGAACCACAACGAGAGGTAGCTCTGGGAGGTAAAGCTGTACCGGAAGGCGTCGATCGTATAGAACATCGGATTGAAAAGCGATAGATTTCGTACCGCCGGCGGCAGAAATTGCATCGAGGTGAACACGCCCCCCACGAAGACCAGCGGGGTGATCGCGAAGGTCGTGAGCACCGCGAGATGATCGAACCGCTCGGCCATCAGTCCGAAGATGATGCCCAGCGCCGAGAAGAGTACCGATACCAAGATCATCGCAAAGAAATAGAGACCGAAGTGGTGCGGCAGCGTCCGCACGAACACAAAGCCCAAGATCATAATGATGTTCGCAATCAAGACCGCGCGAACGACGCTGCCCAAGATGTAGCCGAAGACGATCTCCGACGCCGACATCGGCGCGATCAGCATCTCCTGGATCGAGTTCATAAAGCGGCCCTGAAAAACCGAGCTGCTGCACTCGCCGTACGATGAATCGATCACCTGCAGCATGATGAGACCCGGAATCAGGAAGGCGGCGTAGGACACGCCCTGCACGTTTTTTATGCGGCTACCCAACGCCAGCCCGAAGATGAACACGTAGAGCAGCGTCGTGATGATCGGCGGCCAAATTACCTGGTTGATGATCTTGAACGTACGCTTCATCTCCCGCTTGATCAGCGTCCACGTCGCAACGTAGTTCAACGCCGCGTGAGCTCCAAGAAGACGTCTTGCAGCGTCGCACGCTTATAATCGACCGCTTCGATGCCGAAGCCGGCGGCCTCCAGTTCGCCGAGCGTGGTCGCCAATTGGTCGGGCGTGATGCCTGCCATGACGACGCGATCCGCCCCGGCATCGAAGCGCGCTCCGCGCGCCAACAGCCGCGCCGGCAAGTCGCGAATCGGGCGATCGACCGTGATCGTGAGCAGCGTATCGGGCCGGCGGGCTAAAAGTGCTTGCGTCGATTCAAGCGCCGCGAGACGCCCGCGCTCGATAATGCCGATCCGCCGGCAAAGCAGCTCGGCCTCTTCCAAGTAGTGCGTCGTCAGAAAGATCGTCAGCCCTTGCCCGTTGAGCCTGCGCAGCAAGTCCCACAATTCGAGCCGCAGTTCGACGTCCACGCCAGCGGTCGGCTCGTCCAGAATCAGCAGTTTGGGCGCGTGGATCAAGGCGCGCGCCAGGGTTAGGCGCCGCTTCATGCCCCCCGAGAGTTTCATGTAGTCCTGCTTGGCGTGGCTTGCAAGACCGAACTGTTCCAGGAGCGCATCGGCGCGCTCTGCTACCTGCTGGGGACGCAAGCCGTAATACCCAGCCGCAAAGAGCAGGATGTCCCGAATCGAGAGGTAGCGGTCGAAGTTGTACTCTTGCGGCGCCAGACCAATCAGGCCCCGCGCGTCGCGCCACTGTAGCACGTTGTCATGTCCGAACACGCGGATCGAGCCGGCATTCAGCTTAGCTAAACCAACGATCGCGTTGATCGTCGTGGTCTTTCCGGCGCCGTTGGGACCCAGAAATCCAAAGAACTCGCCCGCCTCGACGGTGAGCGTAATATCGTTGACGGCCGTGAACGTTCCGTAGCGCTTAGTGATCGCGGAGATCTCGAGCGCAGGCGTCCTCAGGGGATAATCGTTCGTAATCGCTTGTACCGATGGCGGCGCAGCACGTTGATATGCTCCGCAGCATCTGGAATCCCGCAATCGCTCAGTTGAGTTGCAACCTTTTTCACATCGAAAGCGACTCGGCGGTGTTTTACTTCCCATCCGGCCGAGCGCTGCGTGAGGATCGCGTAACCCGCGCGTGGGTCGCCGTCTTTCGGCAAGCCCGCCGACGCGACGTTTACCAGCAGTTTGCCGTGCCAGATTCGACTATAAGGCAGGTGCAAGTGTCCGAATGCGATCACCGTCGCGGCTTCTTTTCCGATTAAGCGCTTAAGCTCGTCGTCACCGGCGTCAGGCCAGAGGTGCTCATCGTCCGTTTTGGGGTTCGCGTGCACGACCAAAAGCTGGTCGCCCGGTTCGCCGAAACGCAGCGAGAACGGCAGAGCCCTCAGCCATCCAATCCACTTCTCCCCGAGTTCCTTTTGCTGCCAGGAGATTTGGGTGGATTCCGGTTCCTCGAAATGTTCCGTTTGTGGCTCCGCGATGTAGCGGTCGGTGTTCCCCCGAATGCACTGCGCGCCGACCTCTTCCAGGCGCTGCAAGACCTTCTTCGGCTTGGGACCGTCCAGACAGTAATCACCGGCTCCCACAATCGTATCGGCGCCGCCTTGGGTTTGCAAATCCGCGAGGCATGCGTCCAAACCGGCGAGATTGCCGTGGATATCGGAAAAAATCGCGATTCGCATCGTTAACTCCGCTTGGTCGCCAAGATGAGATTGGACGGCACAAGCCCTCCCTTCCCGAAATCGTACAGGTCGATCGCTTCGACCGCAATTCGATTTTTTTGCAGCGCCAGCAGGGAGGCGCGATAGCGCAGATCGGCGACCACGCGCCGCTCGCCCAGCGCAAATGCTCCGGCGCCGAACTCCTGTCCGAGCTCGAGCTCGATCAGCTTGAAGCCGCGAAAGGCGGCGCCGTCGACGCGATTGGTTGCGATGACGATCGTGTCGCTTGCAACCGCATTCGCGACGCTGCGTAAAGACGGCGCGCTCGGATCGATCGCTACCTCGAGAGCCTCGTAGCCGTTGGCCCGCGCAATCTCTGCAAAGCCGGCGCGTCCCATCGCGTTCGAGCGTTTCGTGCGCCCGATGAAAGCCGTCCGGCCCGCCAGCAAGACGTCCGATCCGTCGAGCAGCCCGGGCGGCGCAATATGCGCGCCGATCGGGATGTCCAGGCGGGTGAACTCCGTTTCGATCCGAGCCAGTTCTGCGCTGCGGTTGAGCGCCGAGGGACGCATGATGACGGCGCCGTGTTCGAAACAGACTGCTAGATCGGCAGCCGCACAGGCCAGCGGCGCGCGATCCGGCGGTTCCAACACCGTGACATCAACCCCAAAATACTGCAAAGTCTTCACGAGAATCGCGTGTTGTTCGGCCGCGCGTTTGAAGATCGGGCTCGGCTCGCCAGGCAGCGGGTGCAGCGTCTCGATCTCGGCGGTCGGCATGACGACGAGCGCGCCTTTGAGCGTGCCCGTCGGATGACCGATCAGCCGGGGACCGTAGCGGACCTGCGCGTGCATCATCGTGGCCCGAAGGTTACGAACGGGGCTCGGAGGCGCCCTGCGGGGCCGGCAAAATTCGCGCCAATGCGCGGCCCATTCGAACGAGGCCCTCACGAGCTTGGGCTTCCGCCAGATGTCCAAAGGACAAGCGTAAGGCCGGCGGACCGCTGCGCGTCGGGTAGAACGGCTCAGCCGGCATCACCAGGACCCCCTCGCGCGCACATTCGTCGAACGCCGATTGCGTCGAGATCCGGCCGGGGAGCCGGACCCACACGTTGACGCCCGCGAGCGGCGGCTGCGTAGACAATCGCGGAACCGTGCTTGCCAACGCATCCATGAAGGCATCCCGCCGGCGCGAATAGAGCGACCGCGCGGCGCGCAAATGACGTGCGTAGGACGGAGCATTCATGAAGCGCCACAGTGCGCGTTGGGTCAGCGTCGAGGTGAAGACGTCGGCGCGAATCTTCGCCAGCTCGAGGACATCGGCTAAAGCGCCCTTGCAATACAGATAGCCGATCCGCAGCGCGGGGAAGATCGATTTCGATAGGCTTTCCATCACGATCACTCGGCCGTCGGTATTGAAGGCCGCCAGCGGTGGGGGCGCCGGAGCATCGTAGGTCAATTGCCACGCGGTTTGATCTTCCAGCACGACGACGTCGTGACGGCGCGCCAGAGAAACGATCGCCTTGGCGCGCCGTTCCGGCAAAACCGCACCGGTGGGGTTCTGCGCGATCGGGTTGACATAGAACAAGCGCGGGCGGTACTCCGCAAATACGCGCTCGACATCGTCAACCCGCACCCCGTCTGCATCGCTTTGCACCTCGACATAGGTAACGCCGCGCGCATCGAAGACCCCCAGCGTACCTGCATACGTTGGGCTTTCGGCCGCCACGACGCTGCGTTGTTCCAACAGCACGGTCGCCACCAAGTCGGCGGCTTGCTGCGCACCCGAACACACGATGATGTCCTGCGCGCGCGCGCGGCACCCACGCGCCTGCAAAGCAGCCGCTAAGGTTTGGCACAGATCGGGGTCGCCGGTCCCTGAAAGATATTGCATCGACTCCGGTGGATCGTCGGCGAGCGTGCGCGCGAGCGCACGCGCGAAATCCGCCAGGGGAAAGGTTTCGGGTGCGGGATGGCCCGATGCCAGCGTAATCGCCCCCGGCGCGGTGGCGCGGGTCAGCTGTTCCAAGACGCCTTCCCGACGTTCTGCGCGCGCAAACCGCCCGACGTCCGGCTCCCAGCGGCGCGAAAACGGTGCGTCGGCCTTTACGCTGTCGGCGACGAACGTTCCCTTGCCGACGCGGGCCGTCACGCGACCGCGCGCTGCGAGCAAGTCGTAAGCTTGCGAGACCGTGACCAGCGCGCAATCGAGCTGTGACGCCAGCTCGCGCATCGCAGGAAGCCGGTCGCCCGTTAAGAGACGCCCTTCTTCGATCGCGGCGACGATTTGATCGGCAATCTGCACATAGAGCGGGCGCCGATCTGTGGCATCGAGGTGGATCACCATCGCGCCGCTACGCCGAAACCGTGACGTCTTCTCCTTCGGCCGCCGAGAGCATGCGCCGAGCGACGCCGTCTTCGATCGCCGCTTGCGCGACCGCTTTGGCGACGGCATCTACGACGCGCACATCAAAGACGCTCGGAACGATGTATTCCGCGCTGCGCTCATCCTCCCTAACGATCGATGCGATCGCTTTGGCGGCGGCAATCTTCATGCCTTCGGTGATCCGGCTGGCACGGCAGTCGAGCGCTCCACGAAAGATTCCAGGAAACGCGAGCAAGTTGTTGACCTGATTGGGAAAGTTGGAGCGGCCGGTGGCCATCACAGCGACAAACGGGGCTGCGACCTCGGGCATGATCTCCGGCGTTGGGTTAGCCATCGCAAGCACGATCGGATCGCGTGCCATCATGGCGATCGCCTCGGGTTGCAGCACGCCGGGCGCGGACACGCCGATGAAAACATCTGCCCCGCGCAGAACGTCGGAGAGCGAACCGCGCCGGTTCTCATGATTCGTATTGTCGGCCAGCCACCGCCAGTGCGGGTTCTCGTAGCGCTCTTGGCGGTTGATTGCGCCGGCGCGGTCGACCGGAATGATGTCGCGTACGCCGACTTTGAGGAGCATCTTGATGGTGGCAGTTCCGGCGGCGCCGCTGCCGGCAACCACGATCGTCAAGTCTTCCATGCGCTTGCCGACAACTGCAGCCGCATTGATCAACGCCGCCAAAATCACGACCGCTGTACCGTGCTGATCGTCGTGCATGACCGGAATGTCGAGCGCCTCGATCAGGCGCTGCTCGATTTCAAAACAGCGCGGCGAGGAGATGTCCTCTAAGTTGATGCCCCCAAAAACCGGCGCGATGCGCACGACCGTATCCACGATCTCATCGACGTCCTTCGTATCCAAGCAGATCGGAAATGCGTCGATGCCCGCGAACTGTTTGAAAAGCATCGCTTTGCCTTCCATGACCGGAAGCGCGCCGAGCGGCCCGATATCGCCTAAACCGAGAACCGCGGTTCCGTCGGTCACGACGGCAACCGTGTTGCGCTTGATCGAAAGTTGGAAGGCCTTCTTGGGATCGGCGGCGATCGCCATCGCCACCCGTGCGACACCGGGCGTATAGACCATCGAAAGATCCTGGCGCGTTTTGACGGCGATCTTTGGCTCCATCTGAATCTTTCCACCGACGTGCGCGAGGAAGGTGCTATCCGAAACGAAGACGACCTTGACGCCCTCGAGCTTTTCAACCGCCCGCCGCACCGCATCTGCGATCACATCTGAGGAAACCGCGACCGTGACGTCGCGCACGACGAAGGCTCTTGTAACGGAACCCATGTCGACGGCGCCGATGATCCCGCCCGCATCGCCGATCGCGGAAGCCAGCATCCCAAACGCTCCCGGCTCGTTGGGCATCTCCAGACGCATGATTTCAGTAAAACCGATGGGTGCCGTAGGCATGCAGGCCTCTTTTCTTAGGCTTCGCTAAAACTCCGCCAGCCGCTCGACGGCACGTGAAATACGCGCGTCAACATCGCTCGGATCATCGGCGGTGTTCAGCAAAAACGCAAAGGAGAACCGGCCGTACCGGCGCGTGAGCGCGTAGCCGGCCAGCGCCTCGACGCCGGTGAGGTGGCCGCTCTTGGCGCGAATGCGACCTCGCGCGGCGTGCAGCCGGTAGTATTTGACGGTACCCTCGACGCCCGCCCGCGGCAGCACCCGCAAGAGCGGATCGCCGGGTTGGCGCTCCACGCGATACAGCAAGCTGACCAGCGTCAATCCGCTGACCCGGTTTTCGGCTGAAAGGCCGCTCGCGTCAACCAGCCGCAGGCCGGGCCGGGGAATCTGCTGCGCCTCGAGCGCGGCGCGTTCGGCGGTGATGCCCGCCGCGTCGCTTCCACGACCCTGCTCGTGGCGACCGAGCGTGCGCAGCAGCTGCTCGGCCAAATGGTTGTTCGATTCGAAGAGCATCTTGGTCACGATCGCGCTCAGCGGCGGCGAACGGTGGCGCCAAAGGGGCAATCGGCGCACGGGCGCGACGCCGAGGCGGGCCGCCCGCGTGACGACGATGCCGGCGTGACGCAGCATCAAAGTCAAAACGTCGCCGACGTAACGTGGAATGCCCGTGATCGGAGCGTAGAGGATCGTTTCCCGCGCGCCGGCGGCGATCTCGCCGGAGAGCGTAAAGCTGTTCGGAGTGCCCGAGGGTACCACGGTGAGATCGGTGCGATCGCCGACCGCTGTCGTAATTGCTGAGCCGCTCAAAGAAACGGCGCTCGGTGGTTCAAGCCAGACCAGCGCGGGCATTCCGGCAACTCGCGGCATAACGTGGACTTCGGTGGTGTCTTGATCGAGCGAGGCGCCGCTCGTTGCGGCCGAAAATCCATATTGCGCGTCGGTCGCGTCCCAAAACGCGTTGCGCTCCGGCCCCAGGAGGACGCTCGCATCAACGATCACTCCGCCGGCAACTCGTTGCAGACCAGAGCGCGCGAGCGTCTTAACGCCGCGCCGCAAGTCGCTCGAGACGAGGACCGGATCGCCCGAGCCGACCAGCCAGAGATCGCCAGGCAATACGCCGCGTTCGATGCGCGCACGGGACGCGATGTCCGTGATGAACCGGTACGCCGGACCCAAATCGTGCAGCGCGATCGCGGCGACGATCAGTTTTTGCGCCGAAGCGGGTACGACGGCGAGTTCGCAATGGCGATCGTAGATGCGCGCGCCGTTACCGTCTAAGACGCACAGGCTCTCCCGGTCGCGGAGCGGCCAAATCGCATCCAGGTCGCTTTGCAAGCGCATGCGTTGCCGTGCGGAGAGCGAAGGCGCCCCGGCCTGTGAGCGAATCGTGATCACCGCCGTGGGCGCCGGCTTCGCAAAGTGAGACGGCGCACATCCGCCCAGGACTGCGCTGATCGCGTAGAACGCGAACCCCTTAGGTACCTTTACGTTCGTACGGTCCGCTCAAGCCTCCGCTGACATCGAGGACGACGCCGCTCAGATAATCGGCATCCTCACGAATCAAAAAGCGCACCGCGTCGGCGACGTCTTCCCAGGAGCCGGCGCGACGAACGGCGTTGGCTGCAGATACCTTGCGCGCTTGTTCGCGTGAGATCTCCTTATCGCGTATGTCACCCGGCTCAACGACGTTGACGGTAACGCCGTAGCGGCCTTCTTCTAGCGCGAGCGTGCGCGCAAACGCGACCAGACCGGATTTAGCCGCTGCGTAGAACGCAAGGCCGCGCGCGGGCGTCGTCACCGCTGAACCGTGCATGCCGAAGAAAACGAGGCGCCCAAAACCGTTCGCCCGCATCTGCGGCAGCACCACCGCCGCCGCCTGCACAGCGCTTCGAAGGTTGCCGTCAAGCATCGCCTGGTAATCCGAATGTGCGCTGCGCTCGAAGCGCTGGATGCTCATCGGGCCGACCGCGTGCACGAGTACGTCGATCCGCCGGATGTTGACGATCGCTTGCAACTGTTCGAGCACTCGGTCAGCATCGCCCAAAAACTCCAGCGGATGCGCCTGCGACGACAGGCCTTCTGCGGTGAGCGCGTGCTGTGTCTGCTCGGGGCCCGTTCCGCTTGGGCGAAACGTGAAATGCACGTCATACCCGTCGCGCGCTAGCGCCAGCGTGATCCCGCGCGCGAGTCCCGCCGCTCCGCCGGTCACAAGTGCGCCGCGTCTGCTCGTCGTTTTCGTCACCTTACCTGCGAAAAAAGAGGTCGCACGTTGCAAGTGCGACCTCTTCGTATGTCCGTCCTGGCCCCTTTAGGTTGGATAGTTCACTGTGCGCGACGTTGATGCGCCATCGGGGCCAAGGGAAGTGATGAGCACCTGTACGTTGCCTCCAGGCACGGTCTGAACGTTTACTTGGAGCGAAAAATATCCGGTGCCGTCGGCGGTTGTCTGGTTGCGGAATGTGCCCGTTCCGATCGTGAAGACGTGGCCCAGCAGGGCCTGGCCGGTTGCGGTGATCGTCACCGAGGAGCCGGCCCTGGTCCGCCCGCTCAGCGCAAAGGAGCTGCTGACGTTCGAGCCAGGCGCCGGAGTCAGCGCGTTGATGAAGTTCGTAAGTCCGGCGGTCGAGCGAAAACTCCAACCCCGGTCGAACGAAACTCCCGACGCGGTCGTGCCGGTCACGCGTACGGTGTGAGTTCCTGCCGGCACGCTGTATTGCGGCGTGAATTCGAATCCCCCGGCGTTCGCATACGAGGCTGTCGTGACATCACGGCCATCCAAATAGACGTGCAAGGAATTGACGTCGACGGATTCGCCAAAGCGCGCCGAAATGCCGGGCTGAATGGCGCCCGTGGTAGAATTTGCATCAGGAATTCGAGCCAACAAACCAAATGCGGTCGCCGGTGGTGGGGCCGTTCCCCCGCCGCCGGAGTTGATCGTAACGGTGCGATTGCTTCCGTTGTAATCTACCGTGGCGCCGAGCGACTGCGCGACAAAGCGCAGCGGCACGAGCGTGCGCGCACCCACCAAGAACGGCGCAACGTCAATGGTCACCGCCTGGCCATTGACGGTGGCCGCCATCGAACCGATGTGCAGGGAGATATTGCGGCCATTGCCGGTTGCGTTGATCAATCCATTTGCATACACGACGCTCGCACCGAGCCGCTCGAAGACGCCGCGCAGCGGCACGAACACCCGTCCTGCGCGCTCGATCGGCGGCTGGTCGAATGTGACGGTCCCTCCATTGACGATGATCGTCACGGTCTGGGCGACGGCCCCAAGCGGTGACATGAGCATCGCGAAGGACGCGGCGAAAGCGAGGAGCCAGAATCTGCGGTTGATATTCTTCATGTGCGTTCTCCAATCTCCGAGTTCAGCGCAGCGCCGACGTCAGAAAGGACCAGCTGCGATCGAATGCCGTGCCGGCGGTCGTCGTGCCGACGACGCGCACGGTGTGGGTACCGACGGGAACCGCATACTGTGGAGTGAATCGAAAACCGCTGCCGCTAACGTACGCGGTCGGCGTCACGTCGCGGCCATCGAAGAAGACGCGTAACGACGTCGCGTTGACCGGTTGGCTGAACTGTGCAGAAATGTTGGGCCTCGCCGTGGGGACGACCGAAGCGACTGCGGGGTAACGAGCGGCCAAATGAAACAAGATTCCACCGGGTGGTGGAGCTCCGCCGCTTGAGCTGATCATTACGGTCCGGTTGCTGTCGTTATAATTTACGGTCGCTCCGAGGGATTGCGCGATGAAGCGCAGCGGAACCAACGTACGCGGACCGACGAGGAACGGAGCCACGTCGATCGTTACCGGTTGCCCATTGACCGTGGCATTGGTCGAGCCGATCTGCAACGAGATCGTGCGGCCGTTGCCGGTAGCGTTGATCTGACCATTCGCGTAGACGACGCTGGCGCCAAGACGCTCGAAAACGCCGCGCAAGGGTACGAAAACCCGCCCGGCGCGCTCGATCGGCGGCTGGTCGAAGCTCATCGTCGCGCCGTTGACGACGATCGTGACGCTTTGGGCAGCTACCGGCGCGGCGGTAACCAGCGCCGCCGCCATCGCCGCGGCAGCGCTCAGTCCGAGAAGTCCCTGGTAAGAAGACATGTCTTTTGCACCTCCGACGGATGAAAACGAATGAGAAGCTCCCCGTGGTTTCGTACCCCGAAATGCGACAAAGGCCGCATCTCCTCAGGTGCGACCTTTCGCTCGCTTGCTCCTGGAACCGCGTTAGGTTACGAGCGCAGGCTCTCGCAGTTCGGCCTGCATCGCGCGTTGATCGGCGCGCCGTTCCAGGAAGCCGATCCAGGTGTTGTACACCATCGGCACCAGGAAGAGCGTGAGAATCAGCGAGCTCAGCAGCCCGCCGATGATCACCGTGCCCATGGCCTGCCGCCACTCGGCGCCCTCGGCGAAACCAAACGCGAGCGGCAGCATGCCGAAAACCATCGCGAACGTCGTCATCAGAATCGGACGGAAGCGTGTAGCAGCAGCTTGTAAGACGGCGTCTCGGACGCGCATGCCGCGCTTGCACAGCGTGTTCGAATAATCGACCAGCAAGATGCCGTTTTTGGCAACCAACCCGAAGAGCATCACGACCCCGAGCATCGAGATGATGTTGAGCGACTGTCCTGCATCCGGCTGGATTCGATGCATGAGTGCGAGCGCCATCAACGCGCCAACAATCGCAACGGGGACGCTGAACATCACGATCAGCGGTTCCAAGAACGAGCCGTAGAGAATCACCATCAACATGTAGACGAGCATGAACGAAGTAATCAGCGCGATCCCCATGTCCGACATCGTCTGCTGGAGGTATTGCGTGTCACCCTGTGCTTGCAACCGCACGCCTGACGGTAAGAAACCTGGCTCGCGCAGTTTGCTCTCGAGCGGCCCCGTCACTGCGCCCAGCGAGTAACTCGGCAGCAGATCGCCGAGCACGTTGACGACGCGTTCGCGGTTGAGCCGGTCGATCTTCGTCGGCGCCTTGAGCCAAGTGAAGGTCGCCAGATCCGAAAGCGGCACGAGCGTTCCGTCCGAGGCCCGCACGCGGACATCTTTAATCGATTGAACCGTGTTGCGGTCTTGCGGCGGAAATTGGACGCGGACGTCCACCAGACCGTCAGGCGTACGCACCTTGGTGGCAACCGCGCCGTCCACGGCAACGCGTGCCGCGATTGCAGCGGCCCCCGGGGAAACGCCGAGCAGCGAGCTCTTAGCCGGATCGATCTGCACGTTCAATCGAGGAGCTGCCACCTCGTTGCTGGTCTGAACGTTCACCGAGCCCGGCGTAGCGCGCAAGTATGCCGCAACTTTTGCTGCCGCCGGGCCAATTGCATCTTCGGGCCCCTGCAGCGCATAGAAAATCGCTTGGCCCGAACCGCCGCCCGTGTCGCCCTGAACTTGGAGCTGGCCGCCCGGAACCAAATAGCCGAGCTTGCGAATATCGCCGATCGCGCGGTTCGTTTCGTTGCGCCGATCCTTGAACGTCTGCGCGTTCAGCTGCGCATAATTCCCGCCTTGCGCGCTGCCCCAACCGAACGGTTTACGCCCCACCGTCGAGCTGACCGACTCGATGCCGTCAACCCGCAGAATCGCGTTTTCCAACTGGTTGACAAACTTGGCCGTCGTTCCGATTGGCGTCCCCGGCGGATAGCTGACGGTCATGGAAACGTCGCCGGTTTGCGTGTTCGGAACAAAGTCGAAGCTGATCGCGCCGAGTATTGGCATCAGAATCGCCAGCACGATGGGAACAGCGAACCAAATCAGCGCGGACCGGCGCCGCGTGCCGAACGCACGCATCGCCCGTAAAAGGGACCGCCCCAGGTTCGCCACGCCGCCGAAGGCGCCGCTTGCAACGCGGGCTGCGCGCGGAGCGCCATTGCTTAACGCAGCCTGGCGCGACGCAAAACTCTTTGGCGCAACCTTACGCAACAGGAAGCCGAGCCCCAAGAAAAGGACCATGACGGCCAGCACAAAGATATCGAACTGCATTGCGACTTTGCCGCCCGGGATCAGCATGATCGCATTCAGGAAAAGCATGAAGCAGATGAACACGACGAAGAATCCATGCCGCATCGCCATCGGCAAGAGGCGCGTGCGATAGAGATCTAAGATCTGATCGTAGCGTTGCACGAAGGCATTGAGCATCAGCACCGCCAGCAGAAATACCCCAAGCAGGCGCACGAGCAACGATGGCATGAACCAGCAGCCGACGGCTAGCGCGCCCAGGGCAAGGTTGACCCACAGCGACTTCGTGATCTCCAGCCATTTGGGCGGCGCTAGGCTCCGCCTGAGCACGCTCCACCTCGCCGCCAGCAGCGGCGTCAGCGTGAACGACACGAGCAGCGAGAACAGCGTTGCGACGACGACGACCAAAGCGAACTCTTTAAGGTACTTGCCGACGATGCCTGAGAGAAAGGCGATCGGCAGGAACACGACGACATCGACCATCGTGATCGCGACCGCCGCGCTGCCGATCTCGGAGCGTCCGTTGATAGCGGCGTTGGTCGGATCTTCGCCAAGGTCCCGATGCCGGGTGATATTTTCCAAGACGACGATCGAATCGTCGACCAGGATGCCGATGATCAGCGACAGCCCCATCAGCGACATCGTGTCCAGATGGAATCCAAACGCTTTCATCATGACCATCGTCGAAAGAATCGACGTCGGAATCGCCAGCATGACGACCGCGGCATTGCGCCACGCATGCAGGAAGAGGAGCATGACGATGGCCGTCAGCAGGATGCCCTCAAGCAGCGACTGCCAGACGCCGTTGAGCGACGCCTGGGTGTAGTCCGCTGGCGCATCGATTTCGTGGAACGTCAACTGCGGGAACTGCGCACCAATCTTTTTGATCTGCTCCCGGGCCATTCGCGTCGAAGCGATCTCGTCGGCGTTGATGTTCCGGCCGATCTCGACGTAGAGCCGAGGCGACCCGTTGAAGTGGGAAATCGTGCGCTGCTCCGCGTGTCCATCAACGGCGCTCGCAACATCGCCAAGGCGCAACGTGCTGTTCGCGCCGCCGGGAACCGGCAGCGGAATGCCCAGCATATCGGACGCGTTAACGATGTCAGCGTGGACCGTAACGCTCGCCTCCTGGGTCGGCTGCAAGAGCCGTCCGCCGGGTAGGTTCGCATTGTTGAGTTGGACCGCGGAAAAAATGTCATTGAGCGTTGCGTTGACGCCCTGCAGCCGCACCGGGTCCGGCTGTAATTGGAACTCGCGTGACTGCGAACCGTAGACGTCGACGGTTTGCACGTTTGGAATCTGCTTGAGGATCGGCACGAGCCGGTTGTTGACCTCGTCGGCCAGCGCCGAGGGCTTGAGCGAATTCGAGCTGATCGCCATGTCCAAGAGCGGCTGCGATGCGCCGTTCTTGAACACAAAGGGCGGGTCGAGATCGGCGGGCATGAACGCGCGTGCCGTGTCGACGCGGCGCTGGACATCGACGGCCGCCAGGTCCAAGTTCGTGTCGATCTTGAACTGCACGATGATCGACGCCACGCCTTCTTGCGCGCTGGCGGTCATCTGGTCGAGGTTGTCGATGCCGTCGAGTTGGTCTTCGATCGGCTTGACGACGAGTTTTTCCATGTCGTCCGGCGCCGCGCCGGGGTAGTTCGATTGCACGACGACGACCGGGAAATCGGTTCCCGGAGGATTGGCGCTGCGGCCGAGCGTGAGGTAGGCAATGAAGCCGAACACGGCGAGCGCGATGAACACCATGGCGGTGATGACGGGGCGGCTAATCGCGAATCGGGTCAACCACACAATAGAAAACTCCCGGTTTTGCTCTCTTCAGCTTTACGCCGGCGCGCCCGCCGATGTTTCAGGGCGCCATCCCGGCCATTGTAACCCAGCGCGGCCTCGGCGGGCTATCAATAAAGTCTAAAATTAGGGGGGCACCGTGGCCAGCGAGATGCGTGGGGGGCCCCACGCGCCTTGCGTGTGGGGGGCGCGCAGGTGCTTGCACCGGAGCGCCTTCAAAACGTCGAGCGCAAAACACGCCACGCGACAGCGTGGCGGCGTTTGCGCGAGACTGGACTCGAACCAGCACGCCCTTGCGGGCGCTAGCCCCTCAAGCTAGTGCGTCTACCAATTTCGCCACTCGCGCACATGGAGCAGCCCGGGCCTCTGCCCGAGCAACTTGGGTGAGTTTACGCTCAGCGCATGTTGGGGTCAAGGGCGTCGCGCAGGCCGTCGCCCATGTAGTTGATCGCCAGCACCGTCACCAAGATGCACAGACCCGGAAAGACGGCCGCCCACCAAGCGACTTGCAGATTGGAGATCGCGTTGCTGAGCATGTTCCCCCAGGACGCGGTCGGCGGCTGAATGCCGAACCCTAAGAATGAGAGCGTCGATTCGAGCACGATCACGTTGGCGACGTCCAGCGTCGCCTGAACGATGATCGGCGCCATCGAGTTCGGCAACAAATGGCGGAACATGATGCGCACGTCGTTGTTGCCGACCGCTCGCGCCGCTTCCGTGTACTCGCGCTCTCGGAGCGATAAGAACTGGGCGCGCACGAGCCGGGCGGCGGACGGCCATATCAACGCGCCGATGATGATGACGATCACTCCGAAACTCAGCGACGCCCTACTCGAACTCGCCGCGACGATCGCGGTCAGCACCAAGAGCAGTGGTAAGAGCGGAATCGACAGGAAGACATCGGTGATCCGCATGATGAGGTAGTCGACCCAGCCGCCGTAATAGCCGGCGATCGCGCCCAAAATCGTGCCGATGATGATCTCCATCAGCGTGGCGGTGATGCCGACAGTCAGCGAAATGCGCGCGCCGAACATTAAGCGCGAAAGCAGATCGCGGCCTACTTCGTCGGTACCGAGCGCATGGTGAGCCACGCCAGGAGCCAGCGGAGTGCCGAGCCAATGGACGTTGTCGATCGCGTTTGGATCGTAGGGCTTCAGTTGATTCGCAAAGATCGCGACCAAGATCATGACGCCAAGCACGACGATGCCCGCCAGCGCCAGCTTGTGGCGACGGAATCGCCTCCAGACCGTGTTCTTGCTTAAGACGAATTGATCGTCGTCAACCCCTGCGATGCGTTGGTCGATCGGTACGCTCAGCGCCATCCTCGACTCCTAATCATACTTCACGCGTGGATCGAGCCAGGCATAGGTGACATCCGCCAGCAAGTTCGAAAACACGACGAAGAACGCACCCAGCAGCAGGTAGCCCATCAGCAGCGCTATGTCGCTCTGTCCAAGGGCGTTAAAAAACATCCGTCCCGCGCCCGGCCACGCAAAAATCGTCTCCGTTACGACGGCGCCACCCACCAACCCCGGCAAGGCTAGCGCCACGACGGTGACGACGGGAATCAACGCATTCTTGAGGCCGTGTTTGAAGAGCACGGTACGCCGATCGAGCCCTTTGGCCGACGCCGTGCGCATATAGTCGGTCCTTATGACTTCCAGCAGCGAGCTGCGCATGAAACGGCTATAGAGCGCGAGTTGCAAGAGCGCCAGCACGATCGTCGGCAGGATCAAGTGCTGCAGCCGGTCGCCCAGATTGAACGTATCGTAGGTGCTGATGCCGGCCGAAGGCAGCCGAATTTCGTAGCCGAAAGCTTGCACGCCATGCACGGCAAAGGCCAGCTGGAGCATCAGCGCAAACCAAAATACCGGCATCGACTGGCCGAAAAAAGCCAACGTCGTGATCACATAATCCGACAGCGAATACGGACGCACGGCCGCAAAGATGCCCGCCGAGAGCCCAAGCGCCAGCGCGACGATGAAGGCGGTGACCTGAAGCTCGAGCGTCGCCGGCAAGCGGTCGATGATCGCTTGCAGTACGCTTTCTGAATTCGAAGTTGAGTAGCCGAAGTCGCCACGCAGAACCTGACCGAGCCAGACAACATAGCGATAGGCAAGCGGACGATCCAGCCCGAGGTTGTGCTTGAGCCGCACGATGTCGGCTGGCGTGATGTGTGGGTTCTGCAGGTAAGGCGCGAGGGCACCGCCGGGCGCGTTGTTCAAGATAAAGAACAAGATCAGCGAGATAACGATCAGCAGCGGAATCGCTTGCAGCGTACGCCGGACTACATAAGTGAACATCGCAGATGGCAGGCGGTTTACGGCCTGCTTGCGCCTTCTCCTGTAGCGACCGTCTTTGGCTGCGCAAGGCCCAAGAGTGCGCGCGCATCGTTCGAGCTGCAGATCGGGCGCCCAAGTTCTTGCGCAATCCGTACGACGCGCGCGACGAGCTCCTCGTTGGTCGCTAGGCGCCCTTTTGAATAGTAGATGTTGTCCTCGAGCCCGACCCGCACGTGACCACCCATCGCGATCGCCGCGGTGGCCATCGGCAGCTGCATGCGGCCGATTCCGGCCACCGACCACGTGCAGCCGGGCGGCAGCGCGTCAACGAGATCGCAGAGGTTTTGCACGGTCGCATCGAGGCCGCCCGGGACGCCGAGCACGAAATCCACATGCTGCGGAAACCGCAGCGCGCCTTCGCGCTCCAGCCGCCGCGCGTTGCTCAAGTGTCCCTTATCGAAGATCTCGAGCTCCGGGCGCACATCGTATTTGCTCATCTCCGCTAAGATGCCGCGCATGATCGGAAAGCTGTTTTCGAAGATATCTTCGCCGAAGTTGACCGTCCCGCAGGTCAGGGTCGCCATCTCCGGGCGCAACTGCAGGGGGGCGGCGCGTTCCTGCGGCGTCATGCCGATCGCTCCGCCGGTCGAGAACTGTACGATCAAGTCGCTGCTCGCCCGAATCTGATCGAGTGCGGCCGAAAAACGCTCGACGCTCTGCGTATTCGTGCCGTCATCGTTACGGCAGTGCACGTGCATGATCGAAGCGCCCGCGGCCTGTACCTTGCCCGCGACTGCGCCCAGCTGCTTAGGGGTAACCGCCAAGTGCGGCGTTTGATCCGGTGTGAGCTCCGCGCCAACTGGGGCCACGGTGATCATCAGGGCGTCCATTGCGTGAGGATCTCCTTTGCCTTCTCAACCAGCTCCTTGTCCAAGCCGAGTAACCTCGCGAGTTCGATCGCATCCGAGGCGCGATCGCGCTCCTGCGTCACACGATCGATCCGGTAATCCATGCGTGTCGCCAGCTCCCGCAGCGCTCCTTTCGTATCTTTAGCTTCGGAGGTCGCGCTTGCGCTACGCAATCCTCGCACGGCAAAATGGGGAACCGCCGCATCCTTCGCAATGCTCGCTAAGTGTGTCGCAATGACGGCGCACGCTTTTCGAGCTTGCAGGCGGCCGATCAGCGCCAGAAGAAGCGCGCGCCCTTCGCCGGGGTTCGTCGTCCTCCCAAACTCATCGATCAGCAAGAGCGCCCGCTCGAGATCCGAATCCAGGGTGTCGCGCAATCGCACGACCTCGCGCGCAAACGATGAGAGCAGATCTTCGGCGGCTTCCGGGATGCCGATTCCCATCCAAGCGATTTCACTGAAGAGCGCTACGGAGGCACTTCGTGCCGGGACGGGCAGTCCAAATGCGGCGCACAGAGCAATGAATCCGCATGTTTTGAGGGCCACGGTCTTGCCGCCCATATTCGGTCCCGTGAGCACGCTCGCGCCGGCGACCTGCATCGCGACGGGCACGTAGACTCGATCTTCGCGCTCCAATTCACGTTCCAGCGGCAAGAATCGCCCCTCGACGAATTCGATCCTCGCTTGGTTGACGTAGGTCGGCGCGACGCATTGGTGGCGCTGCGCAAATCGCGCCGCGGCAAGCAAGACGTCGAGTTCGCCGGCACAAGAAACCGCCGCCTCCAGCGCGTCGCCGCAAGCTCGAATGATGCCGCCGAGGCGCGCCCGAACCGCCTCTTCCGCCGACGCGACCTCTCTAGCGCATTGGTCGCGGCGCCCTAAAGCGGCGAGCGCATTTTCGTCGAGTTCCAGAGAGCACAAAAAATATGTCGGCGCTTCGCGCACGACGTGAACGCCGGCAGGCAAGTGCCCGCGAACGTCGTCACGCATGACGATGAACTCGTCCGTCGCGACATTTTCTCGGCCGAGCGCCTGCGCCACGCCGCTCGAAAGCCGGCCGCACGCGGCGTCGAATTGGGCTTGGGCTGCGCGCAGGTCGCTACGCCGCCGAGCTAACCCATCGTCGAGCGCATCGGCCAAGTAAAAGCCGAATTTTCCCGTCCGGCCCGGCTCCAGCGCGCGCTGCAGCGGGCCGCAGGGTTGCAGGCCATCGAGGATCGTGTTCAAGGTCAGCGTTGCAATACGTTCGCTCGCATCGCAAAACCGCAGCATTTCAAACAGATCGGCATCGCTCAAAACATCATCGAGCCTAGCACGTGCGATCGCTCCGCCGATATCCGGCAACTCGCGCAGCGCTTCACGAACGCCATCGATCAGTTCGGCGGCGATCGCGCGTGCAACCTCACTGACGCGCCGCGCATGCCGCCCGGCAGCAGGTTCCTCACCGGAGCGAAACGGCCTCACCGCCGCAAAGCGCGCGCGCCCAACCTCGCTGACGGGCTGCAATGCTTCGGTCAGCCACTCAAAGCGTAACGCGGCGGCCGTTATGTCATCGCACAGCGTCGCGACCTTCACGCCGCATCCACCGTTGCAGCATAGGCATCAAAGGTCGGCAATTTCGTCGCATCAGCGACTGCCCGCGCGAACTCCCGCGGCTCGAAATAACGATCTCGCCCAATCGACGCGACCGTAACGGCCACAACGCGCAGCGGCCGCTCGCAACGCAGCTCTAGCCGCTGCGCAGCGACGAGCAGCGCCTTGCCGCGCAATGCGATCTGCGTCGGATCGCGCACGACGATTTGGCGCGTTTCCTTTGCCGCGATGAAATCGGCGGCTTCTCTTGGCGTTAGCGCCCCCACGACGCGTAGGTGTTCGCGGGCCGGGTCGTACGCCGGCGTCTGTAGCCGCGTAACCAGCGCAACGACATCCGTAACCGCCGCTTGCGGCGTCACGGCATCGGCAGCCCCCGTTGAAACGATCACCGCATCGTCTTCGCCGGCGAGCGCCGCGAGGCGATCGACGGCTCCATCGACTATGACGCGCTTCGCGCCTAGTTCGAAGAGGCGGCGTCTTACTGTCTGCATGCCGGCGGCGGTCGGAGGGCCGATCAGTTCAAAATAGGCCGGCGACCTGACCGCGACGAGCGTGATGGCGCCCGCGGCCGTGAGCATCTTCGAGATCTCGAGCATCTCGCAGGCGGGCGAACGCGGCAGAACGCTGCTTGCAGTGGCAACGAGCGTCGGGGGCCGCAAAAAAAGGCGAGGCTTGGGCATTGCATCGACCGCGTCAATCGCTTCTCCATCCCGACCGACCGAGGTGATCCCAAAGCGGACGTTCCGACGCGCAAGAGCTTCGCAAAGCGTGCGAACCACGACTGTCTTGCCGACGTTTTTCCCGGTGCCAACGACGACGATCGAGCGCGCACCACCCGCAGAACACCGATCCAAAAGCGCATCTCCGAGGCTCATGTTCCCCACCCGAACATCTTTTGTGAGATGAAAAAGAGCCCAGTCGCCGCCAGGATGATGCCGGCCCACAGTTCTGCGCTTTCTTCAGCTCGCCGGCCGACCAGGCGACCAACGGCAATACCGGCAAACGTTGATAGAACCGAAGCGGCGCCGATGACCGCCAGCGCTGCATAGAGCGGCACGCCGATGAACAAAATAGAAAAACCGATTCCGAGCGAGTCGAGGCTGATTGAGAGCGAGGCGACCGCGAGCCCCCAGCCTTTGGTCATGTCGAGCGGGCTGCGGCGCTTGGCCTCGCGCTGACTCTCGACGATCATGTACGCGCCGAGGCCAACGAGCGCACAGAACCCGAGATACCCCGCGACGTTTCCGATCAGATGACCGACAATTGCGCCAAGGCCGGCCCCGATCAAATTCATCGTGACCTCCGCAACCGCAAAGGACAGGCCGATCCGCCATTTTACGGCTGTGGGAACCCCGCGCATGCCCACGCCGACGCTGACGGCAAAGACGTCTAATGCCAGGGAGAGCGCTAGGATCAGGATCTTGAGCGCGGCCACGGTTGGTCATCATACCACCGAATTTGGTAGAGTCTTTTTCATGAAGCGCGGCGCGGGCTGGCCGTTTATCGTAGCGCTGGCGGCATTGGCACTGGCGATGGTCTGGCCAATCGTTGCGCTGCTCGTGCGCGTTTCGCCAGCCAGCGTCGGTCAGGCGTTCGCAAGCAACGGCGTGCGCGAAGCCGCGCTCACTTCGCTGTTCGCCTCCCTGACGGCCGTCCTGATCGCCGCGCTCTTAGGCGTCCCCGCTGCATACGAATTAGCGCGCTGGCGGGATGGCCCACGCGGCATTGCGCTCTTTGTGCTTGCGCTGCCACTGGCGTTTCCGCCGGTCGCAAGCGGAATTATCCTCTTGAATGTCGTGGGCGTTCACGCTCCCCTCGGCGCATGGCTAAGCGAGCGCGGCATCTTCTTGGTCGATTCCTTCGGCGGTGTTACGCTCGCAGAGCTCTTCGTCTCGGGATCCTTTGTCGTCATCACGTCCTGTGCTGCGTTTCGCGCGCTGGATCCGATCTACGAAGAAGCCGCGGCCACGCTCGGAGCAACGCGCACACAATCCTTTTGGCGAATCGCGCTGCCGCTGGCGGCACCCAACATTTTAGCCGGAATTTTGCTTGCCTGGCTGCGGGCGATCGGTGAGTACGGAGCAACCTCGATCGTTGCCTATCACCCAACGTCATTGCCGATCGCGCTCTACGTCACGCTTTCCGCCCAGGGCTTGGGGCCGGCCCTTGCGCTCAGCTACGGCTTTGTCATCTTGGCAGCGCTGGTGATCGTCGTGCAATGGGCGGTCCGCCGCCACGTCGTATAGCAGGCGTTTACGCCGCAGCGCTGCGTCAAAGGGGACCCATCGCGTCTATGATCGACCGCATCCTCTCACCGGAGTCGAGCTTTCAGAAGCGGTTCTTCTTTTTGGCTAAGCGTTTCGTGGCCGGCGAAACGGTTGATGACGCGCTGCGCGCGGTTCGCGCGCTCAATGAGCAAGGCATGAGCGCGACCCTCGACTTTCTGGGCGAAGACGTCAGCGAGCGGGGGCCGGCCCTGCACACCCGCGACATCTATTGCGAGATGCTCGAGGCGATCCAATCGCAAGGCGCCGACACCAACGTGTCGGTAAAGCTGTCGGCGCTGGGCCTCCTGATTTCCGAAGAGTTCGCGGCCGACAACCTGCTATCGATCGTCGAGCGTGCGGGTGCAAACAAAGATCCGTTCGTACGAATCGACATGGAAGGCTCGGCTTGCACCGCTGCGACGCTGCGCATCTTCGAGCGCGTCTTCACTGCCAATGCGAATGTCGGAGTGGTGCTGCAGGCTTACCTGAAACGCACTCCGGCTGATGTCGAGCGCATGGTCGAGTTGAAAGCACGCGTGCGGCTCTGCAAAGGGGCATACAAGGAATCGGCGCAGATCGCGCATCCGGCGATGCCCACAATTCGACGAGAATACCTTCGGCTAGCCGAACGGCTTCTGTCGGCGGGTAACTACCCGGGCATCGCCACGCACGACCTGCGTCTGATCACGGCGATCAAAGAGTATGCGGCACGCAACGGGATCGGGGCAGGCCGCTTTGAATTCCAAATGCTTTACGGCGTGCGGCCGCACGTTCAGCGGCAGCTCGTGGAAGACGGATATCGAGTCCGCATCTATATCCCATTTGGTACGCATTGGGCCGGCTATTTCTACCGTCGAGTTCTCGAACGAAAAGAGAACGCGGTCTTCGCGTTGTCCTCGCTCTTTTCGCGCTAGTGGATTAGAGATGAGGGCGGTCGTTCAGCGCGTTTCTCGCGCCGCCGTTCGCGTTGAGGGCGCGACGCTTGGAGAGATCGCCGGCGGCCTGTGCGTGCTGCTGAGCGTTGGAGTCGACGACACCGCCGAAGACGCGATGTTGATGGCTGAAAAACTTGCCGGCTTGCGTATTTTTGCAGACGATGCCGGACTGATGAACCGCTCGGTAATTGAGGTCGCCGGCGGCGTGCTGCTCGTGTCCCAATTTACGTTGCATGGCGACGCACGCAAGGGTAGACGCCCATCGTTTGTCGCGGCCGCCAAAGAAGAAACCGCGAAACCGCTCTACGAGCGTGTCGGTCAACTGCTCGCACGTGAAGGGATCACGGTCGCTTACGGCAGCTTCGGCGCGCGCATGCAGGTCGAACTCGTCAACGAAGGACCGGTCACGATTCTCCTGGACACAAAAAAACTGTTCTGAACGTCACGGCGGTACTCGAGCGCAGTCCCAGTGTCACACTGAGCTGCGTCGAAGTGTGACCATGCCGTCGAGTCATCCTTCGACAGGCTCAGGATGACACGGGAATACCTCGAGGCCTCGTCCTGAACGCCGCTGCGAAACGCCGCTACCGCGAGTCCGGAATCTGCTCGACGCGCGTCATCCGATCGCTCTCCACGAGACGGCCGAGGACGTCGAAACCGCTCGTTACCTCGCCGAAAACGGTAAAGTCGCGATCGAGATGCAGTTGCGGCGAAAGCGTGATGTAAAACTGCGTGCCGGCTGAATCGCGGATCGGATTGCTGCCGGCGTAGTTGAGTCCCATAGAAATTACGTAGCTGCGCTGTTCGAGCGGGTTCTCTTCTGCGGGAATCGTGTAGCCGGCGTCGCCTTCGCCGTTGTCGCTTGGGTCGCCCGTCTGAACGACGAAATCGGGAACGATGCGAAACCAGCGCAAGCCGTCGTAATAACCGCGATTCGTAAGATTCAAGAAGTTTTCAACGGTCAGCGGCGCCCACTCGGGGTAAAGCGTGACGGTAAACGTCCCCTTCGTCGTTCGAATCCGCACGCGCGGATGCGGACCGAGCATCGGACCGTCCATCAACGCAGACGTCGTTGGGCGCAAGCGGGGGCGCACGAGGATATTTTGCGGATCGGGTGCCGAGGGTTTGCCGGAGAATGTCGGGCGCGGCAGCGGCGCCACGTCCATGTACCGTTGGGGGTGAATCGGCGGGACATGGATGCCGGGCGGGATCTCTTTGAGATGCTCCGTCGGCGGCTCTCCACGCAACGCGCGAATCGCTTCGAGCGTTTGCAGCTGGACGCGCCACGACGGATCTGCCAAGAGCGGCTCGAGCGCCGGCATGGCATCTTTGTTTTTTAGGCGCCCATACGCGCGCACCGCCTCGATGCGGACGAGTTCGTTTGGATCGTGCAGCGCGGTTGTGAGGACTTCACGCGGCACTCGGATCGCGTACGCACGATAGATCGTCCACATGATGTGCCAGCGCACGTCGTCGTCGCGTTCACGCGCCAACGCGTTTGCAAGCTCGCGCGAGGCAAAATCAGCCACCACGCCCAGGTGAAATGCTTCGAAACCAGCCGCCGCTCGCCCGCGCACGCGCGGATCTCGGTCGGCCTTCATCGAGGCGACCAACGCCAGCGCCGCCGCCGGTTCGCTGCCGCCGCGTAAGACGTGCGCCGTTTCATAACGTCCGACCGCGTCGATCGCCGCCACTCGTACTGCGCTCGACCGATCACCGTTGATGGCGATGATGATCCCAGGCGCACCGGCGCCGGTTCCCAGCAACCCAAGGCCGTACACGGCCATCGCGCGCACGGCGTCGTCTTTATCGCGCAGGTGACGCTGCAGCAGTACGGCGCCGTGCGGGTCCTTGGTCCGGCCGATCGCCAGCGCCGCTCGCGCGGCGAGCCCCGGATCCTTAGAAGCCAAATAGCCGGCTAGGGCGCCTTTTCCGAGCGAACGCGCTTTTTCGAAACCCGCTATCGTTTGGTAGGGATCGGCCGGCGAAGATCCGAGGCCGCACAAGGCAACCAGCACCATGGCCGCCCTCGCCAGGGGGCCAAACAACCGTCTGATCAAAGATTTCCCAACTTTCTGGCGGCTACGTGCGTTCTAGTATATGGAGCACTCAATTGCCGTCCTTCCAGGGCGGCCCAAGGAAAGACAGGTTTACCACACGATGCCCACCAGCCCCCAACCAAGGAAGAGCGGCGGAATGACCGTCCGAGAGGCCGGTCAAAAAGGCGGCGAAACCGTCAAGAAAAAATACGGTCCGGAGTTTTACGAGACGATCGGACGCAAGGGTGGCCAAGCGACGAAGCTGGCCCACGGTCACGCTTTCTACGAGCAAATCGGTAAGAAAGGCGGGAAGAAAGGCGGCGAAGCGACCCGCGACCGCTACGGCCCGAACTTCTATGAACAGATCGGACAAAAAGGTGGCCAAAAGGTTAAGCAACTCATCGAAGAAGGCAAACGCGCCGCCGCGGCCGCACGCCAATCCCAAGACGCCCCGGAGAAGCGCGCCTCCTAGCACGCTGTGCAGGCTGTTCGCATGCCTGGCCGCGGTTTGCACCGCCACCATCGGCCTGCGCGCGACGCCCAGCCTGGCAGTCCCCGCTGCCGCGATCTCGTCCGAACCGGGCAACACTCCCTCGCCATCGCCGGTCCCAAGTGGTGCGCGCGTACTTCCGCTCGATTCGAGTCTGCTCTTCGTGCTCGACGATAGGATCGGTTCCAAAGTTTCTACGGCGGGAACGCAAGCGCGAGCCCATCTCAAAGATGCGCTCGTTTTGGGCGGTGTGACGCTGGCGACGGCCGGCACCCCCGTGCGCATTAAGATTACCGACGTGCGCGCCGCGCAGGCGCCCGATGTCGACGGTTCGATCGACATCCTGTTCGAGCCGTTGGACCTGACCGATCATTTATTACTGCCGCTGCGCACTCCGACAGCGCACGTTACCGTGCGCGTGACCGCCGGACAAGAATCGACCGCCGGCGTCACCGACACGATCAAGGACATCCTGATCCCATATCACTCCCTGTACCGGCTCTTTCGCAAGGGAGCCGAGATCGACTTGCGTCCCGGCACCTTGCTTCGCGCGCGCACGGCTGCAACGGTCAGGGTTGCGGGCACGGTACCGAGCGTCGTGGCGCCGCCGCCGTTCCACCTGAGCGTTGACGCGCCGCACGCGCACTTCTCCCCGCTGCCGTTTGTGACGATAGCACCGAAATTGACCCCGCAGCCTACAGCCTCCCCGGCTCCGCAGGCAACTTCGTCCGCGCACTGAAGAGCCTCGCTACACAGGGGAGTGATGCCATGGTGAATCGTTTTCTTTTTTCCGCCCTCGCAATTATTGCCGCCGGCACGATGCTCGGCGCGGCCTCGAAGCCGCCCGACAAACCGGTGGGCGCGGAAGTGCAATTCGTGCATTCGATCCAGCTAGATTTGATGCACCGCTTCCCAACGGGCGCCGATGCTGAAAAAGCCGGCTACGTCCGCTTCACAAACGAAGATAATACGGGAGCGATCAGCTACGCGAATCGAAACTGGCAATCCGCCGACCCGCGGCATCCAAGCCAGTTGTGGTACGACGTCAAGGGCAACCTCCTGGGCGCCGATTTTTCGGTTCTGCAGTCAAGCCACGCGCAGCCGCCGCATCTATGGGGCATCAATCCGGCACGCTGGCTCAGTTTTCGCGCGCATATTCACTACATCGCGACGGATCCGCAAACGCACCAGCCGGTTTACAGCGCAGTCGGTCTTAAGAAATTCACTGCCGCCGGGGGCGACCCCAACAACCCAACCGCCGACACGTTCGTCAAAATGGGCGTCATCAAGGATGCAGGGACCGTGCAAACGCTCTTCCTCTTCCCCGCGATCTGGGATTTAATCGTGTGGGTGAAACCGAATCCCAACGGCGCATTCGCGGATAAGAACCCAAACGTCATCCCAAGCCAGAACGCCGCCAAAGACTCGATGTAAGCGGGCGCCATTCCGGCCCGGTTGGATCAGCAGTATTTTTCAAGCACGTTTTGCGCGTGTTGCGCCGACATCACCTCGGCGTCGTGCAGCCGGTCGCGCATGCCGTCAAACCGAAGGTAAGACTTGATGTCTTTGGCGTCTTTGGGAAGCTGCAAGTCTTGCAGCGAAATTCCGCCAATCGGCCGGCCGGTCAAGGTCGCCGGGTGCAGGTCCTCATAGTCGATCATCCCCTGCACGATCCCGAAGGCGTCGGTTGACATCTGCTTCTGCTTGTCGAGCGCCCGCTGCAATTCTTGCGCGAGCAGATGGAGTTCGGAGGTCTTTTCCGGATCGCTCGATAGGGTCTGCCCCTCACGCAGCAGGTTGATCTCACGCTGAATCTCGACATTTTTTTGTTGCATCGATTGCACATAGCGCTCGAGCCGCAGCCGCTCATCGTAAAATTGCTGGTCCCAGTCAATCTTAGAGAACAGCGTGTTCACGTTGTCCAGCGAAATGCTCACCCGATCGAGCGTGAAGTCATTCTCAAGCAGCGGCCGCACGACCGCGTTGAAGTGCGTGTAGAACGACGTACAATAGGGGGTCGACCGCACCGACCCGATCTCTTTGAGCGGCTCCGCGGCGCTCCCGGCGGGGGTTGGCGAGGGCGCGGGCGCTAGGGCCGGCGTCGTGATGATCGCAAGGATCAAGGAAAGCGCGGTAAGCATTGGCTAGGGCCTCATTCGTTGCTCCAATAATCCTTCAACGCTTTGCCGCGCGAAGGGTGACGCAGCTTGCGCAGCGCCTTAGCTTCGATCTGCCGGATGCGCTCGCGGGTAACTCCGAACTCCTGGCCGACCTCCTCCAAGGTTCGCTGGTGCCCGTCTTCCAAACCGAAGCGCAGCACGAGCACCTTGCGCTCGCGTTCGGTGAGGTTTTGTAGTACGTCGGCCATCTTCTCTTTGAGAAGCATCACCGAGGCGGCTTCCGCCGGCGCAACCGCTTCTTGATCCTCGATGAAGTCGCCGAGGTGGGAATCTTCCTCTTCGCCGATCGGCGTTTCCAGCGAGATCGGCTCTTGCGAGATCTTAATGACCTCGCGGACCTTTTCGGGGGTTAGCCCCATCTCTGAAGCGATTTCCTCGACTGACGGATCGCGTCCAAGCTCTTGCAGCAGTTGGCGCGAGATCTTGATCAGCCGGTTGATCGTCTCGACCATGTGGACCGGAATCCGAATCGTGCGCGCTTGGTCCGCGAGTGCGCGCGTGATCGCCTGACGAATCCACCACGTCGCGTACGTGGAAAACTTGTAGCCCTTGCGATAATCGAACTTTTCGACGGCCCGGATGAGCCCTAGGTTGCCTTCTTGGATCAAGTCCAAGAACAACATGCCGCGACCCACGTATTTCTTGGCGATCGAAACGACCAGCCGCAGATTGGCTTCCGTCAGTTGGCGCTTGGCTTCTTCTCCTCGTACGACGATCGCCGAATTGGCGGCGCCATCTTTGAGCGCTTCCAGCTCACCGGCCTCATTGCGCATCGCCAGATTCTTCTCGTCTTCCATCGAAAGCAGCGGTACGCGCCCGATCTCCTTGAGATACATGCGCACCGGGTCGTCCAAAGCCAAGCCGGGGGGCAGCGCCGTTTCATCGGGTGCCTCGCTCTCGGATTCGGCCTTCTCTTCTTTCTGCTCGTCGATGACCTCGACGCCGGCCGCGGCTACTTCTTCAAAGAGGTCATCAATGCGCTCCGGGTTGACGTCATCCACGTTTTCAAAGACCGCGTTTATTTCTTCGTACGTCAACGAGCCGCGCTTCTTGCCGCGCTCGATTAACTTACGGATCTGCTCCTCTACCGAGACAGCTGGCGCCGGCTCGACCGTCGCGGCGGCTGATTTCTTGCGGGCCATTCTTTTTTTTTTCACCTCCTTTCAAATCGTGTCACCCTGAGCTTGTCGAAGGGTGCACTGCGCGCAACGCTTGGCGTTCCGCTCGGCTTTCAACACGATGCGTTGAAAACCGGCTGCACGCCCCCGGCCAAACTATCGCGGCCGGGACCCCGATCTATAGGGGGCGGGACCCCGTTCACTTTTTGAGCTTGGCAACCAGCGTGTCGTAGTCGTTACGCAATTCCTCGGGAACCTTTTTTCCGGAGCCGGCCAACTCGTCAATTTGGCGCGACAGCTCCTGATAACGTCTTTTTTCCGTCTCGAGTTGCAAACGCTCGAGGATCCGCTCCAAATGGAGGCGCCGTTCCTCGGTGTCGGCATAGCGCACCGTCGAACTGCGGTCGGGCCGCTGGAGCGACGAGAGCACGTCCACCGTTGCGGCGTCCTCTGCAAAGAGCGAATACGCGTCGGCACTCGTTCGAAGCCGGGGCGCATCCTCGAGCAGCCGAGCGTAGATGCTGCGATAGAGCTCGTTCGCAAACCGGTTCGGCGGCGGGAGGACATCCGCATATTCACAGAGCAGTGGCGGCTCTTCCAAGACGATCGCCAGAATTTCGCGCTCGAACGAAGATGGTTGGAGGTTGGGTGCGATGTGCCGGCTGCCAACCTGCGAAGCACGCGGTGCAAAATTCGACGCGTTGGCGAAGAAACGACTGTTCCGCAGATCGTTCGGGCTGACCTTTAGCCGTCCTGCGACGTACACGCGCCACTTGTCCCACTCTGCGACGGGCGTCATTTCTCGGATCAGCGCTTCGCCTTTTCGCGCGATCGAGCTTGGTGAATCGAAGCCCGACTGCAGGCGTTGGATTTCTCGATCGAGCCGAAATTCGACCGCGGGCTTCGCCTCATCAAGCAGCGCGCGAAACGCGTCAGCTCCGCGCGTTCGCGCAAAGCTGTCGGGGTCTTCGCCCAGAGGCAGTGCGACGATCCTCACCGAGGAGCCGGCGTGTTCGATCACACGCGCGGCAACATCGATCGCCTTCTCGGCGGCGTTACTACCGGCGGCATCGGCATCGAAGCAGAGATAGATGTGATCCGCATATTTGCGCAGCTCGCGCGCCTGCTCTTCCGTAAAGGCGGTACCCAGCGAGGCAACCGTGTTTTCGAAACCGGCTTGATGCAACGCGATGCAATCGAGGTAGCCCTCGACCACGATCAACGCGCCCTCCGTCGGGACCGCGCGGCGCGCCAGGTTGAGCGCGAAGACGTGATGCCCTTTCGTGTAGACCGGCGTGGTCGGCGTATTGACGTACTTCTGTTCCGCCGCGCCCAGCGCGCGACCACCGAACGCCAAAATTTCGCCGGTCGTGGAGAACGTCGGAATCATCAAGCGGTGGCGGTAGAAATCGTAGTAGCCGCCGCTTTGGCGCGGCTTGACCAGGCCGGCTTTGGCGGCAAGATCGAGTTCGATCTCGGCCGCTCGCAGTTCGCCGACGAGCGCATCCCAGCGGTCCGGTGCGTAGCCCAAAGAGAAACGCTCGATCGACGCGGCGCTGATCGAGCGCTGCTCGCAGTACCGCCGCGCCTCTTCGCCCTCGGCGGCGCGCAGGGTGCGAGAAAAGAAGGCCGCGGCAACGCGATTAGCTTCGTAGATCGTTTCACGCTCGCCGCGCCGGCGTGCATCGACGGGCGTTTCAGCCGCTAGTTCGATCCCTGCTCGGCCGGCAAGCACGCGAGCAGCATCCGGAAAGGTCAGGTTTTCCATGCGCTGCACGAACGCGATCGCATCGCCGTAAGCGCCGCATCCGAAACACTTGAAGTAACCCTCCTGCGGGTGGACATGGAACGACGGCGTGCGCTCGCTGTGAAACGGGCATAGGCCCACCAAATCGCGCCCACGTTTGCGCAGCGCAACGAAAGAGCCGACCAAGGTTGCGAGGTCGGTGCGGGCATGAATCTCGCGAATGGTCGTTTGATCGATTCGCATGGGAAGCTGGCGCATTACTTCGCCGGACTCTCTGGACCCACCCACGAAGAGTCGTGCCTAATGAAGCGGATTTTTGATCCGATCCATCATTTCATTGAGCTTTCGAATGCGGAGGCCAAGCTGCTCGACTCAGACATCATGCAGCGCATGCGGCGGCTTCGGCAACTAGGACTAGCGTATCTTGCATTTCCGTCGGCAGAGCATTCGCGCTTCAGCCACGCCCTTGGGGCTCTTGCCGCCGGGACCCGCGTGTTCGAAACGCTCCTTGCGCACTCGCGCGATGCGTTTTCCGGCGAAGCCGATATCGCTTATCAACGCCGTCTCTTGCGGGCCGCGCTGCTGCTGCACGACGTTGGCCACGGCCCATTCAGCCATGCCTGCGAAGCCGTCTTGGGCGTTCGGCATGAAGAACGGACCAAAGACGTGCTCGAGCTGCCGCACATACGGGAGCTCATCGACATGCTGGACGTCGAGGCGCCGGACGTCTTGGCGCTGATCTTGGGCAACGCGAAAGACGGGCACCGCGTTTTGGCTGAAATCGTCAGCGGTCCGAATCTGGATGCCGATCGGATGGATTATCTGCTGCGCGATTCCTATTTCACCGGCGTTGCCACCGGGCGCTACGATAGCGAGCAACTCTTCGGATCCCTTCGCGCCTACCAGGATCATGGTACGGCTGCGCTCGGCGTTGATAGCCGCGGTGTCGTGGCGCTGGAGTCGTTCGTCCTGGCGCGCTACATGATGTTCGCGACCGTCTACTTCCACCACACGACGCGGATGTACGAACGGATCCTCCAGGACGCCTTGCGTGAGCTATGGCCCGATCCGTCAGCCCTCGCCGGCATCGACGATTTCCTGCGTTGGGACGATGCGCGCGTCATGACCGCACTTGAGGAACTTGACTCCGCGGCCGCGCGCGCGCTGCGAGGCCGCATCCGCGTCTATGCCGTCGCAGCGGAATTCAACGCCGAAGAGGATCTCGGGACATATCAAGCTTGCGAGCAGGCCTTGCGCTCGCGCTGGGGGGACGCCGTTTGGGCAGACTCGCAAGAACAGTTGATGCACCGCCTGCCGCTCGGAGCCGATGACCGCCGGCCCACCGTCTTGGTCGGAAGCGCCGGAGCGTTGATCGATGCTCGCCAGGCTTCGGATCTCATCAAACGAATTTCGGGACGGGCGTACTGGCGAAAGCTCTTCGTACTGCGTGACCAGGTTGATGTTGCGTTAGCACGAGACCTTTGCCGCACGATCGTCAAGGAGCACCAGTGAGTGGTCTCTGCTTGAAAATTCTCGCGCGCTTGTTCATATTGTGCATCGCTGCAGTTGCGCTCCCAACGGCTGCGGGCGCAAAGCCTCCCCAGATCCATCCGAGACCGTTCGGCCGCGGTCACGCCTATTACCACCGGACGCAGATCGCGCCGTACCGCTTTGAGAACCAGATCGTAAAGACGGCGCTTGATTTTCAGGCGGGAACCTTGCGGGGCCTAACGACCAGCGTCATCGTCCCTAAGCACGACGGCTTGGCGAGCGTTCCTTTCGATTCCGTGGGGCTGCACTACACCAGCGTTACCGTGAACGGCGCGCCCGCTAGCTTTCGAACGACGCCGGACCGGCTTTACGTTGACTTGGGCTCGCCCGCCAAAGCCGGCGACGTGCTGACGATCGTCGCCGCGTACGCCGCGAAACCGACGCGCGGCGTCTACTTCATTCACCCCGACCGCTCCTATCCGAAGTATCAGCCAGAAATCTGGACCCAAGGCGAGACCGAAGACAACCGGCGCTGGTTTCCAACCTGGGACGAACCGAACGAGAAGTCGCCGACCGAGCTGATCATCACCGTGCCGCACGGCTGGACCGTGATCGGCAACGGATCGCTCGTCTCACACAGCGATGACGGTCACCACTCGACATGGGACTGGCGTGAAGCGCACCCGCATTCCAGCTACCTGACCGCATTCTCAGCCGGCCCGTACGTGAAGCTACTCGACGCGCTGCACGCGTTGCCCGTGAACTACTACGTCTCGCAAGCCGATGCCAAGTGGGGCCGGCAGTGTTTTGAGCGCACGCCTGCGATGATCGCTTTTTTTGCAAGCCGGATCGGCGTGCCGTTTCCGTGGGAAAAGTATGCGCAAACGACCGTCGAGCGTTTTACGGCGGGCGGCATGGAGAACGCTTCCGCCACCACGCAAACGCAATTAGCGATTCACCCGCCATATGCCGAACTCGAGAGCCCCTGTGACGGGTTAGTCTCCCACGAACTCTCACACCAGTGGTGGGGCGACGACGTTACGGCCGCCGACTGGGCGAACATCTGGATCAACGAAGGCTTCGCAACCTACTTTCAAGAGCTGTGGTCGGAGCACTACTTCGGCGAAGCGCAATTCGAGTACGAGCGCTACCACGCACAGCAGAGCTACTTCCACGAGACCAAGCGCTACTGGCGACCGATCGTGGACTACGTCTACGCGCAAGCCGGCGATTCGTTTGACGCAAGCGGCTATCCGCGGCCCGCCCAAGTCCTGCACATGCTGCGCTATCTGCTCGGCGAGCACACGTTCTGGAAATCGCTGCACGACTACCTGAGCGCGTATCAATGGAAGAACGCCGACACTCGTCAGTTCGAAACCGCGATCGAGACTTCAACCGGACGCGATCTGCACTGGTTCTTCGACGAATGGTTCTATCGCGCTGCATATCCGAACTTCGTCGTGTCCCAGCATTACGATCGGGCGAGGCGGACCTTGACGCTCGACGTCCGCCAAAAAAACCACGACGGCAAGCCCTTCCGCATGCCGATCGCCGTAGACGTCGTAACCGGCGGTCGTTCGAAAACGATTCGCTTTGAAGCCCATAGCCTGCACCAAAGCTTGGCGATCACCGGGCTTGCGAGCCCGCCGCTGATGGTGCTCTTCGATCCCGATAACAACGTGCTGCGCGGGCTTGAGTTCGCCAAGAGCCCTTCAGAGCTCCACTACCAAGTGCGCAACGCCGCCAGCGTGGCGGACCGGTTGTGGGCCATCGATCAGCTCGCAAAGACCCATGAGCCCAATCGCGATGCCGCGCGTTCGGCCGTCCGCGACGCAGTCGCGCACGATCCGTTTTATGGCGTCCGGGTCGATGCGCTGGACGCTGCCACGTCGCTGGACGATGCCGCGGCGGTCGATTTGGCGCTGAACGATCGCGATCCGCGCGTCATCATCGCAGCCGCCAACGCCGTTCCCGACCTCGATCACCCTAAAGATGCGGCCTTGCGCGCCGATTTGCGCCGCTTGGCCGCCTCGCCGAATCCCTTGATCGCCGGGGCGGCGCTGCACGGGCTTGGCGCAACCAAAGCACCCGACGCTTACGCGATGCTGGTGGCCGGGTTAGATCGGCACGCGTTTCGCGAACCGGTCGCGCGCGGCGCGCTTGCCGGGCTGGGCGAGTTCGGCAACTTGAGCGCGCTGCCGCGCATTGAAGCCCACGCCGCCTACGGCGTCGACGACGTAGAGCGGCTCGACGCGATCCGCGCGGCCGGTGAGCTTGCCAAGCACAAGCCCGCCCTTGTCCGGCGTTTCCTGATGACGTTAGCCCGAAGCGATCCATACTTTCGCGCGCGGAGCGTAGCCGTACAGACGCTCGGCAAACTTGGCGATCCGGCTGCGATCCCTGCCTTAGAGCAGATCGAAAACAACGACACGGAGGAAGGCGTTCGCAACCAGGCGTGGGATGCGATCGCCGATATCAAGGATGCCGTCAATGCGCGGCACAAAAAGGCCGCGGCGCAATAAGCGCCGCGGCCGGATGAAAGTTGGGCGCGAGTCGCTTATTTGAGCGAGCCCAGCGCCGCTTGCGCCGCGGCCAGCCGCGCGATCGGCACGCGATAGGGCGAGCATGAAACATAGTTCAACTTTAGCTGATGGCAAAACGCAACACTCGAGGGCTCGCCGCCATGCTCTCCGCAGATACCGATCTTTAAGTCCGGCCGGCGCTCGCGTCCTCTCTCGACTGCTTGACGCATCAGGGCGCCGACGCCCACGCGATCCAGCACCAGGAATGGATCGTCCTTGAGGATCTTCTTCTCTAAGTACGTGGGAATGAACGAGCCCTCGGCATCATCGCGGCTGTAGCCGTACGTCGTCTGCGTGAGATCGTTGGTTCCAAACGAAAAGAACTCCGCGACTTCGGCGAGCTCACCCGCCACAACGCAGGCTCGCGGCAGTTCGATCATCGTCCCAATCCGATAGGCGAGTTTGCAATCGTGCTGCGCGAGCACTTCGTCAGCAACGGCCTTTGCCGCGGTGTATGTGGCGCCCATCTCTTCTGAAGTTCCGACGCCCGGAATCATAACGTCGGGCCGTGCGTCAATGCCCTGTCGTTTCAGCTCGCAGGCCGCCTCGAAGATCGCGCGGACCTGCATCGCATAGATTTCCGGATAGACGATGCCGAGACGGCAAACCCGCAGGCCGAGCATCGGGTTCTGCTCGTGCATCTGCTGCACACGCCGCAGTATCGCAAACTTCGTTTGGTACTCGGCATCTTGCTCGCCGCGCTGCAAGCGCAGTTCGGTCGTTTCAACCAAGAGCTTTTCAAGTGACGGTAAGAACTCATGCAGCGGCGGATCGAGTAGGCGAATCGTCACCGGATAACCGCGCATCGCCTTAAGGATGCCTTCGAAATCACCACGTTGGATCGGCAGCAAGTTTGCGAGGGCTTGGGCGCGAGCTTCCGGCGTATTCGCCAAGATCATCTGCTGCACGATCGGCAAGCGATCGGGTTGCATGAACATGTGCTCGGTGCGGCATAGGCCAATTCCGGTCGCGCCCAGATCGCGCGCTTTGCGCGCATCGTCAGGCGTATCGGCGTTTGCCCAAACCTCCATCGTGCGTACTTCGTCTGCCCATGACAAGAACTCGGCGAGCCATTCAGGCAACTTTGAGGGCGGGTCGATCAATGCGAGCCGCTGCGCAATCACGTTGCCGGTCGACCCGTCGATCGTGATCCAATCACCTTCGCGGAGCGCCGCACCGTCGATCGAGAGGGTACGCGCGCGCGGATCGATGCGCAGCGCTTCACAGCCGGCCACGCAGGGCTTGCCCATCCCGCGGGCGACGACCGCGGCATGCGACGTCGCACCTCCCTTGGCCGTCAATACGCCGCACGCCGCGATCATGCCGTGGACGTCATCGGGCGTCGTTTCGTTGCGCACGAGGATCGTGTCTTTTCCTTGCTCTCTCCACGCGACCGCTGCATCCGGATCGAAGACGATTTGACCTGTCGCCGCCCCCGGCGACGCATTGAGCCCTTTGCACGCCGCATCGAACTTTTGCGCCGGGTCGATGCGCGCATGGAAGAGTTGGTCGAGCGATGCCGCATCGACTCTGCTGACCGCCTCGCCCTTTGAGATGATGCCCTCCGCGACGAGCGCCATCGCGATCCGTACGGCCGCTTGTGCGGCGCGCTTACCGTTGCGCGTTTGCAGCATGTACAACTTTCCGCGTTCGACCGTGAACTCGAGGTCCTGCATGTCCCGATAGTGCCGCTCGAGTTTGTGCGCGATCTCGACGAATTGCGAGTATACCTTTGGCTGCGAACGCTCGAGGTCGGAAATGCTCTCCGGCGTGCGGATCCCGGCGACGACGTCCTCGCCTTGCGCGTTACGCAGATACTCGCCATAGAGCGCGCGCTCGCCGGTGTTTGGATCGCGCGTGAAAGCAACGCCCGTTCCCGAGTCATCGCTCAGGTTGCCGAAGACCATCGCGACGACGTTGACCGCCGTCCCCCAATCATCGGGGATCTTGTGGAAGCGCCGGTACTCGATCGCACGCTTTGAGTTCCAGGACTCGAAGACGGCGCGGATCGCGAGGGTCAGCTGTTCGCCGACGTCCCCAGGAAACACACGTCCGCTCCGCTCGAGGACGATCGCCTTGAACTCGGCAACGAGTTGACGCCACGTCTGCGCATCGATCTCAGGGTCGATGCGGACACCAAGCCGTTCTTTTGCCGCTGCGATCTTTTGCTCGAAGACGTGCTTTTCGACGTCCAAAACGACGTTCGAGAACATCATGATGAAACGGCGATACGCGTCCCACGCGAAGCGGTCGTTACCGGTCATCGCAGCCAGCGCTTGGACCGTCCGATCGTTCAAACCTAAATTGAGGATCGTGTCCATCATGCCGGGCATCGACGCGCGCGCGCCGCTGCGGACCGAAACGAGCAGCGGGTTGGCGGGATCGCCGAAGCGCTTGCCGGTCTGCTTTTGCAGCTGCTCCATCGCGGCATCGATCTGCTCTTGCAGCCGATCGGGGTAGCGGCCGCCGTGCGCAAAATACTCCAAGCACGCTTGGGTCGTAATCGTAAAGCCATCCGGAACCGGCAAGCCGGCGCGGGTCATCTCGGCTAAGCCGGCGCCTTTGCCGCCGAGCAGTTCGCGCATCGTGGCGTCGCCCTCGTCGAAAAAGTAGACGAACTTCGGCGCCGTGCTAGAGGCGTTCACCTAGGTATCCGTCGAGCGCATCGATTGCCACGCGCTCCTGTTTCATCGAATCGCGCTCGCGTACGGTCACGCTGCGATCCTGGACCGTTTCGTAGTCGACGGTCACGCAGAACGGTGTGCCGATTTCATCCTGACGGCGATAGAGCTGCCCGATGTTTCCTTCGTCGTATTGTGTCCGAAACGCGGCGTGCAATCCCCGCTCGATCGAGCGCGCGGTTTCCACGAGCTGCGGCTTGTTGCGAGCCAGTGAGAAAACGGCAACCTGCAGCGGAGCGATCTTGGGATGGAAGCGCAGGACCATACGCTCCGTTTCTTTGCCGTTGGGATCGATGCCCTGTTCGCGTTCGCAGGCGTCCACCAGCATCGTCAGAGCCGTCCGATCCATGCCTGCCGAACTTTCGATCAGAAGCGGCGTGTAGTGCGTCTTCGTGCCCTCGTCGAAAAACCTCAGGTCCTTACCGGAGAGCTTCATGTGCGCGTCGAGGTCGTACGTGCCGCGGTGGGCGATCGATTCCAATTCGCCCCACCCCCAGGGAAAGAGATATTCGACGTCAACGCCGGCTTTGGCGTAGTGAGGGCGCTCCTGCTCGGTCAGTTCGTAAAAGCGCAACCGCTCGGATTTAACCCCGTAATCCGCGTACCATCTCTTGCGCGCCTCCACCCAGTTCCGAAAATGTTCGACATCTCGCCCATCGTCCGGCACAAAGTATTCAAGTTCCGCCTGTTCGAACTCGCGCAGGCGATAGGTGAGATTTCCGGGCGTGATCTCGTTGCGAAAGGCCTTGCCGAACTGAGCGACTCCAAAAGGCGGCCGCTTGCGCGCCGTCTGATAGATGTTCTTGAAGTTGACGAAGATGCCCTGAGCGGTTTCAGGCCGCAGGTAGGTTTGCGACGCCGTGTCTTCCATCGGTCCAAGCGAGGTCTTCAGCATCAGGTTGAAGTTGCGCGGTTCCGTGAACGAGCCTTTGGTGCCGCAATCCGGACACTGATCGAGATTTGCGAGTTGGTCCGCGCGAAACCGGTGCTTGCAGACCTTGCAGTCGACCAACCGATCGTGGAACGCATCGAGGTGCCCAGACGCCTTCCACACGAGCGGGTGCATGAGGATCGATGAGTCGAACGCGACGACATCGTCGCGCAGGGTGACGATTTCGCGCCACCACGCCTCCTTGACATTGCGCTTGAGCAACGCGCCGAGCGGCCCATAATCGTAAACGCCCGCTAACCCGCCGTACAGTTCGCTGGATTGAAAGATAAAACCGCGGCGCTTTGCAAGCGCCGTGATTTCTTCCATAGTAACACGTGAGGCCTGCGGCTCGGCCACTAGGAAATCCGCTCGCTAAAGATCAATTGGTTGCAAGAGGGATCGAGCACACAGACCTCGCGCGTTCCCCACTCCTTCGTTTCGATTGCCGGGTTCATATAACGGTAGCTTTTTGCGCCAAGTTCTCGATGCAATTCCTCCAGACCGCTAACCTCCACGACAACGTGCGCCCCGGGACTACCATCCCCATGATGTTCACTGAGAAAAAGCACCAACCCGTCGCGGGAGATCCCCATAAACAACGGCGCGTTGTCGTCGAATCTGTGCTCAAACTCCACGGAAAATCCAAGATAGTCCAGGTAAAACTCGCGCGCCTTTGCAACGTCGAACATCCTTAGGATGGGGACTGCGCGCTTAAGCATGGCTTGTTTGCAGAAACGCGCTCGCCACGCGTTTGGGAGCGCGTGCAAGCCAAGCCTCCAAAATCAACTGCTTGAGGTCCTGGCGCGCGATCCGCCCGAGCCGTACGAGCACCGCGGGGTAGCCGTCGAAGTGGGGTGTCGTAAAAAAAACATCCGGATCGCTCGCGAGTAAAACATCCTTCATCTCGAGGTCGGCGGTACGGACGCCCAAAATCGGCCCGGTGGGTGCACCGTCTCCGAGCGCTGCGAGGTCCGACTTGCGGAGCGGCCTGTCCCACACGAAGAGCTTGTCGTTGACCGTCCAAGCCGGCTTGCCGCTGATGAGCTTTGTTCGCTTGTGCCCGGAAGCGCCAGCGCGAGCCGGCGGACGTCACCCCAAGTAGCCATGCGCGGCTCTTCGACACCGAGCCCGGGGGCCCGTCGCCCGGAACACCGTCAAGACTCACCTTGCGCCGTTTCACGCTTGGGCCAGTTCCAGGCACAAAGCTAGCGCGTGGGACTCGCTAATGTCCCTACGAGTGAGGGACGCGTTCGTTGCAGCCGTTCTTCGATACCTCAGGATGACGCGGAAACTGTTGCGGCTTTATGCGCTTTAGGCTGCGTCTCAACACGCAATTGCCCGCAGGCCGCCGCGATGTCGCGCCCCATGTTCGCGCGAACCGTGACCGGAACGCCGCGCCCCTCCAGGATCTTGGCAAACCGCCAAATCGTGGGTTCTCGCGTCGCTGCGAATTCGCCGCTCGGCGTCGCGTTGTACGGGATCAGGTTGACGTGGTACAGACGGCCTTGCATCAACCCCGCAAGCTCAGCCGCGTGCTCGACCGAATCGTTGACCCCCTCGAGCATCACATATTCGAAGAAGACCTTGCGCTTGGTCTTCGCGACGTAACCTTCGCAGGCGGCCAAGAGCGATGCGAGGTTCCAGCGCCGATTAACCGGCATCATATTGGACCGTAAGGCATCGTTTGGCGCATGCAAAGATATGGCAAGATTTACCTGCACCGCTTCTTGCGCGAAGCGATCGATCTGCGGCACCAAACCGACCGTCGAGATCGTAATGTGCCGATGCCCCAAGCCAAAACCGTGCGGATCGTTCAGCAATGCGACCGCGTTCATGACCGGCTCGTAGTTCGCAAACGGTTCGCCCATCCCCATGAAGACGACGTTCGTAGTGCGCTTGCCTCTTCGTGCAAGGTCGCGCGCAAAGTAGCGCGCTTGGTCGAAGATCTCGGTCGCGGAGAGCTGACGCGTGAATCCGGCCTGCCCCGTGGCGCAAAAGCTGCAGGCATACGCGCAGCCCGCCTGGCTCGAAATGCACACGGTATTCCGATCGGCAAAATGCTCCATTAACACCGCTTCGACTTCTGCTCCGTCGTGCAAGCGAAAGAGTGCCTTAGTCGTCTGTCCGTCGCTGGAGCGCTGCACCAAAACGGGCGTCAGTGAATCGAAATGAAAGTTTAGCGCGCCTAACGCGGCGCGCAGCTCTGTGGAGAACACCGTGACCTCAGCGATATCGCCTAGGAGCTCGCGCGCCGCGGCGCGGTACAGCTGAGCGATTCGGTACCTCTTTAGCTCTAAGCGGCGCGCGAAAGCCTCGCCGTCAGCCAAACCGATGGCGCGTGACTTATCGTCGATCCAAATCCTGCGAGCATCTCTGGTCACGGCGCCCATCGTACCATAGCGCGGTTACCGGGTCGAGCGAGCGAGACGCTCTTGAGACGCGAAATACGGAGCATCTACTCGTCAAAGAGCGACGATTGTTCGGCTTGCGCTGCGTTCTTGTTGGCTTTGTCGCTAAGTTCTGCGAGTTTGGCGCGCACCAGCTTGAGGTCCGTCCACACTAGACGCTTGACGCCCGTGATTTCTGCGCCGGTCTGTCGTAGAACGTAGGCTGGGTGAAAGGTCACCATCAGCGGGATGTTGCTCGGGCCGCTGTACCAGGAGCCACGCTGTTTGGTGATTTGGAACGTCGACCCGAGGAACGACTTCGCCGCAGGAGCGCCCAGTGCGAGGATCACATCCGGCTGCACGATCTCTATCTGCTCGTCGAGGAAGGGACGGCAGTTCGCCATCTCGGCGGGATCCGGCGGTCGATTGCGCACGGATCCACCGTCGGTCAACGTCGGTCGACATTTGACGGTGTTGCAGATGTAAACGTCTTCGCGGGGCAGATCGATTGCGGCCAGCATCTGATCGAGTAATGCGCCCGCGCGCCCAACAAACGGGCGTCCTAACCGATCCTCGGTTTCGCCCGGACCTTCGCCGACCGCCATTAGGCGCGCACAGGGATCGCCTTCGCCGTAGACGTTGTTGCGGCGCGCATACCCAATCTCGCATTTCCGGCAAGCGGCGGCTTTAGTCGCCGCTCGAGCTAGCTGTTTCTCACGCTGGGCGCGCTCCGCAAGGCTCACTGCGCGCTAACATCTTTCCAGCAACACAGCGTGCCCAAAGCAGGCCACCTTCGTACCTTCAGCGGTTTCGCTCGTTTGGAACTGCACGTTGATGATGCCGTTGGCACCCATCGCAGCGCCGTGCTTACGCATCTGCGCTAGCGACTCTTCTCGCGCCTTCTCGGCTTCCGTAAGGTATTCGATCGGGGCCAGCCCCACGAGCAGGCCGATCCCGCGCAATGTTTCACGAAGCACGTCGCGTGGATGAACGGCCACGCCCTGCGCGTAGCCCAGCGTTCGCACGATGCGAAACCCATCCACGCGATCTAAGGTAACGACCGCTTCGGGCGCGATCATCGTGCCAGCCAGCGCCGCGCGAGCAGAGCCGCGCCCCAAGCGAGCACGCCATAGAGCACATAGCGGCCGGCCAGCGCCGCGCTCAGCGTATAAAACCAAAGCCGCCCGTGATGTTTGATCCAGTATTTACGGCGCGAGCGCTGTTTGTACGACTCAACGCCTCGCCCGCCGGAACTGCCTTGCCCCGCGTGCGTGGCCGACGCTGAGGGAACAAACCAGGCTTCGTAACCGGCGTCGGCCACGCGGCGCGCAAGATCGACCTCTTCGTGGTACATGAAGAATCGTTCGTCGAAGCCGCCGATCTGCTCGAGTACGCTGCGCCGCAACATCAGCGCGGCGCCGATAAGAAGGTCGACCCGCCGTTGGCTTGCGTAGTGCCACGCGCGTAGCGATGCCCCGTTGGCGAAGCGTCTAAAGAGCGGCCATTCACCCCAAGCGCTCGAGCGCAGAAATGCGCCCGTCCACGTATCGAACTCTCCGCATGACTCCTCGATGCGCCCATCTGCTTGGTAGACCTTCGGGCCTGCAAGCGCGCAGCGCGGATGACGCTCCATGAAGGCGACGAGCTCGGAAAGCGCGCCGGCCTTCACCGTTGCGTCGGGGTTCAACAAGAACAGGTACGGTGACCGGGTTTGCGCGAGCGCACGGTTGACGCCGGCGCCAAAGCCGAGGTTCCTTCGATTTTCAAGAATTCGCACCCGGCCATCGTACCGCTCGCGCAAGAGGTCCAGGCTGCCATCCGTCGAGCCATTGTCGGACACGACAATGGTCGCGAACGACGGATCGGCGCGCAATTCCGGCAGAGCAAAAACGGAATCGATGGCCAGCGGAATGTGCTCGGCATCGTTCCAATTGACGAGGATTACGTCAACGAGGCTCATCGCGCTTGCGCGAGCATGCGGCGCTGTTGCAGATAGGGCCAAATGAAAAGATCGATCGTGCCATCAAGTACCGCTTGCGTGTTGCTGGTCTCGACGTTCGTGCGATGGTCTTTGACCAGGTTGTAAGGGTTGAGGACGTACGAACGGATCTGCGAACCCCACTCGTTTGCCTTTCGCTCGCCGCGCAGTTCGGTCAATTTCTGATCGCGGGCTTGCAGCTCGCGCTGCACGAGCTTGGCGCGCAAGATGCTCATCGCGACCTCACGGTTCTGTAACTGCGAGCGCTCTTGCTGAGAGGCGACGATCGTATTGGTCGGTACGTGTATGACGCGCACGGCCGACTCGGTCTTGTTCACGTACTGGCCGCCTGCGCCGCCGGCTTTGAACGTTTCAACCCGCAAGTCTTCGGGTTTGATTTCGACTTTGGTAGCCTCGTCTGCCCCAATCTCCGGTATCACGTCGACGCCCGCAAACGACGTGTGACGGCGATGCGCTGCGTCAAATGGCGAGATGCGTACCAGACGATGCACGCCCCGCTCGCTTTCCAACATTCCGTAGGCGTTACGCCCACGGATGAAAAACGTCACCGACTTTAGGCCGGCTTCGTCGCCCGGCGATTCCTCGGCAATCTGCGTCTCGAACCCCTTGCTCTCAGCCCAGCGCAAGTACATTCGCAGAAGCATCTGGGTCCAGTCTGCCGCGTCTACGCCGCCGGCGCCCGCGAAAATGCTGACGATCGCGTTGTGATCGTCGAACTCGCCTTCGAACGTCGCTTCGACCTCGAGCGCCTCGAGCTCACCTTCCGCACTTGCGAGGCTCGCGTTGATCTCCGCATCCGCGCCGGGCTCGTCGGCCAGCAGCTGGGCGGTTTCGCGAGCATCGCGCAGGCTGCGTTCGATCGACGCCATCTGCTCGAGTTCGCCGCGCAGGTCCGCGAGTTGTTTCATGACGCGCTGCGCAGCGGCGGCGTCGTTCCAGAAACCCTCGGCGTGGGAACGGCGTTCCAGCTCGCTTACGGCGCGCGTCTTCCCCGAATAGTCAAAGGCGCTCCTTGAGCGTACGCAGGCGCTCGGAGAGGCGCGCGAGGCTCGTTAAGTGCGTGTCGCTCATAGCGGCGCAGGATTTTCCTTGGGCGCAAGCAGGACCCCTTGGGCAGCGCGGACGGCGGCGTGAATGACGCTTGCACGACAGGGGAGGAACGATGAATCAGCTCTCTGTGCCGCTTGAGCGGCCACCGCAATTCGACATGCAGCCGTCTGCGTTTTCCGACCCCAGTGGGGATTCGAACAATTTGAATGCGTTTGCACCGCCAGGGCTCTCACAGGCCGACGCGATCTCTACGTGGCCGGCGCAGGCGCAAAATCCGGACCAAGGCGGCAACCAAGCCGGCCTCTTCTCTGGCTTTGCTTCAACGCTTGGTTTCGGCGGCATCGGACCTCTCGTGCAGCAACTCATGGGCCTCTTGCAACAGTTGGTCCAGATGCTTTCGGGCAGCGGCACTAGCCCGGGCGGCTTAGCCTCAGGCGGTCCGATCGCAGCCGGCTCTGAAGAGTATTTTCGGCAGGCGGCTGGGAGTTCGGCGGGCGATCCGCATCTGTCGTTCAATGGAACCGACGGCGCCAATCACCTGGAAACATCGCGGTTCGACAGCATGACCGATCATCCCGATCTGCTCGATTCTAATTCATTTAGGGGCGGCTATCGAATCTCCACCCAAGTGACTTCTCCCAACGCAAACGGCGTAACGTTGAATCAGAGCGCAACGCTCTCGACGAACTTCGGCCGTACGCGCGTGTCATTGGACGGCAGCGGAAATGCAACGATCACGCGGTGCGGACAGCCGGTAAGCATCACCGCCGGCCAAACGCTCGACCTCGGCAACGGTCAAACCGTAACGGAAAATGTCAACGGCTCTTTGACCATTGTGAACACCGCTCCCAACGGCGGCAAGATCTCGACGACGCTGGCAACCAATGCAGCCGGGGGAGTCGACGTGTCGGCGGATGCAACCGGCGTCAATCTAGGCGGCGACCTCGTCGCCGAAGCCCAACGCACGCCGCAGTTCTGGTTCCCACCGCTGCCCAACAACCTGCGGGTCTCCGCAGAACCTCCGCCGCAGTTCGGTCCGCAATTCGGCCCTATACGTGAGTAGATTTCGAGACCTTACGTTGCTGACCGCGGCTTTCTGGCGGATATCAAGAATTGTAGGCCGCCGAGATAGCCGCGTCGGCACGACCAATAAAAATACAAACTTGAACCCAGGAAACCCGCTCCCGATAACCGTTCGAGCAAATCCCAGCCAAAGTGATAGTAGCAGAGTACGCCCTGCGCGTTGAGCGGGTCGCCATGGTACTCGGGCGGCAGCAAATGCTCAATCGAACCTCGGACGTCAAGTCGAGCGCGCACAAGAGTCTGTGCGGACTCAAGCAAGAACGGCACGCTAATCATGAGCCATCCGCCAGGCTTTAGACACCTAAAACACTCGCAGATGGCGCGGCCGTACTCCGGCACGTGCTCGAGAACGTCAGCCGTACAAATGGCATCTACGGATCCTTCCCTTAAAGACAGCTGCGTCAGATCTTCATTTCGAAGACCAAGCTTGTTCGACTGACCCGGCAGTGTGCCGTCGCCCAGCAATTCGCTTCCGATCGTGTTAGGATAGCGGTTCTTTAGAGCTCGGAAAAATGGCGTCGTCTGCTCCGTTACGTAGATCGTCGTTGATCGTCCGAATTCTAGCTGAGATTCCATGAAGTCAATCATTGCGCGCTGCCGATTCGGTAACTTGCACCGACGGCAAACAAGCCGTTCGCGCCAATTGGGGACCCTAACGCCTTCTTGATTTGCGGCTGAGTAAAGAAAATCGACCGTAAAGGCCGAGTCTCGATGACACACCGCGCAGTATCCACCAATCGCAAAGTAGTCGCTTCGGGGAATCAGCGCTTTCTCAAAATTGGCGCGACTGTCTAAGAGCGCCGCATGCGCCTCGGCCCACGCGTCGTATTCATCAATGGTTGAGAACCGCGGGAAAAAGGCCGTGCGTCCGGGGCCTGAAGGCGCAACGTCATGCAGTTCGCCGGCTACGTCTGGGATAACTAGGGGGACCCGGCGGCCGATGCGGCGCGCGCGTGCGAGGAGCCTACTTAGGCGGCTCTGACCTTGCTGGTTTAAACCCCGCAACAAGACTCGCTACCGCTACGCTGCCGCCCCGTGACACTTCTTATATTTTTTGCCCGAACCGCACGGACAAAGCTCATTCCGGCCGACCTTCGCTTCCACCCGAACGGGTTTGCGCGGCTCCCCATCCTCGGCGTTCGTGTGCACGACGCGCTGCGGTTTTCCGGGCGCCGGCCCTAACAGCTGTTCTGCGGACGCAGCATCGATGCGCGAGGGCTGCGCGGTGATCTCGCCGGAAGGGATCGCCTCGAACATCGGCGGCGCTTCCATTTCCTCGGGTGGGCCATGCTGCACGACGACGTGGAAGACGCCCTTGATCGCTTCATCGGCGATATTGCTCTTGAGATCTTCGAAGATCTCGTAAGCTTCTTTTTCATATTCGACGCGAGGATCTTTTTGTCCGTATCCGCGTAAGCCGATGCCGGTCTTTAGCGCGTCCATAACGTGCAGGTGGTCCACCCATAAGCGATCGATGATCGGCAGCATCAGCCAGCGCGACTCGACGACACGCATTATGTCCGGCGTGATCTCTTGTTCCTTTGCTTCGTAGGCGGCAATCGCAGCGTCGCGCAGCCTCTTGCGAATCTCCTCACGATCGAGCTTTTCGAGGCCGATCGTACTCTTGACCGGAAAAATCAAGTCGAGTTCGTTTAGAATTTCCGGGAGGTCCCACTCGCTGGGGTGCATGTTTTCGCCGGCGTACTGGTCCACGAGATCGTCGACTTTCTGTTCGAGCGTCTGGAGCATGAACGCGCGAGAATCGAACTTCCCTTCGAGAATCGCGCGCCGATCACCGTAGACCACTTCGCGCTGCTTGTTCATGACGTCGTCGTATTCTAGGACGTACTTGCGCGCTTCGTAGTTGTGGTTTTCGACCTTGCGTTGCGCACGTTCCAGTGACTTGGTCACGAGCGCGGCCTCGATCGGGGTTTCATCGCTGAACCCGACGCGGTCCATGATCGCGCTCATGCGCTCTCCAAAAAGACGCATCAGCTCATCTTCGAAAGAAACGTAGAACCGGGTGCTGCCCGGATCGCCTTGGCGGCCCGAACGGCCGCGCAACTGATTGTCAATCCGCCGCGATTCGTGGCGCTCGGTGCCAATGATGTGCAGGCCACCCATTTGCGGGATGCCTTCACCAAGTTTGATGTCGACGCCGCGGCCCGCCATGTTGGTGGCGATCGTCACCGTACCGAACTGGCCGGCATCCTTGATGATCTGGGCCTCCTGCTCGTGGTATTTCGCATTTAGAACGCTGCACTCGACGCCGCGCCGACGCAGCTTCGCCGCCAAGAGTTCCGACTTTTCGATCGAGCGCGTGCCGACCAATACCGGCCGGCCTTTTTGGTGCTCGGCGATGATCTCATTGATGATCGAATCGAATTTTGCGTTTTCGCTCTTGTAGACGATATCTGAGAAGTCGCTGCGAATCATCGGTCGGTTGGTGGGAATGACGATGACATCTAGGCCGTAGATGTCACGGAACTCGCGCTCCTCGGTCTTGGCGGTGCCCGTCATCCCGGCCAGTTTATCGTAAAGCCGGAAGTAATTCTGGAACGTGATCGTGGCCAGCGTCTGATCTTCGCTGCGCACCTTGATGCCTTCTTTGGCCTCGATTGCCTGGTGAATGCCGTCAGAATAGCGGCGGCCGTACATCAACCGCCCGGTAAATTCGTCAACGATGATCACCTCGCCATCCTTGACAATGTACTGCTGATCCTTATGGAAAAGGTTCCACGCCTTGAGCGCGGCGTTGAGCTGATGCGTCAATTCGAGATTGCGTTGCTCGTAGAGATTGGTAACGCCGAGCATTTTCTCGACTTTTGCCACGCCGGCTTCCGTGATCGGGACGGCGTGCGCTTTCTCATCGACCGTATAATCCTCGTCCTTTTTGAGCCGCGGGATGATCTGCGCGAACTTGGCGTACAGCTCGGTGGCTTCTTGGCCTTGCCCGCTGATGATCAGCGGCGTGCGCGCCTCATCAATCAAGATCGAATCGACCTCGTCCACAATCGAGTAGAAGAGGTCACGCTGAACCATATCCTCGAGCTGCCACGCCATGTTGTCGCGCAGATAGTCGAAGCCGACTTCGTTGTTCGTGACGTAGGTGATATCGGAGTTGTAGGCCGCACGTCGTTCGACGCTGTCGAGTCCGTGTTGAATGACGCCGACCGATAACCCCAAAAACCGATAGATCGGACCCATCCATTCAGCATCCCGGCGCGCGAGGTAGTCGTTGACCGTGACGATGTGCACGCCTTTTCCGACGAGCGCATTTGTGTATGCGGCGAGCGTCGCGACGAGAGTCTTCCCCTCACCGGTCTTCATCTCTGCGACCTTGCCCTCGTGAAGTACTTGGCCGCCGATCAACTGCACGTCGAAGTGGCGCATGCCGACAGTGCGCTTGGCAGCCTCTCGACACACGGCGAAGCTTTCCGGAAGAATCGCATCGATCGATTCTCCGTTTTCCAAACGCTGGCGAAACTCGGTCGTCTTCGCGAGCAGCGCTTCGTCTGAAAGCGCTTGCACCTGCGGCTCGAGCGCATTGATCAGTTCGGCAGTGCGGCGAAAACGCACGACTTCACGCTCGTTGCTGTCAAAGAGCGTCTTCAGGAAGGTCATACGGAGTCTAGAACGTTCGGCGGGCGCGGCAGTTGCACCGCTGCGGCCAAGAAGGGGAACGCTTCCTTTACCCGGGGCGCTAGGGCGCGAACGCGAGGCCGATCACGTTGCCCGGCGGCGTAATCGTGACCGAAGGGGCGACGTTGACGTTGCCTTTCAAATTCGGCGGAAAGACTAGAATCTTTCCGTTTCCGTTGCAAATGTAGATGTTCCCCGAGCTATCTACCTTGACGTCCGTCGGGCTGCTAAGCGTCGTGAGGTTCCCACCGATCGTCGTGATCGGAGGAACGTTGCCATTCTTGCTCGTGATAACGCTTGCCGCAAAGACCAGAATCCGCGAGGTTGCGACATCCGAGACGTAGACGTTGCCCGCGACGTCCAGCCCGAGTCCAGTCGGCGTGTTTAGCGTCGTCATCGGGCCACCGATCGTGATCGTGGGCGCGATGTTGCCCGACGCGCCGCCGGAAAAAACTCCGATCGTGCCGGCTCCCGCATTTGCGACGTAGATCCTTCCGCCAGAATCAAGGACCAGTCCGACGGGCGCGTTGAGTCCGGTCGCCGACCCCGCGATCGCTCCACCCGGTGTATTGCCCGAGGTACCGGGCGGAAAGATCAGGATCGAATTGACCAGCCCCGGCGCCGGCCCGACATTGGCCACGTAGATGTTGTCGACGGAGTCCACGCCGATCCCGCGCGCCGAGCCAAGCGAGGTGAGATTGCCGGTAATCGTTGCGACCGGTATCACGTTCCCGGTGGCCTGCGCTGCATACACGGTGACCGTGCCGACCGTGGTACCCGCGTTGTAATTGCTGACGTACAACCGCTTCGAGCTATCGAACGCCACGTATTGCGGGCCGTTCATGGCGGTGTTGTTGCCCGCGATCTGGTTGATCGGCATCGTGGAGGAGTTCGGGTTGGGCGGGTAGATGGAAATCGCGTTCTGCGTGCTGTTGGTCACGTAGAGCGAGAGCGTCGTGAAGTTGGGGCCGACGCTGATCGCGCCGGTCGACGAACTGCAGGCGATCAAGCCGGCAGCCGCAATCGTGCTGAGGGATCGGGTGGCAACGCGAGCGAGCATACTATCTCCTGTGGATTGGAAGCGGCTCTTCCGGCCCCTCGTTTTAGGTCCCGCCGACGACTTTCCTTGGAAGAACGACACTACCGACTAGATTTTCAGCCCGTGCGTGACGATCGCGTACACGATTACAGCGAGCACGACCAGCGCCAAGACAACGATCCCGACGACGCGGCGGACGTAGGCCGGCCGGCTGGACGTGGTGTCGATGATTTGGCGCGGCACGAGCGCTTTAGACCGCCCGCCTGGCGGGATGGTTCATCTCCTGCGGCGACACCCGCGCCAAGAGCTGGCTGACCGTGACGAATTGATAGCCGCTTTTGCGGAAACGAGCCACAATCTCCGGCAGCATTTGTATCGTGGCCAGGTTACCGTTGTGCAAGAGAACTATCTCCGGGGCCGTTGCGTGCTTCTCGAGATGCATCGCCAGCGCACGCGTGCCTACCTTACGCCAGTCTCCGCCGTCATCGGTCCAAAAGATCGTGCGATAGCCCAGACGCTGCGCGACAACCAGCGTCGCCTCGGTGTAACGACCGTGCGGCGGGCGAAACAGCGTGTCGATTCCCGGATCGGTCGCATACCGCCGCAAGACGCTGCGCCCTTTGACTAACTCCGCCCGCACCGCTGCATCCGACAATTTATCCAAGTCCGGGTGCGAATAGGTGTGGTTACCGATTTCATTGCCGGCCCGTTCGATGCGTCGCGTCAGTTCGGGAAATTGCTCGGCGTCGCGCCCAATCAGGAAAAAGGTCGCCGGCACGTGCAGATCGTGCAACGCGTCCAAGAGGAGCGGTGTAGTGACTGCGGAGGGGCCGTCGTCGAAGGTCAGCGCGATCAAGCGCGGACGGTTCGAGCGATCGCCGCCCCGGCCCGCGTGCAGCAGCCGTGCCAAGCGCGCGTCCAAATCGGTCGATACGGCCCGGTGCACATCCATCTTCGGCGTGATGACGGCCGGCGTTACCGCTGCACTCGAATGAACGAACAGCCGGTAACCGAGGTAGCATAGCACGGCCGCGCCAAGCGCAATGATTGCCCCCCGGCCGAGTCGGTTCACTTGAGCGAGGCTTGCGGCGCCGCTGCGGCGAGAAGGTCTCTACCCAAGATGACCGTGACGTCGCTGGTCGGCGGCGTGGTTGCGGCATCGGTCAGGATCGGGACATTGCGAAACGGCGTGGGGAGCGCGGCGCGTACCTTGGAGCCCGCTAGCATCAGCGCAGTATGATCGTGGATCTCCGTTGCCGCGTACGCCGCGGACGCGTTGGAGACATCGGCGATCATGAAGCCCTTGAGGTGCAAGGCGTTGGCGACTTTGCGGGCTTCGCCCGGGAGGCCCGTGCCGTTCATCACCTGGACCCGCACGCTGGCGGGAGCGATGTTTGCCAGCTGATCGGCTCGGGGCGAACTCGCCGGCGCGGGTGTCGGCAAGAGCAGCCCTAGGACGAGTTTCTTCTTCGCGACGTCATCGGAAATCAGAACGTTGCCCGCCGCCGTGTCCCTCGCGTCGACGTAAGGCACTTGCGCCGTCTTGATCGTCTTGGGATCGAGGTTGGCAAACGTTGCGGCTAGGCTGAGCATTTCGGTGCTGGTCATGTTCGTATCGATATTGCGCCGAAAGATGGCGATCAGCGTGCCGGCATGCGCGAGGTCGTTGAACTTATTGTCCCTCAATTTGTTGACGATGATTCGCAGAACTTGCTGCTGGCGCTTGATGCGGCACGGATCGCCGCACTCGTCGTGGCGGAAACGAGCGTAGGAGACGGCTTGCTCGCCATTCATGTGGTGCAGCCCGGGCTTGAAGTGAATGTGCAGGTGGCCCCAGCTGTCGTCGTAATCCATGGCCTGCTGGACCCGCACATCGATGCCGCCGATCGCATCGATGATCGATTTTGATGCGGTGATCCGCAACACGACGTAGCGGTCGAAGGCCGGAATTTCGAGGAACTTGGCGATGACGGCTTGGGCCTCGGGTATCCCGCCCTCCGAAAGCGCCTCGTTAATTTTCGCTTCTCGCCCGTCGGGAAGAATCACGTCCATGTCACGCGGCACCGACAGCTCATTGACCCGATGGTTGAGAAAATCCATTCCGTACACTTGAATCACATCGCTGCGCGCAGTCTTCGACGTTTCATAATCGTGCGGATCGTAATCGTAGTCTTTGCCCATCAGCAAGACCACAATCCGATCCTTGCCGAAGACCTCGCGCGGATCGGGCGCAACGGCCTGCGTTAGCGTGGTCAAAAAGTTTTGGTGCTTGGCGAGCGACATCCCGAAGACGCCGGCCGCGGCAGCCATCAAGCCGACGCCCAAGGCCAGCAGGATCGTGCGTAACAAGGATCGTTTTGGCGCCGGTTCGGAGGCCAGATGCTTACCCAACCGATTCAATGTCCTGTTTGAAGCTGAGCGCACCCTGTGGCGGCCGGCCGGCACAAAGCCGGCCGACAAAATCGAAAGGGCCAGCCGCCTCAAGCCTGACGTCGACGAACCCCCCTATGGATGCATCGCCGGCGAAGTAGATGCCGCCGTCGACACCCGGAGCCTCGCCCATCGAGCGGCCGTACCAAGCGAGCGGCTGATCCAAATGAGCGCGCAGCGGGTCGTTAACGCGAAGGCGCCGCTTCTCTTCTACCAGGACGCGAACCACCCGGCCCACCCGGCGCCGGCGAGCTCGCTGGGAAGCCACACGCTGCTCCTCGCGCAAACGAAGCAGGCGCTTGCGCTTGAGGACCGCGGGCACCTGATTTGCCAAGCGAGCGGCCGGCGTTGCATCTTCGCGCGAATACGCGAAGAATCCAACTCGATCGAGTTCGGCGCGCGCGATCCAGGCGGCCAAGTGCTCCACATGTTCTTCGGTTTCGCCGGGAAACCCAACGATGAACGTGCTGCGCAGCGTGACATCGGCGATGCGGCGCCGCAGATCTTCGATGATCTCCAGGTAGCGCTCGCCGTTCGAGGGGCGCAACATGCTGCGCAAAACCTGCGGATGGGTGTGCTGCAGCGGCATGTCAACGTATTTGCATACCTTGGGCAAATATGCCAGCGCGTCGATCAACTCGGGATCGACCGTGGCTGGATAGAGGTAGAGCAGGCGAATCCATTCGATGCCGTCGATCTCGTGCAGCCGCTCGAGGAGCCGGGCCAGCCCGCCTCGCTTGATTCCGCGGTCACGGCCCCACATCGAGCTGTCCTGAGCGATTAAGATCAACTCTTTGGTGCCCGAGCCCGCAAGTGCGCGAGCTTCTTTGAGAATCGATTCCTCGCCGCGGCTCCGAAACGCGCCTCGCAACTGTGGGATGATGCAAAACGTGCACGGATGATCGCAGCCCTCGGCGATTTTCAAGTACGCAGTGGCCTTTGGCGTCGTCACCAAGCGCGGCAGAAAATCATGCTCGGGCTCGGCATCGAACTGCAGGCGAACGGGATGGTGACCGGCGCGCGCGTCCTCAAGCAGCTCGGCGATCCCACCGTACGCACCGGTGCCTACGATGCCGTCAATTTCAGGCACGAGTGATTGCAGCTGCTGGCCGAAGCGCTGCGCCAAACAGCCCGCTACGATCAGCTGCTGGTGCGGCTTCTTTTGCGCCGCGACCTCCAGGATCGCTTCGGTAGATTCCGCTTTGGCAGGATCGATGAAGGCGCACGTGTTGATGATGACCGTGTCCGCCTCGTCGGCGCTCGCGCAAAGCCCCCACCCCGCCGATGCGAGCTTAGCAACCATGACCTCGGTATCAACGAGGTTCTTCGCGCAGCCTAAACTGACAAAGCAAACCTTCATCGATAATTGACGAACTGCAAAGGCAACTCGAAATCCAGCGCGCGCAACGACTCTTGCACCTTCTGCAAATCGTCCTTGCTCCTCGCCGAAACCCGAATCTGCTCGCCTTGAATCTGAGCGTTGACCTTCAGTTTCATCGCCTTGATCGCATCGACGAGCGGCTTGCTCTTTTCTTTCGGTATGCCGGTGCGCAGCGTCACCACGCGGCGCAGCGTGTTTTGCGCGGCGGGTTCGTCTTTCCCCCAATCAAATGCCTTGATCGAAAGTCCCCGGCGCAGCAGCTTGCTCTGCAGCATGTCAATTACATTGCGCATCTTGAGCTCATCGTCCGAAGTGATCGTTATCTCTTTCTCGCTCTCTTCAAGGCTCGTTTTGGAGTGTTTGAAATCGAACCGCCCGGCGATCTCCTTGCGAGTCTGGTTGAGCGCGTTATCCAATTCTTGTGGGTCGATTTTCGACACAACATCGAACGAGTATTCGGTTGCCAAGGTGACTCCTACAGCGTGAAAGTGCGCTCGATGACATCGCCGGGGCCGCCGAGCTTGCCGATCGGTTTGCCGTCAACGAAGAGTTGGACGCCGCCGGCATTGCCGATCCGCACCAGAGCCATGCGACCATGAAACATTTTGGACGTACCGGCGGAAAACGTACCCTCCATACTAACATTTCCGTCAATCGTCACCCGGATCCACGAGGGCGCGGAAATGTGCAGCCCCAGACTGTTTGGCTGCGGCCGCGGCGTCAAACTCACCGCCGGCGAACCGCCGGTTGCGCTTGGCGCCGGGCTATTAGAAGGAAGTGCGAGGTTGCCGGCGCCCGGGCCGGGCCGGCGCAGCGTGAGAGCATTGTAGATAACGAAGGCAATCAAGAAGACGGCCACGGCCCCGGCAATCCAAAGCAACGGCGAAAGTCCGCGCGGACTCCGCTCGCCTACGCCGGCGCCGGGGCTTCGAGCAGCCGATAGGGGGGCCACAGGCAGCGTTCGGTTGAACTCGGCGACCGCGTCTCCGGGATCTAGCCCCAAAAAACGCGCGTAGGTTCGCAGGAACCCACGAACGTAGACCGGGGCGCCGATCGCGCGCCAGTTTTCGGCTTCGATCTCTGCCAGATAGACCGCCCGAATGTGGATGTCTTCGGCAACCTCCGACAGCGAAAGGCCGCGCGCTTCACGCGCCGCCCGAAACTGTGCGCCGACGGCAGGCATGGACTTTGAGTTTGCGTCCGCACCCTGTTATCCTGTTGTTATCAAACCGATGAAAAGAGCACGTGTCATCGCCGCAATGAGCGGAGGAGTCGATTCCGCGGTCGCCGCCGGTTTGCTATGCGAAGCCGGATACGAAGTCATTGGCGTCACGATGAAGATGTACTCGCCGACGAAGGCGCCGCATGCAAAATCGTGCTGTGGAGCCGACGACTTCGACGATGCTCGCAGGAGCGCGGCCCACTTGGACATTCCCCACTACGTGTTGAACTTCGAAGAAACGTTCCGCCGGAACGTCATCGACCGGTTCGCCGATGCCTATGCCGCCGGCCGAACGCCGAACCCGTGCATCGCATGCAACAATTTCGTGAAACTGGGGACATTGCGCGAATACGCGGCGCGCCTCGGGGCGCAATACGTCGCAACCGGCCACTACGCACGCTTGGAACAGCGAGCCGACGGACCGCACCTTTACCGCGGCACGCGTGCGAAAGACCAGGCCTACGCCTTAGCTCAACTCTCGCGCGCGCAGTTGGCAACCCTCTTGCTCCCGCTCGGCGACTTCGACAAAGGAACAACTCGCGACCACGCGCGTCGTCTAAAGCTCCCCGTTCATGACAAAGCAGAATCCCAAGACATCTGTTTCGTCGAAGGTGGAGACTACCGCGATGTCCTACGCCGCCTGCGGCCAAGCGCGTCGCGCCCCGGCGACATCGTAACCCGCGCGGGCCAGATTGTCGGCCGCCATGGCGGCATCACGAATTTTACGGTCGGTCAACGGCACGGACTGCCTAGCACCGCGACGGGACCGCGCTATGTCACGCGAATCGACGCAGCCAACAGCACGATCGTGATTGGTCGCGAGGATGAGCTTTTCGTGACGGCTTTGGTCGGCGATGAAGTCAACCTGATTCGTCCTGAGCGCTTCGGAAGCGGCTCGGCTCCGACCGCAGTGCGCGCGATGGTTCGCTACCGCTCGCAACCAGCGCCCGGGACCGCTGCGCTTCGCGACGACGGCTCGCTCGAGCTGAAGTTTGCGCAACCTGTGCGCCCGGCCTCGCCGGGCCAACTCGTCGCATTGTTCGAGCCCGATACCGATGAGGTGCTCGGAGCGGCAACGATTCGCGAAGCATTTTAGTGGACTGCGGCCCAATCGCGATCGCCGCGTTGCGGCTCATCTTCGGCGATCGTTACGCGCGCGATTTCTCGATCGCGCTGTGGGATGGAACCGTGATTACGGCCGAGCACGAATCTCGCTTCACGTTGCGCGTGAACCACCCCGGAGCGCTACGCCTTGCCTTTCGGCCTCCGGTCGATCTCAACGCCGGTCGCGCATTTGTCGCAGGCTTGATCGACTGCGACGGTGAGATCGAAGCGGCCGTCGACGAATTCCAAAAGGCGCTCGACCGGCTTCCAAAACGATCCTTGCCGCTGCTCCTCGGTCTGCTGATGCGTTTGCCGAAGGCGCAAAGCGGCAGTCTGCGTGAGGCGCATCTCCACGGCCGGTTGCATTCGCGACCTCGCGATCGCGCCGCGATCAGCTTCCACTACGATCAACCGGTCGCGTTCTACCGTGCGTTTCTCGACAGCGAGCTCGTCTACTCTTGCGCATATTTCGACAACGCACAATCGCTGGACGAAGCCCAGCTCGCCAAGATTGACTACACGCTGCGAAAGCTGCGCCTGCGGCCGGGCGAGTCGCTGTTGGATATCGGATGCGGATGGGGAGCGCTCGTGATTCGCGCCGCACAGAAGTTTGGCGCCCGAGCGCTCGGGGTCACGCTCAGCAGCCGTCAGCGCGAAGAAGCCCGGCGCCGCATCGCGCAACTGGGCATCGCCGAGCGAGCAGCCGTCGAAACGTGTGACTATCGAGAGATCGGCGGTACGTTCGACAAGATCGTGAGCGTCGGGATGTTCGAACACGTCGGGCGCCAAAAGCTGCCTCAATACTTCGAGGGCGCCTTCGCAAAACTGCGGGCCGGCGGTCTTTTTTTGAACCACGGGATCGCAGAGCAAAGCGCGGGACGCGCCGGCGGCAAGGCGCACGGGTTCATGGAACGCTTCATCTTTCCGGACGGTGAACTCGTCGTGCTATCCGACGCGCTGCGGTTCGCCGAACGGGCCGGCTTTGAAATTCGGGACGTCGAGAACCTACGCGAACACTACGTTCGAACGCTACGCTGTTGGGTCCGCAACTTGGAACGTCATCGGGATGCGGCCGTCGAAGCCGCCGGCATTGAATCGTACCGCGCCTGGCGGCTGTACATGGCCGGCAGCGCGCAGGGCTTTCGTGTCGGACGCCTTGGGCTGTTTCAAGCCCTCCTGGCAAAGCCGGATGCCGGCGGCGGCGTAACGATCCCGGCTACACGCCGTGACTTGTACGGCTGACCGCTAAGCCGTGGCGAGCGCCACGTCCGTGCGCAGATTCCAATACGTGTCGCGGATGACCGGCCGAAAGCCGGCACTCAGGATAATCTCTTCAAGTTGCTTGCGCGTCGCCTCGTTCGTCGAGCCTGCGTCGTGCACGACCTGCTCCTCCAAGATCGTGCCCCCCATATCGTCGCATCCATAGAAAAGCGCTAGTTGGCCCAACTTCAACCCCGGCGTCAGCCAGGAAGCCTGCAAGTGCGCGAAGTTATCGAGAAACAAGCGTGAGATTGCCAGCACGCGCAGGTAGTCGAGGCCGGTTGCTTCGCGGCCGCGCAGCGGCGTCTTGAACGGCACGTAGTACCAGGGGATAAAAGCGGTGAACCCACCTGTTTCGTCTTGCAGGTCGCGCAAGACTGCGAGGTGCTCGATGCGCTCGTCCAGCGATTCGATCGAGCCGAACATCATCGTGGCGGTCGTGGGCATCCCGAGCTGCTGCGCCTCGCGCATTACACCGAGCCATTCTTCGGGTTTGACTTTGCGCGCGCTAATGCGCTTGCGCACACGCTCGACCAGAATTTCCGCGCCTGCACCCGGCAAAGATTTCATGCCCGCCTCCTTGAGGCGAACCAGCACGTCGCGCACCGGCAGCTCCTCGATGTGCGCTAATCCGACAACCTCGGACACGCTCAAGGAATGGATGTCGACGCTGGGGTACTCGCAGCGCACGCGCGCAAAGAGCTCTTCGAACCATTCGAGGCGCAGCTCGGGGTTGACGCCACCTTGAATCATGATCTGCGTGGCGCCCTGATCCGCCGCGAACTTGACGCGCGCCAAAACCTGGTCGTGCGTCATCGTGTGGCCCTCGGCGTGCCCTTGCGGCCGGAAGAACGCGCAGAACGTGCAGTGGACGTTGCAGACGTTCGTGTAATTGATCGTCGTGTCGATCACGTAGGTCACGTCGTGGCTGGGATGCAGCTGCATCCGACGCATGTGGGCGGCAGCGCCAAGATCATGCAGCGGTGCTTCCTTACATAAGCGCACTGCTTCGTCGAACGAAAGGCGCCCGCCGCCGGCGGCGCGCTCGAGCAGCCTAACGAACGACACCGACCGGCTCGGGGACGGTGGGCGGCACGCGATCGATTGCGCCGATGGCCGCCAGCTCGCGACAGTAGGCGGCCAGACCACGCTGGGCGGCCGCATCCAGCGTAAAGTTCAAATGCGCGTAGTACGTTTCGTAAAAGCCGGGCGGCCGCGGCACCGCTCGCTGTGCGCGTGCCGCGACGAGGTGCGGATGCGCGCGCCCCCACGCGTACGCCTCGGCCAGCGCGAGCATGCAAGCCGCAACCTCGGCCGGCCTCTGCGCATAAACGTCCCCACGCGCCGCCCACACGGCGAACACGATCGGCTCACCCGTCCAGTCGTGCCACAGCTTGCCCAGATCGTACACGGATTCCGGCGGAAACTCGAGCCGCGCATCGATCGCGCGATCGCCGATCAGCAAGGCTGGTTCCCCACCGCGTGCGACACGCAGGGGATCGGCGGATGGCACGTACGCCGCGCGTACGCCGTAGCGGCGCTCGAGCAGCACCCGCAGCAGATTTGCGCCGGTGGCGGATTCGTTCGTCACGGCAATCGTGGCCCCGTCCAGCATGGCAGGCGGCGTGCGGGCGATCAGCACGACGGAGATCACGTCCTTCGGGGCGCCGATACAAAGATCGGGCAGCAGGACGAGCTCGGCGGCGTGTTTGGCGTACGCATAGGCGCTGATTGGGCTTAAGTCCAGCTCAGCGCGCAGCAGCATCGCGTTTAGTTTTGCCGGCGCGTCGCTGTGCAGCGTGCCCGGGTAGGCAATCACGCCCTCATCGAAAGCCGCGTAAATCGGCAAATCGTTCGTGTATCGAATGCGTCCGCAACGCAGAGGCATCATCGGCTTAACGCGACGTCCTGTGCTGCCGCCGGCGGACTCCAGTCGAAGGCGAACTCCGCATACGTCGAGTTCCGCCGCACCGGGTCGTACCCGGCTTCCTCGATTAGACGCCGAAACTCGCGATCGTCGACGTACTGGCCTGACTGCGTGCCGGCGCTGTGGTAGATCCGCTCTTCGTCGGTGCTCCCGTGCGTGCCGTCCATGTCGTCGGCGCCGAAATGCAGCGCCACCTGACAGACCTTGATCCCTTGAATCATCCAGTAGGCTTTTATGTGATCGAAGTTGTGCAGCATCAACCGTGCGACCGCGAACATCCGGATGTCATCCAGGCCGCTCGTCCAGCCACAATAGCTCAACTCGTTGCCGTCCGGATGAAACGCCAGCGGAATGAAGGCGTTGTATCCGGGCGCGCGCGTCTGGCTTTGGCGCAATCGCACCAGGTGATCGAGTCGTTCTTCAATGGTTTCGATCGTGCCGTAAAGCAGCGTTGCATTAGAGGCAATTCCTTGGCGGTGGGCCTCTTCGTGCACCTCGAGCCATTGGTCCGCCGTAACTTTATTTGGGCAGATCTGTTTGCGAACGCGCTCGGCGAAGACTTCCGCGCCGCCGCCGTTGATGTTGTCGAGGCCCGCGGACTTCAGTTCGGACAGAAGCTCCGGGTAACCCATGCGATGACGGCGAGCCATGTAGTCTAGCTCGGCCGCGGTAAAGAGCGAAAGCTGCACATGCGGCAGCCGTTCCTTGAAGCGTCGCATCAGGGGCAGCCAGTAGTCGAGCGAGAGCTGACGCGGATCGTGCCCGCCGACGATGTGGATCTGGTTGAAGTTCGTGCCGGTTTCAAGCGCTTTGGCCAGCACTTCATCCGCGGACATCCGAACGGCGCGGTCGGATTCTTTGAACTCGTCTGCCGCAAACGAGCAAAAGCGGCAGCCTGCGTAGCAGACGTTGGTCGAGTTGATGTAACGGTTGAGAACGTAGAAAACCTTGCGTCCGCTCTTGCGCAGCTTTGCGTTGCGCGCCATGCGCCCCAGCGAATGAATGTCCTGCGTGCCAAAGAGCGCTAGCCCGTCCTCAATGGAAAGCGGAATGCCTTCTTCAACTTTGTGCTCGATCGGCCTTAACGCCGGGTCTGCGGTCAACGGCATGGGCGGCTACTTTATAGAGAGCGCTTCTTCAATCCCCGAGGAAGCCTGGAAAAAGTTCAACCTGCAGTACAAGGCAGATCGCGAGCGCGACGTTGACCGCCACGATTCCCAGCAGAAAGCCACCACCGAGGTCGGTCGGATAGTGGGCCCCTAGCGCGAGGCGCGCCCAATACACCGCTGCAACCAACAGTCCCAGCGCAGCCGCGCCCCAGGCGCGTACGGCGCGCGGCAGTTCGCTGCGCAAGAGCAACAGAAACCAGAAGCCGTAAAACGCGACCGCCAGCGCGGCGTGGGAGCTCGGGTACGCGGACGCCGTTTCGTGCTTGACTACCCACCAGAGCGGACGCGGGCGCATGAAAGCGCGCTGAAAGAGATCGCTTGCGCCCCAAGTGACCACTAAGGTCGCGATCGTCACAGCAACCCGCGCTCGCCAGCGCGGAAGCGCGATCGCGATTGCGATGAGCACGGCACATAGCGGCATGAGCCAGTATGCGTACAGCGTCCACGTTAGGATCCACGCCGCGAGGTCGCCGTGCCCGACCAGCTCCCGCGCCGACCGATCGAGGTCGCCGGGCGGGCGGTGCGACACGTATAATCCGAGCACGAGGAACAGCGCATAGGCGAGAATCGCGATGACCAGAGGCCGCGCGGCCGCGCGATTTAGCGCACGCTTAGGAACCGGTTGCAAAGAGATTTTCTTGGACGCTTTGCGTTAAGCGCGGCGCGATCGTCTCCAATTCGGAAAGACTGAGCAAGATGCGGCGCGGTTTCGTGCCCTCGTGCGGCCCCACGATATTGAAATCTTCGAGCTGCCGCATCAATCGAACCGCGCGCGGATGGCCGATCGAAAACCTTGACTGCAGTTGCGCTGTGGACGCGTAATTGGTTTCGATGATGAATTTTGCGGCTTCATAGCACAGTGGGTCGAGATTCTTGTTGGCGCTCTCGTCGTCGGAAATCGGCGTGACCTCGACATCGAGCAGATTGTCGGGCCGCGCCTGCTTGGCCCAAAAATCAACGAGCCGGTAAATCTCGCTGCCGGTGATCAGCGCGCCCTGCGCGCGAATCGGTTTGGGTGAATCGATTGGTAAATAGAGCATATCGCCGCGCCCGAGCAGCCGCTCAGCCCCCGCCATATCGAGGATCGTGCGCGAGTCAACTTGCGAGCTGGTCGCGAAGGCAATGCGCGACGGGATGTTCGCCTTGATGATCCCGGTGATGACATCGACCGACGGGCGCTGTGTCGCAACGGCTAGGTGGATTCCGGTCGCACGAGCCAGCTGCGCCAGCCGGCAAATCATCGTTTCGACCTTCGCCGGCGCTACCATCATCAGATCCGCCAGCTCGTCGATTGCCACGACGACGTATGGCAGCTTTTCGTTCGGATACTTCGCGTTGTATTCTTCGATCTTGCGAACGCCCGCTTTCGCGAATCGCTCGTAGCGTGCATCCATTTCCTTGGTCATTTCAAAGAGTGCACCGGCCGCCAGCCGTGGGTCCGTGATCACGTCCTTGATCAGATGCGGAATGCCGTTATAGACGGAGAGCTCGACACGCTTGGGATCGATCATCAGCAGCTGCACCTGATCGGGCGTCGCCGAAACCAGGAGCGATGCCAGGATGCAGTTGAGGCACACGCTTTTGCCGCTTCCGGTCGCACCGGCGATCAAAAGATGCGGCATCTTTCCGAGATCACCGAAGACGGGGCGGCCCGTGATGTCTTTACCGAGCGCCATCGTCAGCGGCGGAATGATGCCGCGGCTGGGCAGCGCTTCGAGGATCTCGCGCACGGCCACGACCGACACCGTGGCATTGGGAACCTCGATGCCGACGGCGGACTTGCCCGGAATCGGGGCCTCGATGCGTACGCTCGTCGCAGCCAACGCCAGCGCAAGGTCGTCGGCGAGCGAGGAAATCTTAGAAATCTTTACGCCGCGCTCTGGACGCAGCTCGTAGCGCGTGATCGAGGGGCCGCGCTCGATGTGCATCACCTTTGCGCCCACGCCGAACGAAGCCAGCGTGTCTTCCAAAATGTGCGAGCGGCTGGAATCGTCGATGATCTGCGCTTGCGGCGGATCGAAAAGCGCAAGATCGGGCAGCCGATACTGACGTGAAGCGATGCCGGCCGGCTCGTAGTCGCCGACGATCTCTCCTTCGCCGGCGATTCCTGAATCGTCAGGCGGCGTTACGGCGTCGAAGGGCCGAAGGGCAGCCGAAATCGCGCCGGTTTCGAGAGGCAGCGGCGCAGGCGTAACCTCGACCGGCGGGTCGAACTCGCGGGGGACCGCGGCGCGCCGGCTCTCGCGCAGATCGAATGCTTCCCGCACGCTCTTATGGCCCGCGGGAAGCGCAATGCGCAGTTGGGGCAGCCGGATGCGCTGCAATTGCATGATGCACCATCCGATCGCTTTCTTGACCGAGAGTTCCGTGATCCAGACAGTCAAAAGCAGTGCGATCAGTACGAGCACGATGCGCGCCCCGGCAATGCCTAAAAGCGCGCGCAAGCTCCACCAGATACTAAAGCCGATCGCCCCTCCACGACGGCCGAAGGCCGCATCGAGAATCAAGAAATACCCCAACGCCGCCATGCCCAACGTTGCGATCATGTGTGGCACGTTGATCTCGAGGAAGACGATCGCGGCAAAGAGCGCGATCAGGACCGGAACGAGCGGGGCGGCATTGCCGAACAGTGCGCGCAAGGTGCCGGCGATATGCAGTCCGATGACTCCGGCATGCGCGGCGGGCAAGATCAGCGCGATTCCTAAGAGGACGGCGAGACCGAGCGCGGCAATCCCCGCAATCTCGAAGTTCAAGCGCGCTTTCGCGGTCGCCTTGCGGCGTACGCGTGCCATGAACTCTTTTACTTCGTCATAAAAGGCAGGAGTTCTTTTGAGCGCAGCTACCGTCGTCGTCTTAGAGGGCGACCAAACCGGTCAGGAATTATTACTGGAAGGACTGCGACTGCTCGATCGGTCCGTGATCGACGTCGATCTCGACTTCGAACGTTACGATCTTTCGCTCGAGCACCGGCGCGCGACCGCAAATGCCGTCGTCCTCGAGGCCGCCGATGCGCTTAAACGCGCGAGGTTCGGCATCAAAGCAGCCACGATTACGCCCGAGGGCATGGATGACGTCGGTTCGCCGAACGCGCTTTTGCGCGGGGCAGTGGATGGGAAAGTGATTGTGCGCACCGGCCGCCGATTACCAGGGGTTCGACCCGTCGCAGGCATACATGCGCCGATTTCGATCGTGCGCATGGCGGTCGGCGATGCGTACGGCGCACGAGAATGGCGCGAAGGGAAAGGCGCCGACGAAGCCGCCTTCCGCACCGAACGAATCGAGCGCGGCATCTGCCGCGCGGTCGCGGAATACGCGTTCGTACATGCCAAGAAGACGGCTTCCAAGGTGTTTGGCGGACCGAAGTACACGGTTAGCCCTATCTACGAAGGAATGCTGAAGGAAGAAATGGATGCGGCGGCTGCGCGTCATCCCGAGGTTCCCTATGACCCGCAGCTGATCGATGCGACGTACGCGCTGCTCTTGTCCAGTCCCGGTGACGCAATGGTCATCCCGTCGTTGAACCGCGATGGCGACTGTCTTTCGGATTTCGTTATGCAACTCTTCGGCTCGATTGCGGGCGCCGAATCGGTTCTTTTGAGCTTTGACCCTTCGACGTTGCTCAGGGCAGGCTGCCAACTCAAACCGTTGGTCGTGATGACCGAGGCGCCGCATGGAACGGCGCCGCGCCTAGCCGGGCGCAACGTCGCCAACCCGATGGCGATGATTCTGGCTACGGCCGCACTGCTCTCCTACATTGACGACAAGCGTGCTACGCAAGCCTCGCGGGCGATCTACGAAGCGACCCTCGAAGCGGTATACGAGGGCACCGCAACCGTCGATCTCGGAGGGAACGCCTCGACGACCGAATTCACCGATGCGGTCGTTGAAGGCGTCAAACGCAAACTCGACGTGTGGTCGAGCCTATGACGCAATCAGCGCCACGCCGGCGAGCGCGCATGCCAAACCCGCATATTGCGCACGCCCTAACCGCTCTTTCAAGAAGATCCACGCGAGGGCCACGGTGCTCGCGGGATAGAGCGAAGTGAGGACTGCGGCGATCGCCAGGTTGCCATTGAAGGTTGCCAAGACGTAAAACGCATTCGCGGTCACGTCGATCGCCCCGGCAGCCAGAATCAGCGACCACGCGCCCGGCGCTGGACGAAGCGAGTTACGCGTCAAGAACGCGATCGAAGCCAACGCTGCAACCGACGCCAGCCGCGCGCTGACCAAAGGATAGAGCGCGGCGTGCGCGCCGCTACGCGCCAAGAAAAGATAGAATCCGCCCAGGAGCAGGCCCGACGCAACGGCTTCTTTGAGACCGGCTGTTCGCCACTCGATCAGGCCGGTTTCTTCATGCGAACTCGAAATGAGCACGATTGCTGCGAAGGCCGCAAGCATGCCGGCAATCTGAAATGCCGAAAGCCGCCCGCCGCTAAGCGTACTGACGGCAGTCGGCACCGCGGCGGCCAGCACGGCCGTTATCGGCGAGACGACGCCCATCTTTCCGATCGACAGCGCGTGGTAGAGCAACGCCAGGCCTAGGCCGCCGCAGATACCGGCGATCGCGCCCCAGCCGTAGTCGGTCGCCGTAGCGCGCCCCGGCACAAACGGAAGAAGCGCGACCAACAGTACCAGGCCCGCCGCTTGCGACATCACCACGACGCCCCAAATCGGCGAACGCTTAGCGGCTAAGCCGCCGCAAAAATCCGCCGAGCCGTAGAGCGCGGCCGCGCACAAGCCAAGCAGTATCGTCATCGGTGAAGCGGCATTGAATTGTCACGCTGGGTGACAAGGGCGTTACGGAGCGCCAAACACGGCGCGTAGTGCCGGGTCATCGAGACGTAGGATCGAGCGCGTCCCGCAACCCATCGCCAAGGAGATTGAATCCCAACACCATCGTCGTGATGGCGATCCCCGGGAAGATCAGTGCCCACGGCGCCGAGAGCCAATAATCGCGCGCGTCGTTGAGCATGGCCCCCCATTCGGGCGACGGCGGGCGCGCGCCCAGCCCGAGATACGAAAGCCCTGCAGCCTCGAGCTCGGCGGTTGCGATCCCCAAGGTTGCTTGGACGAGTAGCGGCGCCAAAATATTCGGCAGGATGTGGCGGGCGATGATCCTCGGAATCAACGCGCCGAGCGCGCGCGCAGCTTCCACGTATTCGAGGTTGCGGATCGCCAGCACCGAGGAACGCGCCAGGCGCGCGTACTGCGGAATGTACACGATGCCGACGGCGATCATCAGGTTGTTGATGCTAGGGCCGAGGATCGTCGTGATGCCGATAGCCAAAATGATCGATGGAAACGCGAGCATCAGATCCATCGCGGCCATCAATACGCTCTCGAGTTTTCCGCCAAAATATCCGGCCAGCACGCCGATGACGGTTCCAACGGTAATCGCCAAGCCGACGGCGAGAAACCCGATCCGAATCGAAATTCGCGCGCCGTAAACGATCCGAGCAAAGATGTCGCGCCCGAGCTTGTCGGTTCCCATCAAGTGCTGGAGCGTCGGGTGGGCCGCCGGGCGCAAGAGGTCTTGCGCCAGCGGATCGCTGTGCGCAACCAATGGCGCCAGCAGCGCCGCCGAGGCGATCAGGCAGACGATCACCAGGCCGACGAGCGCCCCCGGCGACCGCCGCAAACGTAACCAGACATCGCCTACGTAGCTGCGCGCCGCCGGAACGAGTTCTTCATTTTGCGCCAGCGTGATCTCCACTGGCGGGGCTTAAACTTCCATCACGACCGGAATCACGATTGGCCGCCGTTTGGTGCGCGCATAGACGGCGCGGGCCAGACCGCTGCGAATGTGCTCTTTGACGGTATTGATGTCGCGAATGCCCTCGACGGAGCAGCTCTCGATGATCGTAACGAGTTCGTTGCGCAATTCGACCAGGACGCCGTCTGATTCGGGAATGTAAAATACGCCGCGAGTCACCAGGTCCGGGCCCGCAATCACTCGTGCTTCTTCGCTGTCGATCGTCACCACGACCATCATGATGCCGTCGTTGGAGAGCGCTTTGCGATCGCGCAGCACCCCTTCGCCGATGTCGCCCACTCCCGAGCCGTCCACCATTACGTGTCCACCATAAGTCTTACCGACCTTGTCGCCACCCTGCGCGGTAAACTCTAAAACGTCGCCGTCCTCAACGACAAATACATTTTCAGGCAGCACGCCCGTGCGCATGGCGAGCTGGCCGTGCATGACGAGCATCCGGTACTCACCGTGAAGCGGCATGAAGTACTTCGGGCGCACCAGGTTGAGCATCAACAACAGTTCTTCTTGCGATGCGTGACCGGACACGTGCGAACGGCCGTCCGTCCCATGAATGACCGTTGCGCCGAGCTTATAAAGGTTGTTGATCGTCTTGTAGACGCTGCGCTCGTTACCGGGAATCGGCGTCGCGCTGATCACGACGGTATCGCCCCGTACGATCTTGAACTTGCGATGGTCGCGCACCGCTAGACGCGTGAGCGCCGACATCGGTTCGCCTTGCGAGCCCGTCGTCATGACGACGATTCGCTCAGGCGGATACTCGTCAACCTCTTCGATCCGGATCACCCGGCCGGCGGGAATATCCAGATATCCCAATTCGCTAGCGTATTGGAGGACGCTTTGAAGCGAGCGGCCCAAGAACGCCAGCTTGCGGTCGAACTGGACTGCGTGGTCCACGACCTGCTGAATGCGCGGTACGTTGGACGCAAAGGATGCGATGATGACGCGCCCCTTCGCATGCGAAAAGATCGAGGTAAACGCTTCGCCGACCATCCGTTCGGAAAGCGTGTGGCCGGGCCGTTCGGCGTTCGTGCTGTCGGAGAGCATGCACAGCACGCCCGCATCCCCGACCCGAGCGATCGCCGCGAAGTCCGCCGGCTGTCCATCGATCGGCGTTTGATCGAACTTGAAATCACCGGTGTGAAAGATCGTGCCCACGGGCGTGCGGATCGCGAGCGCGCATGCCCCGGCCACGGAGTGGTTGATGTGCACGAATTCGACCTGGATCGAGCCATAGTCCACGCGATCGCCCGGCTCGACGGTCCGGAAGTTTCGGTCGTCGAACTTATGTTCGCGCGCTTTGGCCTTGATCAGCGCCAGCGAAAGCGGCGTACCGACGACCGGCACGTCAAACTCGCGTAAGAGGTACGGGATGCCGCCGATGTGATCTTCGTGACCGTGCGTAACCAGCATCGCTCGGAATTTATGCGCGCGCTCGCGCAAATATGAAAAATCGTTGATGACGATGTCTACGCCGTACATCTCGTCGTCGGGGAACATCAAACCGCAATCAACGGCGACGAGATCGTCGTTCGTCTCGATCAACGTCATGTTGCGGCCGATCTCCCCGCAGCCGCCCAGGGGGATGATTCGCGCGAACGGTTCGGCCGGCGGAGCCGGCACGACCAAGGTATCGACGCGCACGCCGGGGGTCACTTTAGGAACAGCGCGCTCGACGTGAAGGGGCTTGCCGGAGGATCGTCCATGCACCGCTGGGTACTCGTCACGACACTCGCCTTAGTCATTCTGCTTGGCGCTTCCGTTTCGGCGAAGCATTCCGAGCCTCATGCGCGCAGGATCTCGCATGCTTCGCCTGCGCTAGGCATGTACTCGCGCCGGGCACTTCGCAAAGCGGCGATCATCCTGCAGCTCAAACTCTTCGAACTTCGAGAGGAGCGGCTCGAGAGAGTGCGCCGGGTGATCGAAAAACGTCTGCCGGTTGACGTGTTCTTCTGTCGCGACTAAGCGCCCAACGCCCAAAAAGGCAGGCGCCGACAGGGCGCTGAAAATTTCGGCGCAGCAGCCGGAGGACAACCGCGATCACCACTTCCGCCGCACCACAGGACGATCAGAACGGCTTAGCGACCGCGCTCAAGGTGATCGTTGCGCCGCGCGAAGCCTTCGAAAGGTTGCGGACCGCGCCGAGCTGGGGCTGGGCATTTTTGATTACGATCGTGCTTGGCGCTATCGGAGCCTTGCTGAGCATGCCCGCGGCCATGCACGGATTTACGGCATCGGCGGCCCACCAGATGGCCGCCAACGCGCAATATGCGCAGATGAACGCGGCGCAGCGCCAGCAAGTGTTGGCGTTCACCTTGCTGGCGGTCCGCTTCGCGTGGATCTTCGTTCCGCTCTTTTTGCTTTTCAGCTCGTTCTTACAAACGATCGTGATGCTCGTCTTCAATGCGATCGGCGGCGGTTCGGGAACGTTCAAAACGCTTTGGGCTTGTGCGATGAACATCGCGGTACCGGGATTTGGACTCTACCAATTCGCTATCGGAATCATCAACGCGGCGCGAGGCCCGACTGCATACAACTCTTCGCTCGACTACCTTCTCGCGATGCCCAGTTTAGGATGGCTTTTTCCACACGGCAGCCCGGCCACGGTCGCCTTTTTCTCGACCTTTAATCCATTTTCAATCTGGTCGCTTTTCCTCACCGCAGCCGCAATGCTGACCGTTGCGCGTACTTCGAGAATCAATGCCTATCTGCCGGCAGTGCTGATCGTCTTGGTTGCGGCCCTTTTCGCGATGGGAGGGCAAGCCAGGTCGTAGCCCGACCGCGCGTGGGCGCCCGGTCGCCCAAGGGGCGGGTCAGGCACGCTGCGGAACCTTTATTCGTTCTTTGGGTAAGTAAGGCTCAGTTAACTCATTGCTTGATGTCAGGATAGGTCGAATTCGAATCATGAAAACTCGCTTGTTGCCGATGCTGATCGTCGCCCTTTCGGGCGCCGTCATCGGCAGTTTTGCCATGATGCTCTACGCCAGCACGCACTTCGCGAACGTCGCCGGACCAAACAACACCCCCCCGGCGCTCTCCGCCGCGCCCGTCTACAGCGGCGCCAGCGACCAGGACCGCATCGTCAGCGCCGTCAAGCGCGTCGAACCCTCCGTCGTGGCCGTCAACTTGGTAGTCAACGGGCAACAAGTCGCGCCGCTCGATCCCTTCTCGCAATTCTTCGGCGGAAACGGCCCTCAGGGTGTGCAGCGCTTCCGAGCGCGCGCTTCGGGTTCCGGATTCGTTTTTAAGAGCAACGGCGAAATCCTCACCAATGCGCACGTCGTGACCCCGCCCCATAACGGCACGATCTCGAGGCTCGACGTGATCTTCAACAACGGCGATCATGTGCCGGCGCATGTCCTCTCGGCAAACATCAACGCCGATCTCGCCTTGATCAAGGTCGACAACTATTCGAAGCTGCCGCCCCCGGTCGAACTTGGGAATTCGGATCGGCTGGAAGCCGGACAGTGGGCGATCGCCATCGGCGAGCCGCTCGAGCTGCAGCGCACGGTGACCGTCGGCGTCGTTTCCGGCTTCAACCGCGAGGAGCCGATCCCCGACGAAAACGGTGGCTTGATCGACTTCAAAGGGCTGCTGCAAACCTCGGCTCCGATCAACCCCGGCAACTCCGGCGGCCCGCTCGTGGACGTCAATGGCCGCGTGATCGGGGTCAACCAATCTACTGCCGCACCCGGCCAAGCGCAAGGCATCGGGTTTGCCATTCCGGCGAACATCGTTCGCGATCGCATCGCTGACCTTGAGAAAAACCCCGGCGTCCACCAAGGGACGAACGTGGGCTTCATCGGCGCGCAACTGGTCACGCTCAACAGCGACATCCGCACGCAGATCAGTTATACCGGCTCGACCGGCGTGGTCGTGGCGCAAGTGCTCGATGGGACGCCGGCCAACGCCGCAGGCCTGCAAGCCGGGGACGTGATCCTGCGGGCGAACGGTCAAGCGGTCACGACCGCAGACCAAGTCGTCAAGCTCATTCGGGCCAGTAAACCCGGCCAAACCCTCAACCTCGAGATCTGGTCGCGCGGCACGAAGCGGCTTGCCAGCGTCAATGTGAGCGAACGCCCGGCGGACTATTACCAGCCGCCGCAGCAACCGCAGCAGCCGTAGACGCACGGGGGGCCGCCTTGCAACCGTGGGGCCGGCCCCTCTTGTCTTAAGTAGTGGAACCCAAGAGCGCCGGCCAAGTATCATGGTCGGTACCTTATTATCCTCGTAGTCGCATAAGGGGCAAGGCCAAATCGCGATGAGCACCCGGTTCCGGGTGGCTCTGCGAGAGCAGCTGGTCCAGCGATTCGGAAAGAGAGTGAAAACTTAAGATGGCAAAAGTGGTCGGAATCGACCTGGGCATAACGAATTCCGTTGTGGCCGTGATGGAGGGCTCGCAGCCTACCGTCATCGCGAATGCCGAAGGCAGTCGTACGACGCCCTCGGTCGTTGCATTTACAAAAACGGGCGAACGCCTTGTCGGTCAATTGGCGAAGCGCCAAGCGATCACGAACCCGGAGCGAACGGTCGCATCGATCAAACGTCACATGGGCGAAGGCGATTACCGGATCAAGATCGACGGCAAAGATTACACGCCGCAAGAAATCTCGGCGATGATCCTGCAAAAACTCGCCAACGACGCTTCAAACTATTTGGGCGAGCGCGTTACCAAAGCCGTGATCACGACGCCGGCGTACTTCAATGATGCTCAGCGCCAAGCAACCAAAGACGCGGGTAAGATCGCAGGTTTGGAAGTGCTGCGCATCATCAACGAGCCAACCGCGGCTGCCCTTGCCTACGGCCTCGATAAGAAGGGCAACGAGACGATCTTGGTGTGGGATCTCGGCGGCGGCACGTTCGACGTTTCTATTCTAGAAGTCGGCGACGGCGTATTCGAAGTCAAAGCCACCAACGGCGACACGCACCTGGGCGGGGACGACTACGATAAGCGCATCGTCGAATATCTGGCAGCAGAATTCCGCAAGGATCAGGGCATCGACCTCGGCGGCGACCGCCAAGCGATGCAGCGCCTGACCGAAGCCGCCGAAAAGGCGAAGATCGAGCTGTCGTCGGTCGTGCAGACCAACATCAATCTGCCGTTCATCACCGCGGACCAAAACGGTCCGAAGCATCTGGATCTGACCCTGACGCGCGCGAAGTTCGAGGAATTGACTAGCGACCTGACCGATCGCTGTCTGCAGCCCTTCAAGAACGCGATTGCAGATGCGAAACTTGACGTCTCCAAAATCAACGAGGTGATCCTGGTCGGCGGCGCGACACGCATGCCGGTGATCCAAGAACTCGTCCGCAAGCTGACCGGAAAAGATCCCAATCAATCGGTCAACCCGGACGAAGTCGTAGCGGTCGGCGCAGCGATTCAGGCCGGCGTGCTCGCGGGCGAAGTCCGCGACGTCGTTCTCCTCGATGTAACCCCGCTCTCGCTGGGCCTCGAAACGCTGGGCGGCGTCATGACGACGCTCATAGAGCGCAACACGACGATTCCGACCCGGAAGACGCAAATCTTCACGACGGCGGAGGACGGGCAGACGTCCGTCGACATCCACGTGCTCCAAGGCGAGCGTCCCATGGCGCAAGACAACAAGACGTTGGCACGTTTTCGACTTGAAGGGATTCCGGCGGCGCCGCGCGGCATTCCGCAAATCGAAGTCACGTTCAACATCGACGCCAACGGCATCGTGAACGTCTCCGCCAAGGACCTGGGCACCGGGCGCGAGCAGCAGATTCAGATCACTGCCACGACCAATCTGGGCCAAGAGGAAGTCGAGCGTATGGTCAAGGAGGCCGAAGCATCTGCAGCCGAGGACCAGCGCAAGAAGGAAGAGGCCGAGGTTCGCAATCAGGCCAGCAGCCTGATCTATTCGACGGACAAGTCGCTCAAGGAAGTCGGCGATAAACTCGACGCCGGCGCACGCGGCGAGGTCGAAACGGCACTCACGGAACTGCGTCGCATTTCGGAAAACGGCACCGTCGCCGAAATCAAGCCGGCGATCGAGAAGCTGCAGCAAGCCAGCTATAAGATGGCGGAACTGCTCTATCAGAAGACGCAGGCGAGCTCTGCCGGCGCCACCGGCAACGGCGCCGCATCGGAACAATCGACGGCGCAAAGCGGCGCGAGCGAGGGCGCCACGAACGAAGACGTCATCGACGCCGAGTTCAAAGAATCCAAGTAACGGGCGAACGCCCGGGGATCACTCCCCGGGCTCGCTTGTTTTTTGAAGTGCGCGCAAGAGGGCTCTGCTTTAGGTCATGATGCAAGAAGATCAAACACAATCCGCCCAAACCGCCGCGCAAGCCCCGGAGGGCTCTGCCGCCAACGGTGAGGTTGACGCGGGCGTTGACCTGAAAGCGCAGTTGGATGCGGCCAATGCCAAGGCCGACGAGAACTACAACCGCTTCCTGCTCGCAACGGCGGATTTCGAGAATTACAAGAAACGCATCGAGCGCCAGTTCGCAGACATCGCGCTGGCCGGGCGCAAAGCGCTGCTGCGGCAGCTCTTGCCGGTCATTGACAACCTCGAGCGCGCCCTCGCGGTCGATGACGCCAGCGAAGGGCTGCGCGGCGGCGTACATCAGACGCTCAAAGGCTTCGAATCCGTGCTCGCGGCCGAAGGCGTACGCTCAATTGCGGACATCGTCGGTCGGCCCTTCGATCCCAAGACTGCCGAGGCAATCGGAACCCGCGCGGCCGACGAGATTGCCGACGACACCGTCGTCGAGGAAACGCAAAAAGGGTACCTGCTTGGCGACGAAGTGCTGCGACCCGCAAAAGTGATCGTCGCAAAAAGCGACGCTTCGACGGCCTAACGCCGCTGCATGCCGTTAAGTTATAAGAACTATTACGATATCTTAGGCGTTCCGAAAACTTCGCCTGAAAAGGACATAAAGTCCGCGTATCGCAAGCTCGCGCGCAAATGGCACCCCGATGCCAATCCCGACAATCCGCGCCAAGCCGAAGAAAAATTCAAAGACATTCAAGAGGCCTACGAGGTCTTAGGCGATCCGGAGAAGCGCCGCAAGTACAACGTTCTGGGCAGCAACTGGCAGCAGGCGTCCCAGCAAGCCGAACAGCAGCACCGTTATCGGTCGGCACAGCACGATACCGTCTTTGATTTCGGAGACATAGGGGGCGCCGGTGCTCAAGGTCCCAGCGGCTTTTCCGACTTCTTCGACATGTTCTTCTCGGGGATCGGTCGGCGGCAAACGGGCACGCGGTCGGGATTTGCGCAGCGCGGCCAAGATCTCGAAACGACGATCGACCTTACGCTGCGCGACGTGTTCAACGGCGGGAAGAGATCGGTTTCACTGCAGGTCGAAGACATCTGCCCGCGCTGCGGAGGCACGGGTACGCAAGCCGGCGGACTCTGTTCGCAGTGCCACGGCACGGGCCGCTTGCTGACGACAAAGAAGTTCGACGTAAACATTCCCAAAGGCGTGCGTGAGGGTCAGCGGATCCGGCTCGCCGGCCAGGGAGGAAGCGGATTGGGCGGCGGCCCGAACGGCGACCTCTTCTTAATCGCGAAGCTGAACGAAGATCCGACCTATAAGCGACGCGGCGACGATCTCTTTGTCGATCTGCCGGTCAGCATTTACGATCTCGTACTCGGCGGCGAGGTCAAGGTTCCCACGCTGATGGGGCAAGTCCAGATGACGATCCCCCCGGGCACGCAGAACAATCGCACCTTGCGACTCTCGGGCAAGGGAATGCCCAAAGCGCGCAACGGGGGAGCCGGCGATCAATACGTCCGCTTGATCGGACAGTTGCCGCAAAATCTGACCGACAAAGAGAAGAAACTCTATCGCGAACTGGCCGCCCTGCGCAACGGCAAGCAGTAGCGATGTTAGGCGGACCGCCGGTCCACTTGATGTGGTCCAGCACCTATCGGCCGGATAAACCGCAAGTCCGCAAAGTTGACCTGCGGCGGATTGGCGCGTTCTTTGCGCCTTACTTGAAACAGAACACGATCGTGCTCGCCTGCATGGTTGTGGTCTCGCTGTTGGGCCTGCTGCCGGCCATCGTCACGGCGCGGATCATCGACAGCGCGATCCCGCACCACGATCTTCGCGAATTGCTGCGCGACGTGTCACTTATCGCGGGATCAGCTCTGGTTGCAATGTTGATCGGGGTCTATCAAGGTTTCTTGAATTCGGTCGTCGGCGAAGGCATCATGCGCGACATCCGCACGCGCTTGGTTGCGCACCTGCACATGATGCCGCTCTCGTTCTTCACCAATACGAAGACCGGCGAGATCATGAACCGCGTTTCCAACGACGTCGACAACATCGATAACGTTGTGACCGGCACGCTCGTCGCGATCATCACGAATGCGCTGACGATCATCACAACGCTCGCCACGATGTTTATTATCAATTGGAAGCTGTCGCTGCTGGCGATTGCCGTCGTACCGCTGATGATTTTGCCGCTCTCGCCGGTGGGCCGCAAGATGTACGACATCCGCAAGCGTACGCGCGAAAAACGCGACGAAATTGAGAGCATCACTCAAGAAACGCTCTCGATCTCGGGGATCACTCTGATCAAGTCGTTCGCACGCGAGAAGTACGAAAAGTCGCGCTTTTACGACATCGGGACGCGGCTGATGAAGCTCGAGATTTCGCTCGCGATGGTCGGGCGCTGGTTCATCGGAGCGATCGGCGCGATGGTCGTCGTCGGGCCGGCCATCGTCTGGTTTGGCGGCGGCTGGCTGGCGATACGCGGGACGCTCACCACGGGCATCATCGTCGCCTTCGTCAGCTTGATCGTGTCGAGACTGTACGGGCCGGCAGCGGCGCTCGCGGGCATCCAGGTGCAGATCGTCAGTGCGCTCGCCGTCTTCGAGCGCATCTTCGATTATCTGGACATGTCGGGCGAGCCGTATGTCGCGCCCGGCGCAATTGCCTTGGAAAAGCTGCGGGGCGACATTGCCTTCGAGGACGTGCACTTCTCTTATACTCCGGACCGCCCCGCGCTCGATGGCGTCAGCTTGCACATCGAGCCGGGACAGGCTGCAGCCTTCGTCGGCCAGTCAGGCGCCGGAAAGACGACGATCACGCAACTCGTACCGCGGTTTTACGATCCACAGCAAGGACGCATCCTTATCGACGGGCACGATGCGCGCACGCTCACGCTTGAGTCGCTGCGGCGCGACATCGGCATCGTCGCCCAAGAGACCTATCTCTTTCACGATACGATTGCAAACAATCTGCGCTACGCGCGAACCGGCGCGAGCGATCACGAATTGGAAGAAGCCGCGCGCGCTGCGAACATCCACGAGTTCATCGCAAGTTTGCCGGATCGATACGAAACGGTGGTCGGCGAGCGCGGCCACAAACTGAGCGGCGGCGAGCGTCAGCGGCTCGCAATCGCGCGCGTCCTCCTGAAGAACCCGCGAATTCTTATCCTGGACGAGGCGACGAGCTCGCTCGATTCCATCAACGAGGCAGCGATCCAAGCCGCGCTGATCGCGTGCATGCAGGGGCGCACGAGCTTGGTCATCGCGCACCGGCTTTCGACGATCCTTTCAGCGGACGTGATCTTCGTCGTCGATCGCGGCAGGATTGTTGAAAGCGGAACCCATCCGGTGTTGCTCGCACGAAACGGCGCCTACGCGCGCCTGTATCGCAAACAGTTCCGGGAGACGGCCATCGCAACGTGAGGACCGCAGCCACAGCGAAACCGAAGACCATCGACGAGTACCTTACAACTTTGAGCAACCAGAAGCGCGTTGCACTCGAGAAACTTCGACGAGCCATCAAGTCCGTCGCGCCAACGGCCGAGGAGTGCATCAGCTACGGGTTGCCGACCTTCCGCCTCGGCGGAAAGATGCTGGTGTCCTTTGGCGCGGCCGCGAAGCACTGCGCCTTCTACGCCGGTGCACATCCCGTTCAAGCTCTAAGGAACGAGCTCAAGGCCTACGATACCAGCAAAGGCACGATCCGTTTTCAAGCGGACGCTCCTATACCCGCCGTATTAGTGAGCAAGCTGGTGAAGGCTCGGATCGCGCAGTACGCCGCCCAAAAACCGCTCGCAGCGGGCAGCTCTAAGCCCCTCCGCTGAGTCTTCGGTCACACTTCGACAAGCTCAGTGTGACACCGAAACTTTGCTTTAGCGCTGCGTCGCGAGCATTACACCGTCTTGTGCAGTTGCATTACCATCGGCGCGACCGGCACATGGAGAGCCGGCTCGGTCGCCGCTTTGACTTGTTCGATCGTCACGCCCGGCGCGAGCTCGCGCAGAATCAGCCCTTCGCGCGCAATGTCGATCACTGCCAGATCGGTGATGATCCGCTGCACGACGTGCTTTCCCGTAAGCGGCAGCGAGCATCGATTGACGATCTTATGAGCGCCGCCTTTAGCGACGTGCTCCATCATCACGATTACGCGCTTGGCGCCGTGCACGAGGTCCATCGCGCCGCCCATGCCCTTGACCATCTTCCCTGGGATCATCCAATTGGCGAGGTCACCCTTGCCGGAAACCTGCATCGCTCCTAGGATCGCGACATCGATGTGGCCGCCGCGGATGATGCCGAATGACGTGGCCGAATCGAAGAACGACGCTCCGGGCAATACCGTCACCGTTTCTTTGCCGGCGTTGATCAGGTCGGCATCTTCGTGTCCTTCTAGCGGGTAGGGCCCCATTCCCAAAATGCCGTTTTCACTTTGCAAGACAACCGTTACGCCTTTGGGGACATAATTTGGTACAAGTGTGGGCAAACCGATCCCCAAATTGACGTATTGGCTGTTCTCCAGCTCTTGCGCGACACGTTCGGCGAGTTGATTGCGTGTTAGAGTCATGGGCAGATCCTGAGCTTGGAGTGTGTCATCCTGAGCTTGGAGTGTGTCATCCTGAGCCTGTCGAAGGACGGGTCGTCACCCGCTCGATGCGCTTTCCTTGTGGACCGACGACGACCACGCGCTGTACGAAAATCCCCGGCGTGTGCACGTCCTCGGGCCGCATCGCACCGGGCTCGACGAGTTCTTCGACTTCCGCGATCGTGATTCGGCCGGCGGCTGCGCACAATGGATTGAAATTGCGGGTCGTCTTTTCGTACACCAAATTTCCGTGGCGGTCGCCTCTTGTGGCACGCACCAGGGCAAAGTCGCACACGATGCCCTCTTCGAGCACGTATTCGAGACCGTTGAAGACGCGCGTCTCCTTCTTAGGCGAAGGCAGATCGGTCGATCCGTCGGCCTTGTGTTTCCAGGGCAAGCCGCCGTCGGCTACTTGCGTACCGACCCCCGCAGGCGTGTAAAAAGCCGGAATTCCCGCGCCCCCCGCACGCAACCGCTCGGCTAACGTTCCCTGCGGCACGAGTTCCACTTCCAGCTCTCCGTGCAGGTACTGGCGTTCGAATTCTCGGTTTTCGCCCACGTAGGAGCCGGTCGTCCGCCGGATGCGCTTGTGGTCGAGTAAAACGCCCAAGCCCCAGCCGTCGACGCCGCAGTTGTTCGAAACCGTTACCAAATCGGTGACGCCCACTTCGAGCAGCGCCTCGATCAGGTTGTGCGGAATACCGCACAGACCGAATCCACCGACCGCAATCGATGCGCCGCTTGGTATATCGGCCACCGCTTCAGCAGCCGTTGGAACGACCTTATCCATGGGCTAAAGATACGCAGTCCCAGGATGCGCCCCTTCGCCGCGTGGAAATGATGCATGACAGAAGGAGTTTTGGAATGGCAATTGCCGCACCGTATGCGTCCTCCGAAGAGGAGGCGATGATCCTTGAGGTGGTCCGCAAGCTCGTCGTAGAACGGGTCGCACCGCGCGCGGCAGAGATCGATGAAAACGGCGAATTCCCCGAAGATCTGCGCGTGCTCTTCGCGCAAAACGACTTGCTCGGCATTCCGTTTCCTGCGGAATACGGCGGCCTAGGGGGCTCCTTTGTCACTTACGTGAAGGTCGTCGAAGAAATTGCTAAGGCGTGCGCTTCCAGTTCTCTGATCGTCGCCGTGCAAGAACTCGGCGCGCTGCCGATCCTTATCGGCGGCAACGAAGAACAGAAAAAGAAATACATTCCCAAACTCGCTTCTGGCGAATGGGTCGCTGCGTACGCACTGACGGAGACGGGAAGCGGATCGGACGCAGCCGGGTCAATGCGCGCTCGGGCTGAGAAACGCGGCGATACCTATATTCTCAACGGCACGAAGATCTTCATCACGCACGGCAACGTTGCCGACGTCGTGTGCGCGTTTGCCGTCACCGATCCCAGCAAGGGCGCAAACGGCATTAGCGCGTTCATCCTCGAGAAGACGTTTGTGGGCTTCAAAGTTGGCAAGCGCGAAAAAAAGATGGGGATTCGCGGATCGCCGACCGTCGAGCTGGTATTCGAGAACTGCGAGGTTCCCGCCGCAAATCTGCTCGGCCAAGAGGGCGAGGGGTTTAAGATCGCCATGAAGGTGCTCGACAAGTCGCGGCCCGGCATCGCAGCTCAAGCCCTCGGCATCGCCGCCGGAGCGCTCGACTTTGCAGCCGGCTACGCCAAGGAACGCATGGCCTTCGGCAAGCCGATCGGGCAGCAGCAGGGCGTCGGCTTTTTGCTCGCCGACATGAAGACCGAGGTCGAGGCCGCTCGGCTGCTGGTCTATGAATGCGCGCGTAAGTGCGACGAGAACGCGGCCGACGTCAGCTTGTGGGCAGCGATGTGCAAACTGAAGGCCGGGGACGTTGCGATGCAAGTGACCACGGATGCCGTCCAGATCTTAGGCGGGTATGGGTACTCGACGGAGTATCCGGTCGAACGCATGATGCGCGACGCCAAAATCACGCAAATCTATGAAGGCACTCAGCAAATCCAGCGTCTGGTCATTGCCCGCGCCTTGGTCGGCAAGTGGAAGCCGCCCAACGGAGCGCCGCGACCTTAGCAAGCGGCCGGCAGCTCGATCGGTGACAAGGGGAAGGGTCGGCCAGGCCGAACTTCCCGGCGTTCCATCACGTTATAGAGGCGTGACCCTCACCGCATACCGAGGGAGCAACTCTTCACGGGCTCTTTCGAGAACCCGTGATCATTTTTGTACGAAAGGGGGGTTCATTATGAAGAAGCTCATCGCATCGTTGATCGCTTCGGCGTTCCTATTGACTGGTTCAGCCATGGCGGCCACCAAGCCCATCCACGCGACCAAGCACATCAAGACACACGCCACCACGCACGCCACCAAGCACCCGACGAAGATGTCAGCTAAGAAGCCGACGACGACTAAGAAGCCGACGACCAGCAAGAAACCGACGACCAACAAGAAACCGACGGCCAAGCCTACCAAGAAACCGATGGCGAAGCCCACCAAGTAAACGTCCTTATTGAGTGTCTAAGCGCGGCGAGTTATCGCCGCGTTTTTTTTAGCCGCTCACCGTTACGGGAGGGTGGCCAAAGAGCGGCGGCACGTACCTCCCGACGAGGTAGGAAATCGCAAAAACCGCCGCGCCGAAGAGCACGATCTCTAGCCCCTTGAGGATCGGATTGCGGCCGCTCAACCGTGCCGCGAAAGCTCCGATGGCGAACAGCCCGAGCACCGCCAGCACCAGCCCCGCGATCGCCGCCGCATTGTGCGACGCCGTAAACAAATACGGCACGATGGGTATCACCGAGCCGGCTGCATATGAGAGGGCCATCGCAAACGCGGGACGCAGGCTGCGATCCTGGGCCACGCGCGGATCGATTCCAAACTCGTCCCGTATCATTTCGTGAAGGTAGATGTCCGGGTTTTGCACGAGGCGGCTAACGATCATATGGGCCTCCTCCGCGCTGAAGCCCTTGAGTTTGTAGTACGCAACCTGCTCGGCAAACTCGTCCTGCGGATGCTCTTCCATCTCTGCCTTTTCCATCTCGATCGTGGCCTGCACGACCTCGCGCTCCGATTTACCGCCCAAGTATTGACCGACGCCCATCGAGAGCGCTCCCGCCAAGAGCGCCAGCAAACCGGTGATAATCACGGCCGAACGCTCGCCTTCCGCGACGCCGACGCCGGTCACGATTCCCAGCGTCGTGAGAATGCCATCCTGAACCCCGAAGACGATCTCCCGAATGCTGCGCTGGCGCGCGAGCTGACGGCGTTGCGCGGTGTCGGGAATGCGCGGCTCGACTTTGCGCCAGCCCGGCAGGTCCACGAGCACCGGCTCGGGCAGACCGTGGATGCGTTTCATGCCGATGTCATACCACAAAATCTGCCGCCTAGGCCACCGGAGAGCACCCACAGGAACTCGAAACCCCGCGCAGTGACCGGCGAAGAACCCTCCAATCCGATTGTAGCCGCTGCGATGCGAATCCGCGCGCGGCGCGACCTCGCATCGGCCATAGATTCGACCACGCCGGCTGAACCTGGTCAGTATGAAGACGCCGAGCAGTCGCTGCAAGCCTTTGCACGCGCCTTGCAAGCCGGCGCCCGCCGTCTGGGCGCGATTCTCGGCAAAGACGGCGTGAAATTTATCCGACTCGAGAGGCCGCTGCGGATTCGCCTGCGTTTTCGCGAGCAGCGTGTCAGCCTGGACCTCGATGAGGTTCACCAGTTGGTAAGGATCGACGGCCTTGGCTTGCAGGGCGAGTATCAGTTCGATCCGGACGCGCCGCAGCCCGCGCTGATCAACCTTTCGAAGATCTCAACCGAAGCCGGTTACGGCGAACGGCTTACGCCGGGCGTTCTGCTTAAAGCGATCGCAGCTGAGGCTGAATTGCCGCGCCCCGCGCATCTCGACGAACCGCCGCTGAAGTTTTAGCGCTTCTTCCGCTCGGCGTTCAGCTTGGCAATGATGTGCGGCGTCGGGCACAACTCGCTCAGGGGGCACTCGCCGCAGTGCGGCACCGGCGCTTTGCAAATCTTCCGGCCGTGCAGGATTAGCCAGTGATGCGCGTGGCGCCAGGTCTCGCGCGGCACGACCTTCTCCAGGTCCGCCTCAACGTCACGCGGCGCCTTGCCAAGCGTCAACCCCAGCCGGTGCGCAACGCGAAACACATGCGTGTCCACCGCGATCGCAGCGCCTTCAAACGCGACGGAAAACACGACGGCGGCCGTCTTGCGCCCGACGCCGGGCAGCGCTTCTAGCGCCTCGCGTTCATTGGGCACATGGCCGCCGTGGTCTTCGACGAGAACCCTGGCAGCCGCGATGATGTTTTTGGACTTCATGCGGAAAAAGCCGCAGGAGTGGACGATCTTCTCAACCGCCGCTTGCTTTGCGCGCGCGAGTTTCTGAGGCGTCGGGTACCTCTTGAACAGAACCGGCGTCGTCAGGTTGACGCGCGCGTCCGTGCTCTGCGCCGACAGAATCACCGCCACGAGTAACTCAAAGGGATTTCGATAGTGCAACGCCGTCACGGCATCCGGATACGTCCGCGCGAGGATGTCCAGCATTTTGCGCCCCGTGGCCCGCGAGACTTTCTGTTGTGGGAACGGAATGCGCGGCACGCCGGACTAGTCTTTGAGCGCGAGGCGCTGCCCCTCGCGTTGGACGACTCCGTCGCGCTCTAACGCCTGCAGCAGCAGTTCGATCCCGGCGAGCGTTTCGGATGAGAGCACGTCGCTCAAGTCAAACCGCAAGTCGAGCAGCGAGATTTGACGACCGGACGGCAATTCGCGCAGCCGGTCAACGATTCGACCGCGTGCAAAACGCGTGGTCCGCGCGAACGGAATGCGGGCTTGTACCGAGCGCGGCACGGCACACGCCCGGCGCAACCCTTCCAATGCCCGGGCGTCGACCGGCGCCGCTGCACACTCTTTTCGCATTGGGCAGCGGGCGCACTTAGGGGCCCGCGCGGTGCAGACGAGCGCGCCGAGATCCATCAAGGCGGAATTCCAATCGTGCGCGCGTCCTTTCGGCAACATCGCACGCGCCCGGTGGGCGACGTCGGCGGCCGGCACCAGGCGTGGAAATTCGATGCCGTGCACGAGCCGATGCACGACGCGCTGCACGTTCGTGTCAAGCGCGACCTCGTCTTGGTTGAACGCGAATGCGCGCACAGCTGCCGCGGTGTATGCGCCGACTCCGGGCAGAGAGCGCAGCGCTCGGTTTTCGTGAGGCAACGCGCCGCCGTAGCGAGCGGCCACGTCTTGCGCGAGCCGCTGGAGGCGAACGGCCCGCGTATTGTATCCCAAGCCTCGCCAGGCACGAACGACCTGGCCGCTCGGCGCACGCGCCAGGGCTAGAAGCGTTGGAAATGTTTCGATGAAGTCTTGGTACTTCGGCAGAACGCGCTCGACTTGCGTCTGCTGAAGCATGAACTCGCTGACCAGGATACGATAGGCGTCGCGCGTTCGACGCCATGGAAGATCTTTGCGGCCATGCCGCGCGTACCAGACCAGCAGCGCGCGCTGCACTCGAGTCATGCGGCCGAACGCAGCGCGTTGATGCCGGCGCCGATCCGTCGGATGCCCTCCCGTATCTCGTCACGCGAGACCGCCGTGAGCGCCAGTCGAAAGTGGTGATCGCCGCCCGAGTTCGCGAAGAACGCCTCTCCGAAAAGAAAACTTGCGCCGAAGCGCTCGGCAGCATCGAGTAGCGGCCGGGCGCGAATCTCGCGCGGCGTGCTTGCCCATAAATAAAATCCGCCCATTGCCGGCGACACGCGACACGCTTTCGGCCAGCAGTCGAGGATCGCCTCATCCGCAAGCTGCCGGCGCAGACGCAGCTCTTTGCGTAGCTGCACGAGATGGGGATCGTAGGCACGCTCGAGATAGTCGCAAACGGCCGCTTGGACATACAAACTCGTGGCCATGTCGTAGGCTTGCTTTCGCAAAAGGAGCCGATCGAGGATCATGCGCGGCGCGCTGAGCCACCCGACGCGCAACGAGGGTGCGATCGTCTTGCTAAATGTGCTCAAGTAAACGACATGGTCGGGCGCTAAGCCGACCAGCGGCCGGTTTGCGGAGGCCAATTCGCCGTAGGGATCGTCTTCGACGATCGGGACCCCCGCGCGCCGAGCCACGGTAACCAAACGTTCTCGCCGGTCCTGGTTCATCGTCACATTGGTTGGATTGTGGAGCGCCGGCATCGTGTAGATAAAGCGCGGCCGGCGTGTTCGCAGGACCGCCTCGACGTGATCGACGCGGATCCCATCCTCGTCCACCGGCACCGTAATCGCGCGCAGGCCGCAGATCTGAAAAATCTGCAAGGCGCCGGGGTAGCTTGGTACCTCCACGATGATCTCGTCGCCGGGCTCTGCCAAACTCTGAGCGACGATCATGATGCCTTGGGTCGAACCGGTCAGCACGATCACGCCGCGGCCGTGCGTCGCTGCACCGCGGCGCGACATACGCGCGGCAATCGCTTCGCGTAGCGGTTCGTATCCCTCCGAATCACCGTATGAGTGAACGAACCGTGGATCGGCGCCCACGCGGGCAAAGCTTTGCGCGAGTTCGCGCAGCGGCGATGGTTGGGCCGGGGCTACTCCCGGCACGAACGAGATCTTGCCGGGTTCCATTTTGGCCGCCAGCTCGCCCAACACCATGGGAAACTCGCCGACACGCCACGGCGGCAGCGTGATCCACCACGGAACGGCCGGCGCACGCTCGGGGTGTCCGCGCGAGAGCGGCGCCACGCGCGACCCCGACCCGACGCGCTGCTCAATCAGACCGTCGGCCGCCAGCTCTCGGTAGGCGTGCACGATCGTGCTGCGATTCACGCGCAAGCGGACGGCTAAGGTCCGCTCAGGGGGCAGGCGCGTTGACTCCGGCAGCGTGCCCGTCAAGATCGCTTCGCGCAAACGCTCGTAGATCTGCCGGTACAGGGGCACGATGCTCGCGCGATCGAGCGGGGGCAACAAGGCGGCCCATCCAATCTTTGGCATTTCCCATCCATTCCTCCAATTGGATGATCGGTTCCCCTCTTTGGTCGTCGCATCGCAGCATGCGACCTGCTATGCTGGCGACAACCAGTTTGCGGACAACGGAGAGCACGTTTTTGGCTGAACAACAAGTCGACGCAATTGTCATCGGCGCCGGACCCGGCGGGTATCACGCGGCGATCCGCCTTGGTCAACTCGGGAAAAATGTCGTCTGCATCGAGCGCGACGAAGCGGGCGGAGTCTGCTTGAATTGGGGATGCATCCCAACCAAAGCGTTGCTGCATGTGGGCGAGGTAACGCGTCAGATCACGCATGCCGAGGCACTGGGCCTGAAGGTTGCCGGCCTGGACTTCGATCGTGAAGGAATCGCCAAGTTCAAGACGAGCGTTGTCAACGCCAACGTCGGTGGTGTCAAGACGCTTTTCAAGGCCAACAACGTCCAGTTCGTCTACGGCCAGGCATCCTTCAAGAGCCCAAAGCAAATTGAAGTCAAGACGCGCGACGGTGCTACGAATGCATATACCGCCAAAGATGCCGTCATCATCGCAACCGGCAGTGCGCCGATCGACGTGAAGGACTGGCACCGTGACGGGGAATCGATCATCAACTCCGACGATGCCGTCAAACTGGAGCGCATTCCGAAGAACCTGCTCGTGATCGGCGGCGGCGTGATCGGTCTCGAGTTCGCGACCGTGTACGCGCGTCTGGGCGCAACCGTTCTCGTCATCGAAGCTCTGCCACAGATCCTTACCGGCACGGACCTCGAGATCGGCAAGACGCTCTACCGCATCTTGACCAAGCAAGGCATCGAAATCATGTTGAACACGAAGGTCAACGAAGTGCGCAAAGACGGCGCCGTCGTAAAGGCGACCTTTAGCGGCGACGGCACCAAAGGCAAGGACGAAAGCCGCGATTTCGATATGGTCCTGGTCGCGGTCGGCCGGCGCCCCGTGACGGACGGCTTGAACGTTGCGGCGGCGGGCGTCAAACCCGACGAGCGCGGCTTCATCGCGGTGGATGCCCAGTTACGCACGAGCGCCGGAGGCGTGTTCGCTATCGGAGATGTCACCGGCGCGCCGTTGCTCGCCCACCGGGCGATGAAGCAGGGCGTGATCGCCGCCGAAGTAATCGGCGGCGACCGATCGGCCGCCTTCGATCCGGTCGCAGTCCCCAATTGCGTGTACACCGATCCCGAAGTTGCAACGGTTGGCCTTTCGGAGGAAGAAGCGAAGGCCGCCGGCCATGAAGTTCGCGTTGGAAAGTTTCCGCTGGCCGCCAGCGGCCGCGCACGCACGATGAACGAAACGGACGGCCTGATCAAACTCGTCGGCGATGCGAAGAGCGATTTGCTGCTCGGCATGCACATCGTCGCACCGCAAGCCGAATCGCTCATCGGTGAAGGCGTTATCGCCCTGGAGATGGGCGCGACGTTGGAAGACATCGGTTTGTCCATTCATCCGCACCCAACGCTGACCGAGTGCATCATGGAAGCGGCTGAAGCGGCGCATGGAAAAGCAATTCACATCGTCAATCCGAAGCCGAAAGCACCGGCGCCGGCCGCCGCGGGTGCTGCGCGCTAAGAGCCGCCCAGTCCGTCTGCTCGATCTGGGCCTGCGCCCGTATCGAGAGGTCTGGGCCTTGCAGCATCAGCTCCACTCGCGGGTTGCGGCCGCGCAAGAGCCGGATACCTGGATCGTCGTCGAACACGAGCCGGTCATCACGCTCGGGCGCAAGGCCAAAGAGCAGCACCTCTTGTTGCCGCGAGAAATGCTGCGGGCGCGCGGTGTCGACGTCGTAGAGATCGAGCGGGGCGGCGATGTGACCTACCACGGCCCGGGACAACTCGTCGTCTATCCGATCGTGCGCCTGGAGCGCTTCCGCGAGATCGTCCCGCTCGTGCGCGCGCTTGAGGGCGCGGTGATCGAGATGTGCGCCGCCTTCGGGGTAACCGCGCAGCGCTGGCAAGAACACGCCGGCGTATGGGTGGAGCGCAACCAAATTTGCGCGATCGGCCTCGCCGTACAACGGATGACGTCGCTGCACGGCATCGCGCTCAACGTCTGCACCGACCTGTCCTACGATCGTTTCATTACGCCGTGTGGTCTTCCGGATCGCGGCATTACCTCACTCTCACGCGAAACGGGAAGCAAAGTCACAGTTGAGGAAGCAAAACCGGCCTTGCTTTCCGCGTTATCTCGAACGTTCGACATCGATTTCTTGCCAGCACCTGCTGCAATAAAAGGCGCCGACGGTCAGGTCACACTTCGACAAGCTCAGTGTGACACTGGGACTGCGGCTTACGCAGCAAAAGGCGCGTCGCAAATGCTCATTCCCGAAGAAGTACCGTGTCATCCTGAGCCTGTCGAAGGATGACACAGCCCTAATCATGGCAATAGAAATCAACCTCCTCGATCAAACCCCGCGTCCTGCGCCAAAGCCCGCATGGCTGAAGGTTCAGCTCCCGTACGGTGACGATTACGAGCGCGTCAGGGCCAAGGTGTCGGCGCTCGCGCTGCATACCGTGTGCCGCGAAGCGCGCTGTCCAAACATCGGCGAGTGTTGGGGCAGAGGGACTGCGACGATCATGATTTTGGGTGATTTGTGCACGCGCGGTTGCCGTTTTTGCGCCGTGCGAACCGGTAACCCGAAGGGCGAGGTGGACTGGCTCGAGCCGCAACGTGTCGCGGAAGCCGTGCGGGATCTCGGCTGGCAGTACCTGGTCGTGACGGCCGTAGATCGCGACGATCTCGCCGATGGCGGGGCGCTGATCTTCGCGAACACCGTGCGCGCGATCCACGAGACCGTGCCCGGCTCACGAGTTGAAGTCCTTACCGGAGACTATCGCGGTGATCTGCGCGCACTCGACATCGTGCTGGATGCAAGGCCGGACGTCTTCGCGCACAACCTTGAAACAGTCCGCCGCTTAACGCCGACGGTGCGCGACAAGCGCGCCAAGTACGATCAAACTCTCGCCGTCTTGCGTCATGCAAAACAGCGTGCGCCGCAGCGTTTTACGAAGACCTCGGTTATGATCGGCCTGGGCGAAACAGCCGAAGAACTCGAAACGGCGATGAACGACGCCCGCGCCGCCGGGGTGGACGTCTTTACGATCGGCCAATATTTGCAGCCGACGAAAAAACATTTACCGGTCGTAGAATTCGTGACGCCGCAACGATTTGACGACCTGGGGCGCCTGGCCAAGTCCAAGGGCTTCCATCAGGTCGTCTCGAGCCCGCTCTCCCGCAGCTCGTATCACGCCGAGCAGGCGTTCGAGTAGCCGCCCGGACAACCGGCGCTGGCAACCGGCCTTAACGGGGCCGCTCTCATCCGATTTTTAGAGCCAAGCGGCACAATCCGAGCCCCTCGAGTGTTTATAGGAGTGCTATGAAAAACATCACCAAACTGACCGCCGCTCTCTCGCTGACGCTATTCCTGGGAACCGTCACGGCCGTGAGCGCAGACCCCGTGAGCCGGCCGCTGGATTTTGCCACCCAAATGACGCAGTCGTTTCCGATAGCCTCGCCAGGCGTTTTTGCCGGGACCCTCCACCTCGATGTCGGCAATAATGGGACGGTCTCGGGCTGGTACAGAGATCAGGACGCCGGAACGCCGCAGCCCGTCGTCGGCGGACACGATGGGAAGTACATCTGGTTCGATATCGGGACCCTCACCGTGACGCAAGGTTCCGATGGTACGACGCAGCTGAAGCAGCCTCTCCAAGTGACCGGTACGCTTGAGGGCGACCGAATCGTCGGCACGGTTCAGGACGGTTTTTCGCGCCTCGCTTTCACGGCGCAGCCCGAAGGTTCTTCGCAGCAGTCGCAGTAGCACGCTTTCACAACGGGGTTACAAAAGGACGCTCGCCGGAGAAATCCGGGAGCGTCTTTTTACCTAGGCGTAAACCCCGCGTAACTTGAGGCAGGCCACGACGCGCTGGATCGCGATCATGTACGCGGCGGTGCGCAGTGGCACGTTGCGCGCCTCGGAGATCGCGCGAATCGTGTGAAAGTTCGTCAGCAGCGCGTCTTCCAAGCGCTCGTTGACCTCGGGTTCCTTCCAGAAGAATCCGGCCCGATCTTGAACCCACTCAAAGTACGACACCGTCACCCCCCCCGCATTCGCCAGGATGTCGGGGATCACGTATACGCCTTGGCTTTGCAACAACCGATCCGCATCCGGGGTCGTCGGTCCGTTTGCACCTTCGACGATCAAGCGCGCTTTGATGCGCCCAGCGTTGTCGGTCGTCAAGACCTTCTCGAGCGCGGCGGGCACGAGCACATCGCACTCGGACTCGAGCAACTCGCCGTTGGTAATCTTGTCGCCGCCCCGATAGCCGTCCAGATTTTGGTGCTCTTTCGCATACGCCTCAGCGTTGCCGATGTCGAGGCCGTCCTCGTTGAAATACGCGCCGGTCACATCCGAGATGCCGATGATCTTGCAACCGCGCTCCGCAAAAAGTTTGGCCGCGTACATTCCCACGTTACCAAAACCCTGCACGACGATTCGAGCCCGCGCGGGCTCGATGCCCATGTGCACCATTTGAGCCATTGCGCAGATAGTCACGCCGCGCCCTGTCGCTTCAACGCGTCCGCGCGAGCCGCCGATCTCGAGCGGCTTGCCCGTAACGACCGCCCCGACCGTCTGGCGCATGTGCATCGAATACGTGTCCATGAACCAGGCCATCGTTTGCGGCGTCGTGCCGACGTCAGGCGCCGGAACGTCTTTGTCGGGTCCGACCACTTCGACTAATTCAGCCGCGTACCGGCGCGTGATGCGTTCCAACTCGCTCATTGAAAGTGTACGCGGATCGCAGGTCACCCCACCCTTTGCACCGCCGAATGGAATATCGACAGCCGCGCACTTCCAAGTCATCCAAAATGCCAAGGCGGTCACTTCATCGAGCGTGACGCCGGGATGGTAGCGTATGCCGCCTTTGGCAGGGCCGCGAGCAAAGCTATACTGGACGCGATACGCCGTGTAGACTTCGAATTCTCCGGAATCGCGCTGAAAGGGGATCGAGAAAATGATCTGACGCGACGGATGCGTGAGAATTGCGCGCATGCTGGAATCGAGATTGAGCAACGCGGCTGCCTCGTTGAAGTAGGCGATCCCGTCGCCAAATACCGAGACTTCGCGCACTGCTGTGCTCATAGGGCGTGGGGCCTCCGGCGGAAAGTCAGACGCTTCGATGGTTTAGGTCCTTGCACGAAAACCCCTACCCACTAAACGGCGAACTTGAAGTTCACCACGTCTCCCTCTTGCATCACATAGTCTTTCCCTTCGCTGCGCACGAGGCCGGCGCTTTTTATCGCATCGAACGTTTTGTAGCGTGCGTAATCGTCATAGGCTACGATTTCTGCACGAATGAATCCGCGTTCGATATCGCTGTGAATCGTGCCGGCGGCGAGCGGCGCCTTTGTTCCTTTTGGAATCGTCCAAGCGCGCACTTCCTTTTCGCCGGCTGTCAAAAAAGTCATCAAGCCGAGCAGGTCATACGCCGAAACGATCAGCTGATCGAGACCACTGCGCGCAATGCCGAGCGCCGCTCGAAAGTCCCGCGATTCCGCCTCGGTCATCCCGGCAAGCTCGGCCTCGAGCGTTCCGCAGAATGCGATGACGCCGGCGCCATCGTTGCGAGCCGTTGCTTGCACCGCTCGGAGCAGCTCGCCGGGCCGGCTGATCTGTGCTTCATCGATGTTGGCAACATACAGTACGGGTTTCTGGGTCAGCAGAAAAAGCTCGGCCGCCAGCCCAGCTTCGGGTGTTCCGCGCCGGAACGAGCGCGCCGGCTGGTTCTCTTCCAAGGCTGCGATCAGCGAGTTGGCAGCCTCGACGCGGCTGCGAAGCTTCGAATCGGCTCGCGCTTCCCGCTCGAGCCGATCGACTTTCTTGCGCACGGAGGCGATGTCGGCGAGGGCCATCTCGATCGAGATGATCTCGATATCGCGAGCGGGATCCGGGTTGCCCTCGACATGCGAGACGTTGGCGTCCTCAAAGCAGCGCACGACCATGGCGATTGCGTCAGTTTCACGAATGTGGCTCAAGAACGCGTTGCCCAGTCCCGCTCCTGCGCTGGCTCCGCGCACGAGCCCGGCGATGTCGACGAACCGCACGCTGGCTGGGACGATTCGGCGCGATTTGACCAGGTCGGCAAGTACCGGCAGGCGCTCGTCCGGGACGGGTACTTCGCCAATGTTCGGCTCAATCGTCGCAAAAGGGTAATTGGCTGCAAGCGCTTGCGCCGAGCGCGTGAGCGCATTAAAAATCGTCGACTTGCCGACGTTGGGCAAGCCCACGATGCCGCAGGATAACGCCATGCTGGAGCGCCAGTGGTTCGGCCAGCTTGGCAACCTTCCCTGGCCTACCCCTCGTACGCGAAACCGATCGCAAAGAACCAGGATTACAAATCGTGCCGTAGGATAAAATTGTGGTATGCGCCAGATGAAGGTTGACAAGCTGGGGATCGACCTCCTCACGCACGATCCGGTTGTCATCCTCAAGGATATCGAGGGAAAGCGCTTCCTGCCGATCCTGATCGGTCCGTTCGAGGCCACCTCGATCGCTCTGGCGCTCGAAGGCGCCCCCGTGCCGCGCCCCTTATCGCATGACTTGATGCGCGCCATGCTCGAAACGCTGGACGCGCGCCTTGAGCAGATCGTCATCCACGACATTCGCGAATCAACCTTTTTCGCAAAACTCGTGATTCGAACGAACGGCGAGCTGCAAGAGATCGACGCACGCCCGTCTGATGGAATTGCGCTAGCGCTGCGCATGCAAGCGCCGATCTTTGTCTCCGACAAGATCGTTCTCGAAGAAGCCGTACCCGACAAAGGCAACGAGGAAGCCGACCTGGAGCGGTTCAAGAAATTTATCGAAGAGCTGAAACCGTCGGACTTTAACCGCTAGTATTTATATATCCCACTGCCACGCGTTCCACCAGGGCGCCGAGGCGGGCGCCGTGCTAAAGTTCTTGAGATCCGGATTGCGAACGATCACGCGGCGCACGTTGTAAAGTGGGATCACGCCCACCGTATTGTGGAACTCGACCTCGGCTTCGTGGTACAGCTTGGCGCGCGCCACCGGGTCGTCGGTTTCTAAGCCGGCTTCCTCATAACGATCGAAAGCCCGATCGCAGTAACCGTAAATATTTTCACCCTTGGGGAACCAATACGCGCAACCGTAGTAGAACAAGTTGTCCGGATCGTAGGGCAGCGTCAGCGAGTAGTCGGCCAAATCGTATTTGAACGTGTACAGCGGCCCTTCATGCGAAAAAATTACGCTATACAGATACATCTTAATTGCCAGATTGATGCCCACGGCCCGCAAAGACTGTTGGAGATAGGTCGCGATCAAACGGCCGTTGGCTGAGCCGGCCGAAATATGAATGACGAAGTCCAGCCGCTGGTCGCCTTTTTGCCGCGTGCCGTCCGGGCCGACACGCCAGCCGCTACGATCGAGCAGCGCTCGAGCCGCCGCAGGGTCGTAGGCGTACGGCGCGTTTTCCGTGTAGCCGATCGCGACATCCGGGAGGATGTCGTGCGCGAGCGTGCCCACGCCGTGCTCGATCTTGCTGATGATGCCTTGGTAGTCGATCGCCAGCGCGATCGCCTTGCGCACGGCCAAGTCGCGCAGCTGCGGGCGGCGTTGGTTGAGGATCAAGATATTCTGCGCATTCCACGGCGCCAGCGACACCGCTACATCAGATAGGCCTTTGTATTGGTCATAGAGGGTCGCGGGAGGCGAGGTGACCAGGTCGACGTCGTGCACCTTGACCTCGTTGAGGATCTCGTTGTCGTCGGGCACCACGTCGAAGATGATTTTCTCCAATCTTGGCCGGCCTTTGAAGTACAAGTCGTTGCGAATCAGGACGATGCGCCGGCCGCGCTCCCAGGATTCGAATTTGAACGGTCCGGTTCCAATCGGGTGCGCGTTGAACGGAATCTGATTGATATCGTGCAGCCCCGCTAACAGATGGGCCGGCAGTATCCCCTTAACCCCCTCCTGCAGTGGCGTGAAGAACTTGGTAACCAGCGGCGGGTAACGTTCCTTAAGATGCAGCACGACGGTGTAATCGTCGGGTGTGTCGACACGAGCGATGCGATCGTAACCTTCGCGATGCAGCGTATTGTTGTTCGGATTGATGACCGCCAGCCAACTAAACTTGACATCTCTTGAGGTGAAGGGCGCGCCGTCGTGCCAGCGGACGCCATGCCGCAAGCGGTAGATATAGGTGCGCCCGTCCTTCGAAATATCGCCGTTGCGAAGCGTCGGGACTTCCGTCGCCAGATCGCCAACCAGTTTGCCCTGCTGGTTCGCAACTATTAAGAACGAAAATACGAGCGAGTCCAAGTCATAGACGAGATCCATCGTTGAGAGCAAAGGGTTTAAATGGTCCGGCTCTGCGATGTCGGCGATGCGCAGCGTGTGCGCGAGCGTCCAGGCGTGCCTTCCTGCTCCGCCGGTCTGCACGCGAGTGCACGACGCCATCATCGTAGCGCACAGCAGGAGAGCGCCGAAGCGCGCAATCTTCACCGTCGGTCTGCTTCGAGGGGTGCCCCTGCGAACCTCGAAGAACCGAGCGTTTTCGCTTTTCACGATATGGAGCGTATGTACACTTCAGAACGCGCCGAGATCGGCGTCTTTGGCGGGTCCGGTTTTTATTCGCTGATCGAAAACGCGCGCGAGGTCACGATCGAAACACCTTACGGGCCACCCGCCGATAGAGTAGCCCTCGGTGAAATCGCCGGCAAGACGGTCGCTTTCTTGCCGCGCCATGGCAAGACACACTATCTACCGCCTCAATCCATCAATTATCGTGCCAATACGTACGCGATGAAGATGTTGGGCGTCACGCGCATCATCGGACCGGCGGCATGCGGTTCGCTCAAGGTCGATGTCATGCCGGGCGACATGGTCGTTGCGGATCAGATCGTGGATCGCACGAACGGGCGCAAAGACTCGTTCTTCGACGGCCCGATCACGACCCACGTGAGCTTTGCGGATCCCTACTGCCCGCAATTACGCCCGATTGCGATCGATGCCCTGAAATCCTTGGGCATCACGACCCATGAGCGTGGAACGATCGTCGTGATCCAGGGGCCGCGCTTCTCTACGCGCGCAGAATCGAAGTGGTATGCGAGCGCCGGCTGGGAAGTGATCAACATGACGAATTACCCGGAATGCTACTTGGCGCGCGAGCTGGAGATGTGCTACGTCAACATCTCGCTTATTACCGATTACGACGTTGGACTGGAAGGTGAACCCGGTGTTCAGCCGGTTTCTCACCACGAGGTCATCGAGGTTTTCAAGCGCAACAACGCGCGCGTGAAGAACGCGATCCACTCGATCATCGCAAATACGCCGAAGGAGCGAACGTGCGGCTGCGGCGGCGCCCTGCAAGGGGCCCGTCTCTAATGCGCGGATCGGAGGGCCTCGATCTTTCGATCTACGCGCGTGGATTTGTCGTGCTGGCGCGCAACCCGGTCATCTTCGTTTTTCCGCTCGTCGCAGTTGCGATCGAAATCGGGTTGAGCTTCCTGCGAGCCCCCCTTTTTGACCCGCTTGGCGGCTACGATTTTGGACTGATTGGGCTGCTCTTCTCGCTGATCAACGGCTTCGCGTTTGGCTTGGCGCTGATCGCGGCCGAAGCTGCCTGGCGCGGCCGCGGTGGTTCCTTAGCCGCGACGTGGGAAGAGGGAAAGAGGAAAGCCGGCGGCATCTTGGTTGCGACGGTCGGTTTCATCTTCGTGATCTATGTTGCCGAATTGTTGGGCGGTTTTCTCGGCCTGGTTGGCCTGCTCGTTCCGGCGCTCGCGGTGTTCTTTTTGATCTACACGATCCCGGCCGCTGCGATTGGCGGCCTCCCCGGTGCCGCCGCCCTTTCGGCCTCGGTCGAACGCGTTCGAGGCAATTACTTGGCCTCTGCGGTGCTCGTCATCGTTTCGCTGTTCCTTTACTACTACGTCGGCGTCTTCTTGGGACCGTACATCAGCACGGCGGTAGGCGTTTTCGCGCTTTATGCGACGGTGCTCATACAGGCGCTGGTCATTGCGTACCTGGCAGTCGTTACTGCGAGGCAGTATGACGAGGTCGCGTTCTTCCGCCGCTACTAACCGCCAGCCCCGAGAGGTGCATGCGCACCATTTCACCGACCAGCCCGGCGCTGACGTTCGTGCGCGCGATCTTTTGTGCATCGGTGATCCGCGCCAAAACGCGCATCGCGTCGGTTGGCGTGAGCAGGGGCAGCTTGCCTATCGCGGCGGCGCAGTCAGGCGCCAGCATCGGCGCCGATTCAGCCGCAAACGTTGCCGCCGACCAATCTCGCGCGAGCGTCTTTACGATCTCCAGGCCCTCATCGAGCGTTTCGCGCGTCGCCCAACTCGATTGCGGTGAAGCTCCCCCCACGACCTCAAAGAACCAATCGATCACAACCGTGCGCAAGCTCTCTTGCTCGCCGCCGACGGCCGCGCGAGCCCGCGCCGCGCCGCCCGCGCCGATGATCGCGGCGTTGCGGGCATCTTTCGGGGCGACACCCTCGTCGAGCAAGATCTTTTCGATCTCCGCTCGCGAAAGCGACGGAAAGCGCACCTCGCACAACCGTGAGCGGATCGTCGGCAGCAAGCGCCCAGGCGTCGCCGTCGTCAAAAGAAGAACGACCGACGCCGGCGGCTCTTCAAAAAACTTCAGCAGGGCGTTGGCTGCATGGTGAGTTGCAAAGTCTGCATCCCCAAAGATAAAGATCCGCAGGCCGCCGGCGTACGATTGAAGAGAGAATTGCCGCACTAGGTCTCGCGCGGTCATCTCTTCAGCGCCAAACGCGATCGCGGTTTCGCGGTCTCCGATTTTAATCGGTCCGATGCTTTCGATGAGATCCGGATGCGTTCGCGCTTGGACTTGCTTGCACGCCTGGCACGTTCCGTCGTATCCGAGCACATGAGTTTTTGGCGCCTCGCACAGCAACGATTGGGCCAAGCGCCGCGCGAAGGTTTTCTTGCCGACGCCCGCGGGCCCCGTAAAGAGATAGCCATGCGCGAGATCGGCCTTCGTGAGACGAGCAAAGTACTGCTTCGGCTCGTCTGCGCCGATGACGGCAAATTGCAGTTCGGGTCGATCGACGCTGGGGCTGCTCACTTCGAAACCACGCGCACTTCTTCCAGCGCCTGAGCCAGCAATTTATCCACGGGCGTGCCTCCATCGAGGACATGAATGCGTTTGAGATTTTCCTTTGCCAGACTTAGAAAGCCGGCCCGCACCCGCTCGTGAAAGGCATCGTCTTGGAGGTCGAGCCTATCGCGCGTCCCACCGTTCTCGCGCTGCCGGAGCGCAACCCGTGCGCGCGACAGCGCCACCGGGATGTCGACGAAGAGGGTCAGGTCAGGATTACGACCGCCTGTCGCGGCATCGCACATCTGCCGCAGCATCTCTATGTCGAGACCGCGCCCATAGCCTTGATACGCGAGAGTCGAATCGATAAAGCGGTCGCAGAGCACGACCTGCCCTGCGCTTAGGGCCGGTTCGATCACTTCAGTAATCAAATGCACTCGCGACGCATTGAGCAGCAGCGCTTCGGCTAAAGGTGCAATCTGCAGATCTGGTTCCAAAAAGATCGCGCGAATGCGATCGCCGGTCTGCGTGCCGCCCGGCTCGCGCGTTTCCACGACGTCCCGCCCGGCCGCGCGAATGGACTGCGCAATGCCGTGCATCAGCGTCGTCTTCCCGGAGCCCTCGATTCCTTCGAATGTGATGAACACGTGTTTACCTAGTCCTTGGTCAAGCGCGCTCGGAGGGACTCGAACCCCCGACCCCCGCGTTCGAAGCGCGATGCTCTATCCAACTGAGCTACGAGCGCAAGAATGATTTTAGGCCCGCCGCCACAGCAGCGTGCTTGCATTTCCCCAGATATATGGCGGCAGCGTTCGAATCGTCAGCTCGTCACCCTTGATCCTAAAGGCTCGCTCGAGCGTTGTGCCGACGAGGTTCGTGAAAACGCAGGTTTCGAGCGTGTGAAACACATGATCGCCGCGAACGCGATAAGTGCCTGCGTAGGCCAAGAAATTGCGCAGGGCTTCGCTGCGTTCTTCAACCGTGGAGGACGCAGCATCAGGAGCGATCAGCTTCGGACGATGTGCCGCCGAAAGAGTCGCGGAAACGCGGCCACTTGCGGTATAGATCAGATACCCAACGGGATGCGGTCCAAAGCGCGGCTTCATCGAGCCATCGCGCGTTTCCTCATCGAAAGATTCTAACGACCACGCGCCGACAACGCCCTCGCCGGCGGCGCTGGCGACGCCCCCGATGCCGGCGAGCACGCCGATAGAGGCGGTAGCCTGAAGGACTCGTCTGCGTGAGATCAAGGGAAAGCGATCGTTCATAAACGCCTCCTCATGTATCGCTTGTCTTCGTAGGAACGACGTACGCTCCGCAGCCGCGTGTTGCCGCGCGCGGGTGTGCCGTCGGCGAGCAGCACCTCAGCTTCGAATCCCGGATAGTGCGGTCGAAAGCGCCGCTCTTTCCACGATTCGACCGTCATGCCGTCCGGTGCGCCCTTTTCGTAGCGGCCGGCATAGCCCGTGATGCCTTTGCGGTCCCCGCGGATGTCACGCCCGAACTGAGTGAAAACGACCGCGAATCGCTCGACGTTTGCGATTTGATTCTCAACGCGCTTAATCGTGGCCACGTGACCCGCAGCCGGTTAAACGTCGGCTTGCTTGAAAATACGCACGCGGCGGTTGGGTTCGAGTCCCGTGCTGCGTGACTGCAAGCGGTAGCGCTCCGCCAGTTGGTGCTGAATGCGCCGCACGTACGAGGTTTGCGGCGATAGCTCGACCGCTTGATTGTTGAGCATCACCTGGTAAATCGCTTCCTCGGCCTCGCGCAGGGCGACCTCTTCCACGTCGATCGGCGGCAGATTAAAGACGTCTTTGAGTGCATTTTGGATCTGAGTGGTCGTGTTGGTCTTGATCGAATAGATCGGCACGTTCTCGGTGGCAATCTGGCGTAGCTTTACCGACTCTTTACGCTCCAACGTCTTGAGCGTCAGCACGACGTCGGCATCGTCCCAAACGCGCGCAATCGTGGCGTTCAGGCGCAGGTTGTGGATCGCGCGTTCGATCTTGTTGCGCGAGACCCCGTAAGGAAAAATCAGTATCGCCCGCTCGGCTTGGTCCGAACCGGCTCGGTGATCGTCTGCGTAAGAGGACGCGATACGCGGCATCGATTCCGGATTCGCTTCCTGGACGATTGCGACGCTGCCGCTGGCCGTGCGCTGGCGGACCTCAGGCTGCGGCTGGTATCCCCGCAGCAGCGCGTCGACCACATCCGCAACGTTCTGGTGAATCGCAAGCCGGTCGCGATCTTGAATTTCGATCACGACGTCGAACGTCGGCGGCGCCTTGCGCTCGAGCACGGTCTTGCGCGTCCCCCGCCGGCGGGCTTCTTCATCGGATAAGGTTACCGCAGCGATGCCGCCGACGAGATCGGCAAGGGTCGGGTTCATCAGCAGGTTTTCGAGCGTTTGGCCGTGCGCGGTCCCGAACAGCGCAACGCCTCGCTCGGCAATCGTGCGGGCGGCCATCGCCTCGGCTTCGGTTCCGATCTCATCGATGACCACAACCTGCGGCATGTGGTTTTCAACGGCTTCAATCATCACGGCATGCTGGAGAGCGGGATCCGCCACATGCATGCGGCGCGCGAGGCCGATGCCGGGGTGCGGGACATCGCCGTCTCCGGCAATCTCGCTGCTCGTGTCGACGATGACGACCCGCTTACGATCTTCGCTCAGCACGCGAGCGCATTCGCGCAACATCGTCGTCTTGCCGACGCCCGGCCGCCCGAGCAAACATATCGACTTGCCGCTGCGGATCACATCCAGAATGATATCGATCGTTCCAAAGACGGCACGGCCGACGCGGCACGTCAAGCCGATGATTTTCCCGGTTCGATTGCGGATCGCCGAGATGCGATGCAGCGTTTGTTCGATACCTGCGCGATTGTCGGCGCTAAACTCCGAGAGCCGCGAGCTAACGTGCGCGATGTCCTCGTGCGTTACGGGCGTTTCCGACAGGTAGACGTAATCGTTTTCAAACCGAGCTTCGGGCGGGCGCCCCAAGTCCAAGACGATTTCGATCACGCTGTCGAGATTGGGTAAGCGGACGAGCGATTGGCGAATCGGGAGCGGAAAGATATCGAGGAGTTGCGTGAGTTCCCAGCCGGGGGAGATGGATTGGACGTTAACGGCCAATACTGATCCTCAACTGCAGTTTAGTAGTTGTGGGCTCTTACCCACCGCAGCCGGACCTCCTGTCCGGTTACTCCTTGACGACGCGGATGCGCTTGAGCTCGGGGTCGAACGGCCCCTGCATGTGAACGCCGGCCCGCAACTCGAGATCGAGGTAGTCGATGATCTCGGGCGTGATCTCTTCGCCAGGCGCGATGACCGGAATCCCCGGCGGATAGGGCGTAATGATCTCGGCGCAGATACGCCCTTTGCTCGACTTGAACTTGATCGATTCCGTCTGCGCCAAAAACGCGTCTCTGGGCAACATGCGCATCGCGGGCGTCTTCGGCAGCTTATAGGTCCCCGTCTTGAGACGGCGCTCGAGCACCCCCGAGGGTGAAAAGATGTCAACGGCGCGGTCTTCACGCGCCAGCTCGCTGACGCCGAAGACGAGCCGATCGGCCGCCGTTTGGGTTGTGCCGATCGTAAAGAGCGCAACGACATTGAACAGGTCGGCCAGCTCGACCTGAACGTTGTAACGCCGCCGCAAGATTGCCGATGCTTCGTAGCCCGTGTAGCCCAAGTCTTTGACCGTGATCGTAATCTTCGTCGGGTCGAGATCGAACACGCCCTCACGCCCCTTGAGCTCTTCTCCAAAACAGTAGACGCGTGGTATCGCATTGAGCCGCAGGCGCGTCTCGTTGGCTAAGTCGATCGTCTTTGTAAGCAAGGCCTCCCCTTGCGTTGCCATCTGGCGGCGTGCAACATCCAAGGAGGCGACCATCGGCAAATTGGGCGAGGTTGACAAGAAGAGCTTGAGCACGGCATCTAGACGATCTAGGCGTACGCGGCTGCCTATTTGATGCAGCATCGCGGTCTGCGAAAAGCTCGAAAGCATCTTGTGCGTTGAGTTGATGCACAGGTCGGCTCCCGCAGCGGTGGCTGAAATCGGCAGCCGTGGATGAAAATGGAAGTGCGGTCCCCATGCCTCGTCGACAAGCACCATCTTGTCATGCGCATGCACGAGCTTTACGATGCTCTCGAGGTCCGCTGCAACGCCATAATAGGTCGGACTTACGATGTAGATCGCTTTGACGCCGGGATGCTCCTGGAGCGTTCGCTCGACCGTCGCCGGCGTCACCGTATGGTCCATGTGCAGCGCTTCGTCTACTTCCGGCTGCATGTAAATCGGTCGGGCCCCGCTCATCACGAGCGAGCCGAGCAAACTCTTGTGGGAATTGCGCGGCACCGCGACGGCGTCGCCGGGGTCGGCCGCCGTCATCAACATGCACTGATTGCCGCTGGTCGAGCCGTTGATCAGGAAGTAGGTGCGGTCCGCGCCATAGGCTTCAGCCGCAAGTTGTTGCGCCTCTAAGATGGACTCCGTGGGCTGCAGCAGATCGTCGATGCCCGGCATCGGGGTAAGGTCGATCGAGGCGATGTTATCGCCGACAAACTCGCGGAACGCCCGGTCCATCCCGATGCCCTGTTTGTGACCCGGCGTGTGAAACGGGATGACGCCGGCATCCACGTAATCCAATAGCGCCTGAAAATACGGCGCGCGCGACTGATCCACTGGAAGCCCTCGACTCTACAGCTAAAAAGTGTAAGTTTGGTGCGCCTTAGGCGCAGGCTACAAACGCGTATCCCTTTGCCGTATGCGAGTGATGGGAAATAATGAACGCTGCCCTACGGAGCGCCACACTTAAAACACGATGGGTTTTTGTGCGTACCGAGGCACGAGGAGCGCTGAATGCTCTTGAACGCATTTGAGCGACGAGTAACGAAGGTACGCACAAAAAGCCGCGTGTTTTCACGCCATGACCTCGAACCCCAGTCGCTGTAGCATCTCGAAGTCATCATCGTCTTTTCGGCCGCCCGTCGTCAAGTAGTCGCCCAGCACCAGCCCGCTGGCCCCGCTGCGCATGCCCAAGTCTTGCAGGCCCGCAAGCGTGATTTCGCGACCGCCGGCGAAGCGAATCAAAGCGCCTGGAAGCGCAAGGCGCGTCATCGCGACGAAGCGTAGCGCCTCAACGGGCTCGACCAGCGAACGGTCGCCAAACGGCGTGCCGGGCCGAGGGTTGAGGAAGTTGATCGGCACTTCTTGCGGCTCGAGCTCTTGTAAAGCGGCCAAGAACTCGATGCGATCCGCGACCGTCTCCCCCATGCCGATAATGCCGCCGCAGCAAAGCTCTACGCCGTAGCGCTTGATGAGACGGCAGGTATCCCAGCGCTCATCATAGGTATGCGTCGTGCAGACAAAAGGAAAGTAGCGGCGCGATGTTTCCAAGTTGTGATTGACTTTATCGACGCCGGCCCTTACCAACGCCGACATCTGATCGTCGCGAAGGATTCCGAGCGAAACGGCTACCTGCAGCGGCAACTGGTCTTTGATCGCGGCCGTGGCCTCACATACCCGATCGAGCAATTTAGCGGAGGGTCCGCGCACGGCAACGACAATGCAGAATTCGCCGGCGCCGCGCGCGTGCGCGTCACGCGCGGCGGTGATGAACCCATCGACCGACGACAGCGACTCCGCCTCTACATCGGTCGCAAAGCGCGCGCTTTGAGAGCAGAAGTTGCAATCCTCCGAGCAGCCGCCTCTTTTCGCATTGTAGAGCACTTCGATTGCAACACCGCTTCCGCAGCGTTGCGTGCGAACCGCGTCGGCAAGCGCAAGCAGATCGGGAAGGTCCTGCGCGGGCAGCACGGCAACGCCCTCGAGCAACATGGGCGTCGCCGCCAGGTCGCGGCTCAAGACGTGCTCGCGCGCAGCTTCTATCGTTGCATGCATCTCTAGTGTGGTGAAGCTCCCGAATTCTTTTCCGAGATCATCGACTCGAAAAGTTTGGCACCTTCTTCTATGCTGCGCGCCTCATCAACTTCAAACCGCAGCGTTCCCAGAACGCGCAGCTTGTCAGCGAGCGCGCGGGTGACGTCCTCCCGAAAATGTTCCTCGGTGGGATTCCACCGTTCGACGAGCAGCGCGCCGGCGATCGGAACATCGTGCTCCTGCAGGCGCGAAACGGTAAGCAGCGCGTGGCTGATGCACCCCAGGCGCAGCCCGACCGCGACGATCGCTTCCAATCGCGCCAGCCGCGCGATGTCGGCAAAACTCTGCTGGCGGTTGAGAGGCACGGCGACGCCGCCGGAGCCCTCGGCGATAACTGCGCCCTCGATTCGATCGAGCACGCGTTTCAAGTCCTCTGCGTGGACGGGAGGCATGCCTTCCGCCAAAGCCGCGGACCACGGATCCGCCGGCTTAAAGAAGCGCGCCAACTCCAGGTAGGGCAAGCCGGTCAGGACGCCCGCACGCTGTGCGTCGCCCTCCTCGCCTTCACCGGCACCGGTTTGGACGAGTTTGACGATCGTTGGACGTAAGCCGCGATTGCGCAGCGCGAGCGCAAGCGACGTGACGACGCGAGTCTTACCGACATCGGTATCGGTGCCGGTTACGAGATAGCGATGCACGAGACCGCTTCAAGAAAGCGCTGGACATTTTCGTCGGTATGGTCGGATCGCACGCTCAAGCGTAACCGCGAAGTTGCCAGAGGAACCGTCGGCGGTCGAATCGCCGGCGCACCGATCGACTGCACTCGTAAACGTTCTTGAAGGTCGAGCGCCGCTGCCTCGCTGCCGACGATGACCGGAACGATCGGCCCTTTGGTTCTCGGAACATCGAAAGGCGCTTGGCTCAACCCGTCTTGCAAGCGTGTAACGGCGCGCGCGATGCGTGCCCGCCGATCGTCCGCCTTGAGAGCGAGATACAGCGAGATGCGCGCGGCTAGCGCGACCGGGGGCGGCAAGGCCGTATCGAACATGAAGGTACGTGCCGTATTGACGAGCAGTTCAATCACGGGCTTAGGCCCGGCGACGAAACCGCCGAGCGCCCCCAGGGCCTTCGAAAGCGTTCCGATCACGACAACGCGCTCGTCGCTCAATTCGAACGCCAGGCCGCGTCCCTGGGGGCCCGCAACGCCAATCGCGTGAGCCTCGTCTACCAGCAAGATGTCATCCGCGCCCAGATCTGCGAGCATAGCTGGGAGATCCGCGCGATCGCCATCCATGCCGAACAGCGATTCTGTAACGATCAACGCAGGGGTGTCGCGCTCGCTTTTTTGCGGCAACAAACGGTGCGGGTAAATCCGGCGCTGAAGCTTGGTGGCTCGCAAACCGTCGATTAGCGAGGCGTGGTTGCGCGCATCCGAATATGCGGTGCGTACGGTTGCTGCCAGTGCAGTGATCGCGCCGATCGCCGCCAGGTAGCCGGAGGAAAATAACAGCGCGCCTTCACGCCCGACGTAAGCAGCGAGATCCTCTTCCAGCAGCCAGTGCTCGCGGTGGCGCCCACCGAGCAGCCGCGCTCCGCCGGAGCCGACCCGATTCGCTCGGCGCAAGGCTTCAACAACCTGCGGCTCCGTTGACATCGCAAGATAATCGTTCGTCGAAAAATCCACCGCGTAACGCTGCTCATCACCGCGCAGCAATCGAAGCCGAGACTGCGCTTCGATCTCCAGCAAGCGTGCGCGTGCACGGTGCAGATAGGTCATTTCGTCAAGATCTCTTCAAGCGACTCAAAAAAAGCTGCCGCTTCGGCTGCGCTAGTAGAGAGCGGCGGAACAAACTGCAGTACGTTGCCGATCGGGCGCGTGAAATGGCCGCGCTCGTAGAGCGCGTCCGCTACGTCCCAAGCAGCCGCACTGGAATCCTCGTGGCTTGAGCCTTCGGGGTTCAACTCGATGCCGTGCATGAACCCAACGCCGCGGACGTCGCTGACGGCCGGCAGGGCTCGAAGCGAATTCAGCCGCGACTCGAATTGCGGCGCGAGCGCTGCGACGTGGTGCAGCGATCGCTCGCGGTCAAAGAGCTCCAGGGACGCGAGCGCAGCCGCGCAAGCGATCGGATTCCCGGCATAGGAGTGCCCGTGGAAGAAGTGCTTGGATTCCTCACGCGCGCCAAGAAACGCGGCATAGATTTCGTCGCTGGCAAGCGTTGCAGACAGCGCGAGGCTGCCGCCGGTAATGCTTTTTCCCAGACACAGGAGATCCGGGCGCAACTTCAACTTCTCGCAGGCGAACATCGTGCCGGTTCTTCCAAAGCCGGTCGCAATCTCATCCACGATCAAGAGCGCGGTTCGTTGCGCGAGGCGTTCGTAACGGCCGGCTGGGACGATGCGCATGCCGGCAGCGGCCTGTACGATCGGTTCGACGACCAAGGCCGCCACATCTTGATCGTCCCACACGTCGTCCCACGCACGGCTCTCAAAGGTGATCGCCCCGAAGCGAGATTTGAAGAGCGGGATGTCGGAAACGCTCATCGCCCCGGCCGTATCGCCGTGGTACGAATCGCTCAGATGAACGAAGCGCGTGCGCTGGGGCTGCCCGACATTTTGCCAATATTGAAGCGCCATTTTGAGCGCGGCTTCGACGGCGCTGGCACCGTCAGATGAAAAGAAGACAAACGGCAGGCCGGTGAGATCGGCCAGCCGCTCGGCAAGTTCTTGGGCTCTCGGATGGGTCGCGCCTAGGAGCGTGCTGTGGTCGAGCGTGCGCGCCTGCGCTGCAATCGCTTCAACGATACGCGGATGGCAGTGGCCATGAGTTGTCGTCCAGATCGAGGACACCGCATCGAAAACGCGCCTGCCGAACGAGTCGAAGAGATAGTTGCCCTCGGCGGCGACAAACGCTCGCGCGGTCGCGTCGAGCTGCGCCATCTGCGTAAAGGGCAGCCACAGGTGTGAGCGCGGCGGGGGCTTGAGTTTAGGCGCCGCCGCAGCCGTGTTCGGAGTTCGACCCGTAGTAGGCGCGGTGGCGCTTGTAATCGTAGACCCGAAAGTCATAGCCGCGCGCATCCGTGTCCGGATTGCAGATCCATTGCTTGTGCTTGGCATCGTACTGCGGGGTGGGATAATCGATCAGGCAGACTTGGACGGCGTCACCGGGCTTCTCGCTCATCATCAATGCGTTCTCGGGTTCGTTCTGATAGTGGACGACCGCCGGATCGATAAGGTGGGGAATGTTGACGAATTTGTAGCGCGTCGCGAGTTTGAAGCTGACTTGAACGCCGCTGGCAAAGTCGGCTTTGGTGTACGAGTTCCCTTCGCCTCCGGTCAAACGAGGCGCGACTTCCCGAACTGTCCCCTTCGTACAAGGAATGCTCAGACCCGTCCAGGGGCCGCCCGACACGATGTAGTCGTGAAGGCCCTCGTCCACAGCTCCGGCCGAGATCGGCGCGACGCTCACCAGCGCGATGAGCATCAAAGCGCTAGCTTTCAATGCGCTCTTCGATCGAAACGTTGTACAGGAACAAGAACTTGTGCCACTCGCCGGGAAAGGTGTTACGCTTGATCTGAATCCACGGGATGTATTTTGGCTGCTTGGGCTTGCGCTTCAGGCTCATGTTCGCGTGCTCCGGCATGCGGTTGTTCTTACGGTTGTTGCAGTTCATGCAGGCGCAGACGAGGTTCTCCCAGGTCGAGGGGCCGCCGCGACAGCGAGGAATCACGTGATCGACCGTCATCATCCGTTCACCGCGTGTTCCGCAGTATTGACACACGTAGTCGTCGCGCAGCAAAATGTTCTTCTTCGTCAGTGCGACTTTTTGCATCGGACGCCGGATGTAGTACAGCATGCGAATGATCGATGGCATGCGCATCTCGTAGGTCGGCGAGCAGAGCATCCGCTCGCGACCATGCACGACCTCCGCTTTGCCGGAAAAGATCAGCTTCACCGCGCGCTGAAAGTTCGTGATGTTCAACGCTTCGTATGTGAAGTTGAGAACGAGCACTTCGGTCATCAGGTATGAAGAGCGAGACTCACAGGCCTCGCTTTCTGACAAATGTCATTCGCGACTCGGTTAGCATCTGCGTGATTGCTAACCGCTCTTCCGGTCTGAGCCGTTCTTTGACCCGTTCGAAAGTGGCGCTTGCAACGTCGATGGCAATCTCGGCAGATACGATGTCCGGCGGCCCATCCGTGTCAGCCGACAAATACGCATGCGCCGCCAGCGATAGCGTTGCGATGATTTCGGTCAACAACGGCTCGACGGCCGGGATCTGTCCCTGAAAACCGGCCGCATCGGCGTCATGTGCAGGCGCTTGCGGGCTCATACTGCGCTGGACTTACGCGGGAAGGGCTAGCTTCCCTACGGCGGCCCCGTCTTTGACGATCTCCAAGAAATAATTGTGCAAACGGCGGTCCCGGCACAATTCCGGATGAAACGATGACCCTAAGATATGATTTTCGCGCACGAGGACACCCCGTCCATGGAGCGTCGCAAGCACGCGCACGCCGGGCCCGCTTCGTTCAATCCACGGGGCACGAATAAAGACCGCTGGAAAAGGCGCGGCTCCGAGCTCTGGAATAGCGAGTTCGACTTCGGCGGAGGCGACCTGGCGACCAAACGCGTTGCGCCGGACCGATACGTCGAGCAGCTGCAGGGTCGGCTGACCGGGCAACTCGACGACCTCGCGCGCAGCGACGATCAGGCCCATGCACGTACCCCATAACGGCATGCCACACCTGACCCGCTCCCTGATGACCCCACTCAGATCGAAGCGATCCAGGAGCTTCATGACCGTCGTTGACTCACCGCCCGGGATGATCAGACCGTCAAGGTTTTCAAGATCCGCGCGCGACTTCACGCGAACCGCGCGCGCGCCTACTTCCTCGAGCGCGGTGATGTGTTCGGCGACGTCGCCCTGAACCGCGAGCACGCCGACCGTGCTCGAACGCCGCATGTTAGTTGCCCCGCGGCGCGAGCAGTTCCGATTGCGCGAGTTTGCGGACGTCGATCCCCTCCATGGCTCGCCCGGAGAGCGACTTGGATGCGGCCACGATCACCTTGGGATCGAGGTAATGCGTCGTCGCGTCGACGATCGCTTTCGCGAAGGCGCGCGGGTTGGTCGATTTAAAAATCCCGCTGCCGACGAAGATCCCTTGCGCACCCAATTGCATCATGAGCGCCGCATCTGCCGGCGTCGAAACGCCCCCCGCGCAAAACAGCACCACCGGCAAGTTCCCGACGGCGGCCACATCCTTCACGATCTCGAGCGGCGCGCCCAGGTCGCGGGCCCGCGCAACCAATTCCTCTTTTGAGACCGCACCCAACTCAGCGATGCCATCTTTGATTGCACGCATGTGCCGCACCGCTTCCACGATGTCGCCGCTGCCTGCTTCGCCCTTGCTTCGGATCATCGCCGCACCTTCTGCGATGCGCCGCAAGGCCTCACCCAAGTCACGCGCGCCGCACACAAACGGGACCTTGAAAGCGTGCTTGTCGCAGTGATACTTATCGTCGGCGGGGGTGAGCACTTCGGACTCATCGATGAAATCGACGCCCAGCTCTTGCAAGGCCTGTGCTTCAGCAAAGTGACCGATGCGCACTTTAGCCATAACGGGGATCGTGACGGCGTCCATGATGCGCTGCACGAGCTCGAGATCGCTCATGCGAGCCACGCCGCCCGCCGCCCGGATGTCGGCCGGGATGCGCTCGAGCGCCATGACCGCAACGGCGCCCGCCTCCTGCGCGATAAGCGCATGTTCCGGCGTGACGACGTCCATGATCACGCCGCCTTTGAGCATCTGCGCCAGGCCCCGCTTTACCGTGAGGGTTCCGGTCTTAGATTCCTTCACTGAGCACCCCTTAGAGTGGCGGACACACGATTGCACCGCTTGTCACTATTGTAACAACCGATTCCAATAATGACATTGGGTGCACCGTGCGCCCGGGGATCGCCCCTAGCGCGGCGGGACCGGCGGCCCCACGGCGGGAGAGCCCTGCGGGCTAGGCGTGACGGCAGGACTGGCGCCAGGGCTCGGGCTGCCGCTCGGCGAGGGACTCGGCATCGGCGCAGGCGCGACCGTGAACGTCGGGTTTGCGACGGGCGTGGGCTTGGCCGTCGCCTTGGGACGCGGGGTCGCTTTCGGCGTCGGCGCGGCGGAGGGGAGCGCGGCCGGTGGAACGCGAGGATCGGGGAAGCCGGGGTCGGTCGCGGCGGCCAGCACCTGCGTGCGTTTCCAGTTCGGCCCGTACGGACTTACATCCGAAGGGGCCGGCGCAGGGGAAAGCAGCAGTGCGCTACCAACGCCCGTTTGACCCTGCTCGGTCACGTGCGTCATCACGCGATCGCCCATCGCCTTGCCGACGAAAATCGCGACGATCAGCAGCGCGGCACCCGCCAACAAGATAACGCTCAAACGCCTCTTTTGAGGATCCATGTAGATTCCACTTATGGGGCGGCCGCGTTTGGGTTTCCTTTTTAGATTGCGTTGCATCCTGAGCTTGTCGAAGGGCGCGCAACGCTCGGCGCCTTAGGCGTGGATCAAATCGCCCTCGGCGTCGTGTTGCGTGGCCGTGGCATCATGATCCCGCGGTGTGCCGATCAGTTGAAGTTGGCTCAGCTCGCCGGCGGCTAGGCGCGCCCGCCGCGTGATGCCGCGAAACTCGACGGTCACGTTTCGCGGACGATCTTTCAGGTTGCACAAAAAAACGCGCACGCTGCCATCCCCGTCTTCGAAAGCTACCGCGCCGACATCCACCGGCGAAGTCACGGCTTCGTCGCTGACGTCGCGCCCCGCGTAGACGCAGCGAAATGGTTCTTCCGCAGAAAGCTCCGGCATGTTCCCAAAGATGACGCTGCGCTCCAGATCGATGACGTAGGTGCAGCGCCGTCCGCCCCATTGTACTCGCACGCCGGCAACCCATTTCCAAGCTTTGGGTGCAATGGGCGCAAGATGGGGTCGACCGCTCGTGCGATAGCCATCGAGACCGCCGATCGTTTCCGCAACCACCCAGAGGTATTTTGCGCTGGTCCAGGGGGAGAGATACATGCCGCGATTCGTCAAAGAGCCGCCGTCGAACCACTCCGCAAATTGGCCCGGCACGGTGTTGCGCGGCGAGCCGGCCTCCATGGCTTCGTAGATCCCTTCCAACCAGCCGATCGCATCATCCGTCATGCCGTTGCGAGCCAGTGCAAAGGCGAACCACAGCGTCAAATCCGGCCAAACGCCTCCCAAAAGCCCGAATCCGTGGGAAGGGAAGTACCACGAATCCGCCGTCGAGATCGTTCGCAAGCCAACCGCGGTTACAAAGTCCGTTTCGCCTAGGCGCCGCAGAATTGCGCGTCGCTGCTCCGCATTAGCAACGTTGAACATAACCGGAAAGACTTCATCGGCGGTAAAGTTGTCTTGGTAATTCTGATCCTGATCGTAGTTGAGGACGAACGCGCCCGTGTCGTCGTTGAACAAGTACTGCATCATTCGCTCGCGCAGTGTTTGAGCTTCGCGCGAATAGCGCTCCCAATGCTCGTTTGAACCTGCAACCGCCGCCAGCATCGCAGCGGCCTGTAATGCAAACACCGCCTCGGCGTTGATTTCGGTGACGGCGCCGTCAAGCGTGTAATAGGGAATGATGTTGCGCCACGAACTGATGCCGAACATGTCTACGCCGCCGGCTCGACAAAAGATAAGCCCATTGTCGTCGCGCTGCGACAACAAGTAATCAGCGGTCTTTGCGATGAGCGAGAAATTTGCCTTAACCCAGCCGTCGTCCAAGGTGGCGTTGTAGTGATGGAGCATAGCGATCAGGTGCAGCGGCGTGTCATCGTTGATGTTCAAATCGTAGGCGGTTTTGAACCCGCTGACACC